>Ga0105048_10016969_pt1 | contig 11235 bp, 10 predicted proteins | sample MAT05_FD_78382 | JGI IMG/M metagenome (GOLD analysis project Ga0105048, IMG submission 78382) | Freshwater microbial communities from Lake Fryxell liftoff mats and glacier meltwater in Antarctica - MAT-05 | ecosystem: Environmental > Aquatic > Freshwater > Ice > Liftoff microbial mat | place...
GACCAATTGTTGGGCAGCGGTCAGTTGCGACTTGGCCGCTTCCAACTGTTGCTGCAACGCCTGCTTCTCCACCACCACGACCTGCGCCTGCTCGGCATCCGTGCGCGCCTTCGTCAATTCCGTAGTGAGCCGGGTCACCTCCGCGCTCGTGGTCGCCGTCGAGCGCTTCTCCGTCTCGACGACCAATTGTTGGGCAGCGGTCAGTTGCGACTTGGCCACTTCCAACTGTTGCTGCAACGCCTGCTTCTCCACCACCACCGCCTGCGCCTGCGTCAACGACTGCTGCGCCTGCTCGGCGTCCGTGCGCGCCTTCGTCAATTCCGTCGTGAGCCGGGACACCTCCGCGCTCGTGGTCGCTGCGGCCCGTTTCTCCACCTCCGCAACCGACTGCTGCGCGGCGACGGCCTGCTGTTGCGCGGTGGCCAAATCCTTCTGGGCGGTCGCGACCTGGGCATCCAGTTGACGATTCTGTGCCGTCAGTTGCGCGACTTTTTCCTCCAACGCCTTGAGCGGTGCCGTGTCTACCGGAGCCGGCGCGAGACCGGGCGGCGGTACCGGAATCTTTTCCCCAACGGTTTCGTACCGGGCCTCCACCATCCCGATGTGCAGGCGGTCGCCGGGCACCAACTTGCTTTCGAGGATCGGCTTGCCGTTGACCTTGCTGCCGTTCCGCGAACCGAGATCGCGCAACTTGTATTCGATCCCGTCGAACGTCAGCAGCACGTGCCGGCGTGAAACGTCATCATCGTCGAGGACGAGATTGTTTTCATCCGCCCGGCCAATGCTGATCGTCGGCTGCGTGAGATCGAATTGTTGGCCTTTGGCACGGCCTGAAAGAATTACCAGTCTGCGCATGTCATGATTTCCCTATTGAACCAGATATTGCCGTAAGAACTCTTCAAATTGTCCCGCCAATTTCTCGCGCGGCGACCCCGCCGCCACATACAACGCCACCGTATGATCCATCCCGGCCTCGCGAAACTTCACCATCCGCACCCACAACGCCTCCGGTGCCGGCGTCTCCAACTCCAACTGCCACGCCCGCGCCGCGCCCACCGTCCGCCAACTCGTCCCGCGCAACGCCCCCCACTGCGCCACGGCACGCAACACCTCCGCCCGTTCCGTTTCCGTCACCGTCGCCGCGCGGGCCGGCTGCGCGATCACGCGAATCTCATCGTTACCCCACCCAAAATTCACTTTCGACCGGCCATCCCCGGTGGCCGATTCGATCCGCCAACCCGCCGGCACTTCGCACACAAACCGCCCGTGCGGATCCCGATAGTGTTGCGATGTCGCCATCGCCGGCAAACTGGCCACCGCCGTCGCCGGTGCGGCCAATTCCACCGCCTGCTCCGGCAACCGGCTCGCCAGAAAAAACGAGACGCCGGCGCTCACAATCGAAGCCACAACCGTCACGCCCAACCACATCCCGCGATGCGAGCGTCCCGCCAACACCGAATCCGCCGGCGATCGCAATTCTGCTATCACCATCGGTTCCTCCACCACATCGTAACGCAATTCTGCCGCCCCAAAATTCAACACGTCCCCGTCAGACAAGCGCGCTTCGCTCACCCGCCGGCCGTTGAGCAACGTCCCGTTGGCGGAATCCAAATCACGCACCCGATATTCCTCGCCTTCCGCAATCAGCAACGCGTGATGCCGGGACACGCCCAGTTCATCGAGGAGAATGACCGACTCCTCCGCCCGGCCCACCGAGATGCAACCATCCCGAAGGGTAAACTCGGTGCCTGAGGCACTACCTGAGAGTACTGACAATTTTCGCATGCGACGCGCCGGCAGATCCTTCTGGCCAAGCCGGCGTAGTTTGCGGCGCACCCCTCTGTTAGTCAAACCGATTTACGCCCCGAACCGCCTCTGCTATCCTCGACCGGCACATGCAACTCCGGCACCTCCTCTTCAGCTTGGGAATCTGGCTGCTGGCAACCAGCGGTTGGTCGGCCACCACGCCCGACGACCTCTTTTTTGACTCTGCCGCGTTGATTCACGAAGCCGAGTTGGCCGCCAGCAAAGCCGATTGGCCTAAAGCCAAAACCAAATACGCCGCGGCGCTCGTCGTCCTCAAAAAGCTGCGCGCCGAACACCCCGACTGGAACACGCTCGTCGTCGAATTTCGCATCCGCACCTACACCACGCAACTCGCCGAACTGCAAGCCACTCCCCCGCCACAACCGGCCACGCCACCTCCGCCCGCGCCAGAACTGGCGCGCATCCAGCAACTCACTGCCGACCTCGACTATGCCCAGCAGCAGATTACCGAACTGCACACCGTTCGCGAACAACTCACCACCAAGCTCCGTCAATCCGCCACCAACACCACGGCGGAGTTGCGCCAGACCACCGATCAAGTCGCCGCGCTCACCGCCCAATCCCACCGGCTCCACGAGCAACTCGCCGAGTCGCAGCGAGAATTAAGCACCCTCCGCCGTCAGGCTACCGCCAAAATCTTCAACCTGCGCGATGCCATCATGGAAGCCGGCGCGAACAGCCCACCGGCTGCGCCGCGTTAGAACTGTTCCAGAAACCGCGCGTCATTCTCAGTGAACAGCCGGATGTCGTGGATGCTCCAGCGGATCATCGCGAGCCGTTCAATCCCGAAACCAAACGCCCAGCCGGTGTAGGCATCGTCGGGATAACCGACGGCGCGGAACACATTCGGATCCACCATGCCGCAGCCGGCAATCTCGATCCATTCTTTGCCGCGCGCGCGGAAGTGCGGGGTGCTGAGATCAATTTCAAAACTCGGTTCGGTGTACGGAAAGAAATGCGGGCGGAACCGGACTTTCGTGGCCGGGTCGAGCATTTGCTGGAAGAAGAATTCAACGGTGCCTTTGAGATCCGCCACCGTCACGTTCTGATCCACGTACAAGCCTTCGATTTGATGAAACGTGGGGCTGTGCGTGGCGTCCGGGTTGTCGCGGCGAAACACCCGGCCCGGCGCGACGATGCGGATCGGCGGTTTCTGTTTGAGCATCGTGCGAATCTGCACCGGCGAAGTGTGCGTCCGCAAGAGACGGCGGCCGAATTCCGGGTGCGGCGGCAAATCCGCGTAGAGCGTATCCTGAATGTCCCGCGCCGGGTGATTGGCCGGCGTGTTCAACGCATCAAAGCAGTGCCACTCGTCCTCGATCTCGGGACCGTCCTCCACCGCAAACCCCATCCGCCGAAAAATCCGCACCGCCTCATCCAACACCTGCGTCAGCGGATGCAAATGCCCCAGCGGATGACGTCGCCCCGGCAAGGTCGTATCAATCGCGGGACCGCTCGTGGCGGTTTGCGCTTCGAGTTCCTCGCGCTTGACGGCGAACGCCGCGTCGAGGGCGCGTTTGACTTCGTTGGCGAGTTTGCCGATGACCGGCTTCAATTCTTTGGGCAACTTGCCGACCTGTTCGAGCGCGGTCGAAACCGTGCCCTGCCGGCCAAGGTATTTGGCTTTGATTTGCGTCAACGCATTCAGATCGGGGCAACCGGCAATGGCGGCCTCGGCCTCGGTGCGCGCGGCGTGAAGTTGTTGTTCCAGTTCGCTCATGCGGGGCGAGTGTCTATCATGCTGGCGGCGAAATGCCCATGTCTTTGTACGAAGAATAGAAGGGATACCGCCCCTGCGCCGGCGTCGGCCTGTGACGCCAGCGCCGGTAACTCCAGAGCCAAAGCTCCGGCCGCGCGCGAATGGCGGCTTCGCTGGCGTCCGCACAAAGCTGGCTCACCCGCTGGACATCTTGTTCGTAGGCCCCCGTCGGCTGATATTTGATCAGGCCGCCGTTGTGAATTCGCACCCGGCCCTGCGGCAGCGGTTCCGCGATCAGCAGGCAGATGGGCGCGCCGGTTCGCACCGCGAGCGCCGCCACACTGTTGTGATTAAAGACCGGCAACCCAAAGAAATTCACCCACACCCCGCCGGTCTCCCGGCGCGCGTTCAAATCCGCCAACATCGCCGCGGTCTCCCCCCGTCGCAGCGCTTGAAACAACCGCTGCACCGCCCGGTGTTGTGGGATCATGACGTTCCCCGTCAACGCGCGCAAAGCCGTGAGCCGCCGCGCCAATTCCCGATTCGGCAACTCCCGCGCCACCACCGTGACCGGCAGCCCACTGGCTCCCGACGCCAACCCCAACAATTCCCAATCCCCATAATGCAGCGTGAGCAGAATCAACCCGTGCCCATTCTCGTGCGCCTTGAACCGGCGGAATTCCTCGGCATTGTCCACATACCGCCCCACTTCATCCGCTGCCGACCGCCCGGTCCAGAACATGGTCATCACCGTTCCAAACGCGTTGGCAAATGACTGCCGCGCGATCCGCTGGTGTTCCGCCGGCGATTGGTCCGGAAACGCAATGGCCAGATTCGCCAACGCCACGCGGCGTTGATGCCCGAGCACATAAAACATCCCCACTCCCAAACACGCCCCCAACCGACGCACCACGCCCCGCGGCAACCAACCAACCATCGTTACCCAGACCACCAACACCGCCACCTCCAGTCGGAATCGCCACTGTTTCCAACGCGGAATAGGTTTCGGTGTTTTTCGCATGACGGCGCGGATTATACCGCCGCAGCCGGCGGTGACAAGCCACGCCGCTTCTGGTACGCTCCGCGCGTCGCATGAAGCCGCCTATCGCCATCTGGTGCATCACCGACAACAAGCCCGGCCATCGCAACCAACTTCGCGGCCTCACCGCGGCCTTGGCTGCGCTCCTGCCGGTCGAAGTGCATTGGCTCACGCCGCCGGCCACACCGCAACTGCTCTGGTGGTGGGCGCAGCGCCGGTATCCGTCCGGCCAAGGCCTGCCCGATCCACAATTAATCCTCGGCGCCGGCCATGCCACGCACGCAGCCTTGCTCGCCGCCCGATCCGCGCGCGGCGGTCACGCGATTGTGCTGATGAAACCCACGCTGCCAACCTGCTGGTTCGATCTCTGTCTCATCCCCCAACACGACGGCGCCACCGACCGGGCAAATATCATCGCCACCCGGGGCGCGTTGCACGCGGTCACGCCTGCCGCACCGGCTTCGCGGCGACCCCGGCACGGTCTATTCCTCATCGGCGGACGTTCCCCCCATCACCTCTGGCAGGACGACGGCGTCGCCGACCAAATCAAATCCATCGTCCAAGCCGACCCGGCTTGGCAGTGGGAATTGACCACCTCGCGCCGCACCCCCGCCTCCTTCCTCGACCGGCTCGGAACGCTGCCCGGCCTCGCCGTCACACCGGTCCAACGCACTGATCAAGACTGGGTCCCCACCCGGCTCGCGCGCGCGGCGACGGTCTGGGTAACGGAAGACAGCGTCTCCATGGTTTATGAATCCCTGACTGCCGGCGCGGCGGTCGGACTGTTGCACGTCCCCCATCGCGTGCGCAGCCGGGTGGTGCGCGGGATTGAATCGCTGGCGCAGGATGGCTTGGTCACTCCCTTCGCCCAGTGGCGCACCGGCACGGCACCGCATCCGCCCGCCACCGTGCTTCACGAAGCGGCTCGCTGCGCGGCCCTCATTCGCGACCGGTTTCTGTCATGATCGTCCTCCAACTTCTCCCCCACCTCGAATCCGGCGGCGTCGAACGCGGCACGCTCGAAGTCGCGGCGGAATTGGTCCGGCGCGGCCACACTTCGATCGTGATTTCCGGCGGCGGCCGGCTCGTCGCACCGTTGACGCAAGCCGGTAGCGAACACATCACATGGCCGATTGGCGCCAAGTCCCCGGCCGCGCTGCTGCTCGTGCGCCGGCTGCGGCGATTCATCCGCGCGCGCGGGGTGAATATCGTCCACGCCCGCTCGCGCGTCCCGGCCTGGATTGCGCGGCTGGCGTGCGGCAATGAAACGCATTTCCTGACGACGGTTCATGGCCTGTATTCTGTGAACGCTTACAGCGCGATCATGACGAAGGGCGAGCGTGTCATCGCGGTCAGTGAGACGGTTCACCGGTACATCCGCGAGAACTATCCCGCTTGTGACCCCGGCAAGATTCGCGTCATCCCGCGCGGCGTGGATCCGGCCGAGTTTCCCCACGGCCACCAAGCGCCACCCCAGCCGGTGCTCACGCTGCCGGGCCGCCTGACGCGGTTGAAAGGTCACCACGACTTCTTCGAATTGCTGCGCCGGCTGCCCGAGGTCACTGGCCTCGTCGTCGGCGAGGAAGATCCGCGCCGCCGCGAGTACGCCGCCGAGTTGCGGCGCGACGCGCCCGCCAATGCCACCTTTACCGGCCACCAAGCGGACATGCGCGCCATCTATCGCCAGTCGAGCGTCGTGCTTTCCCTCTCGCGCCAGCCGGAATCGTTTGGCCGCACCACGCTCGAAGCGCTCAGTCTCGGCGTGCCGGTGGTTGGCTACGATCACGGTGGCGTGGGCGAAATTCTCGCGGCTCTTTGTCCGACCGGCCGCATCCCCGTCGGTGACTGGGACGCGCTGACGCACCGGGTTCGGGAATTTCTCCAGCACCCACCGCCGGTACCGCGCAACGACCGGTTCACTTTGCAGGCAATGCTGGATGCCGAGTTGGCGCTCTACGAGGAAATGGCGCGATGAAGATCGCACTCATTCTGGGGGGGCAAGGCGATGGGGGGCTGGAGCGGCATGTATTGACGCTGGCGAACCAACTGGCCAGCCGGCATTCCGTCACGCTATTCGCGCACCGCAGCTTTGCCGAACGACTCACGACGGCAGTGCATTTTGAGCCGGTTGACATGGAGCGTAGCCGCCTCAACCCGGTGACGCTGTGGCAGTTGACCCGGCGCTTGCGCGCCCTGCGACCCGACATCATCCATGCCCATGCGAACAAGGCGGCGGCGATGATCCGTTTGATCAGTCGGTTTGTTCCCGGGCGACGCGTGGCGACGATTCACAATCTGAAGCAGCAAACGGGAATGTTCCGCCGCTTTGACCACGTCATCGCCGTCAGTCGCGGGATCGCGGCGCAACTCAACCGGCTCACCGTGGACGTCATCTACAACGGGGTGCCGCTGCCGACAGTTGACGCGGCGGCGGTGGCAAGTTTTCGCGCCAGTTGGGGACCGGGTCCCGTCGTGGCGGCAATCGGGCGGTTGGTGCCGGCGAAAGGTTTTGACCTGCTTCTCCAAGCGTGGGCGGGTCTCCCGGCGACGCTGCTCATCGTGGGGGACGGTCCCGAGCGCGGCGTGCTGGAAGAGCTGGTTCAAAAACAGGGACTGTCGCAACGAGTCCACTTTTTAGGTCAACGGACGGATGTACCGGTCATCATCCGTGCGGTGGATTGTGTGGTCATTGCTTCGCGCCGGGAAGGCTTTCCGCTGTTGCTGTGTGAGGTTCTGCTGGCCCGGCAGTTGGTCATTGCGACCGCCGTGCCGGGTGTCGCAGAAGTGTTACCGCCGTCGTTGTTGGTGCCGGTGAACGATGTGCCCGCGCTCCAAAGCAAGCTCCGCGAAACGCTGGCGGAGCCGGCGGCCGCGCAGACCCGGTGTGAGCCGGCGTGGCAATTTGCGCGCGAGGAATTGACGCTCGATCAGATGGTGCGGCGGACGGAAGAAGTGTATTACCGGGCGACCGGTTTTTCGAGATAGGACGCCAGCTTCGTCAGGCCTGCCGTGATATCGAGCTGCTGGAAGTAATCCGCCGCATCGCGCCGATTCGGCCACGGCGGTTCACCCGTGGGGTAGAATACCCGGTCGTACAACGCCACCGCCCACGGACCAAACGGGGCCGAGCGAATCCAGTTGGTCGGGCCAAACAGACCGATCGTGGGCGTCTTCATCGCCGCCGATAGATGCATCGGCCCGGAATCGGTCGAGACCGTGAGCCAGGCGTCGGCCAGCAAGCGTTTCAGCTCCGGCACACTCGTCTTTCCCGCCACAACCTCGGTGGAACCCACGAGCGACCGGGCGACTTCGATAACATAGGGCTGTTCGTCGGGCGCGCCCGTCAGCACGAACGGCAACCCGAAACGGTCATGCAGGCAGCGGGAGATTTCCTCCCACTTGCGGAGCGGCAACCGCTTCGAAGCCCACGCCGGGCTGGAACCGACATGCAGCACAATGAACGTCCGGGTCTTCGGCGTAAACGAAAGATCCAGCGGCCCGACGCAGCCGGTCGGTTGGACGACATCGTAGAGCACGTTCGTGGTGGGCCGCCACGACGGGATGCCGTGGTTTGTCAGCACGGCACCGCGACCCGCCAGCGTGCGCAGGAGCCGACTGCGGTCGTTGCATTGCAAATCAACCAAACAATCGAAATGCCGGGCGCGAACGTCGCGGATGCAACGAATGGCCGCGCGGCCGGACTTGTTGGCGAGGACAATAAAATCCGGAAACTCGTCTTGGAATAATTCGCGTCCCAGCGGACTGGTGATGATCGTCGGCACCGGCTGCATCGCCCGCAACACCGGCAAGGCCGCCGCGAGGTCGCCGAGCGCGCTGAAGCGCATGACTCCGACGCGCGCCGATTGATTCAGGGAACTCGCCATGGCGCTCCGGCAAATAACGATAAATGCCGGCGCGGTAAAGCACATTTTCCGTCTGCATAGGAACGCTCTTGAATTCAGTCACCCAATCGGGCAAACAGAAGCACGCCCACGACAATTCATGCGACTCTATATCCCAGACTTGGACGATTTTTTCCGCTGGATGGACCAGAACGCTTGGTCGTACGTCGTGCTGCGCCAATTCGACGATTTGCTGACGGGGTATCCGCAGCCGGGCGAAAAGCGCGACGTGGATTTATTGGTGGAAGACCGCGCCATCCGCCCCATCCGCGAACGATATCGCACCGTCACCAAGCGGCAGGGCGTGAAATGCGATGTGTATTCCGCCCAAGCCGGCCAAGGCGCGGATTATCTGGGGCATCCGTACCTCCCGGCTCCGCTGGCGAACAAAATCCTCACCCGCCGGCAACGGTGGCGCGACCGCTTCTTTGTCCCCGGCGCGGCAGACTTGTTTTTCAGCCTGCTTTATCACGTGGCGTATCAAAAAGCGGAGACGTCGGGCTACACGTATGAAACGGACGGCCAGCCCGTGCATTCCAAGTACCAGCCGGTGCTCCAAAAGCTGGCGGCTGAGTTGGGGTTGCCCTGCGAATTTTGCCTGCGCGGATTTCATCAGCTTTTGGTCGCGCAGGGCTACGGCATCACGTACGACCGGTTGATCGCCTACGTCCAAAATGACTTCGGCCACGGTCGCAAGAGTTTCTGCTACGCCTCGCTGATGCATGCGTACCCGGGCGAACTCAACTTCTTCGTGATCCGCAGAATCGCGGTCAAAACCAAGCTCCACCGGCATCTGATCCAAGCGCTGCAGCAGCGCTACCACATCATCACGGAGAAAGAACTCCCCTGGAAAATGCGGTGGTGGAACAGCCGCCACATGCGCGGCGGCAAATGGAAACGGGGCGGCAAACCCTACATTGCGCTCGTCGTGTTCGATTCCCAGCCGGTCCCCGCGCTCCCCGCCGACCGCCAGATTCATCCCTTCGTCTTCAACAGCAACCAATTCATCAAACGCGACCTGCGCGACTGGTTTGTGGCGACCGCCAAAGTCAAAGCGTCCGCCAACGCGTTGCATTCCACGGACAACGAAGCCGAAGCCGTCGGCCATTTTCCGCTGTTTTTCGACGCGGCGGAACAATCCCAAATCTTCACCGCCGTCGCGCATCAGCGTGCCGCGTTGAAACCGCAGGCCGCCACGTGAGAGCCGTGCGCCGCTGGTTCCGCCGCCGCGCGGCGGAGCGTCACATCGCCCCGCGCGTGACCGCGTTGACCGACGAATTGACCGGCGTGTTCGGCCCCGGCATTCGGTTGGTCCCGGTGGGTGCCGCCGGCCGCGACAGCATCTATCGGGTCCTCGACAAAGGCGCGCCGGTCGCCGTCGTGCGTCTCATCAATCCGCACCGGCAACGCGCGGCACTCCCGCCCGATTCGCCGTTCATCTGGTTGGAAGATCATCAACGACTCGATCACGAGTGGCGCTGCTACACCACGGGCCACGCCGCCGGCCTCACCCCCGAACCACTGTGGCGCTGTGCCGACGCGCTGGTGTGCCGGTACGTGCCGTGGCCGACATTGTTCGACCAATTCACTGCGGCCCCACGGAATTTCTGGGCATTCCTCGACCGCGCCACCCGTGCGACCGCCCAACTCCACCGCACCGGGTTGACGCACATGGACGCCAGTCTGGTGAACATCCTGGCGTCGCCCACCGGGCCGGGCGTGATGTTCATTGATTTCGAGTACGGCCCCGCCCCTTTCGTGAACGTGGCGGCGCAACGAGCGTACGATTATTTGCGGTTGCTCGAAAGCTCCCTCAAGTTTCTGAAAGCGCCGGGACACGCGGCGACGGAACCGTGGATTACGTTGCTGAAGGAATCGGTGGCTCCCGAAACGGCGACCGCCGATCTGACTGCGCTGCGCCCCGCATTATCGCGACTGCACGCCGACCCGCAGTTGGTCACCGCAATTCGGCGCGTATTTCCTGCGTTCTAAGCCGGTCACTCGCGCCAGTGTTCCGCGACCCACGGGGCGGCCTGGGTAAAGTGGCTGATCTTCTTGTGCACCTGTCGCAGCGGCCGGCGATTCGCCCAGACCCAGCGCAGGTGTTCCCCCCGCTGATGCACCCCAATCTTGGGTGACCATTGCCCCAGAATCGCGTCCGTCGGTTTGGGGCGCCCGGGAAACGTCACGATCTTCGCCCCGAGCGGCAACACCGGCGCGCGCAGATACCGGAGCGGCCACACCCCCATGCAGTGCTTGCGGTAATGTTTCGTCCACGCCTCGGGCCAGAACTTGATGCCGCCGCGAATGCCGGCCGTGACATAGTTTTGTTCCATCTGGTACCGGCGCGAGATGGTGGCCGGATCGGCGCGGAGGTTGTCGAGTAGGTAGGCGTGCGCGCCGATCTGGAAGCGAAACACCGACGTTTGGCCGTGATGGCCGGTCAGTCGCACCCAGTTGCGCGCGGTAATCACGTCGTCCGGCTGACCAAATTCAAAATAGCCGTCGAGGTTACCGACAATGACGGAATCGAGATCCAGAAACAGCGCGAGTCCCTGTAAGCCAAACAAATCACGCCCCCAAAGTGCTTGCTTCGGCCATTTGCCGGGCACGTCCGGTGGAATTTCACAGCCCAGTTCGGGCAGCGGGAAACACTCCACCTCTTTACGAATGCCGGTGGGGTCGTCGGTGAAACAGATCACCTTAAAATCGCCGGTAATGTTCCGCGCGACCATGCCGTAGAGGATGTTGACGTATTCCGGCCCGTA
>Ga0105048_10016970_pt1 | contig 11235 bp, 7 predicted proteins | sample MAT05_FD_78382 | JGI IMG/M metagenome (GOLD analysis project Ga0105048, IMG submission 78382) | Freshwater microbial communities from Lake Fryxell liftoff mats and glacier meltwater in Antarctica - MAT-05 | ecosystem: Environmental > Aquatic > Freshwater > Ice > Liftoff microbial mat | place...
CGCCCGGCTCAACGCGGTATAGCGCCCCCGTGCTCAGACCCCCCGCACGGTAGTGGAAGCAAGCGCCCCGCATCGCAACAGCCTGCGCGTGCTCCTTATCGTAGCTCCCTGTCCATTCAAAAACGTTTCCCGAAAGGTCACAGATCCGTTCCGCTGCGCTCGCCCCCGGCGTCGCTCCCCGGGGGAAAAGCCCCACGGGGGTTGTGCGCCCACTCCGCATTTCGAAGTTCGCGAGTTCGTCCCCCGGCTCCTCCTCGCCCCATGGATACTTCCGCCCGGGCTCCGGGCTGCCCGCTGCGGCCGCGAACCACTCCTCATCAGTCGGAAGTCGCATCAGTCGACCCGTTTTCCCGCTCCACCATTCGCAATAAGCACTCGCCTCAAAGTGATTCACCCAAACCACTGGCCGCAAAGGAAACCGCTGTTGCTCCGCCCATGCCCGTGGCGCATCGACTCCGGGGTTCCCCACCAAATACTCGCCGTACTCATACACCGTCACCGGACACCGGCCCAGCGCAAATTTCCCATCCACCGCAACCCAATACTCCGCCGCCGAAGGCAACAGCAGCCGCCGCTCATTCAAGGCTAACAGCTCCCAAGCCTCCGCCGCCTCCGCCCGGCTCCATTGGTCCAACCGCTTGCCGTCCGCCTCTCCCCGGAACAGCCCCTCCATCTGCCGCACAAACTCCAGATACGGCTCTGGAATCGCTTCCTCCTTCTCCCGCCGGTCATGCGCAAACTGACGCACCAACGCCACCGCCCCCGCCCGGTCCGCTAACTCTCCCCCGGCCATCCCCAGCAACTCCCGGTAAAGCCACAGCGCCTTGCGCTCCCCGCACTGTAGCGCGAACAGCCGCAAAAACTCACGCCACTCCACGGCAAACCGCGGGCCCTCCCGCAGTGTCTGAATCTGCTCCTCATCGCTGTAGTTACCCAGCAACTCCTTGGCCGCCAGATACTCCTGATAAGTCAAGTGCCGGAACTCATACCGCCCTCCCCGCCACTCCACAATCCCCGAATCCAACGACTCTCGTTCCAGGAACTCCTCAGTCTCCTGCCGGGTTAGCTTTCCTTGCAGAATCTGAGCCGCCTCGTCCACCTCCACCTGCTTCAGCCGCCCCTGCCGCCAAGTCTGCATGCCAAACGCCAGCCTGCCCAGCAATCGCCGGCACTCCGTCTCTCCCGGCCGGCCGGGCTTCTTCTCCCTCGACCGGACCTGCCAACTCAAAACACTCTCGTAAAGCTCCGCCCGGTCCTGCGGCAGCCGCCGCTCGTTCCAATGGATGGAAGCCAGCGCCGTCAGAGTCATCGGGCTTTTCGCCAACTCCGCCACCGCCTCCGTCCCCTTCGCCTGCGCCGCCAAATCCTGGTAGTGGCCCTCCGCCGCCGCCGCGTTGTTGGGATAGATACACCGCGACCAGTTCGCCAGGAACCGCTGGATCGCCTCCTCTCCCAAGGCGGCAATCGACTCCACGCGAAACTCCTTCGTGCGCGCACTGCCCACGTACGCCCCCGGCCGCGTCGTCAAAATAAATCGGCACTGCCGGTATTGCTCGCTCGCGCGGTCCAGCAGAGCCACCATCTGCCGCCTCCCGCTCTCGTTCCCCGCTTCGTCCAATCCATCCAGCAGCACCACCGTGCCGGCCTCTTTCAATTGATGCTCAAAGAACGACAATGGTTTACCCGGCGTACCCTCCGCCAAATGAATCGCCATCCAGCGCGCATCCTCGGCCGCGCAAGGATAGCCGGTCTTCTCCAAATTCTTCCGCACCGTACGTTCCAGTTCCGTCACCCGAATCGGCAGCGGAAACGGGCCGCCCTCCTCCCCGGACCATCGATGCGCCAGGTACTGTAGAAACGTCGATTTCCCCGATCCCGCGCCGCCCTGCACCACCAGGCAGCGATGCTCCGCAATCACCTTCTCAAGCTCCTGCTTTTCGTGATTCACTAAGCCGACGAAAAGCTCCCCAATTGGAAAAGCCTTCGCTTTGTTATCGGCTGTTTGAAATCCCCGGATATCAATCTGCGCCGTACCCTTTCGCACTTGGTCCAAATACTCCCTGCGGTAGGCGGCAAACGGGTCCACCCGCTCGCCGGCCACCCAAGCCGGGCACCCGGGCAGCGAACCACCTGCCTTCGCCAGAAACTCCGCAATCGGCCGCGGCCCGGCTAATAAAGACTTCCCCGCCCGTCTCCCGCCTTCCTGAATATGCCCGGCATAGCGCAATTCGAGTCCGACGGTCACGAACGCCACCCCCCCGCTCATCCCCGCATAAACTCCCTGGCGAACCTCCCAGCTATCCACCCACTCCCCAATTCGGTGGGGCGTAGCCTGGCAAACAATTGTCTGCGGATCCGTCTGGGAACTCTCGTGAAACCCCACCAAGGTAACTTGAATGGCAATTTGTGTGTCCTGCCACCAGGGCAGAGGCGTCGCGAAACAGGTCTCTAAGTCGAGCAACGCCAAGTCCACCTCTTCGCTCGCATCCATGCGGATCACCTTGGCAGGAATCCGCCCCTCCTGCTTCCGCCCCGCCGTGAAAGGCCCCCCCCTCCGCACCACATGTGCGCAAGTCAGCAGCCACCGCTCGGTGACGAGCACTCCTGTGCCCAGAAACGTCTCACCCGCATCATAAATCCGAAATAAGTCATCCGCCACGCCCATGGTCTCGCCAGTATAACCCCCCGCCGTACGCTTCAGCTAATTCCGCTTACCACGGCGGCGGGAGGCACTCACTGCTTGGGTAACGTCCAGGCCCCGCGCCTCTGGATCGTCCGGAAAACGGCTCGGAAGGGGAAACACTCACCCGGACGGCTCCCGCCGCGCCGGCTCTGGCTATTTCTTCCCCATCCCGGAGACAACGAAACCCGATGTTGTTGTTCCGGTTGCCCGGCTCATTGTGGTTTCGCCTCGCCGCGCGCAGATTCCTCGCATTGTTGTTGAAGCAACCGCCCCGCAGCGTTTCTCAGCCATCCTCCGCCTCGCGCCGCAAACGCAAACCGCTCCAGCAAACTCCGGCGCAACCCAACGGTATCGCCGAAACTCGCGTGACCAATCCACGCCCGCACACTCAGAGCTACATGTTCCCATGTCACCCGCCCCTCCGCATAGCCCCGTTCCAAACTCCCCATCCGCCTCACAAACCGGCCCACATTCCCCCGGTCCAGCCGGACGTGATCCGGAAAAATCCGCCACCCCAAAAACGATATCCCTCCCGCGCACCGCGCAATTCGCGACTTCCCCTCATGCGGCGGCAACCGGTCCCCTCCAAAAAATCCATTACCTCCGCCCGCATCTGCCTTAACTGCGCCTTACTCTCGCCAAACAACACAAAGTCGTCCACATACCGCGCATAAGCCCCCGGCCGTAACTGTCGCGTCACAAATTGGTCCATTCCGTCCAGATACACGTTAGCGAAAAACTGCGACGTCTGGTTCCCCAGCGGCAGGCCCCGCCTCCGCTCCAGGCGCGAGAACAAATCATCGCCCGGAAAATAGAGCAGGCACTCCTCTTGCGCATTGGAACCCGCAATAATCTTTCCCGCCAACGCCAACGTCGGCCCGCACTTCACCGCCCGCGCCAACTTATCCTCCAATATCGCATGGTCCATCGTCGCGAAGTACTTCCGAATATCGCACTGCGGGACGTACCGATACCGGGCGCACGCCTCACGGGCCAAGCGGAGCGCGGCGTGCGTCCCTCGTCCCTTCCGGCACGCGAACGAGTATGGGGAAAACCGCTTCTCGAAAATCGGATCCAGCGTCCGAGTCAACGCGTGATGCACTACCCGGTCCCGGAATGGCGCTGCCGAAATCTCCCGCCGTTTCGGTTCCCGAATTACGAACGTGTGGTACTCGCCGGGGACGTAAATCCCCGCTCGCAACTCGCGCTTCAGTTGCAGGATCTCCGGCTCCAGTCCCAGCAGAAATGCCGCCACGTCCGGTCGGCCGCGCTTGCCCGCTGCCGCTGCCTCCGCCGCCGCCAATAGGTTTTCAAACGACGTCAGCCCCGTCCACAGCCCTCCCGTCCGTCTCATGGAATGGCACCAGCAGCCGACTTCCGCCATCCTCCCACCATCCGCCCAATCTCGTCCAGCAACCCCGCGCTAAATCCGAACGATTCCACCGAAAGCAGTTGTAAGTCTTTTGATAGCCGCAGCAGGTATCGGATGGCGTTCACCTTCTGGCTGGCTACTTCCAGCAGCGGATCCTTCCGCCGGCTGTAGGCCGCCTCCACCAACGTCGTCAGCAGGTCCAGACTCGTCGCTGTTAGCCGGTCCCCAATCGTGAACCGGTACGAACGAGGAAAGTTCTCCACTTTCTTCACTAGCCAAAGCACAAACTCATAAGTCTTCTGGACCGCAGCGGGTGACTCTGCTTTGGGGGGTAGCATGGAGTGGCCTCCAGCATACCGCAGCATAACCCCACGAAAAATTTTTTCCTTGCCCCTGCGCCCCAATCAAGACAAAAGGAAAAAGAATCAAGGGAATCATTCCCGGAGACAACGAAACCCGATGTCGTCGCCCCGGTAGCCCGGCTCAACGCGGTATCGCCCCGCCGCGCGCAGATACCACGCATCAATGCCGAAGCAACCGCCCCGCAGCGAATACCTGTCACGACTACTGTCGTAGTGGCTTCCGGTCCACTCGAATACGTTGCCCGCCAAATCATGAATCCGTTCCGCCTCCGTTTCTCCGGGCGTCGACCCCCGAGGGAATAGGCCTACCGCCGTCAACCGGTTCGGAGAGCCAGGAAAATCGAAGTTCGCTACGGTCCCGTCCGGCTTCGGCTCATCCCCCCACGCATAGCGGCGCGGCTTGCTCCCCCGTCCCCTTGCCGCATACTCCCATTCCCACTCCGTCGGCAGCCGAACCTCACCCACCCCTCCATTCGCGGAGATCCATTCGCAATAACGGGTCGCTTCCTCGTGAGTCACACTCACCAGCGGACGGTTCGGGTACCTGCTCTGCTCCTCAATTTTCATCGCCGCATCCGCCTGCCGACCACTCCCCCGCAGATACTCCTCATACTCGTACACCGTCACCGGATACTTCCCAAGCCAAAAACTCCCAAATTGCCGTGGCTGCGGATCCTCTAACTTCTCGTCCCCTTCGGCCTCCGGATCATAGTCCATCTCCCCCTCTTTTACATTCTGCGCCCCCGTCCAGACGGAACCACCCGAAACCCGCACCCAGTAACCCTCCTCCCCCGGCAAACACAATCGCGGATCCCCGCCCTGACCCAACGCCTCCGCCGCCTTCACCCGCGTCTCCAGCGCTATCCCCGCCACCTCAACCCACCGCTCAAAATCAAAAATCGCCAGAACCTTGCTTCGCAGCATCTCCCAGTCCGCGCTCACCTTCCTCGCGAACGGCACAGATTCCGTCAACCCGGTAGACCGCAAATCCGCCAGCGCCGAACCGATCAAACCCAACGCGTACGCTTGGGCTTCGAGATCGGACGTGGTCACCGGATGCAACAACTCCGCCAGCATGCCACACAAATCTGGCTTCGAATCTCCCATCAAGCCCACAACCAGCCGAAACACCTCGGGGGAGCGACGCTCCGCCAGTGCCTTCTTCAAAAACTTCGCCCTCGCGTCGGAATCCCCACGCAGGCAATTCGCCGCTAAATACTCCTGCAAGTAACGGTGCCAGAACCGCAACGACTTGTCGCTATTCCCTAGATTCACTAGGCCCGTCTGTGCGACCGCTTCCAGGAATCGCCGCGCCGCGGTCTCTTGCGACATCGATCCCACCCTCACGAAGTTGTCCTGCAGCAACGTGACCGCTTCGCCCAAGCTCACCTCGTACGGATTCGAACTTTCGCGTTCAATCATCCCGAGCGCCAGGTAACTCAAATGGTCCTTAGTCACCTCCTCGCCGCTTTCTGGCAACGGTCGGACCTGGATCAACCAGTTCACAATCGCTTCAAAGAGTTTCGCCCGGCTCTCCGGCAACGCCTGTCCGTTCGCCGTCAGCACCGCCATCGCCGTCAACATCAGGGGATTATCGGCCATATCCCGGATTCCCGGCCGCACTACCGCCATCCGCAGCAACTCCTCCTGGTCGTGCGCTTTCTTCGAATCGGTTTGCACGGTACCGCACCAAAGTCGGATGAATGCCGCAATCTCCTCCCCGCGCATTGGCAGCAGCGGCACCTCTGAAAATCCCCGAAAAATCGGCCCTTGGTTCACCATCGACTGCACCCGGACCTCAGGCCGCGTCGATACGACGATCCGGCATGCCAGCGTCCCCGCCGCAGTCTCAATCATCTTCCGGAAATCCGCCCGTTTGCCCAGCGCGATCTCGTCAAAGCCGTCCAGAAACACTACCGCGTTCTCATTGCTGGCGAGTTCCCGCTGAAAATAATCTCGGCTCAAACCGCAGCGGCCCGCCTCCTCTGTGCCCGCCAGGAAGTGGGCCATCCAGCGCACGTCATCCCATTGCGTAATCCCGGCTCCGCCCTCCCGCTGGCTGGCCTCAATGTGTCGCTCCAGCCGTTTCAACGGCACCCAAAACGGTGTGCCCCGGAATTTAAACCGTACCGTCTCGCTCTCATCGTCCTGCCGCAGCAGCGCATAACCCGCCCGCCGCAGAAACGTCGTTTTCCCGTAGCCCGCTTCGGCCACAATCAACAGCCGGCGATGCCGATCGATCGCCTGCGAAAGAAGCTCCGCGCTCGATTCCGGTAAACCCGCTCTCTCCGCCCGCGTATAAGACGGCACCCACAACTTCTCGATCGGAACCTTCTCCTGTTGCCCCATGACGGTAAAACCGCCCAACTCCATCGTGCCTAGCACCTTCCGCAACTCGTCCCGATACTGGCCCAGTTCCTCGCGGCTGGCCGAACGCTCCGGCAACCGTTCGGTCGGCAGGGTAAGGCCAAAATGCTCCAGAAACTCCTTCACTGGCCGGTAACCCAACGCAAAGCCCTTGAAGGAGAGCCGCTCCACCACAACTCCAAAACAATGAGGATCGAACCCGCCCCGGTCGAACTGCACCACGCCACCACTCGTTCCGGCTGCAAAATCACCATCCACCTCCAACCGCTCGTTCTTTATCGCAGTAACGGTTTGCGGGCTCCGGTCAAAGCGGCCGCCCGGGAACCCAAGCGGCACCACCCAGTCGCCTGGCCGCAAGCTACCCGGCGGCGGGCACGCCCACGGAGGAACAGGAACCGGCGGCGAGGGCAGCGCGATCTGCAGAATCGCCAAATCCGTTCCACTCAACCGGGCATGGACCTCCCGTCGATACACGGTGGCGTCCACCCGTTCCTGGTCCCCCCGCCCACCCCACCCAATCTGAATGGTCGCCGACCAATTCTCCTGGTCCTTTTTCCAAACCACATGCCGGCAAGTCAGCAACAAGTCCGGAGCAATAAATACCGCCGAACCGATCGTCGGCGCCTCTGGCCCGGGCTGAATCGCGACACCTACGGCAAAGCGGGGAGGGAACATAGATTCTCAGTATCTTACAACGGCAGTAACCCTCCAACTGCACGCCTGGCCCAGCAGAGGATCGTCCAATTTTTCCCGCTGCCGCGCAAGCGCCCGTCCCGCGCCCGCCGACACATCAATGTCCGTCAGGATTGCAAAGTCCATCCCCGTCAACTCCGCCTCCCCCTCCAATGCCACATGGCGATTTCCGAAATGCCCAAACACCATCACCGCGCTCAGTTTGGCCACTGATCCCTATTGCCTGCCGGTCGCCATCGTGATCTTGCCGATGGCAGCAACCTGGAGCACAAAATTGTGGGCGCTGGAATTCGCGACTGGCCGGATGTCGGCCTACAGTCCAGATTCGAGATGCTGAGCGCACCATACTGCGTAAGGAGGATCGTATGGCGCCGCCACGCTGAAATCCCCACAAAAAGGGGGAAGGGCGAAAACAATGGGGAAAGACGATAAAAGAAAAAGGGGAACATCCATCATCGGTATCTGTCAAGGAAACTCGGGGATCTCCACGCGCACCTTCTAGTGCTTTTGACCCTCTGCACGCTGCGTAGCCAGTTCACTATCGTTCGCTAAAATGCCAAAACTACTTCGCGATGATGTTTTTCTGGATCCAGGCGGCGAGTCCGAGCCGTCATCGTCTAGCTCGCCCGCGGCAACTGCAAGCACCAACCGATTTCTCTCGAGCCTGCGGGAAGCACTTCGAGTCTTGAGCGCGCATCCGTCCGCCTGCAAAGAAGCATGGGAAAAGCTTACATTTATTCAGAATCAGACCAGCGAGAGAGCGCCAAAGATTAGGACACCCCAGTCGCACTCTCGCAGATCCTGGCAACGCCCCTCAGATCACGTTCACGTGCCCGTCCGGAACAAACGGACAACTGCCGCCATCGAAATCAATCACCAACTGGTGAGTCACCACCATCCCGCCGATGATCTGAGCCGCCTCCTCTGGAGTTAAGTCAGGCGTGGCAAGGTTAACATCCTGCGCGATCACATAGTATGTCCAGATACCCCGCGCCGTCGGATCCTTTGACACCTCTCGCAGGAAGTCGAACGATCCCGTGTAAACTCCATCGTTCGGCTTGTCGTCCGGCCGGTTCCCGTCGTCCTGCATCAGGAACTGTACGAACTGGCCGGCCGGCCCGACCATAAAGCATTGGACGAACAGTTGGCCCCCTTGCAACAGTCCTCCCCGAGAATCGAAGAACTGCCCACGGATAATGAACCGTTCCTTCTGGTAAGTTCGGATCACATCCGGCGCGTTGATCTCATACTTCGAAAGGACGTGAACATTATGCTGCGTCTCACTAACGTCAAAGCGATACACCTTGGCGTTGGTTGTACGCTGGTACTGCCATTTCACACCGACCGCGAAGGGCTTGCCTAAGGCGACCGGCTCGATGAAGTTCAACTGAGCATCCACCCGCTCACTCAACGTCACCTCGCCGGGACCGGGAATTGTGTGGTCCTGACCCCGTCGAAATGGATCCCGTTCGTCACTCAAGCCCGCCGCCGTAGCGACGGCTGCCGCAGCTGCGATCAATCCCGCCGCAATATAACTTGTGCCGCCTCCAGATGCGCCGACTCCGCAACAACCCGATCCTGAACCGGTGGACCCGCCCCCGCCAGCGGTCACCGTGATGCTGCCCGTGCCATCCAAAGCTTCGGCGATCGCCGCGGCGATAAGTAGCAGGACCGCAATAATACACAAAAGCACTTTCCACCAAGGATCCTGAAACGGCAAGTCACTGTACTGCCCCCCGTAAGCTGGATTCGGAGTGAAAGTCAGAGTGTAGTTCGAAGGCAAATACTGAGTGAGACAAAACACGAACTTTCCATCGCGCCGTCCCGCGTTCTGCCGGACATAGTCAAGCAAGTTAATCTGCCCGTCGCGGTTAGCGGGCATGGGCTCCTTCCGCTTCCCGCAGCAGGCGTCCTTCGGACCAGCGAAATCGTGAAACGCAACCGACAGCGTCCCTTCCGGAAAAGCGGAGCTAAAGGTTTTCGTCGCGGGATTGTAAGACACCTTCGTCACGAAGATCTTCTTGATCATCCGCGTCTTCACGCCACCTTGTTGGGCGATGATACTGATCCGATGCGTCCCTGCAGCCGCGGCGGAAAAATCAGCCTGCCAAGTGACGAGTGTCGTGGCGCCCCCCGCAAGCGCGGCCAAGGAGTGAGTTTTCGGCGTTACCACGATCCCAGGATCGGAAACGCTTTCCACGTAGACAGAAACCGGGCCTGAAGCGGCGGCTCCCGTGTTCTGGAGATTGGCATTCATGCGTTGAAGGCCGATGCTCGATTCAAATACGCCATCCGGAAGGGCCAGGCCCGTGAATAGATCTGACGAAAAGGGACGATGAGGAATTGCAAATGCAGCCATGGAAGGTTCTCCTATCGATTGATAACCAGGATTGACAAACCGCCAACTTCGCGGTCGCCGTCAAATTGACGAACATGAAAAATGACCGAGTCGCCGGTGATTTCACCGGCTAAAGTCAGCCCCGCTCTACCGCCGGGACCGATTTTGATCGGAGGGTGGTCAACCGGCCGTTCTTGTTTTTTAGGGTCGCCGGACGCACAACGCTGGTCGGAAAGATTCCAGCTCTTGATTTTTCCGGCATTGAGTTTCTTCACTAGATCGCCATACCGCGCCGCAAGTGGTTTCAGCTCTTCCAACTTGCCCTCCTCGATACGAATTCGAAACTCCTTTGCATTCCGCGAAGGGTTGTGAATCTCGAAGCTGGCTGAGAACATGCTCATCGACGCCATCACAACGTTCAGATTGCGCTGCGCCACGTGCCGGTCGGTAGGTACGTTGAAATCAGGAGCCGCCGGTAATGGGTCGCTTGGATGAAACGCCTCAGCCAGCACACATTCGTGGCCTCCATTGACAAAGGACGGTATCCAAGGATTTAGGCAGAGGACGTCTTGAGCCTGCCCAGGATTAAGGGAAACAAAGGAATTGCCAATTAAATTGGCCGTGTTGCGGTCAAATCCAGTATTGGGATTAGCCCAGTAAAAGCGAACGACAGCGTCGGTCACTGCCGTGCTGCCATTGTTGCGAACGTTGGCCCACAGGTAGGCTGCCACACCTACAATAGGCGTACCGGGGGAACTCTCCGGATCGTCACCAGGAACGGTCCAGATGTCTGGGCTGAGCCACCATGGGCTGCCATCCCGTATCTCGAGTTGGACACTCATTGCTGTTCTCCTTATCAACGAAACTAACTACGGGAACAACTTGGCTTTAGAAGTCAGTTTCTTGACTGCCTCAGCCGTTGTTCCACCGGGAAAGCCACATACTCTCGCTTCCTACCCGAAAGTGTTCCAAGTCTTCGAACAGTTTCAAAAGTTAGACAGCATCTTTTGCGCTACCACACTTGAACTACCACACTTGAACTTGCACAATTGAACACAGCCGACCCGCTTCGCGCTGAAGCGCCCTTTTTCCATCCCCTTGGGTGCCGTTTTGGGCACCCGGCGTGGCGCCTCACCAGAGCCACTTGCAAAACTCCAAGCCTCTTTGGAAAACCCGCTATTCTATTGAATATAAATGAGTTTTATATGGAATAACGGGCACGTCAAGCGACACCAAATAGCCGGTTTTACGCCATTCTTACCCCATGCAACTCACCCTCCCCGAACAACTCTCTCAGTTCTCCAATTTCCTCCAGCAACAGCTGCCCCCTCCTCGCCCCCGCCGTCGGCCCCATCAGCGACCGCGCCGCCCTCTTCATCGCCGTCTGCGCCATGGTCCCCATCCGCCCCTTGCTCCCCCA
>Ga0105048_10016973_pt1 | contig 11234 bp, 6 predicted proteins | sample MAT05_FD_78382 | JGI IMG/M metagenome (GOLD analysis project Ga0105048, IMG submission 78382) | Freshwater microbial communities from Lake Fryxell liftoff mats and glacier meltwater in Antarctica - MAT-05 | ecosystem: Environmental > Aquatic > Freshwater > Ice > Liftoff microbial mat | place...
GGTTCGTATGCGCTGGTGCCTTGTTTCAAAAAGCTATCGCTCTTGACGACCCAGGTACCGTCGATGTCGGTGTCGGCCGGCAGCGTGCGGATGCTAAACGCGAAGTTATTGACTTGGCCCGAGCCCAGCGCATATTGCACCTGACCATCAGCGCGGGTGACTTCGCTCTCAAAATGCACGCTGCTGCCGCCTAACAAGGCAATCAAGCCAGCCTCATAGGGCGTCTTCTTCTGCGCGGCCTTCGCGGGCTGCAACGTGCTTCCGGTGCTGTCGGTTGGCAGCGTGGATGCGTCTGCGCTAACCGGAGGGTCGTCACCACAGGCGGTTAGGGCGATCGCCAGGCTCAGTGTTAACAGCATGCGGGACGATATTTGCATTGCAGGGTCCTTCGAGGTGAATTTGCTGGGCGCGGGCTACTCTTGTCAGCTCAGACCGCAGCAATGCCCGGACGTTCCCCGATTCGCAGTGGCGGGTTTGCAACCCCAATGCAAGTCGGCGATCCGGAAAGTTTCTGCAGCGCCGAGTTGTACTCGGCATGCTCTTCACCCGAACAGCGCCGAGCTACAGCGCCACTTTAGCGACCATTTACAAATCCACTGCGCCGCGGATCAACATGCAGCAGCGGCCGCCCACGTAGGTGTTGCCGCTATGGCTTAGCACCGATACTTCGCCGCTACGGCCGACCGCGTGGCCTTGGCTGGCAAGGTAACGGCCATTCAATGTGGCTAGGCGGCCCTGCGACGACAGCCAATCGGCCACGGCGGCATGTGCGCTGCCAGTGACCGGATCTTCGGCGACGCCGGAGGCTGGCGCAAAAGCGCGCAGTTCCAGCGGCACCGGTAACTGGGGTTCGAAGGAAAACACCGCCAATCCCTCCGCGCCCAAGCTGCGGCTCAGCGTGGCAATGCGTTCGAAATCCGGAACCAATCCGCGCACTTGCGCGCGGCTGGCGATCTCCAGCAATAGCCAGCGCGCGCCGACGTCGGACAAAATCGGCCGGGCGCCGACCAAGCTGCCGAATGCAGCCACGCTGCGCGGCAGGGCTTCGATCACTTCTGGGCTCAGCGCGCTGCGCCGCGCGGCTGGAGCCTGAATCGAGACGACCCGCTGCGCCCCGTCGCCGGCGATCTGCACATCCAGGAATCCCGCTGCGCATTCCTGCACCAAGTGCTGGTTGTTGGGTTTCACCAAACCGGCGTCCAGCAAGGCCCACGCGGTCCCCACGCTTGGGTGTCCGGCGAATGGCAATTCCGACATCGGCGTGAAGATTCGCAAGCGATAACTGGCCTTCTCTGACGTGGGGGCCAGCACAAAGGTGGTTTCTGACAAATTGGTCCAGCGCGCAAAGCGCTGCATCGTCGCGTCGTCGAGCCCGTTGGCGTCAAGCACCACGGCAAGCGGATTGCCAGCCAGTGGCAGGCCAGTGAATACGTCGATTTGGACAAAGGGTCGTAACATGGCAAGCTCCAGCGAAGCGGCCGTCGATAATGGCCAGCGCAATGGGCTGCGGCAAGTGCGTGTCTCGTTGCCGCCAGCCGCCCTTGTGCGCGCCGTTAGAGTGCGCGGCAAAGTGATGTGGTGATCCAGCTTCTGCGACTGCGCTTCGCGCAGAATCACGCCATCTGCGCGCGCAGTGGCGGCCTATCCCAACTCACTTCGCTGCAGTGCATCATTAAGCATGCCCACCCCTCAAAGGCTGTGTCCGCAAAGCCATGACTGCAACTCAACAAAATCCGCGATCGTCTTGGATTGTCCTTAAATTTGGCGGTACTAGCGTATCGCGCCGCCATCGATGGGAAAACATCGGGCGGCTAATGCGTGCGCGCATGCAGCCGGGCACGCGGGTATTGACCGTGGTATCGGCCTTATCCGGGGTAACGGATGCGCTGAAAGCCTTGGCGGCGCTGCATGGCGATCCGGCCGCTGCGGGCGCTGCGGCGGAGGCCTTGATCGAGCGTCATCGGGTTTTTGCAATTGAGCTTGGCCTTTCACTGGAGGTTTTGAACCCGCGCATTGAAATCCTGCGCGGCTTGGTCGCCGATGGTCGGGCGGCCACTGGCGGATATGCCTGGCAAGCGCAATTGTTGGCGCAAGGTGAGCTGTGGTCGAGTACCTTGGGCGCGCATTTTTTGGCCAGCCAGGGTTTGCCGGTGGTTTGGCTGGACGCACGGGATTATCTGAGCTGTCGTGAACAAGCGCTGCAGACTGATTGGTCGCGGTATATGAGCGCCGCTTGTGATCCCCGGCCAAACGCGGCTGTCCAGGCCGAACTGGCCAGTCGCGGTGAGCTGTTCCTTACGCAGGGTTTCATTGCCCGACAAGCGAATGGCGATACGGTGTTGTTGGGTCGTGGTGGTTCAGACACCTCGGCCAGTTACTTTGGCGCGCTGCTGGCCGCGCAGCGCGTGGAAATCTGGACCGACGTGCCCGGCATGTTCAGTGCCAATCCCAAACAAGTCCCTGATGCCCGCCTGTTGCGCCGTTTGGACTATGACGAAGCGCAGGAAATCGCCACCACCGGCGCCAAAGTTTTGCACCCGCGCGCTATTGGGCCGGTGCGCGAGGTCCGCGTGCCGCTGTGGATCAAAGATACCGAGCGCCCGGATTTGCCCGGCACCGAGATCGTGCCCGAAGCGGCCAGCGCCGCGCCGAGCATTAAGGCGATCTCGCTGCGCAATGGCATCACGCTGGTGTCGATGGAATCGATCGGCATGTGGCAGCAGGTTGGTTTTTTGGCCGATGTGTTTGCCATCTTCAAACACCATGGTTTGTCGATTGACCTGATCGGCTCGGCCGAAACCAATGTCACCGTGTCTTTGGATCCCAGCGATAACCTGTTGGATGCCGGTACCTTGCAGGCACTGTGTAGCGACTTGGCGCAGGTTTGTCGCGTCAAAGTGATTGCGCCGTGCGCCGCGGTCACCCTGGTCGGGCGCGGCATGCGCGGCATGATGCATCGTTTGAGCGAGATCCTGGCGGAGATCGGCGCGCGCCGCGTGCATCTGATTTCGCAGTCGTCGAATAACTTAAATCTGACCTTTGTGATCGATGCAGCGGACGCCGACGGCGTGGTGCCCAGTTTGCACGCCCATCTGGTGCGCGCGCGGCTGACCGGCAACGACGGCGATCCGGTGTTTGGCCCCTCCTGGCGGGATCTGGCCGGCGGGCGCGCGCCGCCGACGCCACAATGGTGGCAAGCGGCGTGCCCAGCGCTGCTGGATTTGGCCGCCGCCGGCACGCCCACCTACGTGTACGCCGATAGCATGGTGCGCAAACGTGCGCAGGCATTGCTCGATTTGCAGTCGGTGGATAGGCGCTTTTATGCGATTAAAGCCAATCCGCATCCGCGTATCCTGCAAACGCTGTGCGCACTGGGTTTGGGTCTGGAATGTGTATCACAGGGCGAACTGGAGTGGGTGCGCCAGGTGCTGCCGGAATTGCCCGCTGAGCGCATTTTGTTCACGCCCAATTTTGCGGCGCGCAGCGAATACGCATTTGCACTGGCACTAGGTGTGCGGGTGACCGTCGATAATGTGCAGATATTGGAAGATTGGGCCGCATTATTCGCCGGCCAGCAAATCCTGTTGCGTCTAGATTTGGGTCGCGGTTTAGGTCATCACGATAAAGTTAAAACCGGTGGCGAAAAGAGCAAATTCGGCATTGGCATTCAGGATTTAGATGCGGCGTTAATGCTCACTCAGCGCGCACAGATCCAAGTGATTGGATTACATGCGCATTTGGGTAGCGGTATTTTTGATGTGGCGCATTGGAAATCGGTCTACGCCGATTTAGCCGCGCTGGCCGAACATTTTCCGGCGCTGCGTTATTTGGATATCGGCGGCGGATTGGGCGTGCCACACGAAGCCAGCGAGGCGCATCTGGCCTTGTCCGAACTCGATGCCGCGCTCAGCGAAGTCAAGGCACTGTATCCGCGCTATGAACTGTGGATTGAGCCGGGGCGTTATCTGGTCGCGGAAGCCGGCGTTTTGCTGGCCAGCGTGACGCAGATCAAACGCAAAAGTGGCATGCAGTTTGTCGGTATCGATGCCGGCATGCACACGCTGTTGCGCCCAGCGCTGTATGACGCGTGGCACGATATCGTCAATCTGACCCGCATTCACGAAGCCCCGGTCGGGCGCTGGCAGGTGGTCGGGCCAATTTGCGAATCCGGCGATATTCTCGGCCGCGATCGCGCGCTGCCACAAGCCCACGAGGGCGATGTGCTGCTGATCGCCAACGCCGGCGCCTATGGTGCGGCGATGGCCTCGCGCTATAACTTACGGCCGGCGGTTACGGAGATTTATGCGGATGCGTTGTGAAAGGACACGCCCATGAGCACCAACAAAACCCGCGCCAGCGTTTTCCGTTTGCTTGATCGGCGTTACGCCAATGGCGAAGTGCATCTGCAATATGCGTTTGATGACGGCCCAATCATGGTTGAACGATTGCGCTTTCCGGGTGCGCCGGCAGCCGTGCCGGCGGGTCGCGAAAGCGCTTTTGCGCGCGCTCTGGCCTTGCTGCACGGCATCGCTGGAGTCAGTTATTACAAGGCGCTGGTGCCCGAACGCATTGAAGTGAGTGAGCCCTTGGATCCGGCCTTGGCGGCCTTGCTCGACGAGATCTATCTGCATGGATTGGGTGAATTCGCCCATCAAAACGGCCTTGACCTGCGCGCCCGCATTCGTTTTCCAAGTTCAAGCCTCGCGGCGCCACCAGCAGCTGCATTGGCTTTGCCCAGGCGTGCGCTGGTACCCATCGGCGGTGGTAAGGATTCTCTGGTTAGCATCGAAGCGCTAAAACGTATCGCTGAGCCGATTGCCGTGGTTTGGATCGGGCGATCGGATTTGATTCGCGCCTGCGCGCAAGCCACCGGCCAACCCTTGCTCAACATTGAGCGTGAGATTGCGCCGGCCTTGTTCGAATTAAATAGACAAGGTGCGTGGAACGGCCATATTCCCGTCACCGCCATTAACTCGGCCATTTTAACCATCGCCGCTTTGCTTTATGGTTATGACCAGATTGTATTCTCTAACGAAGCCTCGGCCAGTGTGGGTAATCTGATTGAGAATGATCTGGATATCAATCATCAGTGGAGTAAAGGCCTGCGCTTTGAAACACGCTTTGCGCAATACGTATCGACAGTGGTTGCCGCTGATCTTAGCTATTATTCCCTACTGCGCCCCTGGTCAGAATTGGCCGTGACCGAACGCTTTGCAAAGTTAACGCAGTATCACGGCTTGTTTTCCAGTTGTAACCGTAATTTCCGCATCTTGGGCGATCGGCCTTCGGCGCGCTGGTGTTGTGAATGTCCAAAATGTCGATTTGTATTTTTGGCACTGGCGCCTTTTATGAGCAAACCGGCGCTGCTCGCTATTTTTGGACGAAATTTGCTGGATGAAGTCGAACAAACACCCGGTTTTGATGCCTTGCTGGAATTTGGCGCACAAAAACCTTTCGAATGCGTAGGCGAAGGCCGCGAATCTCGCGCCGCATTATGGGCCTTAAGCAAACGTGCCGACTGGCGCGAAGACGTCATCGTCAGGCGATTTAGCGAGGACATCCTGCCGTTTATCGACCAAAGCGCACTGGCGCTAACGCCCCTATTGGCGCCGGGCGGCGAGCATCGCGTGCCAGCACGGGTATGGGCTGCGCTTACGCAAGGTTAGGCATGCTCTGAATTATCCTAAGCCGGACGAGCCGGAACCAAACACACAAAAGGCTTCGCATGATTTGTCAAGACTGAACTGGTTAGTGACTAGTAGCCTGTCGGGCTTTCCTCGCAAGGAAAGTCCGACAGGCTGCTAGGTGAACGTGATCCGCCATGCCCCGGCACGCGGACATTCGCAACCCACGTTGCGGTCGTTGCGAGATGAGCGTGGAGCGCGGGACGCAAAGATGCGCCAAGGCCACGGGAAACGATCTTTCGTGCTGAAGATGAGGTGGAGCAGAACATGGTCGAGTGATTGCGGCATGGCGATGGGTCGGGCTTTCAGCCCCTGATCAGCGATGGGTCGGGCTTTCAGCCCTTGATCAGGCGCTGGCAACCTGGGGCGTTGCCCCAGGCTGGTATGGAGGCGCGCCTTTGGCGGTGAAATACAGAGAATCGAGCGGGCGCCGGTTAGGTATCCCATCATCCCATCCAGGCCGGCGAAAATCTTCAGCGCCTGCCGTGGCAATCCAGTGACTTTCGGGACGCCAAAGGCGAAGGCGCTGGATCGCCGCGGTCGCTTAAAAGGCTCCCTCGCAAAGACGAGTCTTGTTGGGTTCACGGCCCGTGTGCATTTTTGGGCTGAAAAAGGACGCTCGCTAAGACGATTTTTTGAGCGTGCCTCACCGCTGCCGCGTTAGTGGTTGGTGTTGGTGCTATCGACCCACAACCCACACCGCCCTGCATACTCAAACCCCCGCAGCCCGGACCCTATGCGCTTGAGCGAAGCCTCATCCAACCGCCGTTTGGGACCTTGGAGCGCTTGCGCCATTGTGGTTGCCAACATGATTGGCACTGGCGTGTTTTCGACCTTGAGTTATCAGGTCCATGCGCTGCCGGACGAACGGGCGATTTTGTTGCTGTGGGTGCTGGGTGGGATCTCGGCGCTCGCCGGTGCGCTGTGTTGCGCTGAATTGGGCGCCGCGCGGCCGCGTTCTGGGGGCGAGTACGCCTTGCTCACCCAGTTATTTCATCCGGCCGTCGGCTTTGTGGCTGGCTGGATTTCCATTGTGGCCGGTTTTGCCGGGCCGATTGCGGCTGCAGCGCTAGCGTTTTCGGCCTATCTGGGTAAATTGTGGCCGGCGGTGGCGGCACTGCCGATGCTGGTGGCGATCGTCCTGGTCACACTGATCAGTGCGCTGCACATGTTGCGGGTAGAAATCGGCGCGCGTTTTCAGGTGGTCACCACCTTGCTGAAGATTTTGGTCATGGTGGCGATCGTGATCGCCGCCTTGCTGTACGCGCCGCCGCGCGCGGCAACCCAATCGGATTTGTTCAGCGTGGTCGCCAATCCGGCCTTTGCGGTGTCGCTGATTTACGTCACCTACGCCTATTTGGGCTGGAACGCGGCGCTCTACGTGGCCGGTGAAGTGCGCGATCCGCAGCGTACGCTGCCGCTCGCGCTGATCGCCAGTACCGCGCTGGTGACGCTGTTGTACGTCGCGGTCAATTGGGCTTTCCTACGCTTGGTGCCGTTTGACCAACTGGTGAAGATTAATCCAGGCGCCATGTCGGTGGAGAACGAGTTAGCGGTCGGCTTTTTGGCGGGTCGCGCCTTGTTTGGTGAGTCCGGCGGCATGATCGTCGGCGGCGCGATCGCCTTTACGCTGATTTCTACGGTGAGTGCGATGATTCTGGCTGGCCCACGCGTATTGGCGACGATGGCCGAAGATTGGCGACCTTTTGCGGTGTTCGGGCGTCGCCACAGCGGCGGCTCACCACGTTTGGCGATAAGCTTTCAGTGGCTGCTGATCGTGATTTTGCTGCTCAGCGCCAGTTTTGAATTCGTCGTCAACTTTATCGGCGTTTCATTGAGCCTGTTTAACATGGCGGTCATCGTCGGCTTTCTGCGCGATCGCCTGAAGTTTCCGGACCGCATCAGGCCGTTTCGCGCGCCATTGGGTTGGCCTGCCGGTGTGCTTTTTCTCACCATCAACGCGTGGATGATCGTATTTCTGGCGATCAATCAACCCAAGGCGGTGCTGCTGTCCTTGGCGTCAATCGTAGTGGCATTCGCTTGCTATTGGCCGTTGCGCAAACATGCGCCGCAACACGCCGCGGAAGTGCCCAAGTAGGCTGCGAGTCAAGTGGATGCAAAAAAACCTCAGCGCACAGCGCCGACCCGCCCCAGCCTTTGGTGGGTTCGATCTGTGATCGAACGCTTTTCCCTCCAGACCATCGATCACCACCTCTTGGTGTAGATTGCCCGACTCCCATCGCCCAATCTGCCGCGTTCCGATGCCCTTAGATTCCCAAATCCTCCGCGGGTTTGCGCTTGCGCTGTTCCTACTGGCGACCCCAGCGGCTGCGCTGGAGCTTTGTCAGGGTGCCAATCCGACGGCCACTTGGAACCAAGGCGCGCTCAATGACACGGCACGCGTGCTGGCCGGTTTGCGCACGCCGCTGGAGTCGGAACTAGCGCAAGTGGTCGCGCCACAAGCCTTGGAGCGCCATCGCCAAAGTCTGGGCAGTAGCTGGGCGGCACTGCGCGAGCGTCAGCTGCAACCGGTTGCACGTTTTGCGCGAGCGCAGTTGGGGTCGGTAGAAAGCTCGGCAAAGCGCGTCTTTTATCCGTTTAGCGGGCCCGATGCACTGTATTTGCTGACCCTATTCCCAGACGCGCAGCTGTCGATTTTGACCGGTTTGGAGCCGGTGGGCAGTGTGCCGGATTTTGCTGGCTTGGATGCCAAGGAAATCGAGGCGGGCCTGGCTGAAATTCGCAAATCCTTATACGCGATTTTGTCGTTCAGTTTTTTCCGCACCAATGATTTGACCGTCGATTTACGCCGCAGTCGCTTTTCTGGGGTAACGCCGATTCTCTTTGTATTTCTGGCCGAGGCGGGTTATGCGGTGTTCGATGTGCGTTATGTGCTGCTGACGCCAGCGGCTGAACTTTGCCAAGCCGATCCGACATTAATCGCCAAACCGCCGGCGGGTTATATCGGCGGCGTTGAGGTTGAGTATTTCCTTCCGGATGATTTGGGTTTCCGGCGCATGATTTATTTTGCCGCCGATTTGGGTGATGGCGGTTTGAAGCGCACGCCGCAATATCTGGATTTTGTGGCGCAGATGAATCCGGATGCGACCTATTTGAAAAGCGCATCCTATTTAATGTACAAACCCTATTTTTCGCTGGTGCGAAAACTGATTCTGGAACACAGCGATTGGGTGCTGCAGGACGATTCAGGCATCCCACATAATTGGTTTCGTCCCGCACTTTGGGACGCCACTTTATTTGGTCGATACGGCTCGCCCATTGCGTTATTCGGTAATTGGACCCAAACGGCGCTGCGCGCAGCCTATGCGGACGGCGATCCGCAGCCTTTAGATTTTGGCATTGGATATCGGCACCGCAAGAACGATAGTAATTTGCAGCTCTATCGTAAGAAAGTGGTCGATGCGACGCCGTGACACATTGAAGTTGCTGTTAGCCCCGCTGGGCGCACCCGCGCGGGCAAATGGCGCCATGCCATTGCCAGCCAAAGCTGCTGTCGCAGATCCGCAATTGAGCCAAGCGCTGCAAAACGCCGGTCCAGCGGTGCGTAGAGTGCTGGCGGACGCTACGTTTGAGCCACAAATACTGTGGACACGGTTTGCGCGCGATGCGCATGGGCAATGGCAGGCCAAAGTCACGCAGCAGTGGGGTGTGCAGCAGCAGCGTTGGTTTGCCGCCGCGAGTTTTATCAAGTTGCCGGTCGCGGCGCTGCTCGGCGAGGTTTTGTGCAGGCGCGGATTGGTCAACCAGATCAATGATTTACATCTGCACGTCGATAGGGCCGATGCCTGCGCGCCCTTGCCGCAAGGCCCATCATGGCCGCTGGCCAGCCTGCTGCGCGCGATGCTGGTGGTCAGCGACAACCGCAGTTACAACGCGCTGGTTGAATTACTGGGCAGCGACGCCGTTCACGCGCGGCTCGCCGAGATTGGCTATCCAGACAGCCGTATTGGCGCGCGTTTGGGCTGTGCTGCGGCCACGCGGCCCGGTAAGTTGGCAGCGCGATTAACCGATAGTCGCGGACATTTACTGTGGGATTCGCCGGCGATACCTGAAGAAAAGCCGCAACCCTTCCCATTCGGCGTAGCGCAAAAGGGTCGTGCTTGGTTGCAAAATGGAGAGTTGATTGCCGGGCCGCGCGACTTTACGACGTCCAATTTTATGCCGTTAAATGAAGTACACCGCATGACCATGGAACTTGGCAGCGGCAGCGCGCCTGCGGAAAATGCCTTTGTTTTATGCCCGGCCATGCGCGAATGGCTGCGCGCCACTATGTTGATGACGCCGCGACAATGCGCCGATACACGCTGTGGACAATGGCCGGATGATCACGGCAAGTGGTTAATCGCAAGCGACGCGCAGGGCCACCTGCCCGCTTCATTAGACATCGCCAGCAAAAATGCGCAGGCCTTCGGTTATTTGGGCGACAGCGCATTTATTGTAGATAACGCGCGCAATTTGGCTTTCGGACTCAGCGCCAGCATTTTTGTCGATCGCGACGGGGTATTAAACGACGGACGTTATGCCTACACCGATATCGGCCGTCCATTTTTGCGGGAATTAGGTGCGGCGATACTGGCGTTTGAGCGACGCGCGGAGTAGGGCTGGTTGTTGGTGTTGGTTGGTGGTGTTGATGTGGGGAAATGTCATAAAGTGAGCGCTGGCTCATTCTGGATGGTGCTTTGGTGACAATTTGGGATGGCGCCATCGCCTTCAATTCATCATTCCCGCATATCGAGAATCCAAGCCCTCACCACGATCGTTGCGCGTTGCACATGGCCTACGGCGCCAGCGGGGCGATTTAAAACTCAGTAGCGCCAGCGGCGCGTTTTCATAGCAGCCTGGGGGCAACGCCCCAGGTAAGCGCTGAGGTTGTTCTGCACCCTGTTCCTGGGGCGTTGCCCCAGGCTGCTATAGAGCGGGCCGTTGGCCCTTCAACCACCAACCATCAACCATCAACCATCAACCATCAACGCCTTACAGCGTTGCCGCGCCCGGGCAATTCAAAAATGCCGACTTGCTCAGCCACCCATTGTCAGGGTAGTAGGCAAACAACAACTGTCCGTCCTTGAGCTTGTCGATCAGTGGCTTGGCGATGTCGCGACGCACCGCTGGGCAGCCAAAGCTACGTCCCAGACGCCCCTGTGCTTTGGCCATAGCAGCGTCCACATAGGGTGCGCCGTGTATCACGATATCTCTCACTCGGGCATGGTCGTTGATGCCGGGTTCCAGACCATCCATACGCAAGGAGTACCCGTTCCCGCCTTGGTAAGTTTCGCCTGTTCGAAACAAGCCTAGGCTGGACTGAAAACTTCCTTCGACATTGGAAAACTGCTTGGCGAAATTGGCGCCACTGCCACGACCGTGCGCAACATGCTCCACATACAACAATGTCGGTTTTTGCAGATCAAAAACCCACAGGCGAGGGTCAGTGGAGGGTCGTGAGTAATCAATCACCGCCAGCCGATCGTCCACCTGCGCTCGGCCCGCTGCTACCGCGCAGCCGCGCGCGGTAAGCGCCAACGCAATCAC
>Ga0105048_10016974_pt1 | contig 11233 bp, 10 predicted proteins | sample MAT05_FD_78382 | JGI IMG/M metagenome (GOLD analysis project Ga0105048, IMG submission 78382) | Freshwater microbial communities from Lake Fryxell liftoff mats and glacier meltwater in Antarctica - MAT-05 | ecosystem: Environmental > Aquatic > Freshwater > Ice > Liftoff microbial mat | place...
GATTTAGGATTGATGATTTGAGACGCTTCCACGACGTCCGAGGCAGCACACCTATTGGGAATATATTTGTCCACGGAAGGACACGGAACACCACGGAAGAAACAATGCGGTAAAGCCTTCTGTATCCTGTTTCTTTATTCTGGGTGTGAATGGGAGTGGTGAGAAAAAGGGGGTAGCGGCAAGGAGTTATCAAAGTATTAAATTGCGCATCAAAGACAACTCTGTGTGTGGAAGAAACCCCGGAGGGTTTGACGGACCGTAGCCCCGGTTAGCACCCAGGGATTATGATGTATTAAGGATTTCACCCCGGTAGGGCCTGTGGGGGTGGTGAACAAAACCTTTCCAGCACACCTCAAGCGTGCGTGCCTCTCTAACCTTTTCCGGGGGTGTTACCCCCGGCTACGGTCCAATAAACCTCCGGGTTTCAGCCTCATTGCAAAATGCATGACAAGTTTTCGTAAGCGCATCTCTGGCGACCGTATTCGCCGTCTTTTACTAACTACCTGATCCATGAATTTTCTCGCGGACAAATTCCATAAGATCATCCTGTTGAGATTTTCCCCACTTTCGCGAAAGCCGCTCCCAAATTATAAATGCATTGTCTTCCTTATTTGACTGGGCACATTCCCAGCGCATGAAAAAATTCACCGCTCTTCTCGTTGCTCTCCTTTTTACCGCAACTTTCACTTTTGCCGCCGAAGGATGGGGCGTTGATTACGAGAAAGCGCTCGCGCAAGCCAAGGCAGATAATAAAATGGTGGTTCTGGATTTCACCGGCTCGGACTGGTGCGGCTGGTGTATCAAGATCGATAAGGAGATTTTCTCAAAGCCGGACTTCAAAACCTACGCCAATGGAAACTTGGTGTTGGTAGAGGTGGATTTCCCGCAGAAAAAGGAGCAAACGAACAAGCTCAAGGAACAGAACGAAAAACTGCAGGCTCAGTATAAAGTGCAGGGATACCCAACCATCATCGTTTTAAACTCCGAAGGCAAAAAGATCGGCGAACTCGGTTATATGCCCGGCGGCCCCAAGGCTTTCATTGCGGAACTGGATAAGCTGAAGGGGAAGTAGGTCAGTAGCTCTTCGCGAAGATCACGCGGCGCTTGCTGGGGCGACCGCTCCAGACGCATACGCCGTCTTCTTCCGGGGCATCGAATGGGATGCAGCGGATGGTGACTTTGAGTTGCTCTTTGATTTCTGTCTCCACTTCTGCGGAACCGTCCCAGTGTGCGACTGCAAAGCCACCGTGGATTTTTGCGTCGTCTTTGCTGGTGAAGAAGGCAACGAAATCGTCCTTGGAATCGACCTTCACGGTGTGCTCGTCGCGATAAGCGGTGGCGCGGGTGAGCAGGGTGTCGTGAATCTCCTGCAAAACCGTCGGCACTGAAGCCACAAAATCCGCCGTGGTGGGGAATGTCTTCTCCTTGTGCGCACGGTCGCGGCGGGCAACGGCAACGGACCCTTTTTCCAAATCACGAGGCCCGATCTCCACACGGATCGGAGTGCCCTTTTTGATCCACTCCCAGCTTTTTCCACCACCGCCCAGATCGCGCTTGTCCACTTCCACGCGGATCGGTTCGCCGCCGAAAGAGCGAGCGCTGAGCTTTGCAGCGAGATCGTCGCATGCAGCGAAGACAGCATCGCGGGTGTCGGGTTTTGGGGTGACCGGGATGATCACAATTTGTGAAGTCGCCACACGTGGCGGGAGCACCGCGCCGTCGTCGTCCGAATGCGCCATGATGAGCGTGCCGATGAGCCGTGTGGAAACACCCCATGAGGTTGTCCACGCCAGCTCCTGTTTGTTTTCGCGGGAGAGAAATTGTATGCCGCTCGCCTTGGCGAAGTTTTGTCCGAGGAAGTGCGACGTGCCCGCCTGAATGGCTTTGCGATCCTGCACCATGGCTTCGATGCACAACGTCTGCACCGCGCCGGGAAAACGCTCGCCTGCACTTTTCTCGCCAGTGAAAACCGGCAGCGCCAGCCAGTCGCGCGCAAAGGTCTCATAGACTTTGAGCATCTGCATCGTCTCCTCACGCGCTTCCTTTTCGGTCTCATGTGCGGTGTGGCCTTCTTGCCATAAAAATTCGGCGGTGCGCAAAAAGACACGTGGACGCATCTCCCAACGCATGACGTTTGCCCACTGATTGATCAAAATCGGCAGGTCGCGATAGCTCTGCACCCATTTCGCATACGTAGCGCCGATGATCGTCTCGCTCGTCGGACGGATTACTAATGGCTCTGCCAGTGCGGCAGAGGGCGCAACTTGCAAGCCGCCTTTGCCGTCGGACTCCAGACGGTGATGAGTGACGACAGCGCATTCTTTGGCAAAACCCTCCACATGCTCGGCTTCCTTGGCGAGATACGACAGCGGGATCAGGAGCGGGAAATAAGCATTCTTGTGTCCGGTTGCCTTGAACATGCCGTCGAGTGCGCGCTGCATGTTTTCCCAGATGCCATAGCCCCATGGCTTGATGACCATACATCCGCGCACATCGGAGTTTTCGGCGAGATCGGCGGCTTTAACAACCTGCTGATACCATTCTGGAAAGTTTTCGTCGCGGCGTGGAGTGATTGCAGTCTGCTGGCTCATAATAGGGAAAAGGGCGCGCACCGTAGCCAGCGCGTTCATTGCGTGCAAGCTTTGGGCTGAAGTGATCCGTAACGCGGGTGTGAATGGTAGTGGTGAGAAAAACGAAGTGCACCGAAGGTGCGCGAACGGGGCACAGTCCGTCTCGGCTGTGCCCCGTTCTGTTTTGTTTTTCTCACCACTTCCAATCACACCCGGGCGTACGCTACGCCATTCATCGAAGAGCTGATTACCTGATCAAGTGTTTCCAAAACAAAAGGCCGCCCCTTTCGGAGCGGCCTTGTGTGAGGTGATTCGAGGTGAGTCTTACACGTCGTAATATTTCTGAAACTCGAGCGGATGCGGACGGAGACGGAGTTCGTCGTAATCCCTGATGCGCATTTCCATGAGCGTATCGAGCAGATCCTTGCTGAACACATCGCCCTTGAGCAGGAAGTCGTGGTCGGCTTGCAGCGCCTCGACTGCGCCTTTGAGCGAGTCGGGAGCAGATGGAATTTTACTGAGCTCTTCAGACGGGAGTTCGTAGAGATTTTTGTCCACGGCGTCGCCGGGATCAATGCGGTTGATGATCCCGTCAATGCCCGCCATGACCTGCGCAGCCATACAAAGGTAGATGCAACTCGAAGCGTCCGGCGTGCGGAACTCAACGCGCTTGGCTTTCGGTGAATCGGTAACCGGAATACGGATCGCCGCAGAACGATTACGCGCGCTGTAGCAGAAATTCACAGGTGCTTCGTAGCCGGGAACGAGACGCTTGTAGCTGTTCGTCGTCGGGTTCGTGATCGCAGTGAGCGCGCGGGCATGTTTGATGATTCCGCCGATGTAATAGAGCGCGTTCTGCGAGAGACCGGCATATTTGTCGCCTGCGAAAGTCGGCTTACCGTCCTTCCAGATAGATTGATGGCAGTGCATCCCCGAGCCGTTGTCGCCGAAAAGCGGCTTCGGCATAAACGTCACGCTCTTGTTGTGCTTCCGAGCGATGTTACGGATCACATATTTGTAGAGCTGCAAGTTGTCGCCCGTCTTCACCATCGTGCTATACACGAAATTGATTTCGTTTTGTCCCGCAGTCGCGACTTCGTGGTGATGACGCTCAATCGGCAACCCGAGATCTTCCATTAGCAGACACATCTCGTTGCGGATGTTCTGCTGGGTATCCGCCGGAGGAACCGGGAAGTAGCCTTCCTTGTGACGGAGCTTATACCCGAGGTTTGGATATTCATCGTTGCCGGTGTTCCATGCGCCTTCGCTGCTGTCCACGCTGTAGAAGCAACCGTTGCTTTTGAGGTCGTAACGCACGTCGTCGAAAATGAAAAACTCGGCTTCCGGTGCGAAATAGGCGACGTCACCGATCCCTGTGCTCTTGAGATAAGCCTCGGCGTTTTCCGCGATGCTGCGGGGATCGCGCTCATATTTTTCCTTGGTGATCGGATCGAAAATCGAGCAGACAAGCGAAAGCGTGGTGATCTCGTTGAAAGGATCAAGCATCGCCGTGCTGAAATCCGGGCGGGCAAGCATGTCCGAGTTGTTGATCGCCTTCCAGCCACGGATCGAAGAGCCGTCGAACGGGATGCCGTCAGGAATGCAACGCTCATAAGCTTCGTTGGCGCTGGTAGTGACGTGCTGCCAGGTGCCGAGCAGATCGCAGAACTTGAAGTCCACGAATTTGACGTTGTTCTTCTTTGCGAAGGCGATGACTTCATCAGCCGTTTTTGCGCGGAGATAGAGAATTTCAGACATGGTTTTGGTGTTTGCTTTGGGTTTTAGAGAAAGGAGGCCAGAACTGACATTATGCCGCAGTTCGAGGACGGTTTTACTGCCGGGAAAAAGGCACTCTTGAAAGCACAAAAGCTCTTACTGTGGCTCGAGTGGCACAGACCGTCTCTGCGGTGCCCCTTGCGCGCTTACTGATGTAAAATATCCACCGTGTATAAATAAAGCCACTTTTCAGCTTGGTTTTCCCATGGATTAAAAATTCTACAGATAGGAAGAGTTGCGACGTGCAAAATGGCATACCGGATGCTAAGCCGCTCTGGCATGCGCCCGGGAACCATTCACTGCGAGTAGGATTACGTGCGCATTTATCAACATCGGAAGTCGTTCCGTCACCAAAACCATACCTAAAAAAGCAACTATGAGCACCCTCTCCAGCCGCCACAGCGCAATCGCCGCAATCGCCTCCCGCTCGCTGTCCGGTTCCACTGTTAACTTCTCCACCGAATCGCCCGAAACGATCTTCGGCAGTAATACCTTCAGCCACGCGTTGATGAAGGAGAAGCTGAAGCCGGATACCTACACTTCTTTGATGAACACCATCAAAGACGGACAAAAACTTCCCATCACGGTTGCTGATGAAGTTGCCGACGCCATGTGCCGCTGGGCCGTGAGCAAGGGTGCCACGCACTACGCCCACGTTTTCTACCCGCTCACAGGTCTCACTGCTGAAAAGCATGATTCGTTTTACGATCCAGGCACGGACGGAGTCACCGCGATTTCGAAGTTTAAAGGCAAAGTGCTCATCCAGGGCGAACCCGATGCATCGTCCTTCCCAAATGGCGGTATCCGCGCCACCCATCGCGCCCGCGGTTACACCGCATGGGACCCAACCAGCCCGGCTTATCTGCTAGAGAGCACCAATGGTATCACGCTTTGCATTCCCACTTCGTTTGTCTCCTGGACTGGCGAATCGCTCGACACCAAGACCCCGGTGCTCAAGTCCATGCAGTCGCTGAACAAACAGGCACGCCGTATTCTGGAACTGTTCGGTCACAAAGAAATCGCGCAAGTCTCCGCAACCGCGGGTCCTGAACAGGAATACTTCCTCATTGATAAGGCGTTTTACTACAGCCGTCCCGATCTGCTTGCAGCAGGCCGCACGCTTTTCGGTGCGCCGCCGCCAAAAGGCCAGGAATTTGAAGATCACTATTTCGGCGTCATTCCTGAGCGCGTAATGGGATTCATGCTCGATGTGGATCGTGAGCTCTACAAGCTCGGCATCCCCACCAAGACCCGCCACAACGAAGTCGCGCCCGGCCAGTTTGAAATCGCCCCGCTTTTTGAAAGCGCAAACGTCGCAGCTGATCATCAGCAGCTCATCATGTCGGTGCTGAAAAAAGTAGCCGACAAGCACGGTCTCGCCTGTCTTCTCCATGAAAAACCATTCGCAGGCGTCAACGGCTCCGGCAAACACGTCAACTGGTCACTCGGCAACGCCACACAAGGCAATCTGCTCGATCCAGGCGACACGCCACATTCCAACGCGCAGTTCCTCGTCTTCGCAGGCGCAGTCATCCGTGCGGTTGATAAATACTCGAAACTGCTTCGCGCAGTGGTCGCCTCGGCAGGAAACGATCATCGTCTTGGCGCAAACGAAGCGCCCCCAGCAATCATCTCCGTTTACCTCGGCGACCAGCTCGCGGATGTTTACGAGCAGATCAAAGGCGGCGGAGCGACAAACTCCAAGAGCCGCGGCACACTGACCATCGGCGTGGACGTGTTGCCTGAGCTTCCAAAGGATGCAGGCGACCGCAACCGCACCTCGCCATTTGCGTTTACAGGCAACCGTTTTGAGTTCCGCGCAGTAGGCTCCAATATGTCCATCGGACCAGCCCTCGCTGCGATGAACACCATCCTCACCGACTCCCTCGACTACATCGCAGGCAAGCTGGAAGGCGCGCCGGACCTCAACAAGGCGATCCAGTCCGTCCTGAAGGAAATCATGGATCAGCACGGCAAAGTCATCTTCAACGGCAACGGCTACTCCGAAGAATGGCATGAAGAAGCGGCAACGCGCGGCCTTCCACAACTCAAGACCACGGCAGACGCCCTAGCGGCGTTGAGCTCACCCGAAGTGGTAGAGTTGTTTGAAAAATACGGCATCCTCAACGAAACCGAATTGCACAGCCGCCACGAAATCGCCACCGAGCAATACATCAAACAGATCAACGTCGAAGCCAACCTCACCACCGAGATCGCGCAGACGAAAATTTACCCGATCGCAGTCGCCTACGCGTCCAGCTTGGCCGACAGTGCAGCAAAACTTAAAGTCGCAGGAGTTACCTCCAGCACCGTGACCCTACAAGCCGTTGCCAGCCTGGCATCCAGACTCGAAGAAGAAATTACCGCGCTGAAATCCGCGCATACCGCAGCTGCGGAGATCAGTGATTGGACCTTCAAAGTGCTGCCCGCAATGCTCGACATCCGCAAAACCGTGGATGCACTGGAAGGCCTGATTCCCGACGACGCGTGGCCGCTTCCGACCTACCAGGAGATGCTCTTTATCAAGTAAAGACTCAGATCCTGTAAGGAAGCTCAGCGAAACCTCCAAGGCTTACAACGAAGCGCCGTTCTGCAACCCGCAGGGCGGCGTTTCCTTTATCCTAAATCGGCGTTTGGAATGAACCGCGAATTTAGGTTTATTTTCCGCAATCCCATTACAGCCGGATCTTAAGATTGAACTTGTCCTTCAACGCGATCAGCGCCTCCGCATGGGACGGCCCTATGGGAGGAATGTGAATAATGGGATAAATGGAAATGACGCTCCCATAACTCCCATAATCCAAGAACTTGCTGTAGATTTCCCAGCATCCAGAACCCCCAGAACCCTCTTGCCGAAAAACTTTCATTGCAGTGCTGGCGCGGGCATCTACCTTTTCCGCCCTTCATGCTCAACGAAGACGACATCCAGTTTGCCATCCAAAATACGCAGGTGATTCTTGCACCGGAGCGGCGCATCGACACATTTGGCTCCACGATTTTCCGGTTCTTCCTGGTGAGTGAGCTGATGGATGACGTAAACCGCATCCGCATCCGCAATGGACGTCTTCATGCCGAGCGGCCGATGATTATTTCCCCTCCGAATTATCACAAAATGCTGGATGAAGATTTCGGAGAAAAAGCGCAGGAGTTTGCAAACTGGCTCAAGGAGCACGGCGACAAGCTGGCTGTTTTGAAATATGGGTTTCAGTTTCGGAAAACGGACGTCCAAGAGCAGACCGTTGACAACAAAATGGAAGACGTCGTGAAGCGTCTGCGCGAACAGGTAAACCGAGAAGAGGACGCGTTTTGCGCGATCATCCATGGTGTGGACGAAGGCTGGGAGGTCTGTCTGCTGAAGTTTGCCACCGATATGATCCAGCAATCCGCCGGGACCAATATCGAAGACTGGCGGAGACGGGGTCTGATCTAAGCCAGACTATTAAAACCGATGGAAGCGCTGCTCTTACTCTTTGTCTTGCTCGTGATCTTAATCCCTCGGACGTCTTTTCAGAGCAAGACAAAGAGTAAGAATCTCCCGCCCATGATGATTCGTTGTATTCCGAGTTTAAACCACCAGTGAGCCGCAACCCGTGATCATCCGTCTTCTCATCATACTGGCGCTCGCTGTCGGGATTTTTAACTGGGCTTATAAAACCTACGACCGGCTTTATGTCGCGCCGGACCGGATCATCCGCGAACAGGCCAAAACACTCCCTACAGAACTGCCGCCGGATCCAACGATCAAACAGTTTGAGGAAATCATGGCGGTGCGCAGTGCCGGTCAGCTCGCAGCCGCAAAATTGAATCTGGAAGGCTTCATCCGCCAGAACCCAAACAGTCCGAAATACGTCGCCGCAATTGATGCGCTGGGAGAGATTAATTCCGAACAGCTCTTTTCGCGAGATACGACCGAGGACAAAGAAGTCTATGTGGTGAAAAGCGGCGACTCGCCCGGACGCATCGTGTTGCGCTCCAAAATGACCATGGAGCTTTTCAATCATCTCAACCGCCTGAACACGGGCATGATTTTTCCCGGTCAGAAGTTGCTCGTGGTAAAGTGTGATTTCACGATGGTGATCAATCAAAAGACTCAGCGCGTGATTTTAAGCAAAAACGGGAAGTATTTCCGCCAGTATCCCATTCTCTCCGGCACAGGCTCGGCAAAGAAAACGGTCGTGTATCCAAAGCAAAACGGAAAGCTCACCGACAAACGCGTCTTTAACGAAAAGGGGGTCGTTAAAGCAACCGACCCCGGCTTCATGTCCGCTTCACACCAGATCATTGTGACCATTCCAAACTGTTCGCTTTACTCCCAACCGGAAGATCCGGAGGCCACGGTACACCGTCCGCCGGGCGGCGGAGCGGGGCTGGCTCCCGCCCATATTGCCGAAATCGCGCTCTTGCTTCCAAAGAACACTCCGGTGAGCATCGAATAATACCCGCCATGAAACTCCCACCACTGGATTTTGAAAAACCCATCGTTGAACTCGAGGCAAAGCTGGAGGATCTCCGCCGTCATTCCTCGGACAGTAATGTGAACCTCGACACCGAGGTGCGTCGCATTGAGGAAAAGATCGATGAGACCCGGAAGACCATTTATTCCAATCTCTCTGCATGGCAGCGCGTGCAGATCGCCCGGCACACGGCGCGCCCCTACACGCTCGATTACCTCCAGCTTTCATTTAGCGATTTTATCCAGCTCCATGGCGACCGGCTTTTCGCCGAAGACGCCTCGATGCCGGGCGGCATGGCAACTGTGGGTAAACATAAGTGCATGGTGATCGGTCAGCAAAAAGGTCGCGACACCAAGGAGAACATCGTCCGCAATTTCGGCTGCGCCAACCCCGAGGGCTACCGCAAGGCCCTGCGTTTCATGCGCATGGCGGAAAAATTCAACCTTCCATTCGTGGCGCTCATCGACACCCCAGGCGCATATCCTGGAATCGGCGCCGAGGAACGTCACATCGCGGAGAGCATCGCTGTGAACATCCGCGACATGATGACCTTGCGCACGCCAACCGTGGCAGTCGTCATTGGCGAAGGCGGCTCAGGTGGCGCACTGGGGATCGGCGTCTGTGATCGCGTGCTCATGCTGGAAAATGCGTATTACTCGGTGATCAGCCCCGAAGGCTGCGCCGCGATTTTGTGGAAACACCGCAAACACGCGCCCGAAGCTGCCGAGGCGCTAAAGCTGACCGCCACTGACCTCAAGGAATACAAACTTGTGGATGAAGTCATCCCGGAGCCCATGGGTGGAGCGCATCAGGATCACGACGTGGTGATCAACGCGCTACGCGAAGCAATCTCCCGCAATCTGGATGAGCTGAGTAAAATCCCGATGGAGGAGCTTCTAAAGCAGCGCTACGAGAAGTTCCGTAAAATTGGATTTTTTGCAGGGGAGTAAGCTGGGGAGGATTTCGGATTGCTGATGGCGGATTGGTAGCGCGCACGTCGCCTTTCACATTCGAATCGCATATTCTTCGAGGTTTAGAATACGGCGTGCATTGTCGCTCACTTTGCAGTAGTATTTCACCATGCTTGCACTCACCCGAATCACGCACGATCCAAATATCATGGGGGGCAAGCCATGTATTCGAGGCCTCCGCGTCACCGTCGGCACCATTGTCGGCCTCGTAGCCTCAGGCCACTCCCATGAGGAGATACTGCGTTTGTATCCCTACTTGGCAGGCGACGATATCCGCGAAGCACTTTCTTACGCCGCTTGGCGTGTCGAGGAGCTTGAGGTGCCTTTAGCTGTGGCGTGAGACTGCTTATTGACATGAATCTGTCGCCAGCGTGGGTGACGTTTTTACAAAGCGGCGGCTTCGAGGTGATTCATTGGTCGTCCATCGGTGCCGGTAACGCTCCTGACACCGAAATCATGCAGTGGGCACGCGACAACGATTGGGTGGTTTTCACCCACGACCTCGATTTTGGTATTCTTCTGGCACACAGCAAGGACGGCAGACCGAGCGTCATTCAAGTTCGCACGCAGGATGTATCTCCCGATCACCTTGGCCCGCTTATCTTGAGTGCCCTGCGAGCACACGGCACATCCTTAGAGAGTGGCGCTCTGCTTACCGTAGACGAGTCGAAGTCTCGCGTTCGCATCTTACCAATATGATGCATCCTATGGCTTCTACTGCCGTAGAAGCTTTTTACCTCGGATGCCAAAGTTACGCGAAGCAATCTCCCGCAATCTGGACGAGCTGAGTAAAATCCCGATCGAAGAGCTTCTAAAGCAGCGCTACGAGAAGTTCCGTAAAATTGGTTTTTTTGCAGGGGAGTAAGCTGGGGAGGATTTCGGATTGCTGATGGCGGATTGAGTGTGATGAGGCGATATTCACGGGCTTTCTGAGTGGCGCAACTCAACCCAAGCGCAAAGGGCCGCATTCTTTATCCTTATTACTTCCTCCCTTTTCCTTTAGTTCCGTTTCCATTTCAGTTTCACCCATACTAGGTGAACAGGTTTCATCGTCTCCGAAAAAATTCCGCTTCACTGAGTATCTTGCTGGCTTTCAGGTGGGGTTCTGGTTTTAGCTTGGGATTCACTATTTTCAACCACCCCATATCACCATGCGAAAACTGAGCGCCCTCCTCCTTCTGCCTATTCTTTTCTTTTCCGCCTGCGACAAAAAAGCAGCGGATTCCGGCCAGCCTCAAACCGGTAAAAAACTGACTGTCGGCTTCTCGCAAATCGGCGCAGAAAGCGACTGGCGCACAGCGAATACCGAATCCATCAAGAGCGAAGCCGACAAACGGGGCGTGGACCTTGTCTTCTCAGATGCCCAAGGAAAGCAGGAGAATCAAATCCAAGCACTGCGCAGCTTTATCGCCAAGGGCGTGGATGTCATCGCTTTTTCACCCGTCATCGAGACAGGCTGGGA
>Ga0105048_10016976_pt1 | contig 11232 bp, 10 predicted proteins | sample MAT05_FD_78382 | JGI IMG/M metagenome (GOLD analysis project Ga0105048, IMG submission 78382) | Freshwater microbial communities from Lake Fryxell liftoff mats and glacier meltwater in Antarctica - MAT-05 | ecosystem: Environmental > Aquatic > Freshwater > Ice > Liftoff microbial mat | place...
AGGCGCCGAGGTGCGGTTCGCGTTCGGCCCGCTCCGCTTCGTCTACGATCGCCTCGGACTGCGCCGCGACGACGACTCCACCGCCGACATCTCGAAGGACATCGCCGATGCCTGAGACTTCTCCGTTGCTTCTTCACAACCTGCTCGACGAGCCGCTCCTCGGCGTCGAAGATCAAAATGGCCAGCGGGAGAGGGTCACTCTCCCAGGCCTGCTCGCGCGGCTCTCGCGCGACGTGTCCACGGCGCTCACGGCGGTGCAGGCGCACCAGCAGCATCCGGTGCATGCCTTCCTTGTGCAGCTCGCCGCGCTTGCTCTCGTGCGCGCGGACGAGACCCAGATTGCGCATGGCGAGGCCGCCTGGCGCGCGCTGCTCCTCGGGGCGGCAAGAAAAGACGGGGCCGGCGTGGAAGCGTTCACGCTCGTCGTCGGGGATCTCAGCAAGCCTGCGTTCCTCCAGCCACCCGTGCCGGAGGGGACGCTCGAAGGGCTGAAGAGCGAGCACACGCGGCCCAGCGCGGAGCTCGACGTGCTCATCACGTCCAAGAACCATGACGTGAAGATGAATCGCCTCGAGCGGCCCAGCGTCGAGCACTGGATCTTCGCTCTCCTGACGCTCCAGACGACGCAGGGCTTTCTTGGAGCGGGAAACTACGGCATCGCCCGCATGAACGGCGGCTTCGCCAGCCGACCGTGCGTGGCGCTCGCCCCGGCCGAGGGCGCCGCGCCGCGCTTCCTTCACGACGTGCGCGCGCTGATCGAAGCGCGCGCGAAGCTCGCAGAGACCTTCGGCGCCAAGAGGCAGATCGGCCTCGTGTGGTGCGCGCCGTGGGACGGGGCGACCTCGCTTGGCTTCAGCGATCTCGATCCGTTCTTCGTCGAAATCTGCCGTCGTGTACGGCTCCGCATCGCGAGCGACGGGACGATCGTCGCGCATCGAGGTTCGAGCAAGGCCGCTCGCATCGACGCCAAGGAGTCGAGCGGCAACACCGGTGATGCGTGGACGCCGGTGGCGCGCAAAGACGGCAAGGCGCTGACGATGCCGGAGGCGGGCTTCAGCTACGACCGCGTCCAGGATCTTTTCTTTGGCGACTGGGAGCTCGGGGCCGCAGCGAAGGCCGATCCCAAGGGCGGAGATCGCCTGTGGCTCGGCCAGGTGCTCGTGCGCGGGCAGGGCAAGACAGGCGGCTATCACGAGCGCTGGGTGCCGGTGCCGAGCAAGGTCCGGCTCTCGTTCAAGCGGCAGGGCGCGCACGAGAGGCTCGGCCAGCGCGCCCGCGCCTGGGTGCAGCTCGCGGCGGACGCGCGGCTCAAGGTCCTCAAGCCGGCGCTGCTCACGCTCCTGCAAGGCGCGCCCGAGAAGCTGAAGTTCGACGACGATCGCGCCAACGCGTACCTCCGCCGGCTCGACGGGGCGATCGATGACGAGTTCTTTTCCCTGCTCTTCGAGCACGCGGACGACGCACCCGAAGACGCCGACGCGGCCTTCCAGAAGAAGCTCGTCGTGCTCGCCGAGGCGGAGCTTCAGCGGGCTACGGAAAGCCTGCCCGTCCCCTCGGCCCGGCGCTGGCGCGCCGAGGCCAAGGCCAACCGCGTCTTTCACGGCGCCGCTCGCAGACTCTTCACGCTCGCGTTCCCAGCGCCGCCTGCGGTGCCCACTCAAGGAGAATCCCTGTGACTGACTCTGCCCCTCTACCTACCGAAACAGCGCCAAAGAGGCTGACGCGCCGTGAGCTCGTCGGAAAGCTCCGCGGCGTCCTCGAGCACGCTGATCCGGGTACGCTCGCCGCGCTCCGTCGCGCCGACCCAACCTCGCCTCCACCTGCGTTCTATCGCCTCGCCGTTGCTGTGCTCGACGAGCACCTTGCGTACCTCGGCGACAGTGGTCGGCGTCGCGACGAGATGGAGTCGCGCTGGACCATCGTCGTTTCCGCGATGGCCAACGCGCAGGGCTTTCTTGCCGCCGTGCCGCTCGGGGAGGCTCTCGCCAAGGCCGGCGTCGCCGAGATGCGCTTTCTCCGCTTGCTCGAAGCCAGCACCGCGCAGCTCCCCGAGCTGGTGCGCAACGTCGTCCACCAGCTCGTCCAGAAAGGCCAGCCGTTCGATCCGAACGATCTCGCGGATCTCGTCCTCGCGGGCGACGACGATCGCTGTCCCCGCCGCAAGATCGCCCGCTCTTTCTATCGCCACGCCGACACCTGACCGGAGATTGTTCCCATGACCCTGCCGCTCTTCCTCCAGATCCACACGCTCACCTCGTACCCCGGCGCGCTGCTCAACCGCGATGATGTCGGCTTCGCCAAGCGCCTGCCCTTCGGAGGCGCGACGCGCACGCGCATCTCCTCGCAGTGCCTCAAGCGGCACTGGCGCACGTTCCAGGGCGAGCACGCGCTCTCGTCCCTTCATCAGGGCAAGGATCCCGTCCAGCTCTCGGTCCGCTCGCGCTACACGTTCGAGCGCTTCGTCCTCGCTCCGCTGCTCGAAGAGGGCGTCTCGGCCGAGCTCGCGCGCGCCTCGACGGAGGCGATCATGGTCGCGGTGCTCGGCGAGAGCGCCAAAGCGAAGAAGGCCAAGGAAGACGCGAAGAGCGAGGAGGCGCCGGCCAAGGGCAAGAAGAAGGGGGCAAAGAAAGAAGGCGACGAGGAGGGAGCGGGGCCGCTGATGACGGGTCAGATCACCGTGCTCGGTCGCCCCGAGATCGACTTCTTCCTGGCCGAAGCGCGGGCGCTCGCGAAGGAGGCGGGCTCCATCGACAAGATCGAAGAGGCCAAGAAGAAGCGCTTCAGCAAGGGCTGGGAGAAGAACATCACCGGCCTGCGCCGCGCTGGGGGTCTGGATGCGGCGCTCTTCGGTCGGATGGTCACGAGCGACAACCTCGCGCGCGCCGACGCTGCCGTCCATGTCGCGCACGCGTTCACGGTGCATGGTGAGCACACCGAGACCGACTACTTCGCGGCGATCGACGATCTCACCGGAGGCGGCGACGACGAGACGCGGCTCGGCAGCGGGCATATCGGGACGACCGAGCTCACGAGCGGGTTGTTCTATGGCTACGTGGTCGTCGACGTCGCGCAGCTCGTCTCGAACCTCGAAGGGTGCGATCCGAAGCAGTGGGCGAGCGCCGACCGGAAGCTCGCGGCGGACGTCGCCGCGTCGCTCGTGCAGCTCGTGGCCCGCGTCTCGCCGGGTGCGAAGAAGGGATCGACCGCGCCGTACGCTTACGCGAGCCTCACGCTGGTCGAAGCCGGCTCGGCCCAGCCGCGCACGCTCGCCAATGCGTTCATGAAGCCTGTTGCGGCGAACCACGATCTGCTCGCCAGCGCCTACGGTGAGCTCGCGAGCTACGTGACCGACGTCGATCAGGTCTTCGGCGCTCCGAACCGGCGCGCGCTCGCGGCGATCGGGCCCAAGGACCGGCTGGCGATGCTCGCCACGCCGACCTCTCTCGACGCCGTGGCGAAGTTCGCGGCCGGCGCGATCGTGGAGCACCGCTGATGGACGTCGTGCTCCTGCGCTTCGACGCCCCGCTGATGAGCTTCGGCGGCGTGGTCGTCGATCAGCACAACAAGACCGACCCGCTCCCGTATCGAGCGATGCTGGCGGGGCTCCTCGCCAACGCGCTCGGGCTCACCCGGCGCGATCACGCCAAGCTCTCCGCGCTCCAAGCCCGCGTCCGGTATGCGGCGCGGCGCGATCGGAGGGGCTCCCTTCTCGTCGACTACCAGACGGTCGACTTCGATCCGCAGGGCTCCATGGCTTCGGATCTCGGCTGGACGACGCGCGGCGAGCTTGAAGAGCGCAAGGGCGGCGAGGCGAGCGACGGAACGCATATCCGGTTTCGCCACTACCTCGCCGACGCGATCGTCACCGTGGCCCTGGCGCTCGATCCGCCCGGCGAGGATCCCTCGCTGCGCGCGGTGAGCGAGGCGCTGCGGGCTCCCGCTCGGCCGTTGTTTCTCGGGCGCAAGTGCTGCGTACCGAGCGGGCCGGTCTGGCTCGGGGAGGTGGTGGCGACGTCGCTCCGTCATGCGCTGGAGACCACGCCGCGCGTGGGGCGCGGCGACGAAGGCCCGCTCGCCGCGGTTTGGCCGCCCGGAGACGGCGACGACGATCCGGAGGCGACGCGCCTCTGGGCTCGGGTGGAGGATCGCGATCCGGCCAACGGGATTCACGTCGGACGACGGATGTACGTCCAGGGAAACGTGGCGCCCCCACCTGCTGTCGCGCTCTCGAGCCGGCGCCAGGAGCACGCATGATCGCGCCGCTCCACCTCGTGCGCCTCCGCCTCGACGCGCAGAAGCTGTATGCCTTCGCGCGCCGGTCGCGCGCCGCCTCGCGGGATCTCGATGAGGGGTACGCCGTCCACGCGCTCCTCGCCGCGCTCTTCGATCATGGCGCCGCCGAGAACGCGCGCGTCGCGCCGAAGCCGTTCCACATCGCCTCGCTCGAAGGCCGATCGATCGACGTGCTCGGCTATGCGGCGCTCGATCATCTCGCGCTCGCGGAGCGGGCGAAGACGTTCGCCGATCCGCTCGCGTGGGACGTGTGCGATCTCGAGGGCCTGGCGTCGAAGCCGATGCCCACCGAGATCAAGACGGGCACGCGCCTCGGCTTCGCGGTGCGGACCTGCCCTATTCGTCGCATCGCCAAGCGCGGGCCGATGACCCGCGACCGGGCCGAGGTCGACGCGTTCCTCGCCCGATCGTGGGAGGTCGGTCCCGACGTGCCGCTCGACCGCGAAGAGGTCTACCGCGCCTGGCTCGACGAAGAGCTCGCCAAGGAGGGCGCCGCGAAGCTCGTGAGCGCCGCGATGAAGACCTTTCAGCTTGGCCGACTGCACCGAAGAACGCAGGGCGAAGAGCGGACCGGGCACCGCACGCAGCGCCCCGACGTCAGCTTCGAGGGCGTGCTCGAAGTCGGCGATCCGGGCGCGTTCGCCGCGCGTCTCGCCCGCGGGGTCGGGCGCCATCGCGCGTTCGGCTTCGGAATGCTGCTCCTCCGCCCGGCTCCGCCTGGGTGACCAGATGAGCACGAGCAATCCAGACGGAGCGGCCAAAGTTGCCCCCGAGGCGCCGGCCCGTAACGAGCTGCGCGGGCGCCTCGGGCTGGAGACCGCGCGCATCCCGCAGCAAGATCGCCACGGCCTGCTCTGGCTCGCCCGCGGTCAACTCTACGTGTGCGAAGGCACGCTGAGGTTTCGCTGCGCGGGCTTCGTGGACATCGATCCGGGCGACTACGCGATCCCGTACCAGCTTCTCACCTGCCTTGTCCTCCAGCCGGGGACGTCGCTCACGCACGACGTGCTCCGGCTTTGCGCGTCGCACGGAACCGGGATCGTCGCTGTCGGCGAAGGAGGCACGCGGTTCTTTGCCAGCGCGCCGGCCGGCCCCAACGAGTCGGCCCGCGCGCGGCAGCACGCGAGGCTCTGGGCCGACGAGGCCCGGCGCAACACCATCGCCCGTCGTCTGTACGCGTGGCGGCTCGGCGAGGTCTTTCCCGGCGCGGACATCACGGTGCTGCGCGGGATGGAGGGCGCGCGGATGAAGGAGACGTACAAGCGTCTCGCGACCCAGTTCGGGATTGTATGGCGCGGCCGGCGCTACGACCGTGACAACCCCGACGCGAGCGATCTACCCAACCAGGCGATCAACCATGTCGTGACCGCGGTCGAAGCGACCGCGATGGTCGCCGTCGCGGTCACGGGGGCGATCCCGCAGCTCGGGTTCATCCACGAAGACGCCGGGCGCGCGTTCACGCTCGACGTCACCGATCTCTATCGCGACACGGTGACATTGCCGGTCGCATTCACCGCGGCGCGGCAGGCCGAGGGGAAACCGCCGGGAGAGGTCGAGCGCATCGCGCGGCGCCTGGCCGCGAAGACGCTGCGCGAGAAGCGGATCGTGCTGGCGATGATCGATCGGATCAAAGAGCTGCTGGACACGGACGACGAGGGAAAGCCCGCGCCGGGCGAGGTCGATCCATGCCGATGACAGTCGTGGTCACCCGCAACGTGGAGAGCCGGGTGCGGGGGTTTCTGGCCTCGACGATGCTGGAGCTCGCCGCCGGGGTCTACGCCGCGTCGAACTTGACGCCGGCGGTGCGCGACCGGATCTGGGCGGTGCTGGAGAAGTGGCAGGTCGGAACGCGCGACGACGGCGCGGTGATGACCTGGCCAGACGCCCGGTCAGCGGGCGGGCTGGTGGTGCGCACGCTCGGCGAGCCCCCTCTCGAGCTTCACGAGACGCCGAGCGTCGTGCTGACGCGACGGCCGCTTTCGGAAGCCGAGGTCAGTTCTTTGACAAGAATGCTGGATGATCCGCCGTTCTAGGGAGACGCACGGATCGTTTCGATTTACAGAAGGCGAGGCTGGCCGCTGGCCATGATTGGCACAAGGGCTGGCGCAAACGGTCGCAGAGGCTCCCCCGCGCAGGCGGGGGTCCACCCGCGTTGAAGGCGATCGCCTTACGCCCCGCGAGGGCTCCCCCGCGCAGGCGGGGGTCCACCCGGGCGTTGCCCCTGTGGAGCTGACTTCAAGCTGGCTCCCCCGCGCAGGCGGGGGTCCACCCCGATCACTCCGCCGCAAGCTCCGACCGCGAAGCCGGCTCCCCCGCGCAGGCGGGGGTCCACCTCGGCCGGCGGACGATGGCCCCATCGAGCGGAAGGCTCCCCCGCGCAGGCGGGGGTCCACCCCTCATCCGCGGCTCGATCTGCGCCCAGCTGGCGGCTCCCCCGCGCAGGCGGGGGTCCACCCTCGATATCGGCCCCATAGAAGTAACGGCAGATGGCTCCCCCGCGCAGGCGGGGGTCCACCTGGCTTCGCCGCCGTCCCCATGCCCTCGTGAAGGGCTCCCCCGCGCAGGCGGGGGTCCACCCTTGCAGCGACCCCCTGCAGAGTTCCCCGGGCGGGCTCCCCCGCGCAGGCGGGGGTCCACCCCACGGGGTGAACCGAGGGGAAACGTTGCGGGTGGCTCCCCCGCGCAGGCGGGGGTCCACCCACACCTTCCGGATCCTTCGCCGCCAGGGCGAGGGCTCCCCCGCGCAGGCGGGGGTCCACCCCCTCTCGACCGCTACAAGCTACCTCGTTCCTCGGCTCCCCCGCGCAGGCGGGGGTCCACCTACAAAAAAACTACCGCGGCCGTCCTCGCCGATGGCTCCCCCGCGCAGGCGGGGGTCCACCTGCAAGCGAAGCTGGACCGGCTCGACGGCGACCGGCTCCCCCGCGCAGGCGGGGGTCCACCCCTCCTTGAATAGGTGAGGAAGATAGCGCGGAGGGCTCCCCCGCGCAGGCGGGGGTCCACCTTCTGGACGCTTGCCCCGCGATGGTGCGATGCCGGCTCCCCCGCGCAGGCGGGGGTCCACCCTGGACGGCTTGATAAAACGTCGCGTCCGCAAGGGCTCCCCCGCGCAGGCGGGGGTCCACCCTTCTCCCTCTATCTTCTGATGCAAAACGGAAGGGCTCCCCCGCGCAGGCGGGGGTCCACCCCCATCGGAGGCTTTCCCATGAATGAGAACACCGGCTCCCCCGCGCAGGCGGGGGTCCACCCCGCCGGGAGGGTTGTTGAAGATCGTTCCGGCTGGCTCCCCCGCGCAGGCGGGGGTCCACCTCCGCGCCGACGTACGTGTGGCCGTCGTCGGCGGGCTCCCCCGCGCAGGCGGGGGTCCACCCTGACATCGCGTCGGATCATCCAGGCGCTTCCGGGCTCCCCCGCGCAGGCGGGGGTCCACCCTCATCCCAGGCGAGCACGCCTTTCCAGATCGGGGCTCCCCCGCGCAGGCGGGGGTCCACCCCTCTCCGACTTTGGGATTCACGACCTTGTTAAGGCTCCCCCGCGCAGGCGGGGGTCCACCTGACACACGGATCGACTCCGCGAGAATGTTCAAGGCTCCCCCGCGCAGGCGGGGGTCCACCCGCGGTCGGGTAGGTGTCGAGCAGCGGATCGGCGGGCTCCCCCGCGCAGGCGGGGGTCCACCCGTCACCGGATCAAGGGCTCCGGCGGGCCCGTGGGCTCCCCCGCGCAGGCGGGGGTCCACCCTGCCCCCCACCCGGGAAGGTGATGCACAGCTCGGCTCCCCCGCGCAGGCGGGGGTCCACCCTTTTCCTCGCCGACGTCCGATGATGTATCGCAGGCTCCCCCGCGCAGGCGGGGGTCCACCGCCGGCTACTCGCGCGATGAAATCACCGAACGCGGGCTCCCCCGCGCAGGCGGGGGTCCACCCGTGGGAAGCGCTTAAACTCGACATCGCATCAAGGCTCCCCCGCGCAGGCGGGGGTCCACCTTCGTAGCAGGTGACCGCAGCCTGCGAAATCTGGGCTCCCCCGCGCAGGCGGGGGTCCACCGCGCACGTGCGGCGCTCGCGGCCGAGGTCCGGCGGCTCCCCCGCGCAGGCGGGGGTCCACCTGGATTGGCGCTGCTTCTTTCCCTGCTGGGCTGGGCTCCCCCGCGCAGGCGGGGGTCCACCCGTCATCGCGCGACCTCCACATGGACCGGCCACGGCTCCCCCGCGCAGGCGGGGGTCCACCTGCTTACCGACAAATTCCGCGAAGCGGGAGACGGGCTCCCCCGCGCAGGCGGGGGTCCACCCCTTGCCAGTGTCGGAACGCTGCCGTTCCAAGTGGCTCCCCCGCGCAGGCGGGGGTCCACCCTACCCCCGCAAGATAAAAGCGGGTACCACTTGGGCTCCCCCGCGCAGGCGGGGGTCCACCCTCGGCGAACCCGATCGGGGGCGCGCCGACGTAGGCTCCCCCGCGCAGGCGGGGGTCCACCCTCTTCCTTTTCGCCGATGATCGTGAGCATGCCGGCTCCCCCGCGCAGGCGGGGGTCCACCCCCGCCCTTCGATCGAACGCGCGCCATCCAAAGGGCTCCCCCGCGCAGGCGGGGGTCCACCCGCCGTCAGTCTCCCACGAATTGCCTTTGCCGAGGCTCCCCCGCGCAGGCGGGGGTCCACCCCGCCGACTCGCCGAATGAGCTGGCCGCGGCGTGGCTCCCCCGCGCAGGCGGGGGTCCACCCCTCACCGGCATCGGGCTGATGACGCTCTACCCGGCTCCCCCGCGCAGGCGGGGGTCCACCCTCCAGGTCGGCCATGTGGTTGTACCGGTCGATGGCTCCCCCGCGCAGGCGGGGGTCCACCCGGCGCCAAGCGGATCAAGGTCTCGATCGGACTGGCTCCCCCGCGCAGGCGGGGGTCCACCCCCCTTCCGGTTGCTCGTGATCGTCACGTGGTCGGCTCCCCCGCGCAGGCGGGGGTCCACCGCGATCGCGCTCGCGGAGAAGGATCCGGAAAGCGGCTCCCCCGCGCAGGCGGGGGTCCACCCGTGAAGGCGCGCGGACTGACGATCCCGAACCGGGCTCCCCCGCGCAGGCGGGGGTCCACCCCTCCTCCGTCGCGCCCGTGCGATTGTTCGTATGGCTCCCCCGCGCAGGCGGGGGTCCACCCGTATCGGCGATCTCCTCCTCGCCGCATGACAGGGCTCCCCCGCGCAGGCGGGGGTCCACCCGGCTTCATGATCTACCCTTCAGCGTGACGGGTGGCTCCCCCGCGCAGGCGGGGGTCCACCTTACTGGTTCATCCCGGCGGCGCTCGTCGTGGGGGCTCCCCCGCGCAGGCGGGGGTCCACCTCCCATGACAGACGTCGGAGCCGGGACCTTAATGGCTCCCCCGCGCAGGCGGGGGTCCACCTTCGTGGCTTAACGGGCACTACAGGCTGAAACTGGCTCCCCCGCGCAGGCGGGGGTCCACCCGGCGCGCGACCAGAGAAACAAGATCGGGGTCGGGCTCCCCCGCGCAGGCGGGGGTCCACCCGAACGCCTTACAGCCGATCGAGAACTCCTTCTGGCTCCCCCGCGCAGGCGGGGGTCCACCTGCCGCACGCGCCCGTTTCCGTGCATGGTCTCCGGCTCCCCCGCGCAGGCGGGGGTCCACCCACCTACTTCGGGGGGGAGCTGGTCAACTACCCGGCTCCCCCGCGCAGGCGGGGGTCCACCCTTCACGGATCGGAGCTTAGGGCCTCCGCTTTCGGCTCCCCCGCGCAGGCGGGGGTCCACCCCCGGTCACCGCTTGACAGACGCATGCGCGTGGGGCTCCCCCGCGCAGGCGGGGGTCCACCCTTACCAGCGTTGCGCGCGGAGCCGGCGGAAGGGGCTCCCCCGCGCAGGCGGGGGTCCACCCGCTCCGGCGCGCGAGGAGGAGGCCCGTTCCTCGGCTCCCCCGCGCAGGCGGGGGTCCACCCTTCAGTTTCGCGCCCGTTTTCAAGTGAAGTTTGGCTCCCCCGCGCAGGCGGGGGTCCACCCCCGTCGCGCGTGCGGGCCTTGCGCGGAAGCGAGGCTCCCCCGCGCAGGCGGGGGTCCACCCCTCCGGGCCTCGCGGAACACGGACTCGAACCGGGCTCCCCCGCGCAGGCGGGGGTCCACCTGTTCCCGTTTCGTGCTTATCGAAACTCGCGATGGCTCCCCCGCGCAGGCGGGGGTCCACCCGTGGTCGAGTTCATATCGTAGTCAAAGAACGTGGCTCCCCCGCGCAGGCGGGGGTCCACCCGTGCCTGTCGACGTCCGACCGCAGGAATACTAGGCTCCCCCGCGCAGGCGGGGGTCCACCCGCTACGTGGCGGGCGTCGCGGAATCCGAATACGGCTCCCCCGCGCAGGCGGGGGTCCACCGTAATATGGCGCCTCACCTGGCCGTAGTCGCCAGGCTCCCCCGCGCAGGCGGGGGTCCACCCCGCTTATGGCGTGATCGTCCGGGTACCGGATGGGCTCCCCCGCGCAGGCGGGGGTCCACCCCTTTCCCATCGCCTCGCGCGGATCTCGCGCCCGGCTCCCCCGCGCAGGCGGGGGTCCACCCTCATAGACCACGGAAGGAACCTCGGACCAATCGGCTCCCCCGCGCAGGCGGGGGTCCACCTCTTCGATGGGTTTTGCCCATGTACGGACTCGAAGCTCCCCCGCGCAGGCGGGGGTCCACCGGTAGACAGTAGGACCGGAGCTTAAAACGAAGCGGCTCCCCCGCGCAGGCGGGGGTCCACCCTACCATGGATCGCAGTTGATCCACACTGGATCGGCTCCCCCGCGCAGGCGGGGGTCCACCTTGTACGGGCAGGCAGATCAAGGCGTTTGCTGGGGGAACTTACCCCGCCCCGACGGGAACTTACCCCGCTCCGACAGCAACTTACCCCGCTCCGACAGCAACTTACCCCGCTCCGACAGCAACTTACCCCGCTCCGACAGCAACTTACCCC
>Ga0105048_10016977_pt1 | contig 11232 bp, 11 predicted proteins | sample MAT05_FD_78382 | JGI IMG/M metagenome (GOLD analysis project Ga0105048, IMG submission 78382) | Freshwater microbial communities from Lake Fryxell liftoff mats and glacier meltwater in Antarctica - MAT-05 | ecosystem: Environmental > Aquatic > Freshwater > Ice > Liftoff microbial mat | place...
ACAGCATTGAGGTGACGGACGCGAACACCTCCATCCTCTTACAGCACCGCGCCCTCCTGTTTGGCATGCTGGCGATCTTGATGCTGCTGGCAATTGCATTGCCTAAGCTCCGGATGACGGTGCTTGGGGCAGGACTGTTCAGCGCCGCCAGTTTTGTCGTGGTAGCTCTTTGGGTGGGTGGATACAACGTTGCCATCGCGCGCGTTGTCACTGCGGATGTTGTGGTGTCGATCCTTCTTTCCGCCGGGCTCTGCGCAGAGTGGTGGTTGACACGGCAGACCTCCTGATGCGGTCGAACAGTCCATACTGCGCGCATCTGCGTGCCGACTCGACCAGCACTTGCCAGCGACTTCTTCTCATGATGGTGGCTGGCTGCTCAGGGTCGATAGCTGCCCGCCGCCATTGCCTCGATCCAGTCCAGTGGCCTACCGCTTCGAACCGACAACGGTCAATCACTTCACCCAGGTATTGAGTTGGATGCTCGGCAGCAGCACCGCCAGCACGATCAGCATCACCACGCCGCCCATCAGCACGATCAGCAGCGGCTCCAGGATAGTGGCCAGCGCCATCGCGCGGCGCTGCACCTCGCCGTTGAGTTGTTTAGCGGCGCGGTCCAGCATCTGCGGCAACTGGCCGGTCTGCTCGCCGAGCCGGGCGAACATCACCAGCAGGCCCGGAAAGCGTTTTTTGGCGGCCAGCGCCGACGCCAATGGCGTGCCTTCGCGCACCTGCACCAGCGCTGCCAGCGCGTCGGCGCGCAAGGCGCGGTTGGCCAGCGTCCCGGCGGCGGCTTGCAGGGCCTTGAGGATCGGCACGCCGGCGTTGGCCAGCATCGCCAGCGTGCCGGCAAAACGCGCCGCGTTGTAGCCGCGCGAAACCCGGCCGGTCAGCGGCAAATTCAGGAAGGCGGCGTCAAAGCGCTGGCGGAAGGCCTCGTTGCGCAGCGCGCTGGCCAGCACCACGCCCGCGGCCACGGCCGCCAGCACCACCAGCCAGTTCCAACCCCCAAAAACCTCAATTCACGCTGCGCTGTGATTTGCTAGCACCAACCATCGGTCACGCTCGACAGGAATGACCGGTCACGATACCGGAATCCCGTTTTCATGCTCCTAAAATGATTCCGGTCACGATCACCGGAATACGCACCCGGGTTGAGGAGCCAAAAAATCCAAACGAAACCAGCACTTCAGCGAAAGCTCAGTGCTTTTTTTCAGGGCTCGCTATTCCGAAAGTCCGCAGGTCGGTATTGGCGAGTGCCCGGGGTATTTGCGTAACGGACACCCCGTCCCCGACCGTTGAGTCCATCTACAACTTGTCGTAATCGCCCCGCGGCAGGGCATTGCAACCGCAATCGACAACTCCCGCCACGGCCGCGACTCCCGTCACCCCCGCGACCGCCGCCGCGGCTGCCAAGCCCGCTACTGCTGCGGCACCGGCCGCCAAAGAAGCGCCAAAAGACGCCAAGGTTGAACTCATCGATATCAATTCTGCAGACCAAAAAACGCTGATGACGCTCAAGGGGATTGGCGACGCCACAGCCAAGAAAATCATCAGGTCGCGTCCGTACAGTGGCAAAGACGATCTGGTCAAAAAAAATGTCGTCAGCGACAAGGTTTACGGCGACATCAAGGACCAGATCATCGCTAGGCAGAAAAAGTAGTTCAACCCCGAGCCAGCGCGCAGCGCAGCTCAATCAAAAGTCAGGCCGCGCTGCATGACCGCGCTGCTCGCCGAAGTTGCGTGACAGCCTTGCGGTGCCTGGCAGAACCGTGGGGGGACGCTGATCCCATCGGTCGCCGCTCTCGCCAGACAGATCTGGGCTTTCTCGGGAATATTTCGCAGTCGGTAAGTAGCCCCCGCCGGCTGCGCTGCCGGCATTGTCAGCGAAGGCGCCCGATCGCCCCGGCAATCAGGTCTTCCGCCTTCGCGGCATCGTCGATCACTGCACCAAGGGTGAAGAAAGGGTGGATCATGCCCGGAAAGCAGGCGTACTCGGTCGGCACGCCCTCCGCACGGAGCCGCTCTGCATAAGCTTCGTTCTCGTCGACCAGCGGATCGTGCTCGGCACTGATGATCAGCGCGGGCGCCACACCCTTCAGTGAAGGCCGCAGCAATGGTGAGGCGCGCCAGTCCGAGCGCTGGTCGGGATTCGGTACGTATTGCTCGATGAACCACCGCAGAGCGGCCGCCGTGAGCATGTAGCCGTGCGCGTTTCGCACATAAGAGTCGGCTTCGCGGGTAAGGTCGGTGGCCGGATAGATGAGCACCTGCAGCGCAATCGCGGGACCACCTTCGTCTCGCGCCTGCTGGGCCACGACGGTCGCCAGTGTGCCCCCCGCGCTGTCGCCCGCCACGATGACCCGTTGTCGGTCAATGCGCAGTTGCGCGGCATGATCGATACACCACGTCGTCGAGTCCCACGCATCGTAAACGGCTGCCGGGAACGGATGCTCGGGTGCGAGCCGGTATCCGACCGAGACCACCTGACAGTTCGCCTTCAGCGCGAGACGCCGACACGGCGTGTCATAACCTTCCAGGCTACCGACGACCCAGCCGCCTCCGTGGAAGTAGACCAGCAGCGGGCGCACCGCGCCGTCGTCGAACGGCGTGTAGACACGCGCGGGAATCGGTCCGCCCCGCCCGGGAATATCGATGTCCCGAACGCTGGCAACTTCGGGACGCGCCGGTTGCAGCTTGATCCGCTGCACGGTGTAGACCTCCCGCAATTCCTGGGGAGTAAGGCCGGTCGGCAGGTCGCCGGCCGCCGCGATCGCGGTCGCTGCTTGGGGGGCAAGACTCATGGGTTCTCCTCGGGACACCGGAGCGGCACGGGCCGCCACCGCTGCGCGGGACAAATATATCAGATCGGTCTTGACATATCAACGATTGACTGCGACATTTGCGCAACGTGCAGGCCCCTCGTCCAGTGTTGCGCAGTTTTCGCGCACTTCACATGGCCCTGCACGCGCTCTCCCTTCGTTCCGCATCGTCAATCAGGAGCACATCATGGCAACGCAATCCAGACGCAGTATTCTTCGTGGTGCAGGGGCATTGGTGGCAGCCGCGGCGCTGCCGGCAGCGGCGCAGACGCCCATTCCGATCCGGGTCGCCAATCCGGCGGGCGACGACGATCCGATTGGCATTGCGGCGGCCAATTTTTCCAAGCGCGTCCAGGAGCTCGCGGGCAACGCCGTTGCGGTCCGTGTCTTTTCGCGCAGCGCGCTGGGCAACGAGAACGTCGCCCTCGAGGGCACGATCGCCGGCAACATCGATGTCACCATCGTCAGCAACACCGTGCTAAGCGGCGTAGTTCCCGAGATCGCGGTGCTTGACGTGCCGTACGGGCTCACCAGCCCGGAACACGCGTGGAGGGTGCTGGACGGCGACATCGGCAAGTTGTTCAACGAGAGGATCCAAGCCAAGGGCCTACGCGTCGCCGGTTGGGCCTATGCGGGCAGCCGCTGCATGATGACCCGCAACAAGTCGGTGAAAACGGTTGCCGACCTCGCGAGAATGAAGCTGCGAGTGCCGAACAACCCGACCTACAACGCCATCGCCACGGCGTGGGGCGCCATCCCCACCACGGTGCCGTGGCCGGAGACTTATCTCGCGCTGTCGCAGGGCGTCGTCGACGCGATCGAGACCGCACCGGGTCCGTCGTTCGACCAAAAGCATTTTGAGGTGGCCAAGTACCTGATCCGCACCGATCACCTCATCTATTTTCATTTGTGGGCGATTTCGGAGAAATCGTACCAATCGTGGCCGCAGCCAGTTCGCGCGGCGGTAGAGACGGCGGCGCGCGAGGCGGCGCTAATGAACCGCAAGCTGCGCCTCGAGCAGGAGCGCGGCGTGTACGAAGAGTTCGCCAAGAAGGGCGTTACGATCGTCCAGGTGAATCGCGACGAATTCGCGGCGAAGCTGAAATCCGTGCAGGATGCGGTGAAGCCGGAGCTGCTGCCGCTGCTGAAGCGTATCCAGGCCGCCTGAGCGATGTCGGCAACCGGGCGCGCGCCCGATGGATAGCGCGGTCGCTTGGCTGGCGAACATCATCCGGACGGCGGCAGGCGTCTTGCTCGTCATCGTGGCGATCTCCATGGTGGCTGTCATCCTGGGACGCTACGTCGGCTTCAGCACGGCCTGGGCCGACGAGGTCGCGCGCATCGCCTTCATCTGGAGCGCAAGCCTGGGCGCCGCATCCGGGACTTATCGCGGCCTTAACTTTGCCATTCCGCTCATCGCCCCCCAGCGCGAGGGCAGGACCAAGCAGCTGCTCGAAAGCGGCATCGCTTTGACGGTGGTTGCGCTGTGCGCGCTGATGATTTGGGCCACGACACAATCACTGCCGGTCGCGAACCTCGCCCGCTTGCCGGCGCTGGGGGTGAGCGGCGCCTGGTTCCATGCGGCCATCACCGTATTCGCGGTGCTGACGGCCGCGTTCATGCTGCACAAGGTCGCCGTGCTCTGGCGCGCGCCCGCATGACGACCGCAGAGGGACCCGCATGGAAGCGCTAGTCATCGGCGCATTGGCTGCGCTTGCGCTGCTGGTCGGCGTGCCGATCGCCTATGTGATCCTGCTCGCCTGTTTCCTGGTCATCGCGGCCGACCCGTTTGTGAGCATCGGGATCGTGCCCGCTATCTTCGTGCAGGGCATGGACTCGTTCATCCTGCTGTCGATCCCGCTGTTCGTGCTGGTCGGCGTCATCATGAACGCGGGCGGCATCAGCCAGCGGCTGCTCAATCTCGCCGTCGTCCTCGTCGGGCACAGGAAGGCGGGGATTGCGCATGTCAACATCGTCGGCAGCATGATCTTTTCGGGGATGTCCGGGACCACGACGTCCGACGTGGCTGGGCTCGGCCGCATCGAGATCCCGATGATGATCAAGGAAGGCTTTCGGCCGGAGACCGCCGCCGTGATCACTGCGGTCTCGGCCACCATCGGGCCGATCATTCCACCGAGCGTGCCGTTCATCCTTTACGGCGCCTTGACCGGCACGTCAGTCGGTAAGCTGTTCTTGGGCGGCGTGATCCCCGGCGTGCTGCTTGGACTGTGGCTGATGGCTGTCGTCGCGTGGCTCGCCCACCGCGGCACCATCTTGTCAGTGCGCTACACGCGCGAACGGGCGAGCTTCGGCTCCATCGTGACTGCGGTGCGGCGCAGCGTTTTGGCATTGCTGACGCCGGTGATCCTGATCGGCGGCATCATCACCGGCTGGTTCACGACGACCGAGGCTGCCGGCGTCGCCGTGGTGTACGCGATCTTCCTCGTCCGCTTTGTCTATCGCAGCGTCACCTGGCGCGAGGTCTTTACGATGTTCTGCGAGTCGGCGGAGTACGTGGGCGTCATCATGATCATCGTCGCCGCCTCCAGCGTGTTCGGCTGGCTGGTCATCCAGGCCGGCGGGGCCGATGTGTTCCTGGGCCTGATCCGGTCGGCCGATCAGGGTCCGTTGATGACACTGATTATCCTCAGCCTGATTCTGCTGGTGATGGGCATGTTCATCGAAGCCACGTCGATGATCATCCTGCTCTCGCCGATCCTGGTACCGTTGATCAAGGAGACCGGCGTCGATCCGGTGCATTTCGGCGTTGTGTTTACGCTCAACATGATGATCGCCACGATCACGCCGCCGGTCGGCATTTGTGGCTTGATCGCATCCGACATTGCGGGCATTTCGATGCAGCGTTTCACCCGCGAGGTGATTCCCTACGTTGCCGCGATGATCGCCTTCCTCTTCTTCATCCTGCTCGTGCCACCATTGGTGACGTTTCTGCCGAACCTGGTGTTCGGGTAGGCGTGGTCGAACAGCCGATCGTGAAAGCGCCGCGCCGAACGCTGCGGACGCAGGCTTACGAGCTTCTCGAGGACATGATCGTCACTCAGGTCTTGAAGCCGGGCGTTACGGTGACCGAAGAAGATCTGGCGCGACGGACCGGCATCGGCCGCACGCCGGTCCGCGAAGCGTTACAACGGCTGGCGCGCGAGGGCCTCGTGTCGATTCGGCCCCGTTCGGCGATTGTCATCCTCGAGATGACCCTCGCCCGGCAGACGCAATTGCTCGAAACGCGGGCAGCGCTGCAGGAGCAGACCGTACGCCTTGCCACCAAGCGCGCCGACGTCGACCAGCGCGCCAGGATGCTGCAACTTGCACAGGCAGTCGAGGACGCGACGGCGATCGGCGACAGCGAGCTTTACCTGCGGATTGCGCGCGACATCCACCACGTGCTGTGCGAGTCGGCGCGGAACGAGTTCCTGCAGCGCTTCATGGGCAGCCTGTTCACGCTGTCCCGGCAGTTCTCGTTCACGCACCTGCGTGAAGTCGACATTCCGCGGGCGGCTGGCACGCACGCCAGCATCCTCCGGGCAGTCGCTGCGCGCGATGAAGAAGCGGCGGCCCAGGCGTCGCAACGGATGATGACGTTCCTGCTGGAATTCACCGCGGGTAGTCAGCGCGGTGCTGTCGGCCGGCATCCGCGAGCACCACCACGGGTCCGGAAGTCAGGACCCGGCCGATCCTGACGCGGACTCAAAGCGACGTGCTTCAAAATCGGGCCTTTCGGGTGACCATCGGTTGAGTCATCCAAAATTTACAGTGTCCGTGTCAAACGAACCACGCCGGGTCTCGATGCAATTAACGGGCTACCAACTGCTCCACGAACTTCTGTACCCGACAGGCGCCAACCAGTCCAATGTGCCCATCGAGATGATCGAGGCCAACCTGCCGCTGCGCATCCGTCGTTACGGATTGGCGGCCGACACTGGAGGGGCGGGGCGTTTTCGCGGCGGAAGTTCGTTGATCCGCGAATACGAACTGCTGGCCGAGAGCGCCGTGTTTTCCTTACGTTCGGACAAGCGCGCCCATCCGCCGCACGCGCTCGGCGGCGGCGAGCCGGGGCAGGGGCCGATCAACCTCCTGCGCCAAGGTGCGCTCGAGACCACGCTGCCGGTGCTGGTGACCAAAGGCATCGCGCTTAAGCGCAGCGATATTTTTCATCACGTCACACAATACGGCGGCGGGTATGGCGACCCGTTCACCCGCGATCCCGCCATGGTGCTCGACGATGTTCTCGAGGAAAAACTGTCGCTCGGCCGGGCGCTAGCCGCTTACGGAGTCATGATTCGCGACGGTCGTGTCGACGCGACCGCCACCGCCCTGTTGCGCGCGCAACGTCCGGTCGCGGCGCCGGTCTAGCAATGCGTGTGGCAGTGGTCGGAGGCGGTGTGGTGGGGCTGGCGACCGCTTGGCGCCTGGCCGCCGACGGCCATGACCTGATCGTCTTCGAGCGGTATGCCGAGGTGGCGCAAGAATGCTCGTATGCCAACGGCAGCCAGCTTTGCTACAGCTACATCGCACCACTGGCCGGGCCAGGGATGATTGGCAAGCTGGCGGCAAGCGTGTTCAACCCCAATTCTTCGGTGCGTTGGCGCCCGCGTTGGTCGATAGATCAGAGGCGCTGGGGGGCGGCGTTTTTACTTGGGTGCACCGCGCGTGCTGCGAATGCGTCCATCGATGCCTTGGCCGAGCTTGCGCTATTGAGCAGGCAGGAGCTCCGGGGATTGCCCGCAACGCTACTTGCGCGCTTTCGTTACGCACCTGCCGGCAAACTTGTGGTGCATACCGATGCAAAAGACTTCGCTGCGGCTGGCTTGAGTGCGCAGAAGATGCGCTCTCTTGGCCTGGACCAGGAAATAGTGGACGCCGCGCGGTGCGTGGAACTTGAACCCGGGCTGGCTCCGGCGCGCCCGCGCATTTTCGGTGGGGTGTGGAGCGGCAGCGACGCGCTGGGTGACTGCCGCGCGCTGTGCGGGTTGCTCGCAGGCGAACTGGGGGCCGCGCGGGTGCGCACCGGGGTCGAGGTGAAGGTGGTGGAAGTGATCGACGGCAAGGCTATCGGGTTACGTACCGACGGCGGGCGGGTCGAGGCCGAGGCGATTGTCATCGCGGCGGGCATGGCTGGCCGTACGCTGCTGCGCAGTATCGATCTGGATATCGCGATGCAGGCCTTGCGCGGTTACAGCCTGAGTCTCGAGGCACCGGCCGGCACGCCGCGCCTGCGCGTCAGCATCACCGACTTCGCCAACAAGGTGGTGTACGCCCCGATCGGACCGTCCCTGCGCATCGCCGGCCTGGGTGAACTCGACAACAATGATGCGACACCGCGCGCCTGGCGCGCCGCGTTGCTGCGACGCCAGGCGGGTTCCCTGTTTCCCTGGCTGCGCGAGGCCGTCGACGATGCGCGCGTATGGTGCGGCCTGCGTCCGCTGACCCCGGACGGCGTGCCGCGCATCGGCGCCACCGCCGTACGAGGCCTGTACCTGAACCTCGGGCATGGCGGGCTCGGCTTTACGATGGCGCTGGGCGCGGCGCGACTGCTCAGTGATGTACTTGCCGAGCGCAGATCGACCCTCTCGCCAGCGGCGCTGGTGCGTCTGGCGGGGGCGCGGAACAAACCCCGCGATGTGTCCGTTGCCCTGTCCTGAAAATAGCGGACTCCATGACCTTCCTTCTCAATTCAAGACCAGACCATTTCCGGTAACTTCCAGATCGATTCTTGAAGCCAACACGCTGGGCGCCTTTTGCCGCCATACCACCACTGCCATCCAGCAGCAGGCACTCCAGGACGAGCGCTGGCGATGCTGCGCTGCGATGCGCGAACGCGCAAAGTTCCTGTGGTGGCTTTTTCCGCCAACTTCAAGAAGGAATGTCTCGCGCAGGGCCTGGCCGCAGGGTTTGCCGATTACCTGACCAAGCCGGTCGATAACGAGAAGCTTTTCAATGAGCTGGATCGATGGCGGACCGCAGCCTGATCGGCGCATCACCAACCCTGGTTGCGCCCCATGGCGGGCCGTTTCCGTTCAGGCAGTGCAATGCCGGATGAAGTCCTGGGTCGCCCGCCCCAAGCGCTTGTCACGCCCGACCACGATCGCCAGGCGCCGCCGCGCTGGCGGTAAACGGGTACGCAACTCCACCAACACGCCCTGCTCCAATGCCTGCGCCACGGTGTGGCGCGACAGGCAGGCCAGCCCGGCGCCTGCCATCGCCAGGCGCTTGATGGCCTCGGTGCTGTCGAGTTCGAACTCGACGTTCAGCGTGCCTACATGGTCCAGCAACCAGCTATCGGTGGCCTGGCGCGTACCGGAGCCGATTTCCCGCAGAATCCAGTTCGCAGCCGCGAGTTGGCGCTGGCCCGCAATGCGACCCGCCAGGGGATGGGTCGGCGCAGCGACGATGACCAGTTCGTCACTGAGCCACGACTGGACCCGAAGCGCAACGTGTGTCTGGGGGCCCTCGATGAAACCGACGTCTGCATCGTGCCCGACCACGCTGGCGATCACCTCGGACGTGTTGCCGATCTGCATGCGCACGCGGCTCTTGGGATGCGCCAGTTTCCAGGCCGCCAGCAGGTCCGGCAGCAGGTACTCGCCAATGGTGAGGCTCGCCGCAACCCGCAACGGCGCTGCGTGTTCGGCGCCAAACAACGCTTCGAGATCTACCGCCTGCTCCAGCAAGGCGATGGCGCCCGGCAGCAATGCCCGGCCGTTCTCGTTGAGCACCAGCCGACGCCCCATGCGGTCGAACAGCTGCACACCGAGCACACCCTCCAGCTCGGCCAGCGCCGAACTCGCCGCCGACTGCGAACGCGAGACCCGTTCGGCTGCGGCGCGCGAGGATCCTTCGCGGGCGATGGCCGCAAACACTTCCAGCTGGCGCAGGTTCAGGCGCAGCCGTTGATTGGTTTTATCGATCATTCTGAGTTGAATTCTCCGCTTTTTTGTTCAGGTCTTACTGCCTACCATAAGCTCATTACCCAAAGTCAGGAGCCGCCGTGTTCAAGTTCCTCTCCAGCGAACCGCTGCATGACCCGATTGCCTCGCCCGCAGTCGATGCAACTGCAGAGGTCAAATGCACCACCTGCTACATGTGTGCCTGCCGCTGCGGCATCCGGGTGCACCTGCGCGACGGCGACAACGGCCCCGAGGTGCGTTACATCGACGGCAACCCGGACCACCCTATTAACAAAGGTGTGATCTGCGCCAAGGGTGCATCGGGCATCATGAAACAGGTCTCGCCGGCGCGCTTGACCCGGCCACTGCTGCGCAAGCCAGGCTCAGACCGGGGCGCTGGCGAGTTTGAGCCGATCAGCTGGGACCGCGCTCTCGACTTGCTGACCGAGCGTCTGGCCAGGATCCGCGCCACCGATCCCAAGCAATTCGCGCTGTTCACCGGGCGCGACCAGATGCAGGCGCTCACCGGGCTGTTCGCGCGCCAGTTCGGCACGCCCAACTACGCAGCGCACGGCGGCTTCTGCTCGGTCAACATGGCGGCGGGCATGATCTACACGGTGGGCGGCAGCTTCTGGGAATTTGGCGGGCCGGATCTGGAACGCGCACGTCTGTTCGTGATGATCGGCACCGCCGAAGACCACCACAGCAATCCGATGAAAATCGCCATCAGCAAGTTCAAGCGCGACGGCGGGCGTTTCATCTCCATCAACCCGGTGCGCACCGGCTATTCGGCGATTGCCGACGAGTGGATCCCGATCAAACCCGGTACCGATGGCGCGTTGTTCATGGCGCTGCTGCATGAGCTGATCCGCACCGACCAGATCGACCATGCCTTTCTCAAACGCTTCACCAACGCGCCGCAGTTGGTGGTGTTGGACGATTGCGACCGGGAAGGCCTGTTCGCCTTCGACCCCGACCCGGCGCGCGGCCCCCCCGGCGACGGCCGCAATCCGCACAACAAGCTGGTATGGGACAAAACCTCCGGCACAGCGATGAACGCCTACCCCGAGGGCATCGCCGAAGGCTGCGACCCGGCGCTGGAGGGCTACTACACCCTGGCCGACGGAACCCGCGTGGCACCGTCGTTCCAGTTGCTGCGCGATCGCGTGGCCAGTTGCACCCCCGAGTGGGCGAGCGCCATCACCGGCATCGATGCCACGCGCATCCGGGCGCTCGCGCAGGAAATGGGTCATGCAGCCTTCCAGCAGGCGTTCGAGATGCCGATCCCGTGGACAGATGCCTGGGGCAAGCAACATCCAACCACGCAAGCGCGTCCGGTTGCCTTTCACGCCATGCGCGGCCTGGCAGCCCACTCGAATGGTTTCCAGACCATACGCGCCCTGGCGGTGCTGATGAGTGTGCTGGGCACCATTGATGCGCCCGGCGGCTTTCGCCACAAGGCGCCGTATCCGCGGCATATCGTGCCCAACTACCGGGCCTTCAACGCG
>Ga0105048_10016978_pt1 | contig 11232 bp, 13 predicted proteins | sample MAT05_FD_78382 | JGI IMG/M metagenome (GOLD analysis project Ga0105048, IMG submission 78382) | Freshwater microbial communities from Lake Fryxell liftoff mats and glacier meltwater in Antarctica - MAT-05 | ecosystem: Environmental > Aquatic > Freshwater > Ice > Liftoff microbial mat | place...
ACGGCCGGATCGAGGACGTGCTGCAGTCGCACCACTTCCGTTCCGGCGGGGATCTGGAAACCACGCTGCACCGCCATGCGGTTTTGTACAACCAGCAACTTCCCCAGTCAGCCTTGGGCAGCAAGACGCCCTTGCAGGCGATGAAGGACTGGCACCAACCGAAGCCGGAACCGTTCAAGAAACAGCCCTGTCGCCTTCCGGGATGTGACAGATATGGACATCAGAACCAGATCGATTCATCCCCAACCCGATCCACCAGATGCCGGGACTAAACAACTAGAAGGCCGCACCGCAAACTGGTGGTACTCTTGGCGTGCCAGTCGGTTCCACCTATTTCTCGGGGCGAACAAGTCCGCTCGCGCGCGCAATATAGTCTGGCAAATGCGGGACATAGTTTTCCGGGCCATTGCCACCTGTCGCCATCGCCAAAGCATAGCTGTTCTTGACCGCACTGCTCAGCGGGGTGGGCGTTTTGGCGGCATTTCCCATCGCCTCAACATAGCGCATGTCCTTGAAGGCGTTGCTGAGGGTGAACTTGTGCGCCTCCCGATTGCCATCGATAGTGTAGCCCATGAAGGTTTGGTAGAACCCGCAATCCATCCGGCTTCCGCGAATGACGCTGTCAAAGGTTTCCACCGAAATGCCGACCTTTTGCGACAGCGTCAGCACTTCGGCATATAGCGCGCCGTAGCCAAGCGACACGAAGTTCATCAACAGCTTCATGCGGTGACCGTCGCCGACGGGGCCGATATGCACGATCTTGCCGGCCCATGTCTCGATCACCGGCAAAAGCCTCGCAAACACCTCCGGTGAGGCGCCGACCATGCAGTCAAGCGTTCCGGCCAGCGCCTCTTTCGGGGTGCGGCCGAGCGGAGCGTCGGCATAGTGGACGTCGATGTCGGCCAGCTCTGCCGCCAGACGTTCGGTCACTGACGGCTCACCGGTGGAGCAATCGACGACCACCGATCCTTTGGCCAGACCAGGTTTCAAGGAGGCGACAACCTCGGCCACTTCGGGCGATCCGGTCAGGCACAAAAAGACGATGTCGGACGTGCTAGCAAGCTGTTCGATACTTGCCGCCTCAACCGCACCCTTGGCCACCAGATCCTCCAGTGGCGCACGGTTGCGATGCGCTATTCCAGTCAGGGGGTAGCCCTTGGTCAGAATGTTGGTGGCCATGCCGTGGCCCATAAGGCCAAGGCCTACGAAGCCCACCTTGGGTTTGGCAGTCGTGGCGTTGTGGGTGGTCATGCGATATCTCCGTAGGTCAGGGTCAGGTCAGTTTGAAGCGTGCGCGCAGATCGGCGACCTGTTCGGGCGTCAGCGTCCGCAGGGTGTGGGTTTGGAGCAGCAGGAACAGGCGGGCGGTCTCCTCCAGCTCTTCAGTGGCGAATTGGGCGTCGGCAAGGCTGGTACCGGCAACAACCGGCCCGTGATTGGCCAGCAGCAGGGCGTGGTGCTTGCCCGCCATCGCCCGCACGGCATGCGCAAGGTCGGGATCCCCGGGAGCAAAATAAGGCACCAGCGGCAGGCGGCCCACACGCATGATGTAATAGGCTGTCATCGCGGGCATCACATCGGCGGGATCAACGTCGCGCAGGATGCTTACGGCCGTGGCGTGCGTCGAATGCAGATGCACCACCGCCATCGTGCCAGCACGCTCGCCGTACATGGCAAAATGCAGGAACGCCTCTTTCGTCGGTGCATCGCCAGAGAGATGGTGCCCGGTCGCATCGAAATGAGCCAAACGTGTGGGGTCAAGATTTCCCAGCGAAGCGTTCGTCGGTGTCATAATCCAGCCGCCATTCGGCAGCCGGACCGAGATGTTACCGCTGGACCCCGCCGTCAGCCCTCGGTCAAAAAGCGAGGCGCCAACCCGAACGATTTCATCGCGGACCCGGGTTTCTTCGGTCATCCTGCAGCCCCTGTCGTCAAGAGCGACCATGCCCGCACAAAGAAATCCGGCGCGCCGAAATTGCCGGATTTCAGCGCAAGCGCCAAGTCGGGACCGTCGATGCAGCGGGTCCATGGCACGCCGGGGTCAATCTCGGGGCCGATCTGCAGACTGTGTACGCCCAAGGCCGCAACGACCGCGCCCGAGGTTTCGCCGCCCGCGATCAAAAAGCGGGAGAATCCCGTTGCTTGAAGCAAGATAGCGACACTGGCCAATGTCTGTTCGACCAATGCACCCGAAGCCTCGCGACCAAGATGCGCTTGTATATCTGCCAGCGCGCCCGGATCGGCACTGGACGCAATCACTGGGGGCAGCGACCCGGATTGCGCAATCGCCCAATCCGCAATTTGCGCTGCCGTCTGCCGCCCGCTGGCCAGTACCCCCGAATCCAGCATCAGAACCGGCAGCCCTGCGGCCCTTGCCGCCGCGATCTGGCCAAGGGTCGCCGCCGAGCACGATCCCGCCAGCACGACCGACCGCCCGGCAGGTGCAGGCATCGTGGAGGGCAACGAACCCGCCTTCACCCGGCCCCCCGCCACGAAATTCTGCGCCAGTCCCATGGCGATACCCGATCCGCCTGTGACCAGCTTCATATCGGCGCAGGCGGCACCGAGGAGCATCAAGTCAGCATCCGTCAGCGCATCTGTGATCAAGATCCGATGCCCCGCCGCGTGCGCCGCTGCAAACGCGGCGCGGACGCCTTGCACCCCACCGCGCAGCGCATCGACCCCCACGAGCCCCACCCGCAGCGAGGTTTGCCGACCCAGAACCCGCACGAGGTTCGCATCCCGCATCGGGGTCAGAGGGTGGTCCTTCATCGGACTGTCGGACAAGAGCTGGTCGCCGACAAAGAGATGGCCCTGATAGACCGTGCGGCCATTGGCGGGAAACGCGGGGCAGGCGATGGTCAGGTTGACACCCGTCAAATCCATCAGCGCCTCCGTGACCGGGCCGATATTGCCCGCATCCGTGCTGTCGAAAGTTGAGCAGTATTTGAACAAAATCTGCGCAGCGCCGCCAACCATCAATGCCTTTGCGGCAGCCACAGACATTGTGACCGCCGCATCTGCCGGAATCGTCCGGGATTTAAGCGCTATCACCACGGCATCCGCATCTGGCAGGGTTGCTTTTGCATGCGGAATGCCCATGACCTGCACCGTCCGCAGCCCGGAGCGGTTCAGCATCAAACACAAATCAGTGGCGCCGGTTATGTCATCTGCCACCGCTCCGATCAGCATGCAAAGTCCTTTTCCGAGCCTATTCCGATCGGACATAAATTAAGTCCGCGAAAGCGGCTATCCTCTGATTTAGAAAGGAAATTAAGCGCTTGCTTTGGGCCGGGCTGGTCGGCTACCGATGTCATGCAACGCTATCATCATGCGTTGGACTGTACAAGATCCAGCCGGAAACGAGATCACAGTGGGGCTCGACATGACGGATACGGCGAAGATCAAGGCTTGCGTCGTAGGCCTCGGCTCGATGGGTCTCGGCATCGCCGGATCGCTGCTTCGCGCGGGCTTCGATGTTTCGGGGTGTGACGTGTCTGCCGATGCGATGGGAAGGTTTTCTACCCTTGGAGGGGACACGGCACAGACGCCGGGGGCTGCGGCCAATGGGGTCGATGTGGTAATCTCGGTCGTGGTCAACGCAATGCAGACCGAAGCGGTTCTGTTCGGTCCTGACGGTGCGGCATCGCAGATGGCGTCGGGCGGCGTGATCCTGTCTTGCGCCACCATGGCTCCCGATGCGGCCCGGGCGTTCGAGAAAAAGGCGCAGGCGCTTGGGCTGATGTATCTAGATGCGCCCATCAGCGGCGGTGCCGTGCGCGCAGCGGCGGGCGAGATGACGGTCATGGCCTCTGGGGCGCCTGCGGCATTTGACCGGGCGCGCCCGGTACTGAGCGCGATCGCAGCGAAAGTGTACGAACTTGGCGATGAGGCAGGCACCGGAGCGGCGTTCAAGATCGTTAACCAGTTGCTGGCCGGAGTTCATATCGCCGCCGCCTGCGAAGCGATGACCTTTGCGGCAGCAATGGGCTTGGACCTTCCGCGGGTCTATGAAGTGATCACGGCAAGTGCCGGGAATTCCTGGATGTTCGAGAACCGGGTGCCGCATATTCTTGACGGCGACTATGCTGCGCGCAGCGCGGTTGACATCTTTACCAAAGATCTCGGTATCGTCACTGACATCGGGCGGGCGCTGAAGTTTCCGACGCCGGTCGCGGCCATCGCAATGCAGATGTTCGTGATGACCGCGGCAGCAGGCATGGGGCGCGACGACGACGCCTCGGTCGCGCGGATGCTTGCAGGTCTGTCGGGGCTGGACCTTCCGGGAGCAAAGGCCTGATCATGCCCCGTTTTGCCGCCAATCTGACGATGATGTTTACCGAACTCCCGTTCCTTGACCGCTTCGCTGCGGCGGCAGCGGCAGGGTTTGCAGCCGTGGAGTTCCTGTTTCCCTATGACTTTGAGCCAGACGCCATCGCTGACAAGCTGCAGCAGAACGGCCTGACACAAGCCCTTTTCAACCTGCCTCCGGGCGATTGGTCGGCGGGCGAGCGTGGGTTGGCAGCCCTGCCGGGGCGCGAGGCCGAGTTCCGCGCCTCGGTCGCCACCGCCCTTCGGTATGCCCAGATTATCAGTGTGGACCAGCTGCATGTGATGAGTGGACTGGCCGACCGTGCTGATGCGACAGCTGTCGAGACGTACCGCGGCAATCTGGCCCATCTGTGCGATCTGGCCTGGCGCGCAGACCTGACCATTCTGATCGAGCCGATCAATTCGCGGGACATGCCAGGGTATTTCCTGAATGATTTCAACTTTGCCGCCGACCTGATCGCCGATCTGACGCGGCCAAACCTGAAGCTGCAGTTCGACATCTATCACCGCCAGATCATCCACGGCGATGTGCTGACCAGCCTGCGCCGTCTGATGCCGATCATCGGCCATATTCAGATTGCTGCCGTGCCGCACCGCCATGAGCCCGGGACCGGAGAGTTGGACGATGCCCGTATCCTGCGCGAGCTTGACCTGCTCGGCTATACCGGTTTTGTCGGCTGCGAATACCGGCCCGCAGGCGACACGGTCGCGGGTCTTGGCTGGCGCGCAGCGTTTGCGTGACCTTTTCACTGAATGGAGACGAAAATGACCAAACGCATCGTGTTCACCGGCGGCACCGGCAAGGCCGGACGGCACGCCGTGCCCCATCTGCTGGCCCTGGGCTATGACATCCTGAATGTTGACCTCAAACCGCTTGATTTGCCGGGGGTCGATACGCTGATTGCTGATCTGACTGACTCGGGCCAGGCGTTCAACGCGCTCACTTCGCATTTCGGGCTGACCCACTATGCCGACGGCGCGCCGCCAATGGCGCCTGATGCCGTGGTGCATTTCGCGGCCATTCCGCGGGTGGGTATAGAGCCGGACAACAAGACTTTCTCGGCGAACGTCACCAGCACTTACAACGTGATCGAGGCGGCGATGAAACTGGGATGCCGTAAGGTGATTGTTGCCAGTTCTGAAACAACTTATGGCGTCTGTTTCGCGGAAGGCGACAAGGATTATCACTGCTTCCCCCTTACCGAAGAGTATGACAGCGACCCGATGGACAGCTATGGCCTGTCCAAGGTGGTGAACGAAAAGACCGCTCGCGCCTTTGCGATGCGCTACGGCGCAGACATCTATGCCCTCCGGATCGGCAACGTGATCGAGCCGCATGAATACGTGAACTTCCCCGGCTACCTCGCCGATCCTCCGAGCCGCAAGCGCAACGCATGGAGCTACATCGACGCCCGAGATCTTGGCGAAATTGTTCATCTGTGCATTCAGAAAGACGGACTTGGCTATCAGGTTTTCAACGCCGTCAATGACACCATCACCGCTGACCTGCCGACTGCTGACTTTTTGGCCAAGTACGCGCCAAATACGCCCTTGACGCGACACATGAGCGATAAGGAAGCCCCCTTGTCCAATGCCAAGGCGCGCGATGTCCTGGGGTTCCGCGAGGCGCATGACTGGCGACAGTATGTGAAGCGATAGGAGACAGGGCCATTGCCCAAGCAGAAACAGCGGCTAGTCAATCGCAGAACCCAGGTTTTGTTGCGCGATGTGGCGCTCCGGGCTGAAGTCAGCCAATCCACAGTGTCGAGGATCATGCGCAATCAAGACCTGGTGACAGAGGCCACACGCGAGAAGGTCATGGAACGAGAAGGTCATGGAATCAGTGCGCGCGCTTGGCTATGTGCCTAACCGGATCGCCGGGTCTCTTGCATCGCTCGACTCCCGGCTGGTGGGGGCGGTGATCCCGTCGCTGTCGAACATCGTGTTCCCTGCAGGGCATCAATGCAGGCCTTGCTGGTACTGAGCGCCAATCGGTAATCAGCGTTACGGACTATGGCCTTGAGCGCGAAGAGGTAATCGTGCGAAATCTTCTGGCCTGGCAGCCCGGAGCAATGCTGATCGCCGCATCGACCCCTACCGATGCGACGCGGCGGATGCTGGACCAAAGCGGTATCCGCATCTTCGAGTTGATGGAAATCGACGATGCGCCGATCGATGTGGCTGTCGGCATGTCGCATGTGGCGGCGGGGCGCGCCTCCGCCCGGCATCAAGTAGCGCGCGGCTATCGGCGCTTTGGGTATGTGGGGATAGGCGGTACTGCCGATATCCGCGCCAGGATGCGTTATGATGGACTACGGGCCGGACTGGCCGAGATGGGGCTGGCACTGGAGGCGGAATTGATGTCAGACGGGCAGACTTCGGTCGAAAAGGGCAAGGCACAAACAGCAGATGTGCGCACGAGCGCCCCAAGCGTTGAGGTTCTGGTTTCTTCGAACGACGATTTGGCAATGGGCGGTTTGTTTCATTGCATGGGGGCGGGCATCAGTGTTCCAATGGATTTGGCGCTGTTCGGGTTCAACGGGCTCGATATCGGGCGGACCATGCCGCAGCCCTTGTCTACCATCCGCTTGAACCGCTTTATGATCGGACGCAAGGCGGTGGAAGTGGCCCTGTCTTCAGCGACCCGAGGCGAAGGCGCACGCATAATCGATACCGGCTTCGAAATTGTCGAGGGCGCTAGAGCCTGATCCTGGTGCAGTCGCAGCGCAAACGGCAGAGGGGGGGTCTGTATGCTTCCAGCGACTTTTGCGGGCGGTGGAACGGTGGAAACGGATGCCGTGTCGAGCATCGTTCTTTTTGGCGGCGCGAAACTGACCGGGTTGGCGCAGAGCGTGTGCCTTGCCGATCTTTCGGGCGCGCGGCATGAGTGAACGGCTCAAAGTGCCAGGCCCGAAGGGGTGTTTCTTGTGGCAGTCCCCACAGACGTGGCTTTCACCAAGCACCGAAGAACGCAGGCATTCTGCAGGCCGCAGCATATTTGACACAGAGGGAAACTCGGACCGCGTTTTGGACATCAGTATGGGCAGCGTCATTCGCGGCAGCCAGATTTTCGCTCCGGGCTTAATTGCGAAGGTCCAGCCCTGCCCGATCCCGAACGCGGGCTCCAAACAAGGCATCACCGTGCCGCCCGGCGATCCGGCCTGCAACATCGGCAAAAGTTAGTCTGAAGGTGTTCACCGGCGCGCAGCAACATCATCTGCGCAGCCTGCCCGTCTGCCGTGTTGAGGCGCGCCTGTTCGTTCCGAGGCGTGTCTACAGGATGCTGGCCGCGAGCGGTCGCCTCACAATGCATGCAGGGGGCCTGGACGCCAGAACTGGTGGCCGATTTCCTCTTTGATGCGCTCTACCTCGAAGAAGGTTATATACTGTGCCCGAAAAACGATTTGGACCGGGTGCTGGATGCCAGGCGCATCCGCTCAGCAGCAGACGATATTGCCGAAAACCGTCCGCTGTTGTCCTGCTGGCACCCCGACCATGCGGCGGCGTTCAGGGACTGGCTGCGCACACAAAAAAGGCGCCCGGTCAGACCGGACGCCTTTTCGTCTCAAAGCACTGCTTATTTCTGGATGCAGGTATCCACGGTGTCCTTGGTACATTCGTCCAGACCGGTGAAGATCGGGTCCGCCACAGCCTCGCCCTTGATCAGCGAGATCATCGTGCCGGGGGCAAGATAGCCCATCTCGAACGGACGCTGCCCGACAAGCGCTGTCACCAGCCCTTCGCGTGCGATGTCGACCTCGGCACCAATGGTGTCGGCGGCCCCGATCACGAAGTCATTCGCGGCGATCCGGTCCTTGTAGGGGCCGAACAGGTCACGGTAGGGCTGCGGTGCACCGAACAGCGGCCAGCCGCCCATGATGCCGAAGGCCTTGAGGTCGGGGTTCGCGGCAAGGATGTCGGTCATCGCCTGCACGCCCTTAGCACCGTCGTCATTGGTGAATACCGGGCAACCCGCGACTTCGGTCCAACCGCCTTCGCCTGCCAGAGCGGCGAGCCCTTCCTGACCCGACAACGCGTCGCGCATCCCCTGCGCGCGGCGCAGGATATTGTCGGCGCCGGCGTTGCCCTGGATGCTGCAGACCTTGCCGCCACCCGGAGCCGCCTCTTTCATGTATTCGCCGATGCGCTTGCCCATCAGGTAGTTGTCGGTGCCGAGATAGGTCATCCGCAGGGCCGAATCTTCAGCGGCAAGGTCGGCGTCCAGCGTCATGATCGGGATCGTAGGTGCCGCTGTCTTCAGGGTCTGCGCGATCAGCTTGGCGTTCGAAGGCGAGATCGCCATGGCGACGGTGGTGGACTTGCTGAGCATGTCCTGCACGATCTGTGCCTCGCCGGCCTCGTCCGACGTTGACGCAGGGCCTGTGTAGAAGCATTCGTACTCACTATCGGGGTTTTCCCCGTTCCACTTCTGGCAGCCTTGGTTGATCGCTTCGAAGAAGGGGTTGTCTAGCCCCTTTACCACGATGACGAGTTGCTTCTTGTCCTGAGCCAGACCCATTCCCGCGGTGAGCGCAAGTAAGGTGGCCGAGGCAAACATCAGTGTCCTTTTCATTTGGTTAATCCTCCCAAAATGGCCGCCCGCAGGTCTGCCAACGGCTGGTATCGCAAGGGGGTCACGGTGTCGTGGTCTGGGCGCCAGGTTCTCGCCATCCCCGATCTGCAATTCCGCAAACTGACAATGAAAGCGCTGTCACGTCAAGTGAGTCCTCATGGTATCGGACAAAGTGCGCATTCATCAGAGCGCTTTTATCGTAGGGATTTCATTGACTTTGCCAGCGCCTCTGATTAGCTGATGCCGCTGACCGGCTTGGGGAAGTTGTTCGCACGTATTTTCGCATTCGGTTGGCTTTTTGGCCGGTGCGCGACGGCTGCCGGATGCACAGAATGGACGGCAAGCAAGGAGGCCAGACGTCGAGTGTCGGTACTTGAGCTCAAGCACATCTCTAAGCATTTCGGCGCGATCGAGGCTGTAAAGGACGTATCTTTCGCCCTCGACCCCGGCGAGGTGATCGGCCTGATGGGTGACAATGGCGCCGGGAAATCGACGCTGGTCAAAATGATTGCGGGCAACTTCCGGCCAAGCAGCGGGACCATGCTGATGGACGGGAAAGAAGTGATCCTTCACCGTCCTGTAGAGGCCCGGCGTCACGGAATCGAGATCGTTCATCAGGATCTGGCGCTGTGCAACAACCTTACCGCTGCGGCGAATGTATTTCTGGGGCGCGAATTGATGAAAGGCATCGGTCCTTTTCAGGTTCTAGACTATAAGTCGATGTATCGCCGGGCTGCGGAGATATTTACCGAACTCAAGTCTGAAACTCGTCCACGTGATCTGGTCAAGCGGATGTCGGGCGGTCAGCGTCAGGCTGTGGCCATAGCCCGCACCCGGCTGAGCAATGCGCGCATCGTGCTGATGGACGAACCGACTGCCGCCATTTCGGTTCGGCAAGTGGCAGAGGTGCTGAACCTGATCCGCCGTTTGCGCGATCAGGGCATCACCGTGGTTTTGATCAGTCACCGGATGCCCGACCTGTTCGCTGTGGCCGACCGCGTGATCGTCATGCGTCGGGGCACCAAGGTCGCTGACCGTAGAATCGCCGAAAGCTCACCCGAGGAAGTGACAGGTTTGATCACAGGCGCGATAGAGACCGTCTGAAGTGCCACAAAACCACTGACCCGAAAGGTTCGCTATGTCCACGTCCCTGACTGAAGCGATTGATAGAAAGCAACAATCCTGGCTGTCGGGCCTGCTTGGAAGTCAGACCTTCTGGGTGTTTATTGCTGTGATTGTTGCGTCACTCGCCCTGGCTTATGCGACGGACAGCTTTGCCACGGTCAAGAACCTCTACAATATCACCCGCAATGTAACCTTCGTGGCCATCATCGCGCTGGGAATGACGATGGTGATCGCTACTGGCGGAATTGATTTGTCCGTTGGATCAGTTCTTTGCCTTTGTTCCATGATTCTGGCCGTGGTGATGCACGCGGGCTATTCGATCGAGGTGGGCATTGCTGCATCGCTGGCGACCGCGCTGATCGTCGGGGCAATCAACGGGATCCTGATCGCCTATATCGGCCTGCCGCCCTTTGTCGTCACGCTCGGCATGCTTTCTATCGCGCGTAGTCTGGCAATGGTGGCCTCGGGCAATACAGTCGTGTTTGAATTCGGTCCCGACCACGACCTGCTTCTTGCGCTAGGGGGCGGTTCGTGGCTCTTCGGGATCGCCAATCCTGTGATTTACATGGTGGTATTGGCGATTATCACCAGCTTCGTGCTGCGCGGCACTCGATTCGGGCGATATCTTTTTGCTATCGGCGGGAATGAGCAGGCGGCCACAATGACCGGGGTCCCGGTGCGGATAATTAAAGTTGTAGTCTATATGATATCCGCACTCTCCGCCGGAATTGCGGGGATTGTTCAAACCGGCTGGCTCGGCGCCGTGACGACGAACATTGGCACCGGGATGGAATTACAGGTGATCGCCGCCGCCGTTATCGGCGGTGCAAACCTCGCTGGTGGCGGCGGCACGGCCTTGGGCGCCATCATCGGCGCGATGCTGATCGAGGTGATCCGCAACAGCCTTGGCCTGCTCGGAATCAATGCGTTCTGGCAAGGTACCTTCATTGGCGGTGCGATCCTGTTTGCCGTAATGTTCGACCGTCTGGCAAACTATCGCCGCAGCGAATAATGCAACATAGCATCCCGATACATTGCCTCGGCGCTGGCAGCGGTGAATTTCCTCCGGTAACCTCTCCTTGCGAGGGTGATAGTCGAAGCGTTGGCATGACCGGGATGAGTCTACAAGTCGTGGCACAGCGGCGCCTAATTGTCCCATCCCGGACGTTTGCATTGACGAACGCCGTCTGCCATTGTTCATC
>Ga0105048_10016979_pt1 | contig 11231 bp, 5 predicted proteins | sample MAT05_FD_78382 | JGI IMG/M metagenome (GOLD analysis project Ga0105048, IMG submission 78382) | Freshwater microbial communities from Lake Fryxell liftoff mats and glacier meltwater in Antarctica - MAT-05 | ecosystem: Environmental > Aquatic > Freshwater > Ice > Liftoff microbial mat | place...
CCGTGACGGCGAGGTGAAGAACTGGCCCACCAGATCGATGCCGCCAGGCGAATCGGCACCAACGGGCATCTTCATCACCTGACCCGGCGCCGCACTCGGCACGAACACCCACAGCGTCTTTCCGTCGCTCACGATCCGGTCGCCGGCGGGCCTCGTGAACGCGATCGAAAACACGCCCGGCCCGCGCTGCAGGTAACTGCCTGCGCTCTGCGATTCGCTGGACGTGATGGGGTTGGTCAGCCGCTGCGTGAACTCCGCACGCAGCGCGCGCGACGCGGTGTAGAGACGCGCGGTGCGCTCCAGCAGTGCCGACGCACCGGCTGCGGAACTGGCCGCCGAATTTGCCGACGCCGGTACGGACTGCGCCGTCGCCACGCCAGGCAGCAGCATCGCTGCAGCGCATATCACACGAACGTTCATCATCACAATCACGAGAAAGGGAAGGGCCGCGCTCGCACCGGGCCTGGCAATGGTACCCCTCTCAGGCGACAGCCGTTCCTGCACCCATGACCGAGCGCCCGACGGCTTCGGCAATCGGCACCAGGCTGCGCATCATCTCCTCGAACTGCGGCGGGTGCAGGCTCTGCGCGCCATCGCTCCACGCCTTGTCCGGAGCCTGATGCACCTCCACGATCACGCCATCGGCACCACACGCCAGCGAGGCACGCGCCATTGGTGGCACTGCATCACGAATGCCCACGCCATGGCTCGGATCGGCGATGATCGGCAGATGACTCAGGCGCTGAATGACGGGAATCGCAGCCAGGTCGAACACGTTCCGCGTCGCCGTGTCGTAGCTGCGGATGCCGCGCTCGCACAGGATGATCTTGCGATTGCCCTCCGACATGATGTACTCCGCCGCCAGCAGCCACTCGGTGATCGTCGCCGACATGCCGCGCTTGAGCAGCACCGGCACGCCGAGTTGTCCGACATGCTTGAGCAGCGAGAAGTTCGACATGTTGCGCGCGCCGAGCTGGATGCAGTCTGCGTACTTCGCAACCAGGTCTGCCTGGTGCTCGTCCATTGCCTCGGTGATGATCGGCAGCCCGGTTTCCGCACGCGCCACGGCCAGCTGGCGCAGCCCCTCCTCGCCAAGGCCCTGGAACGCGTAGGGCGACGTGCGCGGCTTGTACGCACCGCCACGAAGCGCCACCGCCCCGGCCGCCTTCACCAGCTTTGCGATGTGGACGATCTCCTCCTCGCCCTCCACGCTGCATGGACCGGCGACGACCGGCACCTCGGTGCCGCCGAACACCACGCCGTAGCCGATGGAGACCAGCGACTTCTCCGGTTGCCACTCGAGTGACACCTGCTTGTACGGCTTGGAGTCGTAGAGCACCTGCGCCACGCCGGCCATGCCCTCGAAGTGCGACGTGTCGACCTGCCCGTCGTCACCCGCCACACCAATCGCCGTGCGCAGTGCCCCCGGCATCGGCAGCGGGTTGAACCCGAGCACCTGAATGGCGTCGCACACCGCCTGGATGTCCATCGGCGTGGCGTTCCGTTGCATCATCACCAGCATTGCGTCACGTCCTCAGCAGTCGAGCACGAGCCCGTCCGCGGCAATCACGGTCGGTCCGGCCCAGCGCGCGCCAAGCTCGGCGCGCAGATCGATCCCCTCCAGTGGGGGATACATATGGCTTACCACGAGCATGCCGGGCGCTGCCGCGCTGGCCAGCGCGGCCGTCTGGGACGGCGTCAGGTGAATCGGCACCGGCATCGAGTCCGGCAGCGAACATTCCGCCACCAGCAGGTCGCACCCCGCCGCCCACGCACCCAGCGACAGGTCTTCACCGGTGTCCCCGGTGTACACCAGCCGTCGCCCCGCATGCTGAACGGAATATGCCACGCTTTCCGCCGTATGTGGCACGCTCCGGCTCGTCAGGGTCACGCCGCCGCCAAGGTCCAGTGGCGCCTCGGGCAGCGGCTCGAGCACCTCGAGCGGAAACCCCGGTATCAGCAGCCAGTCGCCAAGTGCTGCGGCCCAGCGGGTCAGCAGATCCCGCGTGCCCGCCGGCCCGATGATCGTCAACGGAGCCGTCCGCGGTTCGAGTCGCGCATGCCGCCATGCAAAGACGAACGTCGGGAGGTCGCCGATGTGGTCCAGGTGCCAGTGCGACAGCACGATGTGCGTCACGCCCCACCAGTCCAGCCCGAGCCGCGCCATCGTGTGCGCTGCGCCCGGACCACAATCCATCAGGATGCGCCACTCCCCAGCCTGCACCAGGTACGATGCGCACCCTCGCGTCGGCGACAGCGAAATCGTCCCAGACCCGATCACCGTCAACCGCATCGTTCTTTCCCGTTCTGAAAAGTGTTCACGCGGCGGGGACGGGGGGGACGGAGATATGCAGAGGAAATGCTTGGGAACTGCGCGTGTTCACACTGCGATCGCTGCAAGAATTAAAGAATTCGGTGACACAAGAATTCGGTGACAGTGCACTCATTCCGCAGGAATGAGTGCACTGTCACCGAATTCCCGAATTCCGCGTACCTCAGCTCCCCTGCGGCCTCCGCGAGAACACTGTTGACGAACTCCGCTACGCGACCGCCTCGACCGGCTCGACCTGCTCCGATGCCACCCCAGTCGGCACCGTCAGCTCGTTGCCGGTGGATTGCATGTCGACGCCACCGTTGACCGTGTCGCCGTTGCGGTTGCGCAGGCGTACGCTCACGAGAGAACTCACGCCCGGCTCCTGCATCGTCACGCCGTACACCGCATCGGCGGCTTCGGTGGTCGTGCGTGGGTTGTGCGTGATCACGATGAACTGTGTCCGCTCCTTGAACTCGTTGAGCATCTTCACGTACCGACCCACGTTCTGGTCGTCCAGCGGTGCGTCGACTTCGTCCAGCAGGCAGAACGGGCTCGGACGCGTGAGGAAGATGCCGAACAGCAGCGACAGCGCGACGAGTGCGCGTTCACCGCTCGAGAGCAGGTGGATGCGTTGCGTCTTCTTGCCACGTGGACTGGCGTGGATCTCGATGTCGCAGTCCAGCGGCTGGTCTGGATTCTCGAGGCGAAGGTCGCATTCGCCACCGCCGAACAGCGTCTGGAAGATCTGCCGGAAGTTGTCGCGCACCTTGGCGAACGTCGCCAGGAACAGCTCGCGCGCGGTGGCGTCGATCTCCTTGATGGCCTGCAGCAGCGAGAGCTTCGCTTCGGCGAGGTCATTGCGCTGTGCCGCGAGGAAATCGAGTCGCGTCATCTCCTCCTCGTGCTCCTCGACCGCGAGCGGATTCACTGGTCCGAGCTGGTCGAGTTGTTGCCTCAATTGCTCGTTCTCGATGCGCAGTGCATCGGCCTCCAGCTCCAGCGGCTCGAAGCCTTCCAGCAGCTCCGCGATCGGCTTCCGCCACTCGGTTTCGAGACGTTCGCGGATGTTCTGCCGGCGTGCCTCGAGTTGCGTGTGACGGAGCTCCGTCTGGTGCAGCTCTTCTGCCATCAGCACCGCCTGGCGACGCACCAGTTCCAGCGCGTCATCACCGGTCTGCAGCGACGCATCGGCCGACCGCAGCGCTTCCTCGGCCTCGATCAATCGCGTGTCCAGCTCCGACAGCGCGAGCTGACGCTCCTCCAGCTGCACCGTGAGCGTTGCGATCTGCTCGGCGAGTGCCGAGTCGGCGTTGGCCAGCTGCGACAGCTCGCGGCGCAACGTGTCCAGTCGCGCGACGGCGGTGGCCTGTTCCTGCACGAGCCGCGTCGCACGATCCTGTGCGACCTGCACGCGCGCCTGCGACTGTGCCTGCGACACCTGCGCGATGGTGCGCCCTTCACGCGCCGCCTCGAGCATCTCGTCCGCGCCCAGCAGGCGCTGACGCGCGCTGGTGATCACCACTTCATGACCGGCGAGACTGGCGCGCAGTGCCTCGGCGCGCGCATCGTCGTCGGCGGCACGCGCCTGGAGCGACGCACGACGTTCGGCGAGCTTCCCGGCGAGTTGCTGCGCTTCGTTCCGCTCGCGCAGCGCCCGCGCGCTGCGACGCTCCACTTCCGCGCGCGCCTCCTCGGCGCGTCGCACCTCGCCCATTGCCTGCGTCGCGGCATCAGCGGCGGCCGTCACCGCCTGCTCCGTCGCCTGCAACGTGATGCTGACCGTCTGAGCCTCGACCGTGATGCGCGCACGCTCGGCATCCAGCGCCTCGAGTTCGTCGCGCAGCATCGTCAGCTCGGCACGACGCTGGATCGGACCCTGCGCCGACTCCGCGCCGGGCAGATAGATCGCGCCACGCGCATCCACGAATCCGCTCGCGCCGTCCAGCTGCGTCACTTGACCGAGCAGCGCGCGCACCCAGCGTTCCGCCGGTGCGGCAGCCTGCACACGCGTCGCCAGTGCGGCGTCGGTGCTGATCACATCGTTCACCGCATCCAGCGGCAGCAGCAGCACGGGTCCGGGCTTCGCGGTCGCATGCCACGCGGCGACGGCGTTCGCCGCTTCGCGGTCGCGTATCACGACCGCATGCACCGTGGCACCGAGATACCGCTCGACGAGGATCGCGGCGTCACTGTCTGCGGACAGAAAGTCGGAGAGCGGGCCGAGCACGGCACCACTGCCGAACGACTCGCGCTGGCGCAGCACCGAGGCGGCACCCGGCGCGAGGCCCACGCGATCGCGATCCAGGGCCTCGAGGCCGTGGATCCTGCCCTGCATCGACGTGCGCTGACGATCCGCATCGCCCAGCCGCCGACGAACGTCGGTTTCTGCAGTGCGCGCCACCTGCGCCGCGTTGCGCGCGTTTTCGAGCGCACCCTGTGCGCGCGCGACGTCCACTCGCGCGATCTCCACCGATTCCACCGCGGCGTCGCTGTCGCGCGCCACCGTCTGCAGCGCATCGGCCAGCGTCGCGACTTCCGTCTCCAGCACGGCGGTGCGCGCGAGCACCTCTGCGAGCTCTCGTTCGGTGCCTTCGCGATCCAGCTCCAGGCGTCGGACCTGGTCGCGCGCATCGCGCAACGTCCTCTCCGCCGCGTCCACCTGCTGCCGTGCCATCGACACGCTGCGACGCGATTCCTCTTCTGCTGACGCGCGCTCCGTCAACAGCTCGACGGCCGCCGCGAGCTCGCCCTGCAGCCGCAGCCGCTCCGTCTCGGCATCCTCGCGTTCCGCGATCACGCGCTGACCGAGTGCCTCGCCATCCTGCAGTTCGGCATCGGCACGCTCGCGTCGCGACATCGCATTGCGCTGGCGCTCCTCGGCCACGCGCAGCTCGCGCTCCACCTGGTTCGCCTGCTCGCGCTGCGCCTGCGCCATGCGCGCCAGCTCGGCGCGCATCGCTTCCGCTGCCACGCGCGCGCGCTGTGCATTCTCGCGATCGCGTGCGGCCGATTCCGCCTGCGCGGCGGCAGCGGGGACGGCCTCGCGCAACTGCTCCAACCGTGCCTGCAGCACCGTCAGCTCGTCGGCCCAGCTCTCCAGCTCTCGCGCAGCGAGCGTCACATCCACCGCAAAGCGGCGCGAGGTGAGCTCCACATGCTTCTCGGCTTTCTTGCGCTGGCGCAACAGCGAGCGCACCTGGCTCTGCACTTCCTCGATCAGGTCATCCAGACGCGACAGGTCGACCGTCGTCTCCTCGAGCCGGCGTTCGGTGCTGCGACGGCGATCGCGATACAGCCCCACGCCGGCGGCCTCCTCGAACAGTTCGCGACGATCATCCGGACGATCGCTGAGCAGCGCGTCGATCATCTTCGCCTCGATCACGACGCCGCTGTCGGCACCCAGGCCGGTGCCACGCACCAGATCGTGAATGTCTCGCAGCCGGCAGGCGACACGATTCAGGAAATAGTCGCTTTCACCGGAGCGCGAGAGCCGGCGCGTGATCACGACTTCCCTGAACGCAACAGGGAGCACGCCATCGGAGTTGTCGAAATGCAGCGACACCTCCGCGACGTTCACGGCGCGACGCGCCGACGATCCCTGGAAGATGACTTCCTCCATCTTCGCGCCGCGCATCATGCGCGCCCGCTGCTCGCCGAGCACCCAACGCACCGCGTCGGAGACGTTCGACTTGCCGCAGCCGTTCGGCCCGACGATCATCGTCGCGCCGGGCTCGAACAGCAGTTCCGTATGGTCTGCAAATGACTTGAAGCCGTGCAGGGTGAGCTTGGTCAGGCGCACGTCAGAAACTTCTCCCGGTGCGGTATTGGAGCGTCGCAGTGACGCCCTTCGCCTTGAGTTCATTCATCAGCGGGATCGCCTGGTCCGGCGTCTCGAATGCGCCGACGAAAATCGTTGCGGTGCGATCATCCTGCAGCAGCGGGTAGGCGGCGATCTGGCGCTGGCCATAGCCGTCCGACACGTTCTGCGCCGCGCGGCTCGAGACTTTCGCCTCGAGCATCAGCGCGTACGGCGTCGAGACGACGCGACCGGCGTCGGCCGCCAGCTTGCCGCTGCTGCGCAGGGCAGCCAGCAGCGAATCGGCCTGGCTCGCCTTGAGATATGCGCCGGCCTGCATCTGGAAGAAGCGGTCGAGCTCGCCCCGGATGCGCACCATCGTGACGGTGCCGGCCGGCAACTTGAGGCCGAGTTCGGCCCAGCGGGCGAGCGCCTGCGCTTCATCATTCGTCGCCACGATCACGACGCCGAATTGTGCCGCCTTGAGGGAATCCTGCGGGTTCTCGACGCGCAGGACGACCAGGGAATCCACAGCGCTGGTCGTGTCCGGGCTGAGGGATGTGGTGTCCGGCAGTGACGCCGGGGCAGGGGACATGATGACTGAATCCGGATTAGTGCCGACGCTTTCCGGTGTCGCGGTTGGCATGCCGGGTCGGCCCAGCGCGAACCAGAGCGCAGCCAGCCCGATCACCATCGCAGCAACGATCAGCGGTGTCCTGGAGGGACTGGCCGTCTCGGAGCCGAAGCCCTTCGGCATGCGCCTCTCGGGCGCCTCGGCTTCGGTGTGGGGCACGGCGTCGTCGAGCAGGGGCGGACCCTGCAGCATGTCCTCCGGGCGCACGGCGGTGGGCGTCGGCAATGCCGACGCCGCTGCGGCCGCCATCACCGGCGCCTCGACATGCGCCACCACGGCGTTCCGTGGCACGCTCAGCATCGCCGAGGGATCACCGACGATCACGACGCCGTCGAGCATCACGGCGAGCTCGTGCACGCCCTCGGCTTCGCTCGGAGCCACCAGCACGAGCAGCGCGCCGACTTCGCGGAAGCCAGCGGCCAGGCGGCTCCACCGCTCGTTGCGCATGATCTCGGGTGTCACGAGCGGCTCGGTCCCGCTGGGCATCACGAAGAGCATGCCGGACTCGTCCACCTGTCGGGCAATCTTGTTCAGCGAAACGCCATGCAGGAACGAATCGATGATCCCGTGGGGATCGTCGCCCGTGACGAGGCGCTGCAGCGGCTCGACGTCGCCGACGAGGTCACCGATCGCGACACGTCGAACGGTCGATTGCGCCCGGCCGATTCCGATGGCGACGCGTGCTGCGGCGACCGGATCAGTCCCGGTCACCAGGATCGCATGCGTCGTGTCGACTGCAGTTGACGCCCCGGCGCCCAGCGCTTCCCAGTCGATCCCAAGCGTGCTTGCAGCGACCATCAGTTCGATCCCCATTCAAAGACCCAGTAATCCCGGCCAGCGGCCTGTCCGGCGCGCTCGGCGTCGGAGCGCGAGCGGAAAGGACCAAGGATAACCCGGTACAGTGCGGTCCCGTTCGTGGTCGAGACCATCACGTGCGCCTTTTCACCACCAGTCGTGATGGACGAGGCGATCTGCTGCGCAGTGCGTTCGCGCGTGAGCGCCGCGAACTGCACGACGAACCCGCCGCGCTCACTCGCCTTTGGTCCTGACGCGGCCGGTTGCGATGCCGGAGGACGCACGGGAACGGGGCCGGTGAACGCCGCCGCGCTGTCCGGCACCACGGTATCGATGCCCGGCGGGGCGACGGTCGTATCCACCACGACCGGGCGCGGGGTCGTTTCGGCAGGGGCGATCCGGGTGCGGACCGGCGCGTCGCCACGACGGCTGAACCCGTTCCACTGGAAAACTGTCCAGATGTCCCTGCCGCCGTCCGGCGTGACGACGATGGGCCGGAAGTCGCCCTCGGCCAGCGTCACCACGTCATTGCCGCGCAGTGTGGCGATCCGACCATCGGGGAACACCAGCGGCAGGTCAGCGCGCCAGGGCGACGCGAAGCGACCGAGCACGGCGTTCGTGGCGATGCCGATCACGACGACCGAATCGCCGTCTGCGCCATGGCGCACCAGCAGGTAGCGACCCAGCGGATCCATGCGCAGGTCGCTGGCATTCGACGGCACCTCGATGGTCGCGACGATCTCGTCCGCGTATTTGCTGATCACCTGCACCCGCGAGACTGCGTCGTCACGCCCGAGCACGTAGACGCGGTCCCCGCTCGGCGAGGACGCCGTGACCACGATCGAGTCGCCGATCGAGATGGTGCCGAGCATCTCCAGGTCGCGTGCCCGCACACTCACCAGCCGCCGCGGGCCATCGCTCAGGTAGTAGCGATCTCCGCCGGCCGCAGAGATGAGTCGGGCGATGCCGGGCAGCACCGCACTGTCGACGGCCGTCGTGGAGGGCGGGCGAAATCGCGTGATGACCGTCTCGGTGCCGCGATGTCCCACCAGCAGCACACCGCCATCGCGAAGCGGCTGCAGCTGGGTGACCGAGGCGACGGTGCGAACCTGCCATGGCGTCGCTTCGGTGGTCGTCAGGCGGACCACTGCGCCGTCGCTGAGCCCGAAGATGCTGCTGCCATCCAGACTGACCGGCTCGGCAAGCGGCTTCGCCATGGCGCGCTCCAGAAGACCCGCCCCGAGTGTCAGCCGCCAGGTCACGCCCGAGCCGTCAGCGAGGGCGAGTGTGCCCGCATCGATGCTGAAGCCAAGCGGTCGGGACTGCGCGGGCAGCGCGGCGCGGGTCGACCAGATCGCCGTGTCGAGCGAGGGGTACCGATAGGCGCGCGCGACGCCGCCGGTTGCCGGAATGCGTAGCACGATGGCGTCGGCACCTGGCGCTGCGGCCGACATTGCCGTGGCCCCGCGATCCTCATTCGCCCCGCAGCCGGCGAGCGCGAGGGTGAGGGCGAGCAGAAAGGTTCTCACCCCCGCAAGCTAGCCGTGACACGGCGGGGCGAACACGCCTTGAAACGCAGCGGGCGCCTGCGTTGCGCAGGCGCCCGCTATCGATCGAGGCCAGTCGTGCTCAGTAGGAGGTGCCGAGCGACCATTGCCAGAAGCCTTTGCGCTCCGGGCGGTCCAGCGGGATGGCGAAGTCCCACCGCAAGAGTGCGAAGTTGAAGAGGTTCAGGCGCAGCGAGTATCCGTAGCTCCTGAGCAGGTACCGCTGCCGCTCGGCATTGAAGTTGGCGGGCCGCGAGAACTGCGCGCTCTGTCCGCTGCTCCACGCCATGCCTGCATCAAAGAACACCGCGCCATCCACCGGTGGGAGCTGAATCGGCAGCACACCGAGTTCGAACCGACGGATCAGCGGAAAACGGACTTCGGTCGAGGCCACCAGTGCCTTGGAGCCCAGCAGCTCCGCGTTGCTGCACCCAGCGGAGGCGCCGATCGTCGGCTGGCATCCGAAATTGAGGGCATTCACGCGGTCGTATCCGCGCAACCACATGATGCCGTTCGGGTTGCCGATGTAATTCGGGAAGAACGACTCGTCGCGCCCCGTCCGGAACGTGCCGGTGAACCGTGACGCGATCGTCAGGAAGTTGAAGAGGATCGGGTCATAGCGACGGTAATCGGCAATGAACTCCTGCCAGCGTCGGCTGCCGATCGTCGGCTCGTACGCAAAGCGCATGCGCCGGCCCGTGATCGGCGCGGTGTAGCCATCGAGCGTGTTGTCCGATACGAACGCGAGCTTGGGCTGCAGGAAGGTGAGCGAGCCCAGGTTCTGGTCACCAACGATCTGGAACTGCGAGCTCTCGCCGAAGCTGTTGAACTGCCGCGCCACGCTCAGGGTCGACCGGCCGATGTTCTGCAGCCCGATCCCGAGCTCGAATCGCTTGAAACGATTCTGCGGGAGCAGCGACGTGATGGCCACGTTGCGGAGCACGAAGCGGGCAAGGCTCTGCGTTTCCTGAAAGAGGCCGGGCGAGATCTGCGCGACATCCTGCCCGTTGAAGAAGAAGAACGGGAACTGCGACACTGCGGTGTTGTACTGGAGCTTGCCGGCCAGGTTCGTATAGCCCGCGTAGAAGATCGCGTCCTGCACGCGACCATTGATCTGCGCCGTGAACGAGAGCCGATTGTTGCCGATCAGGTCACTGAGGACCACAGTCGTGCCGCCGAAGAGGCCGCGGCCGAAGTTGTCCTGTGCAAACCCGATGCTCGGCTGCGCCACGTAATCGGCTTCATAGCTCACCTTGTACGGCGCATCGCGGAACCGTGTCGGATCCGGCAGCGCGAGGTCGGCGCTGTCCAGCATCTCGTTGACCGAGACCACGGTCGTGTCGCGCTCACCACGCGGCGGCAGCGAGTCGGAGCTGCGCAGCCCGTCAAATGCACGATACACCGAGCGCGCACCGGGATTCGGCCGAGCGCCGCTCGCAATCGTGGCGACCGGCTGCAGTGTCCCGATCGTCGGCACCGGTGCCCTCGTCGTCGGCGTCACGACCGGTGGCGCAGCACGCGGCGGCACCACGACGGTTGCAACGGGTACGCCCCCCGGCAAAGGCGCACTCGGCACCGCCGTGATGGTGATGCCGTTGCTACCGGCACTGGAGGCGATGAGCGCAGGCGCCCGCTCACGATACGGATCCTTCTTCAGCGCGCGAGGGTTGTCCACGGTCCAGATGGTGTACTCGCCCTTCTTCTCGAAGTGCACGAACGCCAGGCGGTCGGCCTTCCGCGCCCAGGTCAGCGCCGGACTGAGTTCCGTGATGCCCGAGACGCCGCCAGCGACATTCGTCAGCTGGTAATGCTCACGGGTGTTCATGTCGTACAGGAACACGTTGGGTACGGCATTGCGATCGCTGATGTAGGCGATGCTCTTGCCATCCGGTGCCCACTGCGGGTTGATGCTCAGGCCCGGCTGGTTCGGGAGCACCGTGATCCTGCCCGTCGCCAGATCATACAGGCTGATCTTCCAGCGGCTGAAGCGCAGCACGTCGAAGTCGGTTTCCGGCCCGCGATCGCTCGAAAACGCGATCGTCCGCCCGTCGGGCGAGACGTTGGGCATGAAGTCGCCGTGCTGATCGTTCGTCAGCAGGCGAAAGCCCGTGCCATCCACGGCAACGATGGCGAGATCGGTGATGC
>Ga0105048_10016982_pt1 | contig 11231 bp, 9 predicted proteins | sample MAT05_FD_78382 | JGI IMG/M metagenome (GOLD analysis project Ga0105048, IMG submission 78382) | Freshwater microbial communities from Lake Fryxell liftoff mats and glacier meltwater in Antarctica - MAT-05 | ecosystem: Environmental > Aquatic > Freshwater > Ice > Liftoff microbial mat | place...
GCAACGTGTTCGCGCTGTCCCGAGTACTCGAGCCGCGCGGTGCCAAAATGGAGATCGCGCGTAACGGGAAGGAGGCGCTCTCGATGCTCGAAAAACTTGGCAGCGCAGAGCAACGGGAGGGCGGCATCGACATCGTCCTGATGGACATCATGATGCCGGAGATGGACGGCATCGCGGCGATGGAGGCTATTCGCGCGCGGCCGGAGTGGCAAAAACTACCCATCATCGCGCTCACCGCCAAGGCGATGAAGGACGATCAGCAGAAGTGTCTGGAGGCCGGGGCGTCCGATTACATGGCCAAGCCGATCGACGTCGAGAAGTTACTGTCATTACTGCGCGTCTGGATGTTCAAGCAATGAGCGCGAGCGGCGTACTAGACAGCGGAAGCGACGGGGGGGCCGACGGCGGACAAGTCATCGATAGCACTTTCGACATCGAGCTTAAGTTGCTGCTCGAAGCCATCTTCCAACGTTACCATTGCGACTTTCGCGGCTACGCGATGTCGTCGCTACGGCGGCGTTTGCGGCAGGCGATGGATCGCTTTGGTGCCACCTCGCTTTCAGTGCTGCAGGGTCGCGTGCTGCACGATGCGCACGCGATGTCCATCCTGCTCGACTACCTCACCGTACAGGTGAGCGACATGTTTCGTGACCCCACGCACTGTTTGGCGTTGCGCCGCGACGTTTTTCCAATCCTCGCGACTTACCCCTCGCTCAAGATCTGGATCGCCGGCTGCAGCACCGGCGAGGAACTCTACTCGACCGCCGTCCTCCTCGAGGAAGAGGGACTGCTTGATCGCGCGATCATTTACGCCACCGACGTCAACGACGAAGCGCTGCGCAAAGCCGAAGTGGGCGTCTATGCGCTCGATCGCGTGGCGGGCTTTTCGGAGAACTACCTCAAGGCCGGCGGCAAAGGCTCGCTGTCGGACTGGTATACGGCCGCTTACGACGGCGTCGTATTTGATCGGCGCTTGCGTAGGAATGTCGTGTTCTCCGATCACTCGCTCTCGACCGACGGCGACTTCACTGAGACGCACCTCGTGCTGTGCAGAAACGTCCTCATCTATTTCGAGCGCGCGCTGCAAGATCGCGCGATCACCTTGTTCGAGCAATCGCTGGTCCCGCGCGGGTTCCTTGCACTCGGCTCTAAAGAGAACCTGAGTGTGTCGTCGCGCGCATCCGCCTTCCAGGTCTTTGACCTGCGCGAACGCATTTACCGAAAGCGATGAATTTATAATGACAAAGAATCAACCGGAAATGAACCGCGTACTGGTTGCAACGAGCGGCATGGAAGGGGGTGTATTTCATGGCTGATGACATCACTCTTCTCCTAGTTGACGATCTCGAAGAGAATCTTGTCGCCATGACGGCACTGTTGCGCCGCCCCGGGCTTCGCTTGTTGAAGGCCCGTAGCGGCGAGGAAGCTCTTGAGCTCGTCCTCGTGAATGAAGTCGCGCTCGCGCTGGTGGACGTGCAGATGCCCGGCATGGACGGCTTCGAGCTCGCGGAGCTGATGCGCGGAAGTGAGCGCACCAAGCACGTTCCTATCGTATTCGTGACCGCTGGCGCTCACGATCGTAAGCGGCTTTTTCAGGGCTACGATTCGGGCGCCGTCGATTTCCTCTACAAGCCGATCGAACCACACATCTTGACCAACAAGGTCGCGGTGTTCGTCGAGTTATTTCGGCAGAAGCAGGCGATCGCGCGGGGGTCCGCGCTGCAGAATGCGATTTTCAATAACGCCAACTTCTCCAGTATCGCCACGGATGCAAAGGGCGTGATACAGATCTTCAATGTCGGTGCCGAGCGCATGCTGGGCTACAGCGCGGCGGACGTAGTGGACAAGATTACCCCGGCCGATATTTCCGATCCGCAGGAAGTGATCGCACGCGCCAAAACCTTAAGCCTCGAACTGGCAACCCCGATTGCACCGGGATTCGAGGCGCTGGTGTTCAAGGCTTCGCGCGGCATTGAAGATATTTATGAACTGACTTACATCCGCAAGGACGGCAGCAGCTTTCCGGCGGTGGTATCGGTCACGGCTCTGCGCGACGCGCAGGACGTCATCATCGGCTACCTGCTGATCGGCACTGATAACACGGCGCGCAAACAAGTCGAAGATGCCCTGAAAGAAAATTACGTCGAACTGGAAAATGCAAAGGCGGCTGCGGAAATGGCGATGGCGTCCGCTGAAAAAGCCAATCTGGCAAAATCAGAATTTTTGTCCAGCATGAGTCATGAATTGCGCACACCGCTCAATGCGGTGCTCGGATTCGCGCAGCTGTTGGCATCCGAGATACCCCCACCCTCAATGACGCAAAAGCAGTCGATCCAGCAGATTACGCAAGCCGGCTGGTATCTGCTGCGTCTGATCAACGAAATCCTCGATCTGGCCATGATCGAATCGGGCAAAGTGACGATGTCGCAAGAAACGATTTCTCTGACCGACGTGCTGCAGGATTGTCAAGCCATGATCGAGCCACAGGCGCAGAAACGCGGGATACAGATGAGCTTCCCCAATGCCGACAGTTGCTTCTACGTTCATGCCGATCGGACCAGGGTCAAGCAAGTGATGATCAACCTGCTGTCGAATGCGATTAAATATAACCGGGTCGGTGGCGCGGTCAGTGTCCAATGCGCGACGAGCGGCGAAAATCGGGTGCGGGTGAGCGTACAAGATACTGGCACCGGCTTGACAGCAGAACAGTTGAAGCAACTATTCCAGCCATTCAATCGACTGGGACAAGAGGGCAGGGCTGAAGAAGGCACCGGCATCGGCTTGATCGTCACCAAACAACTGGTCGAGTGTATGGGCGGCGCCATCGGCGTCACAAGCACCGTCTGTGTCGGCAGCGTATTTTGGGTCGAATTTGTTGCCTCGAGTGCACCGTCGCTGGCGTCCAGCAGCATCGGCGAAAGCAGTCCATACGAATGGGGTCTTAAGGCGCCGGACGGGTTGTCGTCAAAACGCACTGTGCTCTATATCGAGGACAACCCGGCCAATCTGGCCTTGGTCGAGAAGTTGATCGCACGGCGCGGCGATTTAACTATTTTGACAGCGATCGACGGTCATCTGGGCATCAAGCTGGCGAGCATCCATCAGCCGGACGTGATTTTAATGGATATCAATTTGCCCGGCATCAGTGGCTTTGAGGCCTTGGAGATTTTGCGCGAAGATCCGGCAACAGCCCACATCCCGATCATGGCACTGTCGGCCAACGCGATCCCGCGTGACATCGAGAAAGGGTTGGCGGCCGGGTTCTTCCGTTATTTGACCAAGCCAATAAAACTCAACGAGTTTATGGAAGCGCTTGATTCTGCATTGAAATATGCGGAGAAAAAAAGGTTTCGCAAGCGAATAGACGATCGGGTAAAACAGTGAAGCGCTGATTGTTCGGGCATGCCGGATTCACCATCCGGCGTATCCGGCAATAATCGATACGCGGAATTAGGCATTACTCATTTACGGCAAATTCGTTGCATTCAGAATATTCTGGTTAGGGGGTATTGGGTCGAGTGGCGAACAGCTGTCATCCTGATGTTTTACGGCCACTTCGGCGACAGCGCCATTTACCGAGGTTCGGGTTCGGTCTGCAGCGTGGCAAGAGCAGACGTTCATAGCCATCCATTACGGAATCAGTCCTGCGCGCCGCCAAACTGGCGATCAGCAAGAGCGAGACCGGGATCGGGATCGCCTCGACACAACAACGACTGGAAGCACCGTCAAATGGGATGGGGAGCGAACTACATCGAAAAACTGAAGACTGGGGATACCGTTTCGTTTCGTCGCCGCGGAAACTCGATGGTTGGCAGAATTGCTGGACGCAGAATTGCTGAGAAGTTCGGAGAATTGCTGGACAGCCATCAAAGGGACGAATTCCTGCAAAGTGCTGGGCACCCACCAAGGCGCCGATTTCTTACACCATTCAGCGCCATTCAGCCATTCCAGGCGCGATCTGCTCTCCAGCACGCTAGCTCCATGACCTGCCCACGCTCCGCGCTCGTCAATCCCACTGCCGACGCCGTTTACGACTGAGGGAGGAATTGGTGGACGAATTTTCTGGACACAACGGAACCGGCGGCCGTCACCGCCGTGCTGGGCATCGTCTACCGGGCAATCAGCACGCACCGGATCCCCGAGGCGGGACTGAAGCAGTTCGCCGCACAAGCCGTCAGCCTGATCCAGCGCTTCGGTAGCGCGCTGAACCTGAAAATCCACTTCCACCTGCTGGTCAGGTCTTCGGCCTCGAGATCGAGACCTGCGAGACGTGCGGGGGGAAGGTCAAGGTCATCGCCAGCCTCGAGGACCCGGCGGTGATCGGGAAGATCCTCGGGCATCGGGCCTCGCGGGTGCTGCCGGCCGGGTCGAGGCCGCCGTCGCGGGGTCCGCCTCAGGGGGAGTTGGGTTTGCCGTAACGGGGGCGGACGCCGCGGCCCGGGTCTGGGTTCACGACGCCGGGGTAGCCGGCTGCGCGGGTGGCGGGCGGCGCTGCACAAATCCGGGGGCAACGGAGAGAGTTGCTGGGCCGTGGGTCGGTGGGACTCTACGGGCAACTACGACGCAATGCTGTAGGTGGCGATCGGGTTGTTCATCGCCGGGGCGGTGATGCTGCTTGGGTTCGGCAGGTATCCGGATTTTCAGGCGAGGGGGCGACAGGCGGCCTAGCTAAAAGAAACGCGCAATCTCCATACCGGCCGCTTTGCCCGCATCAGCCATCGTCTTGTCCGCAGTGGCAAGCCGTCGGCAATTGATGCTCTGGGCTATGGCCAGATGCAAGGCATCCAGGGTTCGCAACGGGTACCGGGCGAGTCGGGTGATCAGCCCCAGCGCTGCGATCAGATTCGCATCCGCGACGGGATAAACCTGCAGGAATCCGGCCCCAACATCGTTCTCGAACGAGGCGTACACCCGCGATTCGATGGCCTTCGTGATCTCACGAGCCCGTCGCCGCCTCGCAAGGAGGCAGCGAAACTCGACGACCGTCAGGCGGCTGATCGCCGCAGTGGGCTGCGTCTGAATAAATGCTTCGAACTGCTCGGAGAAGGGTTCGTTGAGGTACCACTTGGCCAGTGCACTGGTGTCGAGGTAGGGACCGATCACCGCTCGTCCCGCTCGGCGCGAATCTGCCTTTCACTGCCCTTCTTCAGGCGCGGCATGCTGGCGCGCAGATCACTGTGCGAGGGCATCTGCTGCTTGCTGCGCATCGGGAGCAGGCGCGCAATTGGCTTGCCGCGGCGCGTGATTACCACCTCACCCTCACGCGACACCAGGTCATCGATCTGCGCCAGTTCCTTGCGAACTTCCCGGATGCTGAGGCTTTTCATGGCGGTCCCTTGATGTGTCACCTGTGGTTTCAGTGTGTCACAGAGAATCACCTGCCGCAAATGCACTTTTGGGAGAACGGGCCTCTCAGGCTCTCGTCGTGGGGTGGCCGGCAGGCTCCGCAGCGTGATAGGCCCTCTCAGCGGCGATCATCCTGCTGCCGGCCCAGCACGCCTCTGCGGCAGCGGTGGTGTTGTACGAGAAGCTGGCCAGCCCGACGGCCGTGGCGGCCGGGGTCCTGGGCGGGCAGACTCAGCACAGGGGGTGTTTGAACTTCCTATTCCCCCTGGACAAGTTCATCGACGGGTCGTGGTGCCGGTGGTCAGACTCGAACTGACACAACCTCGCGGTCGCGGGATTTTGAGTCCCGTGCGTCTACCAATTCCGCCACACCGGCGCGAATTGGCAGTGTACACGAGGCCATTCTGCTCTAGGATGCGCCGGCCATGACTCCGGCTGATTTTCATTTCGATCTACCCCCCGAGCTGATTGCCCAGCAGCCCCTGCCGGAACGCTCGGCTAGCCGTCTTCTGCACGTGGCGCCGCAGTTCGCCGGACTGCTGGCCCGGGATCTGCGCTTCACGGACCTTCCAGGACTGCTGCAACCCGGCGATTTACTGATCGCCAATGACACCCGGGTGCTCCCGGCGCGGCTGTTCGGCCAGAAGGCGTCTGGCGGCAAGGTCGAGCTGTTGCTCGAACGCGTTGTCGGGGAAACGGAAGCACTTGTGCAGCTGCGTTCGAGTCATGCGCCCAAGGCCGGGTCAAAACTGTCTTTCGGCCCGGACGTGACCGCCGAGGTGCTGGGGCGGCAGGACGAGTTCTTCCTCCTCCGGTTCGCCCGGCCGATCGTGCCCATCCTGGAGCAGTGGGGTCACGTGCCGCTCCCGCCCTACATCCGCCGGGATGATGGGCCGGGCGACCGGCAGCGCTACCAGACGGTCTTTGCCCGGGAGCGGGGCTCCGTCGCCGCGCCGACCGCCGGCCTGCACTTTGACGAACCCCTGCTCGCCGCCGTCTCGGCCCGGGGCGTGGAGATTCGGACGTTGACACTGCATGTGGGTGCGGGCACCTTTGCGCCCCTTCGTCCGCACCAGTTGAAGACCGGACGTCTGCACGCCGAGCGCCTCGAGGTCACTGCGGAGTTGTGCGCAGCGGTGGCCGACTGTCGCAAACGTGGTGGCCGCGTTATTGCGGTGGGAACTACAGCAATGCGGGCGCTCGAGGCAGCCGGGGAGTCAGGCGAATTGCGTCCGTTGCGGGGCGAGACGAGCCTCTTCATCCGGCCCGGCTACGTCTTTCGGATCGTGGATGCGATGGTCACCAACTTTCACCTGCCCGAGTCTTCACTGCTGATGCTGGTGTGCGCCTTCGGTGGGACGGAGCGCGTCCTCGCCGCCTATCGGCAGGCAGTCGCCAGCCGGTACCGCTTCTTCAGCTACGGTGATGCGATGTTTCTGGAGCGAGCGCCTGTAGGAGCGCCTTCAGGCGCGACACCGCTACCAATCGCGCCTGAAGGCGCTCCTACAGGTGACTCATGAAGTTCCAGGTTTTCGCCACTGACGGCGCGGCCCGTCGCGGACGGCTGACGCTGGCCCACGGCACCGTGGAGACGCCGGTGTTCATGCCGGTCGGCACCTACGGCACGGTGAAGGCCATGACCCCGGAGTCCCTCGAGTTACTGGGGGCCGAGATCATTCTGGGCAACACGTTTCACCTGATGCTCAGGCCTGGTGGCGAGATCGTTCAGTCGCTCGGAGGCTTGCACGGCTTTATGCACTGGCAGCGGCCGATCCTCACGGACTCGGGCGGGTTCCAGGTGTGGAGTCTTGACACTCGCAACACGGTCAGCGAGGCCGGCGTGGAATTCCGGGCACCCACCGACGGCAGTCTGGTGTTCCTGTCGCCGGAACGCGCGATGGAGGTGCAGGCGCAGCTCGGCAGCGATATCCAGATGATCTTTGACGAGTGCACCGACTACCCCGCTACGGAGGCCGAGGCCCGCCAGTCGATGGAGCTCTCCCTGCGGTGGGCGCGCCGCAGCCGCGCCGCGTTCGATGCGGGGCCTGCTCCCGGGCTGGGCTCCGCCCTCTTCGGCATTGTTCAGGGCGGCATGCACGAGAGCCTGCGTAGCGAGTCCCTCGCCGGGCTCCTGGGGATCGGCTTTGACGGCCTGGCGCTTGGCGGCCTGTCGGTGGGCGAGCCGGAGAGCGACCGGCTCCGGATTCTCGAGCACACCCTGCCGCAGATTCCGGCGGACAAGCCCCGGTACCTGATGGGGGTGGGTACGCCCTCCGACATCGTCCAGGCGGTCCTGCGGGGCGTCGACATGTTCGACTGCGTCATGCCCACCCGTAATGCCCGCAACGGGACGCTATTCGTGGCCGACGGCCTGGTCCGGATCCGCAATGCCTGTTACCGGGATGATCCCCGGCCCATTGAAGAGGGCTGCGGCTGCTACACCTGCCAGCACTACAGCCGGGCCTACCTTCGCCACCTGGACCAGTGCCGGGAAATGCTGGGATCCCACCTGAACACCGTCCACAACCTGTACTTCTATGTGCAGCTGATGGCAGCACTACGCCAGAGCGTCGAGCGGGGCGACCTGCAGGCCTTCGCCCGGGCCTTCCTCGCCCGCCAGCAATCCGGGGCTTCTGTGCCATAATGGCGCGCCAATTTTTCCCGGACGCACACGAATAATGAGCTTCTTCATTCAAGACGCCTGGGCCCAGGGCGCAGCCCCTGCCTCCGACCCGTGGCTCAGCATGCTGCCGCTGGTCATCATCTTTGTCGTGTTCTATTTCCTGCTCATCCGGCCGCAGCAAAAGCGCCAGAAGGAGCACAAAGACCTGATCTCAAAGCTCGTGACCGGAGACGAGGTGGTCACTGCCGGCGGCGTACTGGGCAAGGTTACCGAGGTCGGTGAGTCCTTTGTCCACGTTGAGATTGCCGACGGCGTCCAGATCAAGGTTCAGCGGCAGACGATTGGTGCCGTCATGCCGAAGGGCACCCTGAAGAACGCCTGAATGAAAATCGCCAGATTGGGCGGGCCGAAAGCCCGCCGAATGTCCCTGGACCAAATGCCCTGGTTGCTCCCATGAATCGCTTCCCGCTCTGGAAAAACGCCATCGTTGTCGTCGTCCTTCTGGCGGCGATCGTCGTTTCATTGCCGAATCTCTTTGGCGACTCGCCGGCCGTGCAGGTCAGCCTGGCCAATGGCCAGTTGCTCGAGGCCAGCGGTCTGGAGCGGGTCAGGGAGGTGCTCGACTCCGGCAAGGTGGCCCAGACCGCGCTGTACACCGAGAAGGGCCGCGTCATGGCCCGGTTTCCCAGTGTGGATAGCCAGTTGCAGGCGGCTGACGCCCTGCGCGCTGCGTTGGGCAAGGGCTATGTGGTCGCCATGACCCTGACGCCGAGGACGCCCGCGTGGCTGCGCGCCCTGGGCCTCCGGCCCGTCCCTCTCGGGCTCGACCTGCGGGGTGGGGTGCATTTCCTCTTTGAGGTGGATATGTCGGCTGCGATCAAGCAGCGTCTCGATACCTATGCCACCGACTTCACCAAGGTCCTGCGGGACAATCGTATCCGGCGGAGTATCGCGGTGGTCGGCCAGGAAGTGCAGATCCGCCTGCCCGACGTGGCCGATGCCGACCGGGCCGAGGAACTCCTGCGGGAGATCGATCGCGACCTGTCCTTTGATCGGCGCAACACCGCTGATGGCGTTCTGCTGGTGGCGCGAATGACGCCGACGCAGATTCGGGACCGTCAGGATTTCGCCATCCAGCAGAACACCACCACCTTGCGCAATCGGGTGAATGAACTTGGTGTGGCAGAGCCGATCGTCCAGCGCCAGGGACTGGACCGCATCGTGGTCCAGCTGCCCGGGGTGCAGGATCCGGCTCAGGCAGAGCGGGTGCTGGGCGCCACGGCAACTCTCGAGTTCCGGCTCGTCTGTGCTGAGGAAAATGCCCTGGAGGCGGAGCAGACGCGGCGTGCCCCGCTGGGTTGCGAACTGTTCAAGTCCCGCGATGGCTCCCCCGTATTGCTGAAGCGCCGGACTATCGTCACGGGAGATCAGCTGGTTGATGCGAGTCAGGGTTTCGCGGAGGGACAGCCCGCCGTATTCGTGCGCCTCGACACGAAGGGCGCCCGCAACATGCTGGATACGACCAAAGCCAATCTGAAGAAGCCCATGGCCGTCGTCTTTGTTGAGCAGAAGCGCGAGACCGTCGAGCGCAACGGCAAGATGATCGAGGTTCCCCGGGAAACCCGCGAAGTCATCAACATTGCCACGATCAACGGGGTCTTCAGCAGCAGCTTCCAGATCTCGGGTCTCGACAGTCTGGAGGCGCGGGATCTCGCCTTGCTGCTCCGGGCGGGGGCACTGGCGGCTCCCATCTACAAGGTCGAAGAGCGGACGGTTGGACCCAGCCTCGGGCAGGAGAACATCGACCGTGGTGTCGGTGCATTCCTCATCGGCTTCGGTCTCGTGGCCGTCTTCATGCTGTTCTACTACAAGATGTTTGGCCTCGTGACCAACGTCGGCCTCCTTGTCAATGTCATCCTGATCATGGCTCTGCTGTCCATGATCCAGGCAGCGCTGACCTTGCCGGGGATTGCCGGCATCGTTCTCACCATCGGTATGGCCGTAGATGCCAACGTGCTGATCAACGAGCGTATCCGTGAGGAACTCCGGAATGGCATGTCGCCCCAGGCCGCCATTCATGCGGGTTACGACAAGGCCTTTGCGACCATCGCCGATTCCAATCTCACCACGCTGATCGCCGGCATCGTGCTGTTCCTGTTTGGTAGCGGCCCGGTCAAGGGCTTTGCGGTGGTCCTGTGCCTCGGGATCCTGACGTCGATGTTTACGGCGCTGACGGTAACACGGGCCCTGGTCAACGTGATCTACGGCAACCGGAAAGTTGAGCGGCTCTCAGTCTGACGGCCAGCGATACGGCAAGAGATACAGGAAGCAGAGTGGAATTTTTCAGCAAGAAGACGAGTATCGATTTCCTCGGCAGGCGCAAGGGCGCCTTTCTGCTGTCTGCCGTGCTGATGGTGGGGTCGCTGATCCTGCTGATTCCCGGCGTGCGTGGCCTCAACTTCGGCATCGATTTCACCGGCGGCGTCCTGCTGGAGATGGGCTACCAGGGGCCGGCTGATCTTGCGGATATCCGCGAGCGGCTCGTGGCTAACGGCTTTGCAGAGGCCCAGGTGCAGAATTTCGGGACCTCCAGCGACGTCCTGATCCGGATATTGCCCCGGGAGGGTCTGGCCGGAGACGCCATTGGCGCCCAGATCCTCAAGGTGCTCAAGGCAGGAGATGCCACTGCCGAACTACGGCGCACGGAGTTTGTCGGGCCGCAGGTGGGGGAGGAACTGACCGAGCAGGGCGCCCTTGCCATGCTCTTTGCCCTGCTGATGATCCTGGCCTACATCGTCGTGCGCTTCCAGTGGAAGTTTGCCCTGGGGGCCATCGTTGCCACCCTTCACGATCCCATCATTACTCTCGGGGTTTTCGCTCTCCTGGGGCTGACCTTCGATCTGTCTGTCCTGGCGGCGATGCTGGCGGTCATCGGCTATTCCGTGAATGACACCATCGTGGTATTTGACCGGATTCGGGAAAACTTCCGGAAGATTCGCCGGGGCACTCCCCACGATATTATTAACCTGTCCGTCAACGAGACGCTCAGCCGCACGCTGATGACCAGCTTCACCACCTCGCTGGTCGTAGTTTCCATGCTGATTTTCGGCGGCGAAACGCTCCGCGGGTTCTCCACGGCGCTGATCATCGGCATCGTGATCGGGACCTACTCGTCGATCTTTGTCGCGAGTGCGCTGGCCCTGGAACTCAAGGCCGCCCCGGTGGACCTGATGCCGCCAGCCAAAGACAAGACAGCCCTCGA
>Ga0105048_10016984_pt1 | contig 11230 bp, 7 predicted proteins | sample MAT05_FD_78382 | JGI IMG/M metagenome (GOLD analysis project Ga0105048, IMG submission 78382) | Freshwater microbial communities from Lake Fryxell liftoff mats and glacier meltwater in Antarctica - MAT-05 | ecosystem: Environmental > Aquatic > Freshwater > Ice > Liftoff microbial mat | place...
GGCCCTATACCAGGATTCGTGACACCAGGGGCCACATTGGGTGATAAGCTTCACAAATGTTTACTTGAGTACAGGCGGTGACGAAAAGAACGCAACCCCGCGGAAGCAGTTCCGTTATAGCCAACACCTATACTACGATATGTGCCAGTACGCTTGTGCTGGCGCACCTGTCAGAAGGTGCATACAATGCATGACCTGGTATCACTCAGGTGGTGCCTCAACTTGGTAGGAGAGTGTATGTTCAGCCGCCGTGCTTTTCTTCGCATTTCCCTGTGCATTCCGCCCACCTTGCTGCTTACTACGGCTTGTAGTGGAAGTCGCCCTGGTGTAAGTGCTCAGCTTGATCATGGCCCGCCTGCTGCCCTTGGCGGTACCATGACATTCAGGTTGACTGCTTCTTGTGTATGGGATGCCCCGAATCCAGACTCAGACGGGACGAAGACGACAGCGGCGGAAGTGTCATTTAGTATGACAAATGGCTTAGTGCCGCTTGACTCTCAATGGGAAGCTAATTCTATTCGTGAAGGGATGACATTATACCGTCGCTCGGTTGTGTTTAAGGCCGACGTACCACAAAGCTTTGAACTCGCAGTTCGCCTTGAGCAAGAAGGCGATCAACGGATTAGCGGTGGAGCGGAAGTAATGCTACCGGGTTCTACGCATTCTGACAAGCAAACACTATTTCTAAGGGTGTCGTCCCTTGATACGCTCATCCAACGCGATCCATTCACATCCACCCGTTAACAAACCGCATTATCTCTCGCATCTTTCAGGAGTATCGTCGTGCTACACATTCCTGCCCGCTCCTTTAGCCGCCTGTTTGCTGTTCTGCTGCTAGTAAGCTTAAGTGTTCCACCGATCCGGCCGTCTCAGGCTGCTCCAACTAATAGCCCGGCGGTTCAAGAAACAGCGCCAACTCGCTCCTCGGCCTCTCCGCTCACGGTCTCACTCACTTTAGGATCCACGACCAATCAGACCGCAATCGTTGGCCTCACCCTTGACTCCCCTGTTACCTTCGACGATATCAACCTCAAACTTGGTGTGACGCCTGGCCTTTCACTGTTGTCAAGCAATGTGCCAACTCGTACCATCCTGGCTGCTGGTCAACAACTGACCTTTCAAGCAGAGATCGCCGGCAACACGGTTGAGCCGCAAGAAGTTGTCGTGCTCGCGTGGGGGACGCACAACCATCGCGCCTTTAACGAGGTGGCGACACTACGGGTGACGGCAGTGAATGGGCAGTTCGCGGAGACCGTCGAGCCTATCGACACGCTTCTACCCTCACCAGCTCAAATAGTCGACACAAGCCCTGAATCAGATACATCAACGCCAAGCGCTACTAGTGCGTTGATGACTGTGAGCGGTCAATTTAACTACAACGACCATATCACGCGCCCTATGACGATAACTGTTAGCCCAGACCCGCAAGGACTCGATCCGATCTCTATTATTCGTCCTATTCGTAAGGCGCGCGTTCAAATCCAGTACCGCTTTACGTCTGATCCTTGGTGGTCTACTCTAGCGGGAAGTACCTACACTGATGACACTGGTAGCTTCGTATTGTCAGTTCCTATGCCAGCGGATTCAACCGCTACCCCCTTCTTGGTTCGTGCCAGGGTTTGCACCGTAGGTCCAGAAGAAGGTGACCTTCTCAAGCTCACAGGTGGTAGCGGTGTTGGTACTGAGGGCCATCACTGCCTCACCAGTGATGAATTGATGCCAAGTGCGACGCTCAACGCGGGCGTGCAGCAGGCCGAAGACACACGCCTGGATAGCGCCCCGTGGAACATCTATGATGCCGCGCTCGAGTCCTTTGAGTATTTGACGACAACAATTGGGAAACCAACCGCTGAGTTGCCGATACACTGGACCAAAGATTACGAGTGGCCCATTACCCCTGGTGTCTCATCCTATCTTGGTGGTGTGGTTAGAATCAATGGGACACTACAGAACGGTGATCAATGGAATGATTCAGTGATCGCTCACGAGGTCGGACACTGGGTCATGGATCACTATTCCGGCTTCCCTGACGGTTATCTTGGTCCTCATGCGGGCTGTCGAGAGGGTAACCTCAGCCTACAGTATTCCGAAGCTTGGGCCAACTTCTTTATGGCAGCCAGTCGGACAGCCTCGCGGGATTTGAATAACAGAAAGTGGGCAGCCTACTACATTGATGCGTTTGATGATGATCCATCAAGTATCGGTCCTGATACTATAAAGGGCTTTTCCAACCCCATAGAGACCTCAGAAATCGTCGACGACACTCGCCCTGCGGAGGAGCGCTGGCGGCGTGGGAACTTCTGCGAATGGCAGATTACTGCGGCGCTGTGGGATGTGTTTGACCCTTCAAGCTCGCTCTCGTCTGTCTCAGAAGGGTGGGACACAATCGAACGCCCTTTTGCCGACATCTTTACCGCATTTAGTTCGCAAATCCCTCGCATTAGTGGAGACCAGCACCCGCAAAATATCAACGACTGGTGGTACACCTGGACAAATACCCTGGGTAGTCGTCCAGGAGCACCTTCGCTCGGGTATGAACAGGAGGTTCTTAACATATTCACGCATCACGAGATAGGTGTTGGTATTCGGATCCAATTCGAGTGGACCGAACCTACTGTTGATCTCGACGCCCATCTGTGGCTGCCAAGTAGCACACCTGGCCATGTCTTCTATGAGCAGCCTGGAAACGCTTTGGCAGCACCCTTCTCGACTCTCAATCGTGACAGCACGACCAGTGCCCTGACGGAAACCATAGAAATTGTTAAGCCTGTTCCGGGCACGTATCGCTACGCTGTCTTTAACTGGTCGGACCAGAACGACACCCCCATACCCATAGGTTGGCCGCTCGATGCGGGCGCACGCGTTCGACTGTTCAATAACTCAAATGAAAGCATCCCGTACTGGGATCCTGGCAATATATTGAGCTATGGCAACGGGCTGTGGTGGTCTGTCTTCGATCTCGATCCCCTTGGAAGCTGGTCGAGCGTTGATCAGCTGCAGTCTGTGGCACCAAGCACCTATGCCCAGACGGCGGGTAGTGGCATCGGGAAGCCATGCACCGGCCCTCACAAGAACGATCTATACGAGCCAAACAACACCCTCAGTGCAGCAACCATCTTTGATCCTTCGCGACTCACCCGTGCCTTCTGTCTTCCTGGCGACCAGGATCTGATCAAACTGGTTGTAACGGACGTGAGCACCTATCGGTTTGAGACATACAATCTGGCGGTAGGAGTCGATACTGTCCTTGACCTCTACGCTGCTGATGGAACGACGCTGATTGCGCGTAGCAATGATGGAGGGAGTACTGCGGGTGCTTCGCTGTTCCAGCGCCAACTTGTGCCAGGAACCTACTACGTTCGCGCCCGCGAATACCAAAACCGTGGGGGAACTGCGCTAACCTATGACTTGGCAATTACCCGGAATCCTTCAACAGCGTGCCCGCTTGTTGATCGCACCACAGCTCAAGCAGCTCTCGCTGATTCCCAATATAGTAGCGCTGCCCCAGGCTTCGCCATTGATGCCGATTCTGCATCCTACTGGGGTGGCGGTGTGCGCGGGCGTGGATGGTTCGCCGTATCATTTGGCGATGCACCAGCGCACGTTGAACGGATCCGTTTTACGATCAACACCACCGGGGGTTATTCACCGATCAAGGAGTACGACATCCAGTTCTCAAACGATGCCACAACGTGGACGACGGTGGTGAGTGGGATAGTGCCGTCGGGGAGCGGTGATGGCTATGTTGAGGAGAAGGCATGGACTGCTTTCGAGCAGCCAGCGTATTACTGGCGCCTCAACATCCGCTCAGTCTATGGCGCGTACGAGCCTTCCGTCCAAGATCTTGAACTGTTCACGCCACCATGTGAGACCCCCGAGCTCCCTCTGAGTCTCAGCGCGGCGACAATGGTTCTGACCGACACATTCAATGTAGAAAATGGCGGCATCGGACGGACAAACTACGCCGCATTTACCAATTGGCTGGTAAGCGACGGAACCGTCGATTTGATTGGGAACGGAACCTACGACGTCCATCCCGGAAACGGTTTGTATGTCGATCTCGACGGATCTACCAGAAACGCCGGCAAGCTTACCTCGCGCGCAACATTGAGCCTGCCGCCCGGTGTGTACCGACTCCAATTCGATTTGTCAGGTTATTTCGGGAGCAACCGCATGACTGTATCGCTGGGAGATAGGTATAGCGAAACCTTCTGGCGAGCCGATGGTCCTGGACTCCAGCCAGTCGTCCGTACTATCGTTGTACCGAGTTCCGCATCTGGCGTCTTGACGTTCGATCACCTTGGCGGTGATAACGCTGGGTTCATTATTGATGATGTACAACTGACTTATCGATCACAGTCTTCGGATCTTCCGCCAGCACCATAGCCTCTCTGGTTCGGAGCGAGTCGCTTACTTGGAAAGCGGTTAGTCATCATGTAGGCGCTGCTTCACCGAATACTACGGACCAGTCACACAAGCTGGCCCGTAGTATTTTGGCAAGTGCGCACCAGAATGTTCTTTCTGCTATCCCTCTTCTGTCACTCTGGTTGTATACTACCGAGTAGCGGAAACCGGTTTGAACGAGGAGGGCAGGGTCTATGGGAACGGCACGCGCGCCTACCTCGACGGTCACCTTTGTCGACGACTACTGCGCCGCCTACCGCGACCTGTTTGAGGATGTCCGGAGCTTCGAGCACCTCTGCCTCCTGCACGTGGGGCTCATCAGCGACCTCCCGCGCAAGTCGCTGCCTGCGATTGGTCAGCGTGTTGGCGCTGAGCCGCAGGCCCTCCACCACTTCATCGCCAACGCCGACTGGAGTCTGGAGAAACTGCGCACTACGCGGCTGGAATGCACCCGTGCGGCCCTGCGTGACCGGCCATTCGTGCTCTGCATTGACGAGACCGGCGATCTCAAGAAGGGCAAGACCACCGACTATGTCTCCCGCCAGTACATCGGCAACCTTGGCACGGTTGACCGCGGCATCGTCTCCGTCAGTGCCTATGGCGTCCTCGACAACGTGACCTTCCCGCTGCGCTTCCAGATCTTCAAGCCGGAGCGGTGCCTCAAGCCCGACGATACCTACCAGTCCAAGCCCACCATCGCCATCGACCTCGTGCGCCAGCTGGTCGCCGACGGCTTTCGCATCAAGCTGGTGCTCGCCGACGCGCTCTATGGGGAGAGCGGCCCGTTTATCCGCGTCCTCGAAGAACTCAAGCTCCCCTATGTCGTCGCCATCCGCGAAAACCATAGTGTCTTGATGCCTTCCAGCCAGCGCGTGCGCTCCACCCGGTGGCGGTCGTTCCAGCGAGTCTTCAGCAATGGGAACCAGGAGCAACGGTATGTCCGCGAGATCGTGTTCGGCAAGCGCCGCAGCGTGCGGTACTACGAGCTCACCAGCGATCCCGAGAAGCTGCCAGCGGCAACGACCCGCTTCGTGATGACGAACCTGGAGGGCGAGCTCCGCCACACCCTTGGCAACTGCTACGGCCTACGTACCTGGATTGAATACGGCTATAAGCAGAGCAAGAACGAGCTCGGCTGGGCCGACTACCGGCTGACCGACTACCACGCCATCGAGCGCTGGTGGGAACTCGTCTTCAGCGCCTATCTGATGGTCAGCCTCCAGACCCCGGTGTTGGCGCCGGTGGCGGAAACCACGACTGGCGCGCCGCCTCCGACCGCCGCCGCTGACGCGTCGCGGGTGACGCAGCACCCGTGGTGGGATCCCGAACTGAGCTGGAAACGCACCCTGAACAACCTGCGCCTCCTCATCCAGCCCTTTTGCGCCGTCTGCCTGCTCCTGCCATGGATGACAGTATTCCCGGTTCCCGGCCTTATCGAGAAGCTACGATACCTGATAGCGTGCATTAATGGTTCGACGTAGTTTCCCCAGAGTGACAGAAGAGGGGCTATAGTAATCCTAAATGATTTGTAAATCTCCATACATCTGACGATTTGCGAACATAAAAAACATGCGTTCGAGCCGCTCCTCAAAGGCGGTAATGACCTCACGAAAGTGGGTTGCGGCGCGTCGCAGTTTCCGTATTGCCGTCTTTCCCTGGTGCCAGACTTCTTCAATCGGGTTTTGGGTGGGGTCATGAGGCGCAAAATTGATCAGTGTGATGGGCCATTCCTCAGGCGGCAGGCCAGTATTACACGTAGCGAGATAGGCGCGAAGCAGCGGTCCCTGATGCCAAGAGGCGTTATCCCAGCAGATCGTCAGCTTTGCATCAGGATAGCGATAGCGAAGTTCGTCTAAAAAGTCGGTGGTTGCCAGTTGTTCGGCTTTTGGATAGGGCAACATATGCATTTCCCCGGTGCGGGCATCAAGCGCACCATAGAATGCCTGGCGTGCTTTCGTATTTCCGACGGGGATCACGAGTGGTTCATCCCGTTTCCCCCACCGATACCCACAGACATCACCCCAATGCAAAAAGCATTCATCAAAGAAAAGCAAGATGCGTTCGCCCGAAACAAGTTCTTCCCGATGGTCAGCTACGTAGGTGCTGATTTCGGCACGCTTTTCCGCGATGACGTCGTCTTTTTTTTAGGATTGGTCGCCTGTGCCTTCTTCCAACTCAACCCAGCGGCATGGAAGAGATCATAATAACTCTGGGGCGATTGGTATTCCACCCCGAACGTGGCGTTCAGGTAGGTTTGGAGGGCGACGAGGTCCCAGTGATCCTGGGCCTTCAACCAGGTAATCGTTTCCAGGCGAGCTGCCGCGCTCAGGTGGGCAATCCCGCCTTTATACTTCAGGCGGAAGCCTTCTACCCCTGATTCGGCATAGATGCGTTTCCATTTGCTGATAAACGGGGCGGATACCTGGAGGATATGCATAATGGTTGAGGGCGCAATGCCCTCCTCCACCATTTGAACGGCAACCGCACGTCGATATTCGCGGGCATCACGCACGTCGGAAATAAAAGCTGCAAGCGTGTCGCTCATGGGGCATGCTCCAAGCGTATGCATCTACCACGAGCGTATACTAGCACACCTGCGCGCTATTTACAAGCGCGATAGGATTACTATACGAGTTGACAGCGCAGACGACGGCACGTACTATAGCGCCATCCCGTCCTACTGCGATCCGTACTCGGCGCCGGTGTTGGCCTCTTGACCAAGATCGGCCTGAAAACTCGTACCAGAAAGGTTCTGCCGGTGGCCGAGCCCCTCGACCCTCTGGCCGCGGCCTACCTTGACGCGCTCGCCGGCAAGGCGCCGGGAACGCTTGATGCCTACCGGCGCGCTCTGCGCCACTTCCTCGCCTGGCTTCAGGAACGACCAGGCAGCACCACCAGCTTTGACCCAGCCACCTTCACGCGCACGGCGGCCCAGGTCTACTTCGCCGAACTGGAGGAGCAAGGACTGAGTGTGAGCGACCGTGCGCGGCGCAAAGCTGCGCTCAACGGCTTCGCCCGCTGGCTGATCGAGGAGCAGGGCCTGCTTCAGCGCAACCCGATGCGCGCCCTGGCTCTCCCAGCGCAACCACTCCTGGCCCCCCGCGAGCTGTCTCCCGACCAGCGCTATATCCTTCGCTCGCTTGTTGAGCGCGACGGCGCACCTCGCAGCGCCGCCCTGTTCGCCCTCGGCTACTGGGCCGGCTGCCGGGTCAGCGATGCCGCCTGGCTCGAACATCAGCACACGCACCTCTCACCCAAGGCAGGCTACATACACGTCGGCTATAAGGGCGGCAAGGCCCGCGACATCGACCTTCACCGCGAGGCTCGCCAGCCGCTGGCCGACTTTCTCGATCTGCGTCCCAGCGACGATACGGGACGCTACGTCTTTCGCTCTCAGCGCGGCGAGCGGTTATCCGAAGCCGGCATCCATCACTGGTTCCGCACGCTCAAAGCACAGGCCACTCACACCGAGTACCCGCTCATCGCCGACATCAGCTTTCACGACCTTCGCCACGACTTCGCCCACCGCGCCCGTGCTGCTGGCTGGAGCCTGGAGGCCGTTGCTTTCTATCTTGGTCACATCACCAAGAAGGGCACGCCCGCTATTCAGACCACGGTCCGCTATACTCAGGTCAGCCGCGAGCAGATCAAGCGCCAGCTCGGTCGCATCACTGGCTGAACTTCGCGCTCCGTTTGCCGACAAGGAGTGACCGTGAAGCGTGTGTGGAGCCTCGACGAACTCGCCGACCACTGGACCCTCAGCCCCGGCGAACGGAGCATGCTGGCCGCGCAGAAATCCGACCACACGGCACTCGGCTTTGCTGTCCTGCTCAAATATGTCCAGATCGAGGGGCGTTTCCCTCGCACCCGCCACGAGGTGCCGCCGGCGGCGATTGTCCACGTCGCCCAACAGCTTGGTCTTCCCCCAACTGCCTTCATCGCCTACGACTGGGAAGCCCGGACGATCAAGCATCACCGGGCCGCGATCCGCGCCTTTCTCGACCTGCGCGAGGCCACGGTCGCTGATCAAGACGCCCTCAGCACCTGGCTTGTCGAGACCCACGTTCCCGAAACTCGTCAGATTCTGGCCCTGGTTGAGCACGTCAAGCGGCGCTGCCGTGACCTCCATCTGGAGTTACCCACCCCGGATCGCGTCGAGCGGCTTGTTCGCTCCGCTATCGCCACCTTCGATGCACAGCTCATTGCCCAAATCAGCACCCGTCTTTCCCTGGAATCGCGACAGGCGCTCGACGCCTTGCTTCAAGAACGCCCTGCCTCGGCGACAGTGGTGAGTGGGCGCGGGCAGACGCTGCTCGCTGACCTCAAGCAGGAGACCGGGGCGCTATCGGTACAGACCGTCAAGCTTGAGAAGGCCAAGCTCGACGCCATCGCAGCGCTGGGCCTTCCGGCCGACCTCTTCGCCAGCGTCTCACCCAGGCTGCTCAGGCACTACCGTCAGCAGATCGCTACCGAGGACGGTCAAGCACTCCAGCGCCATCCTGATACGCGCCGCTGGACCCTGCTCGCCGCCGTTTGCCTCGTTCGGCGCCAGGAGATCATCGACACCCTGGCTGAACTGCTGCTCGATGTTGTTCAGCACCTGGGCGTCAAAGCCGAGCGCAAGGTTGAGCGCGAGCTACTGCGGGATTTCAGGCGGGTAAGCGGCAAGACGACCATGCTCTACCAGCTTGCCGAGGTCGCCGTCGAGCACCCTGACGACACCGTGCGCGAGGTGCTGTATCCAGTGGTGAGCGAGCAAACGCTGCGCGAACTGGTGCGGGAGTATCGGGCCTCGGGTCCGACCTACCAGCACCGGGTCCACACCGTGATGCGGGGCTCATACCAGCATCACTACCGTCAGGTCGTGCCGCTCCTGCTTGAGGTACTCCAGTTCCACTCCAACAACGCCAGCTACCAGCCGATTATCGCTGCCCTTGACCTGCTCAAGCGGTATCACGAGGCGTCTCCTCAGCAGGCCACCTTCGCCCCCGACGAGGTTGTGCCTCTCGACGGTGTGGTCCCTGCCCGTTGGCGCGAACTGGTGGAGCAGGTAGGTGAGGACGGTAGTAAGCGCGTGAACCGAATTAACTACGAGCTGAGCGTGCTGCATACGGTGCGAGAGAAGCTGCGCTGCAAAGAGCTGTGGCTGAAGGGAGCTGACCGCTTCCGCAATCCTGATGACGATCTGCCCGCCGACTTCGCCGAACATCGCGAAGCGAACTACGCTGCGCTGAATCTGCCGTCTCAAGCAGCAAGCTTCACCAGCGACCTTCGCGTACGAATGGAAGCCGCCCTCCAACGCTTCAACGATACCCTGCCTACAAATGCTCACGTCACACTGCTCGATAAGGGTGGCGGCTGGATCAAGCTCTCGCCGCTGGAGCCACAAGCCGAGCCACTCAACTTGCCGCAGCTCAAGGCGGCTGTCCAGCAGCAGTGGGGGATGCTCAACCTCCTCGATGTGCTCAAGGAAACCGATCTGCGGGTCCAGCTTACCCAGCATCTGCGGAGCGTCACCGGGCGTGACCATTTCGACCCAGCCACGCTCCAACGTCGGCTGCTCCTTTGCTTGTATGGGCTGGGCACGAATATGGGGCTGAAGCGGGTGGGTGCTGGCGAGCACGGCGAAAGTTACCGCGACCTTTTGTATGTGCGCCGGCGCTTCATCAGCCGTGAGAACCTGCGGGCCGCCATCGCCGGAGTAGTCAACGCCCTATTCGCCATTCGCAAGGGCGAGATCTGGGGCGATGCGACCACGGCGTGCGCCTCGGACTCAAAGAAGTTCAGCGCCTGGGACCAGAACCTGCTGACCGAGTGGAGCGTGCGCCATCGTGGCCCTGGGGTGATGATCTACTGGCACGTCGAGAAAAAGTCTGCCTGCATCTACTCACAGCTGAAAAGCTGCACCTCGTCCGAGGTGGCGGCGATGATCACCGGTGTGATCCGCCACTGCACCGAGATGAGCGTGCAGAAGCAGTATGTTGATTCGCACGGACAGAGCGAGGTCGCCTTCGCCTTCTGCAACCTGCTCGGCTTTCAGCTCCTGCCACGGCTGAAGGGCATCCACCGCCAGAAGCTGTACCGGCCGCAGGCGGGCCAGCCCGAGTCGTACTCGAACCTCCAGCTCATACTCACGCGGCCGATCAAGTGGGAGCTGATCGAGCAGCAGTACGACGAGATCGTTAAGTACGTCACCGCAGTGCGGTTGGGCACGGCCGAGCCCGAGGCGATTCTGCGCCGCTTTACTCGCACGGCTGTGCAGCACCCCACCTACCAGGCGATGGCCGAGCTGGGCAAGGTGTACAAGACGCTGTTCTTGTGCGAGTACCTCCAGAGTGTCGAACTGCGGCGCGAGATCCACGAGGGGCTGAACGTGGTTGAGAACTGGAACAGTGCCAACACCTTTATCTTCTACGGTCGAAGTAGCGAGATCTCCACGAACCGGCGCGAGGATCAGGAAGTAGCGATGCTTTCGCTGCACCTGCTCCAGCTCTCGCTGGTCTACGTCAACACACTCCTCCTCCAGCAGGTACTGAACCGCCCGGAGTGGCAGGGGCGCCTCACGAAAGAAGATCTCCGGGGCCTCACTCCACTGATCTACGCTCACGTCAACCCCTACGGCGTGATCCAGCTTGATATGGACAAACGCATCCCCATTGAGGAGATCTCAGCAGCATAGAACGGGTCAGTTCTCGTGATGTTCATCACAAGATCTGGCCCCTGGTGTCACGAATTCTGGTATAGGGCCCGCATGCCTGGGCCGTTGCCAGGGTATGCGGGCATGCTGCCCCGGGTATGCGGGCATGCTGCCCCGGGTATGCGGGCA
>Ga0105048_10016985_pt1 | contig 11229 bp, 8 predicted proteins | sample MAT05_FD_78382 | JGI IMG/M metagenome (GOLD analysis project Ga0105048, IMG submission 78382) | Freshwater microbial communities from Lake Fryxell liftoff mats and glacier meltwater in Antarctica - MAT-05 | ecosystem: Environmental > Aquatic > Freshwater > Ice > Liftoff microbial mat | place...
ATTCTAGATAAACTAGTGACAATTGAACCAATTTGAACTTTTTTAAAAGTTAGTTTTTCCACTTCCTCTTGGATTTTCAGAGCGTAGGCAGAGGTGTTTAAAAGCCCTAAATGAAGACTTTCCGAAATAAATTCTTGTTTGTGGAGAATTTCCCGGACGGCTTGGGTAATCGAGATCATAATGTTTTATTTATTACAAAATATTTCTATTTGAGTCAAAACAAGCAAGTTGTGAAAAGTGGCTAAAAGTCCTAATTTTACTTTTTTTTAAGAAAACAAAGCTGCTTAAATTAAAATTTTTGCCAAGAGTTTTTTTGTATAGTTTAATATGAGTAACAAAAATAAATATTAAATTATGAAACTTTTTTTTAAAATCTTTAAATTCTCAATCTTATTTCTTTCTGCTTTCAGCTTGCTATCAAGTACAGCGCCTGTAAACGCTCAAAACGCTCCAACTTGCCCTTCTGGATACACTTATGATGCCTCAAAGTCTACCTGCGTTCAGCCTGTTGCCGCGACTGCAACTACTGGCTGTGCAAATGGCATAACCCCAACTTCTAGAGGGACTTGTTATCTTCAATCAATTCAAAGCGGCACCACTAGCTGTCCATTTGGTGGAAATTTAGTAGCCTTTTCTTCAACAGGTGCTAGTGGCTTTGCTGTAGATGTGCCTTCTAGAGATGGACTTGTATGCTATATAAACTCTTCAACCCCTCCAGCCTCCAACCCGCCTTTTGCTCACAATGGTTGTAACCCTGTTACTAGTTATTGCGCTGCGGCATTTGGAGCCTATGGTAATGATGACAAAGGAGTTTACTCATATAACGTAATGTATAACCCTGATGGTTTTAGATGTCCTACTGGAATGAAATATTTAATTAGTTCAAAATGGTGCGCCACTGAAGCTTCAACTACCTACACCTGCCCACAAGGTACAGTTACAGGAGCTAGAGTTTCAGTATGTCTAAGGACAGCTTCGCCAACAGGTTCATCATCATCCTCTTCAAGAACCTCCTCCATAACTTCCTCAAACCCCTCCAGCCAGCCAGCCAACAACATCAGCTTCCAATTCGCTACCAGGAAAGGAAAAGAAGGCCTAAGTAATTGGCTTTCACCAACAAACAACTGGGCTCAATATAATTGCTCTTCAAGTTCAACTATAGATGGAGTGAGTGTTTCAAACTTAACTCAGTACTGTAGCCAAGCTTCAAACTACGCTCAGAGTTTAAATCAAAGTGTGGTTTATGGGTTTAAAGGATTATACAGCTACAATAATGGAAGCTGCGTTGAATTTACTGCTTTTGCTTTTAAAATTAATGGAAACTGGCAGTGGCGAACTTTTGAAGGTGGAAATAATCAAGGAACTGTAGTTAACTCCTGGAAAACAACTAGCGACTCGGGTTGTCCTAGGTAAGAAAGAAAAAAATTAAAGAAAGATAAAATTAGGTTTTTAGCTAGTTTTTTTCTGGGAATAAATAAAATCTTGTGAAAAATTACTCTAAATTTCGAGAGTCTTAGAATGTGTAAGCTATTTAAAAGCTCTTAAAATAGTAATTGGGCAAACAAAAATCTCTCCTTTAGGGAGAGACTAATCATACCAGTTCTGGCCTACTTTCCCCTGGATCTGCATCCAAGTATCATCGGCGGAACTTCGTTTCAAGACCCTGTTCGGAATGGGAAAGGTTGGTGCCAAAGCCCTTGAAGAACTGATATGTAAGAATAAAGACATTCTGCCTTTTTTGTCAAGTACGAATCTCTAAACTCGAATTTTTACCAACTTTCTGCACTCGTTTTTAAAGATTTTTTTATAAAATAAAGTTCTTTTTTCTGAGTTTTAAAAGTCGCTGCTTGTCATGTTTATGATTATAAGTAAATAAATATTGAATATGTCGATTATTAAAAATAAAGAAGATTTAGATAACCTTCGCCATTCTTGTAGAATCTTAGCTAGTTGCTTGTACCATGTAAGTAAAAAAGTAGTAGCTGGGGTGTCGGCTGGGGATTTAAACGATTTTGCTGAAAAATTTATTACTGCAAATGGAGCTAAACCAAGTTTTAAAGGGCTTTACGGCTATCCATATACTTTAATTACCGAGTTAAACGACGAGGTGGTGCATGGAATGAGTCCGAAAAGTAAAATTATTCCAGATAAAAGTGTGGTTAGTTTTGATTGCGGGGCAATTTACAAAGGGATGTACAGCGATATGTGTGTGCTTTTAACTGTTGGTGAAGTGTCGCCGGAGATTCAATTTTTAGTTGAAAAAACTAAAGAGGCTTTATGGGCAGGTATCAAACAAGTAAAAGATGGTAAAAGGGTGGGTGATATTGGTGCGGCTGTAGATAAGGTGATAACAAATAACGGTTTAGGGAATGTGTTAGATTTAGGTGGGCACGGGCTTGGCTACAAAGCACATGATGAACCGCATATAACCCACTCCGGGAAACCTGGCACAGGAGCTAGGCTTTTTGAAAATATGGTAATTGCTATCGAGCCAATGGTGACCTTAGGTACTGGTAAGGTGTATTTTGAGCCTGTGGCTGGAAGCGGGGTAGAAATTGTGAAAAGTGTGGAGGGGGTGGCTTCAGCTCATGTGGAACACTCAGTTTTGGTAACAAAAAAAGGCTATGAAGTGTTAACTGATATTTCGGAATCGGAAATTATCCCTATTAACTTTTAGCTTCAGCGTCAAAAATAAAAACCACTTTTTCTTTTAAAGGCGGGTTTTTGGTTATATAAGATTTTTGCCAATTTTCAAGGTTTTTAAGCGAAATAAATAGCTTATCTTTAGCCGTTTGGGAGGTTTCAAAATTTATAAAATCTTCTGCATTTAAGCTTACTACAATTCTAGCTTCTTTAATAATGCCTTGAATTTGCTCTTTTGATAGTTTTTTGGAATTGGTAGGGTTGTTTTCCAAAAGGGTTTTTTTCAAAATATTTAAACTAGTCTTAGCAGGTTCTAAACTTGGATTATTAGAGGTACTAAGAATAGATTCGAAATCGCTTACAGCAAATAAATAATTACCCGAAAGCTCTGGGTTATCGAGGCAAAGACTATTTAAAGTTTGGCTAAAATCGCTTAATTGCTGATTAAATTGGGTATTTTGGTTTAAAAGGCTTTTAGATGTGGAAAGGTAATTAATAAAATTTTCATCAATAGTTTTTAAAGACGGCTGGGGTTCGATAGTAAGAGTATTTTGAGAGTTTACGAGTTTAATATTGTTGTAACTATTTTCAAGGACCTGAAGGCCAGCTTGGTTTTTTTTATCAAGAACAGTATCTGGCTTTAAATCCTTCAAACAGCTTTGGGTTTTTTCATCAAAAAGTAGTTGAGATTTTTTAGTATTTATTTCTTCCACCTGAGTTGCTAGGTTGTAAAGACTGTTTTTATTTTTTTCAAGGCTTAGAAATTCATTTTGAAGACGCTTTGGCTGTAGGGTGCTAAACCAAATTAACACACTAGCTAGGGTGAAGGCTAGGGTGAAGGCGGTTAAAATTTCCCACAACTCAAAGTCTAAAGAGATTTTAGGCCTAGCAGTATTTCCTGTAAGCCTTTTAACTTCTTCATTTTCAAATTCTAAATTGTTGAACTGGCTCATGGAATTTTATTTTTGTTTATTTTGCTGGAAATAATATTTTTGTAGGTAATTTAGCTACTAAGTGTTTGAATTGTGACCTAGTTTTTAGTAGTGGTCAATAACTATAAAATCTGGACTCGATGTTTACTTAGCGTATCAAATAATCTAAAAAAAAGAGCCCCGGAATCTAAATAAATATTTAAATCCTCAGGGCTCTATGCATACCGGGGTGTCCTTGCAGAAAAGAGTTCTCCTTTCTACTCGAACACTTAGTTTATAGCATAATATTTAAGAGTTGTAAATACTTTTAAGTTTCGCTTTCAACCTTAGATACTTTTTGGAAAATATGTTAGAAATATAGACTTGTTGACTAAATTTTAGCTCTTGGATAAAAAAACTCTATGGACGGGTTAGAAAATCTTAGAATAATTCAAGAAAAACTAGGTATTGACTTATTTTTGGTTGGTGGAGCGGTGAGAGATTTAATTTTAAATAAAACACTTCAAGATCTTGATTTCACAACTCCTGAAACCCCAGATACTGTGGAAAAAGCTATTTTAGAAGCTGGCTATAAACCTTTTTTAATTGGAAAAAAATTTGGCACTGTTGGCTTTAATTTAGACTCTAAAATACTCGTTGAAATTACTACTTTTCGAAGTGAAAGGTACCTTGATAAAAATCGGAAACCAGAGGTAGAATTTGTAACAGATTTAAACGAAGATTTAAGTAGACGAGATTTCACAATAAATTCTATGGCCATGAATTCAAGCGGCGAATTGTTTGATTTTTATGGGGGAGTGGAGGATTTGGAAAAAGGAATAATTCGAAGTGTTGGGGCGGCAAAAAAAAGATTTAGAGAAGACCCCTTAAGAATGCTAAGAGCCATCAGATTTTCTGGCACTTTAGGCTTTGAAATAGAGGAAAAAACCTGGCTGGCCATTCAACTTCAATACCTGGAACTTTTAAATATTTCTAAGGAACGAATTACTGCCGAGATGGATAAAATTTTAAGCCTCCCGCGGGTTTTTGAAGTACTGCAAACACTTAAAGACAGTCGACTTTTAAACGTTATATTACCAGAAATTACAACTCAGTTTAACTACAACCAAAAAAGCCACTATCACGACTTTGACTTATTCGCTCATACTTCAAAGGTGGTTGGGAATGTTCCAGCTGAAAATTTAAACCTAAGATGGGCTGCTCTGCTTCACGATATTGCCAAGCCCTATACTCAAACTTTTGACGGCAAAAAATCAGTAAATCACTTTTTAGGCCATAATTTACTAGGGGTAGATTTGGCTGATAGTATTTGCCGGCGGTTAAAATTCAGTAATCAGCGTCGAGAATATATCATAGAAGTTATTCAAAACCATTTACAACCAAATTCTGAATTAAAAATGTATGATGATTTGGGGAAAAAATTGCCAGAGGGTTTTTTAAAAAAGCAGGTTGTTATAATTACAGGCGGCGACTCGTTTAATTCCTACAATGAATACTTAAATTATCTAACTTCTCAAGAATTAAGACTGAACAGTTTTACAAGTTGGGCTTCAAACTTAGCCCAAGATTTAGGTGCTGAATTTGAAATTTTCAAGCCTTCAATGCCTAATACAAATAATGCTAAATATGCAGAGTGGAGGATTCAATTTGAAAAATTGCTACCGCTTTTAAGAGAAAGTCCAATATTAGTTGGCTGGAGTTTGGGCGGTATTTTTTTAGCAAAATATTTGGCGGAGAATGTTCTGCAAGTTCAAGCTCTACATTTAGTGGCTGCGCCTTTTAAAAAAGTTGGGGATTTTGAATTGCCAAACGAGCTTAGTTTATTAACTAAAAACAGTAATGAAATTTTTATCTACCACTCCAAAGATGATTTTGTGGTGGATTTTTTAGAAGCTAAAATGTATCAGCAAAATTTATTAAAAAGTAATTTAGAATTTGTAGAGTTTGAAAATCGTAACCATTTTTTACAGTCAGAGTTTAAAGAACTAGCGCACAATATTAAGAGCTTAGAAAAAAACCAATAGATTTGAATTACTTAAAGCAGGGTGTCTAACTCATTTTGGAATTCAAAACAAATACGGAAATGAAGGGCTTAAGATGACTTAGTTTACTTAATATTTAAGTCTGTCCCTAGCTTTTCACTAAATTTAAAAGTATTACTTGTTAAAATTTAAACTTAATTGATATCCACTTTTTTATCTAAAAATTCTATTTGAAAAGGTTTTTTTGTTTCAAATTCTATTTCTAAAGAAACAATTTTCTTATTTTGATGAATTATGGCGTAGCCTTTTTGAAGAACAAGTTTTGGGTTATTTAGGTCTATTTTTTGAATATTTATTTCGAAGTTGTTTTTCATAATTTGAAGGTTCTGGGAAATATATCCATGAATAATTTGATAAAGTTTTTTATTTAAATAGTCTTTTCTTTCAACTTCTACAAGCAATCCCTTTTGTAGGTAATCAACTTTATTTACAGAATTTTTGTAGTTTACTAGTTGAATTTTAGAGATATTTAAAGCAGACTGCCAAGTTTGTTTAGTGAGGTTTTTTAGCTGGTAAATTAGCCCTGTTGCCAGCCTACTTGTGGCGGCGCAAATTTTTTGAGCTTCTAAAAGTTTTATTTGGAAAAGCTTTAGTAAGTTGTTGTATAATAGTAGCGAGGCGGCTTTATACCGGTCTTTTCTTTCAAAAAAATAGCTTTTGGCAAAATTATTTAAGCTTTGGGTGGTTTGCAGGATTTCATTTCTACTGAGGGAAATAAGTTCAGCCGCTTGACTTGGGGTAGAGGCTCTTAAATCTGCCACCATTTCCGCCAAACTTAAGTCTCTTTCGTGGCCAATTGCAACGATTGAAGGCCGGTTTAATCCTTGAATTGCTCGAACTACGTTTTCAGTGTTAAAAACAAATAAGTCATCCTTACTACCGCCGCCTCTAGTAAGTACAACTGTATCAATTTGGTACTTTTCGGCAAGTAAATTGGCTAATTTTAAACTTTCTATAATTTCAAATTCAGCGCCCACTCCCTGAGTTTTTATTGGTAAATGGTAAATATTTAGTCCGCCAATACGGTTGTTTAAAATTTTAGTGAAATCTGTTAAAGCGGCACTGTTGCCACTAGCTATTAGGAGAATATTTTTAGGTATTTTTTTAATTTTTCTTTTTCTAGCAGGTTCAAATAAGCCTTCTTTAGTTAGTTTTTCTTCAAGTAGTTTCAAATTTCGAAGCAGTTCCCCTTCGCCGGTTAATTCAATTTTTTCAACGTCTAAATACAATTTTGAGAACTTCCCGATTTTAAACTTTCCTCTAATTCTTACCGATAAACCCTCATTTAAAGGAAAACCAGCTTGCACAATTTTACCAACAAAACTACTACAATCTAAGCGGCTATCTTGGCTATCTTTTAGAGCAAAGTAATACATTTGGGAAATTGGCCGAATATCGCTTAGTTCCCCTTCGATAATATAGGTTTTTTCGCTAACAAGTCTTTTTACCTGATCGAGAGCCTCGGATACTGTTAGAATATGGACAGCCTGTTGAAGATTTTGACCATCATTTTTTCGTTGAATTTTATCAATAGCTGAGTCTATAATTAACCAGGTTTGTCTGTCAGACTCTTGTACCTGCCACTGCTTTAAATTTTGTAAAACACTACTACTTCCAAGAAGTCCAAGGCCTGTTGCAACTTTTCGTCTAACCTGAACGCTTTTATGTTTTGAAAGAAGCAGAAGATGACTTAGATAATCTAATTTTCGCTGGGTAATTACCCAATCAATTTGCGGCACTAATTCTTTTGGTTTTAAGCCTTCAGCTAGAAACTCATCTTTCAAAGAAGAACTACTTTCAAAGACCAAATCTTTTTTTAAAACTTCTTCTTGGAGGAATAAATCAGCCATTTAGAAAATTATTTGAGATCACTTGGTTTTAGGCAAGCTAAATATTCTGTGCCATTTCCACCTCCTCTTCAACAGAACCAGAGGGTTGAACTTTTTCAATTAAACTATAAATTTTAGCTAGTATCTCATCTTCCTTATCCACAAAAAATTCAATTTTAGTTTGTCTTTTTACAGTTAAGCCATTTTCAAAGAGGTAATTCGATAAATCTTTACTTATTTTTCGTAGTTTTTCAAGAGTGGTACCAAGTTTTTTGGTTGTATTAATACCAATTTTTAAAACTCCATCTTTTTTGCTATAATTAGCACTTTTAACATTCCAAAATAAATTTCTAAGGTTATCTGAAGTTAGCAAAAACATGTTGATGTTAGTTACTAATTCACGGTATTCTTTACGTCGATTTTTTTTTCTAAAATTAGTGATTTGCATAGAAGTAACGTTAGTTAATTAAATTTTCAAACTAATTCCAAAAACTACATAGCTTAAGTTTCTCCGATTTACAGGGATTGTCAACTATTTGACAATTAGCTTAGATTAAAGCTTGAATTGTGTACTTGCATCCGTAGCTCAGTGGATTAGAGTAGCTGGCTTCGAACCAGTTGGTCGGGGGTCCGAATCCCTCCGGATGCACCAAAATCAATATAAAAATCCAGTAACGTTAAAATTTCTTTCAGTTTTTCATTGTATTTAGAAGACAGAAAAATTACAATTTTACATTTTATGAAATACCAAAGTCAGCTACAAAGTGTGCTTTTTAGTCTATTTATGATAGCCGGCGGAGCTTTATCCCTGAAGGGTGATTTTAGTTATGGGGCGGTGTTTTTTGCTTTTTCAGCAATTTTCTCTTCTTCAAACACTCCCTGGCAGGACCTGGCGAGCTTTTCTAAGATTTTAATCTCGCTTTCAACTATTTTTGGAATTGGGGCCTTGATTTTTGCTATTGTCTTTTAATTAGATTGTTACTTAAAAATTAGCTAAAACTGTTTCTTGACAGCAAGTCACACTTAGTGTTTGAATTAAGTTGAAATGACAAATTATAGGCGAAAAAAAAGACCTACCAAGGAAACCCAAGTACGATTTAGAACAAACAAACAAATCAGACACGATGAAGTTAGAGTAATTGATGAAGAGGGTTTTGTGGGGTTAATGAGCAGCCAGCAAGCCCTGGCGCTCGCAACAGAAAGGGACATGGATTTAATTGAAATTAACCCTAAAGCCTTACCACCTGTTGTAAAACTACTAGATTACAACAAATTTAAATACCAACAACAAAAAGCCGAGGCAGGAAAAAAAGCCAAACCAGACAAAGAAAAAACAATCCGAGTATCGGTTCGAATTGGTCCACACGATTTAGAAGTACAGGCTAAAAAAACAGATCAGTTTATTGAAAAGGAGCACAAAGTAAGACTACAGGTACAGATGAAAGGTAGAGAAAAAGCCTTTCCAGATGTGGCTAAAGAGGTGATGAAAAACTTTGTTTTACTAATTTCCCAGCCATACGATTTTGTTCAAGAGCCAAAACTAATTGGAGATAGCTATTTTGCGACTTTAAAACCTAAATAAAATGACAGCCAACGCTTTCTCTTTTGTTTTAGACTTATTTTTCCCAAAGCAAAACCTTGAATATAGCAGTATTCACACCTACCTAACAGTTTCAGAGATCGAAAAATTTAAACCAGAGCAAATTCCAAGCGAGAATTCCGAGCTATTTTCGGGATTATATTCTTTTTCAAGTTTTCAAAACAATTTACTTGCTGATTTAATCCACAGAGCAAAATTTAACGGGGAGCTGGAAATTTGCACTAGCCTAGCCGATATAATCTTATTTAATTGGCAGAAAGCTGGTATTTCAAAACCAGATATAATAACTTTCATCCCCCCTGATAAAAAAAGATTTACCCAAAGGCAGTACCATATTCCCCAGAAAATTGCTAAAATTGTAGCAGGTAAACTTGGGGTGAGAATCCAAGAAACTCTTTTTAAAACACGAGCTACAAAGTCCCAAGTGGGTTTAACTAAAGAAGAGAGGCTTACAAATTTATCTGCAGCTTTTGAGATTACTCAAGAAGTTAAGGAGATAAACTTCTTGTCTACTAAGTTTCCTATTGTATGGCTAATAGATGATGTTTACACCACAGGAACAACTTTTAAAGAATGTGCAGGAGTTTTAAAAAGGGACTTGCCTAATTGGAAAATTATAGGCCTAGCGATTAGTAATTAGGATAATAAATTTCTCCAAATAAACAAAAAGCCCTAGTTTCCTTTACAAAAAGCAATATTTTTATTTTAAATTTATTTAGCGTAGCCGTAGCTCAGATGGATAGAGCAACAGCCTTCTAAGCTGTGGGTCACTGGTTCGAATCCAGTCGGTTACACCATAATATTTTTGTTAGTTTGTTTGGTGGAGGAGAGGTTAGTTTTCTAGGAATTTAAAAATAAATTTAGCCTAAGAACTGTTTTAAAAATAATAATAATTTTTTTACTTACAAGTTAATAAAAGAAACCAAAACTACTCAAAAATCATATGTTTTTTTCTGTTTCTAAATCACCGACTATTAGCGAAATACACGATTTATACAGGCAAAATAAAGCAACAGTTTTTGATGTTTACAGTTTCTTTTTAAATAGAAGTAAACAGGTAGATAAACAGATTTCAGCAATTTACAAATACTGCCAAGAAATTGGGGAAAAACAGGCTAAAGACCTAGATTTCGTTTTAGCTGATTACAAAAAAAAAGACTCTAAAAATTATTTTGAAAACATTTTAAAAGAGTATCCAATTTTTGGTATTCCATATTTTGTAAAAGCCATTATTTTGGTTGAAGGTGAGATATTTAATGCTGGTTCAAAAATTTTAGATGGTTTTAAAGCCCCTTATTCTTCCACAGTTTACAAAAAAATTCAAAAAGCTGGTGGAGCGCTACTGGGGATTTGTAATATGGACGAATTGGCAACTGGAGCTAGCGGCGAAAGCTCAGCCTTTGGAATTGCCAAAAATCCTTACGATTTAACTAGAACAGCTGGTGGATCTTCAAGCGGGAGCGCAGCTTCAGTAGCTTCTGGGCAAGCAGTGTTTTCTCTTGGAACAGATACAGGAGGCTCAATTCGCCAGCCAGCCGCTTTTTGTAACGTTGTAGGAATTAAAACAACCTACGGGCTTGTTTCCAGGTTTGGCGTGATGCCAATGACCTCTGGTTTTGACCAAGTTGGGCCTATTACCAATACAATTGAAGATAATTTGATAATCACAAAAATATTAGCTGGAAAGGATGAAAACGACCAAACTTCAATTGTTAGCATTGACCTTGATAAAAAGTTAACTAAAGTTTTAGAAAATAGAAAAAATCAGCGAAAAACTAAGAAGCTACTTCAAACCACTAAACCTTTTAAAATAGGCTTCCCTAAAGAATTTTACATCGAGGGAATTGATCCAATTATTGCAAAAGCTCTTGAAAATTTAAAAAAGCATTTGAAATCTATAGGCCATGAGATTGTGGAGATTTCCATTCCTTTAGCCAAGCTTTCAATTCCAGTTTACTACACCACGATGCCGGTGGAGCTTGCTGCCAATCTTGAAAGATTAGATGGAATCCGCTACGCCCTCCAAGATCAAAACCAGGATAGCGAGATATACTTTAAACAGCGAGAGTGTTTTGGGGATGAGGTAAAGCGTAGAATTATGCTAGGCACCTACGCTTCTTCGGCAGGGTATTACGACGCCTACTACAACCAAGCCCAAAAGGTTCGGGAGCTTGCAAGAAAAA
>Ga0105048_10016989_pt1 | contig 11228 bp, 10 predicted proteins | sample MAT05_FD_78382 | JGI IMG/M metagenome (GOLD analysis project Ga0105048, IMG submission 78382) | Freshwater microbial communities from Lake Fryxell liftoff mats and glacier meltwater in Antarctica - MAT-05 | ecosystem: Environmental > Aquatic > Freshwater > Ice > Liftoff microbial mat | place...
GACTGGCACCGCAATCACCAGAAGAATGGCAGTGATAAAGAGTGACCAGACGGTGAGCGGCATCCGGAACATCGACATCCCCGGGCAACGCATGTTCACGATGGTTGTGATGTAATTGGTGGCGCCGGCGATGGATGACAGGCCATTAATAAAAATCGCAACGCCCCAAAGACTTTGACCTATTCGTGTTCCATTGTAAGCCGCCTCGGCACTGAGCGGCGCATACGCAGTCCATCCGGTTCCCGGCGCTCCTCCCGGCACAAAGAAGGCCGCCAAAAGCACAAAGCCGGAGATGACATAGAGCCAATAGCTAAGCTCGTTCAGCAAAGGAAACGCCATGTCGCCAGCGCCGATTTGCAGGGGGATCAGAAAGTTTCCAAAAGCTCCAATAAGAAGCGGCATGATCACAAAAAAGACCATCACCGTGGCGTGCATGGTCACCAACATGTTGTAACCTCCGGGGATGATAGCCCCATCCGATGCGACCGTGGCCGGAAGCATCCATCCAATGAAGGGCACGGGAGTGTTTGGCCAAGCCAATTGATACCTCACCAACAGCGCGAGCCCGCCACCAAGAAAAAGAAAAAACAGCGCAGTCCACAGATATTGCAGACCGATCATTTTGTGGTCATAGGTCCACAAATATTTGCGAATGAAGCCCTGTTTAGGATGATTGTGGGAAGGATCGTGATGGACGACTTCGGCGGTGGTTGCACTCATGGGATCAATGGGTTGGCTTGGGAATCCGGGCCGATTGGCGCTTCTGTTAACTCAGCTACGGTAGGGGATACGCCTGGAGGGCCGTCTTTGGCTTCAAGTGCTGCTTGAGATTTTTCAGCATACCATTTGTCGAATTCTTCGGGTGGCAGCACGCGAATGGGGGCTTTCATATTATAGTGACCGACTCCGCACAATTGGCTGCACGCCAACTCGAAGTTGCCCGGACGCATAACCTCAAACCACACCCAAGTGATTGTTCGACCGGGCACGGCGTCTTGATACAAGCGAAATTGCGGTACGTAAAATGAGTGGATCACGTCGCGCGAGTTCAGATAAATATGCACCGGGCGATTTGCCGGGATCACGAGCTCCATGGCGGTGAAATCGTCGGCGGCAGTCCCATCGGTTTCGCCAAGTCCGAATTTGTTACTAAGGCCGATCTGGTCCACATCAATGCGGCCAAGTTGACCGTCCGCGCCAGCATAACGCATGTCCCATCCGTATTGATAGCTGGAGATGTTGACCTTGAGTGCATCCACGGGGGGGTCGGAGTGAATATCGAACCAGACGCGATTGCTGACAATGGCAAGAGCCAAAAAGATCACGGTGGGAATCGACGTCCAAATGATTTCCAGCGAATTGTTGCCGTGGCTGTAGTGGGCTTTAACCCCGGGGCGGCGACGGTATTTGACAAGGTAGTAGATATAAACGCTCTGGGTGGCCACGAAGGCGACAAAGGTCAGCCAGAAAATAAAGTTCAGTAGCCCGTCGATTTGCTTGCCGCTGACGGTCACATTTTCTGGTGCCCAATAGAGGTTGGCCACGACATTCTGCGCAAACCCTGTTGTCAGCACGCAAGGAAGCAGCATCACGCCAAGGGCGCAAAATAAGATTTTGGTAAAAATGGACGTTCCGTTCATGGGTCAATCAGGCTCCTGGTGCCGCTGTTGCCGCTGGTGGCTGGGATGGTGCGGCTGGGTCCGCTGCTGGTGCCTCATCGGCAGCGGGTGGCGCTGAAGCATCAATCACCGCACGCGGGATGGCTTGCAACTCTTTTTGTGTCCAAGCTTCTTTTCTGTCAGCGTTTTGCTCACGGATTAACGCCACAAATTCTGCGGTGATCGGGGGTGCGGCGTTACCCCATTCATTGCGGATGTAGGTAAGGACGGAGGCGACTTGTTCGTCTTTCAGAACGCCTCCCCAGGGGGCCATGGCGTTATTGTAGAGATTGCCTTTGACGGTGATTGGTCCCTGCAATCCATTAAGCACCACTTTGACCACGTGGTTGTCCCCGTGCCACTCCCTGGCGAGAACCCACTCGCTGTCCACCAAGGGAGGGAATTGACCAGCGACCCCGAGGCCAGTGCTTTGATGGCAGACCAGGCAATATTGGGTATAAACTCTTTTCCCAACAATCATGGGATCGGGCGGCCCTTTGTCCACGGCCGCACCGGAACCATCCCACGCCACGAGATTGGCATTAAACACTTCCGAGCTGAAGCCGCCACTGTTGCCGACCAAATACATGCCAGCCCAAAAAACGAGGGCAAACGAAAAGGTAATCAGCCAGAGAGAAATGGGTTCATAGCCGTCGCGCGGATCGGCCTGTTCGCGCATGATCGAGCCATGGACTTTGGCAACATTCATCTCGCTCGAGAGTTCGTCCTCGCGAAATTCTTCGGATTCTGGAATGTTGGGATCCTCGGACATTAGTTCAAACAGGCGGCTGGGTTATTCAAGCGCTTCCTCAGGCGACTCCGGCAGAGGATAGTTGCGTTTCAGGGATAAAAGATAGGCCACGAGGGCTTTAGCGTCCTCGGTCGGCACGACCTCATATCCCGGTTTGGGAGCATGGGGCCCGGTCAGATCCTTCAAAGCATCCGCATTTGGGGCACCTTCGATTTTTTGCATGATGTAGAGGTAGCGGAACGCAGGCATGATGGAGCCTTTCGATACTTCGCCGGGCTCATAGAGATGGCGGTGTTGCCACTCAGCGCTGTAGCGCAGGCCGACGTTGGTTAAGTCCGGCCCCGTGCGCATTGTCCCGAGAAAGGCAGGCCTTGATCGGATGTAATCCCGGGCCACGGTGCGGCGGGGGCCCAAACCTTTGGCAATGTCCGTGGAGAGGTAGGCGGGGCGCACTTGTTGGCTGTGACAATACAGACATCCGTTAGCCGCATAAACGTCTTGGCCGGCATCTGCGATCCCTGAGAGGGGTGGCGGAACAAGCTCCCCGGTCTCTTCGTTAGTGATGGGAAGCAGTTGGCCCAACTTGAGGTAGGGATACGCCACCAACCCAGCCCATGCGCTTGCGAAGGTCAGGAAAATTCCTAGAAAGAGCAGAGGAAGGCGGTTCATACGCTGAGCGTTTCCTCCTCAAGGACGGGTCTGGCAAAAAGCGTGGGTTCTCCGCGCTTGCTGCCCATTTGGAGAAGCATCATCACAAAGTGAACCGCAAAGATCACGTGGGCTGCGGTGAGCAAAAGCCCGGAAATACTGCGCACCCAAAGGAACGGTGAAGCGAAGTGCATGGAATTCATAAAGTTCACAGCAGGATCATACAGGGCCAGCCCTTGGATGATTCCGCCAAGCGTCAAAGCTCCAACCATGACGAGAATTCCGATGGCCGCCAACCAGAAGTGCCAGCGAATAAGGTTTGCAGATGGCCATTCCCAGCCCACAAGGCGCGGAGTGATATAATACATGGCACCAAACATCATCATCGTAAAAAACGCATAAAGCCCCAAATGCGAATGGCCGATGGTGTAGTGGGTGAAGTGGGTGATTTGATTGAGCGTGGGGATCGCCATCAAGCTGCCTTGGAAACTCACAACCGTATAGCTCATGGCACCGAAAACGGTGAACCGCAGGGTCGGGCTCCACTTGAGGCCACCGAAGTGACCCTTCATCGTCATGTGGTGGTTGATGGCCACGGTGATGACGGGTATAAACATCATGATGCTGGCCACGACGCTGGCGCTGATCATCCACGCCGGGAAGGGACCGCCAATCAGATGGTGCATCCCATTCCAACTGTAGAAGAGAGCCAGCGACCAAAAGCCAAGGATGCTCAGGTAGTAAGAGTGGATCGGGCGCCCTATGACCTTGGGAATCATGTAGTAGGCACTTGCCAATCCAATGGGTGTGAACCACAGACCGAGCACATTGTGAGCATACCACCAATTCACAGCCCCTTGGGCAGAGCCAAGGATGGGTTGCCAGATGAGAAGGATATTCACGGTGCCATACAGCCATGGAAACCAGAGGAAAGCGGCCAGCAAATACCACTGAGAGACATAGACATGTCCTGGTCGGCGGAATCGGAACATGATAATTCCCCAGATCCCAATGAAGGCATAAGCAATAAACAGGATGGGGGTCGAGTAGCCGGGGAATTCCAACCACTCAATCGAGCGGCTGTCGCCGGCAAGAATCCCAAGGGTTCCCACCAAAACCCCAAGGTTCCAAAAAATCGCGGCGACGATAAGAAGGCTGGTATGCATCATGGCCACCCGGCAAAGGCGCGCCATGAGCCAGAGGCCGACCCCGATGCCAGCGGCCGAAGCCCATCCGTAAATCACGGTATTCATGTGGGCAGGGCGAACCCTTCCGAAGGTGAGCCAGGCTTCGTTGTCCAGAAAGCCGGGTATACTCATTTTGAATGAGGCTACCAACGCCAACAGCGAGCCGATCAACAACCAGAAAATCGCCGTGCCAAAGAACAGCAAAACCGGCAACCGTGCAGACGCATCAATGGCGGAGCGCTCGATTTTTTCGAGTGTCTGCTCACTGGAGCTGGGGTTTAGGGATTCTGCGAGAGTGGTCATTCTTTATGTTTCATAGGAAAGCGGTCCGTGGACTGGCCAATCGGCTCGTCTTCGTCGAAGATAACCTCAGATCCTTTCTTGAGATTACGGAACTGGCCGCTACGTGCCGCCCAATAGAACGCGATGAGAGCGCTTCCGCTCAAGAAAATAAGTCCGCCAAGGATGAGAATTGCGGGAACCATCATGGCGTGACGGGCTCTCCAGACGGGGTTGGCTCGGCGGGGGCAGGCAAAGTCTCTGGCAGTTCTGTGCCGGGGGCTGCCTCGGTTTCCGGTGGTGCTGCGGGAGCAGCGGCCGGGGCATTGATTGGTCCGGCAGGCGAAGGCTGCTGACTTTGAAGACGGGGGAGGGTCAGTTGAATGGCGAGGTCGATGGGGATTTGGACGGTGCCTTTCGCCTTGTCGGCCCATGCAAAGGACTCCAACTGTGTTTTGTTTTCTGTTTGAAGATCCGCATACGCCTTCGTCCGTTCTTCGGAGCGAGCGGCTCCCTCATCCGGCGGAGGCCCCGAAGATGACAACAACGCCAGTGCTCCAATCAGGAACAAGGCAAGCGCGATGAAGCCAAAAAGATAAATTGGCCAGGCGCTTTTTGGAGTTTGTGGGATTTCAGACATTAATTTTTCAGGGCGATGGACTGAGGCAGGCGGGGATCTTTCGAGGGAAAGAGCGAAGATTCTCCCAGTCTCTTAAGGAATACGGCTGCCAGCGTGCATCCGATGGCCAAGAGTGCAAAAAGGTCCAAGTAACTTGGCTGCATGCCGTTTTTGTGGAGGGCTGGCAGCACCACTTGATAAAGGTCAATGGCATGCATGAACAAAATCCAGAGGGCTATTCCGCAAAGAAAGGCCGGACTCTTTTTACCGGCATTCGGGAGGAGCAGCAAGAACGGAAGAACAAAATGACCTACCACCAACAGAATTTGCAAATACCACCATGACCCCGTGTTTCGGCGCAGGAAGTAAGTGGTTTCTTCGGGAATGTTGGCATACCAGATGAGCATGTATTGGCTGAACGTGATGTAGGCCCAAAAGATCGTGAAGGCCAACATGAGCTTGCCCATGATGTGGTAATGTTCCATCGAGATGACTCCCTGAAAATACCCGACTCCACGCAGGGCGGTGATGATTAACACCAGCACACAGAGCGAACTGAGGGCTGTTCCGGCAAAAATATAAACCCCCCACATCGTGGAAAACCAGTGGTAGTCGAGGGCCATGAGCCAATCGATGGCGGCAAAGGTCAGGCACACGGCGAAAAGGAGCCCGCTAGAGAAGGTCACGCGGCGGTTAAAAATCGTGTAGCGCGCCGCACCGCTTTCGTCTTGGGCTATCGAGAAGGATCGCAACAAGGTCGAGCACACCACAAAAAAGATGAAATAAAAGCCCGCTCGCGCCCAGAAGAAGCCCTTGGTGAGATACGGCCACTTCTCATCGAGAAGGAAATCCTCGCCGGGAAGTTTCTTCATCCAATACCAGAGTTCTGGAGCAATAAAAATAAACGGGATAAACAACACGGCCATCACAAGCAGGAGGCTCGCCATATTTTCTAATTGGCGGCGCACGACCACACTCCATTCCGCATCGACCGCATGATGCACCAGCACCCAGAAGAGGCCGCCCATGCAAATGGTGAAAAAGAAAAAATACCCGAACAGATAAGAAAACGCGAACTGCTTGGGTTCGAGCACGGCTCCCACTCCCAGCACGATGAAGGAGATAGCGGCGAAAGCGATCAACCCAAGGAAGCGACCTCCCACATGTTTGTAATCAAAAAACTCAGGTTTTACCTCTTCAGGCGGGTGCTCGCTCATGGTGTGGCCTCCAATTTGGCCCGTTCGGCGGGCGGAACATCGGAAATTGTGGCTCCCCCTTGGGAAAGCTGAAGGGCGCGGAGGTAAGCAATGATTGCCCAGCGGTCATGCACAGGAATTTTTTCTCCGTAGCCGAGCATGGTATTTTTTCCGTTCGCGATCGTGTTAAAAATTTCTCCATCGGACATGACCCGGATGCGCTCTTGGTGGAGGCTGACGACCGTGGCCACACCAAATTGCTTGGCCATGCCATTGCCTGCGCCAGTGTCGCCATGGCAGACCGCACAAAAGATCCGGTATCTTTCATGACCGCGGGCAATGAGGGATTCGTCCACGGGGATGGGCACGCCGGTTCCCCAATTCTCCCCCATGGTTCCGGTCTGCGCGTAGTCCGGAAATCCGCCAAAAGCGACCTGTTTATAAGGGCTGGTGGACTCGCCAGTGGAACCATCGATGGGTTTGTGCTGCGGGCTTGCGTATCCGAGCGGCACCGTTCCTTGCACAGGTTTGCGAGCACCAACGCCATCCGCAAAAAAGTCGAACGGAACCTGCGCCTTCACCTTGGGTTGACGGTCCATGTCGGGGAAAACCTCAATCGGAGGCTGACTGGATTTCTGACCACGGAAGCCCGCCCATGAAACAATCAGGATCACTAAGAAAGCGGTGATGAGGAAGAAGTAGCGTAACATGGCTTATTCTCCGTGGACCTTGGTGATTTTGGTGCCCCCCAGCGAGGAAAGGAACTGAGCGGAACCCTCATCCGAGTATTTCGGATCCGTGGACTCGATCACTGCGTAAAATTTGTCTTCCGTCACTTTCTTAAAACGATCCCAGTTAAACAGCGGATGATTCAGGCGGGGCAGGCCATTGAGGACCAACATCCCGAGCACCGCCGCAAACGCCGAGAAGAGCACGGTGAGTTCAAACATGATGGGGAAAAACGCGGGGATGGTCATCAGGTCAGTCGGTTTACCAGCCACAATGAGCGGATAAAGAAACGTGCTCGGGATAAACGTGAGCCCGGTCGCAGTCAGGAATCCCGTGAGTCCACCGCAAAATACCACGACTCCCAGGATGGATCGCTTCATGCCCATCGCCTCATCCATGCCATGGATCGGAAACGGCGAAAGCACGTCAAACTTCTTGTAGCCTGCTTCCCGCAATTTTTCAGCGGCATGATACAACTCGGAGGCCGAATCAAATTCCGCCACCACGCCATAAACAGGTTCTTGAATGTCTCCAGCGATATCCATATCAGTGCTTGCCTCCATGATGAGGGTCCGCCTCCGGCAGGACCGCTTTGACTTCAAACATACAAATCATCGGCAGGAACCGGATGAAGAGCAGGAATAACGTGCCGAAGAGACCGAAGGTTCCGACAAAGGTCAAAATATCCACGATGGTGGGGTGGAACATGCCCCATGCTGAGGGCATAAAGTCGCGGGTGAGCGTGGTCGCGATGATCACAAACCGCTCATACCACATTCCTGCATTGGGGAATTGGACGATGATCCAGACCCAGAGCAGATGGGTGCGGCAGGCTTTAAACCAGAAGAGTTGAGGGGCGATCACGTTACAAAACATCATCAACCAATACGCCCACCAATACGGGCCAAACGCGCGATACCAGAAGGCGGCGCGCTCGAAGGGATTGGCACCATACCACGCGATAAATAATTCCATGATGTAGGCGTAGCCCACGATTGTGCCCGTGAAGAGGATCACTTTGCACATTTTATCGACATGGTTCACGGTCACCAAATCGCCCAGCGGTTTGTAAATGGCCGACGCGGGGATCATAATGGTGAGCACCATCGCAAACCCGCCAAAAATGGCACCCGCCACAAAATAAGGAGGAAAGATTGTGGTGTGCCAACCGGGAATAACCGACGTGGCAAAGTCAAAGGACACGACCGAATGCACGGAAAGCACCAGCGGAGTCGAAAGCCCGGCAAGCAGGAGATACGCCATTTCGTAGTTCCGCCACTGACGGTTGCCACCACGCCAGCCCAGCGCGAGAAAACCATAGCAGAATTTTTTGATCTTGGTCTTTGCCCGATCCCGGAGAGTCGCCAGATCGGGGATCAGCCCGGTATACCAGAAGAGGATGGAAACGGTGAAGTAGGTGGAAACCGCAAACACGTCCCACAAAAGCGGGGATCGAAAATTTTGCCAGATGGCATTTGAGTTGGGCACCGGGGCCAGAAACCATGCCATCCAGACCCGGCCGACATGCAGCGCGGGGTAGATCCCGGCGCAAACCACCGCAAAGAGTGTCATAGCCTCGGCCGCGCGGTTGATCGAGGTGCGCCACTTTTGACGGGTCAGAAAAAGAATGGCAGAAATCAGGGTTCCGGCATGTCCGATACCGATCCAGAACACAAAGTTGGTGATGTCCCATGCCCAACCGACCGGGTGATTATTTCCCCAGACGCCGACGCCGGTCGCGATGAGGTAGATCAGCATCGCAAAGCACATGAGCGTGATCGGCGCGGTGATAAAAATGGACAGCCACCACCAAACCGGGGTCTTGGACTCGACAATAGAGCTGACGTAATTCGAGATCCAGCCGATCTCGCGGTTGTTGTTAATCAGCGGGGGCCGGACAAGGGCTGCCACATCTTGGGGGTCGTCCACTAATTTGGTTTCGAGAGTTGCCATGGTTAGTGGTAGGCAGGTTTCTCAGTTACAGGTTTTTCGTTACCCTTGGTTTCCGCACCGTGGTCATTCCCCGTGGTGATGTGGGTGCCGTCCTTTTCCGCCTTGCCGTGGTCATCATGCTGCCCATGGGGAACCCCGTTGGCCATGCCGACAAGCTCGGCTCCGGGCATGAGCGGGTTGGGGTTTTTGATGCGGGCCAGGTAGGTGACGCGCGGGTTGGCATTGACGTACTTGAACATCGTGTAGCCGCGGTCGCTGGCACGCAGGCGGCTGACCCGGTGATTCGGGTTCTTGATGTCACCAAAAACGATTGAATCGCTCGGGCACGCTTGTTGGCAGGCCACTTTGAATTCGGAAATCGGGAAATCTTTTTTGTCGCGCGGGCCGGCCTCGACAAGTCGTGCGATTTTCGCTTCCTCGATGCGTTGGATGCAAAATGTGCATTTTTCCATGACCCCGCGCATGCGAACGGTGACGTTCGGGTTTTTGGAAAGCTTGAGGCTGTCGGCCATTCCTTTTTTGGCGAGCGGTCCCAAATAAAGTTTGTCAAGCGGGCGCTCATTGTAATCGAAATAATTGAAGCGACGGACTTTCCACGGGCAGTTGTTCGCGCAGTAGCGGGTGCCGATGCAGCGGTTGTAGGCCATGAGATTTAGCCCATCCTCGCTGTGAACGGTGGCATTCACCGGGCAGACGGTCTCACAAGGAGCGTTTTCGCAGTGCTGGCACATGATGGCTTGCGCGAGCATTTCGGGATTTGCCGGGTCTCCCGCGAAATACCGGTCAATCCGAATCCATGCCATATCGCGGTTTTTGCGAACTTGGTCTTTCCCGACGACGGGAACATTGTTTTCAGCCTGACAGGCCACCACACAGGCATTGCAGCCAATGCAGGTGTTCAAGTCCACAGTCATTCCCCATTGCTCCGGCGACGTGAGGGTTGGGTTGCTGTAAAGCGAGAGGTTTGGCGGGATGTGACCGTCCATCCCCATGGTTTGCGGGAATTTAGGTTCCTTCTCGTAGCGGGTCAGGGTTCCTTCCCGGACAAGGTCCCGGCCATACATGCTCTTGGCTTCCTGGGTGCGGGCCAGCGGGTATTTCTCGGCTGTGACTTTGGCATCAATTCCGGTGCGGAAGCGAAGGCTTGAAGAATCGCGAAGCGGATACGCATTAAAACCCACGTTTTCCATGAGCGCCGAAACGTTACGTCCATAACCCAAAGCGATGGAGATGGAATCGTCCGCATGGCCGGGAGCCACCAACACGGCGGCACGGATGCTAGCGCCGCCCACGGAGAGTTCCAGCACATCGGCAACAATATCGAAGTCGATATTGTTGCCCATTTTTTCTGCCACCGAGTAGATCCAGCTAAAATTGTTGGCGCTGACCCCGAGTTTCTCGGCGGTGGCCGGGCTCATGAGGGCGACATTATCCCAGGTGACTTTGGTCTCGAAATCGGGGGTTTCGAGGAGCCACGAATTGTTGGCGTAGCGTCCATCGTCCACGCTGCTGCTTTGGAGAAAGACAAGTTCCAGGCCAGATGTCGGAGGCACGGCTGCTTGGATTAAGGAGGCCGCGCCGGAGGCATCGAAGGCGGGTTTGGTGACCGGAAACGCACTCTCAGCCAGAAAGCCCGTGCGCAGAAAGGTGCTCCAATTTTGCGAAGCGGCTTCGTTGCTGAACGCTGGCAATTTCGAGGTGATGGGAATAGCAGACGGGGGGACCGAGGCAGTGATTGGAGGCAGGAAGGAGGCACCGATCAATTGGGCAAATGTTTCGCGCACAAGTTCCGGGCCATCCGGTCTTGGTCGGCCCGCCAAAAGCGCCAAAATTTCCAGCTCGGAAATACCATTCCAAAGAGGAAGGATCATGGGTTGGACGGAGGAATACGTTCCTTCAAATGTGCGCACATCACCCCAGGACTCCAAATAGTGAGCCGCAGGGATATGCCATTTGCTTAATTTGGAGGTCTCGTCTTCAAAGATTCCAAGACGAATCACATCCGGTACCTTGGCAAGAAGGTCAGCAAAACCCAGATCTGCCGGCGCATTGTAAACAGGATTTCCCCCGAGGATAAAGAGCGTCCCGACTTTTCCGTCATTGATCGCCGTGGCTAATTCGGAAATGGATGCTGCGAGCCGCTCGCCAGTGTTTGCTGCAAGGATCGTGAGACCCAGATTTCCCAAGGCTTCGTTGATAGCAAAAACC
>Ga0105048_10016990_pt1 | contig 11228 bp, 5 predicted proteins | sample MAT05_FD_78382 | JGI IMG/M metagenome (GOLD analysis project Ga0105048, IMG submission 78382) | Freshwater microbial communities from Lake Fryxell liftoff mats and glacier meltwater in Antarctica - MAT-05 | ecosystem: Environmental > Aquatic > Freshwater > Ice > Liftoff microbial mat | place...
AATTTTAATTTGTCCTTCGGCAATCACATATTCTTGATCTATTTCAAATAATGAATAGGCCTTTAGTAATTGGTTAACGGTATGAATACGTTCGCTTTTTACGCTAAAATCCCGCATGAGAGATTCCTTTAATAATATTTTTTCTTTAGGATCTTCAAATACCTTTTTTTCTAAATCAGCTATTTCTCCGCCCACGTTAGGAATGATAAAAAAATGAGGGTCATCGGTTGTGCCGGTAATTAAATCAATTCCCTTTTCAGTCATATCTACTGAATTGTTTTTTTCATCAATCACAAAAAATAAATCTACATCAATTTTATGCATTTCCTTTTGTTGGTCTTGCATATAATAATTTTCTGTTTTTTGCAATAAGGCTTTTACACCTGGCTCACTCAAAAATTTTATTAAGGCGCCGTTTTTTGGTAAACCTCTATATGCGCGCAATAAGGGAATGCCAGCTTCTTTTTCATTTCCTTCGGCAAACAAACGTTTAGCATCTGTTAAGCATAATTGAACAAATGATTTTTGCGCAGCTAATAATTTTTCAACCCGTGGTTTAAATTCCATGAACTCATGCTTATCACCAGTAGGTGTCGGCCCAGAAATAATCAAAGGTGTACGAGCATCATCAATCAATACGGAATCGACCTCATCTACAATCGCAAAATTATGTTTACGCTGAACTAAGTCTGAAATTTCACGAGCCATATTATCTCGTAAATAATCAAAACCAAATTCATTATTAGTACCATACGTAATGTCTGCTAAATAGGCTTGGCGACGTTCTTCTGTATTGGGTTCGTGCTTATCAATACAATCTACGCTCAATCCATGAAACTGAAACAATGGCGCATTCCATTCGCTATCTCGTTTTGCTAAATAATTATTGACAGTTACAACGTGAACACCTCTTCCTGATAAAGCATTTAAGAAAACAGGCAAAGTAGATACTAACGTTTTACCTTCTCCCGTTGCCATTTCAGATATTTTACCTGAATGTAACACTGCTCCACCAATCAATTGCACATCATAATGCACCATATTCCACAATACCTCTACGCCCGCAGCAGTCCATTTGTTTTTCCAAGCGGCTTGCCCACCTCGTATTTCAATATTTTTTTGTTTCTTCGCTAATTTTATATCAAAGTCATTCGCATTCACAAGCAATTCCTCATTTTCAGAAAAACGGCGAGATGTTTCTTTTAGAATGGCATAAGCTTCTGGTAAAATATCATTTAAAACTTGCTCAATTTTTTTGGTAATTTCTTTTTCAAGCTCATCCACTTCTTTGTATAAAGATTCTTTATCATCTATATCCATACTGAAGTCTTTTTCGACACGGATTTTAATCTCGTCAATTTGCGCCTGTTCCCCTTTTATCTCATCTTGTATTTTTTGTTTCAACGCATCCACTTTTGACCTTAATTGGTCGTTAGACAAATTTGCAAGTGTTGGATAAATTTCTAAAATTTGATCAACTTGAGGTTGAATTAGTTTTATATCTTTTTCTGATTTAGTACCGAAAAATTTCTTTAGGAAAGTTAGCATAGCGCGTATTGAATTTAAGCCATCGAAATTACGAAAAATACACGTCGATACCTGATAATTTATGCTAAATAATAATCTGATTATCAACAGATTTAGGTATTCAATATTAAGTTTATGTAAATTTTTGTAATAAAGACTTGGAAATATCATGTTTCAAAAAATATAAGGGGGAAGTCGTCTCAAGTTTAGAGAGGCTTTATGATTTCAGTTATATGAAAAAATCAACCACTTATCAAAACTAATAAATACAAGCTAAAAATTAATTAGTAATTTAGTCAAGAGACTTTATTCCAAATGAAATTTAAGGCAGATTTTGTAAATTCTAAAAACATCAACTGCTATCGTTATATGACCTTAAATACTAATATACCTTTTATTAGATTATTTTTAATAGCGATTATTGGAATAATTCCCCTCAAAAAATTTGGTCAACAATACAACTTCAAAAATTATTCGGTTGAAAGTGGTTTGCCGTATGTGCAAATTTTCTCAATGTTTCAAGACAGTAAAGGCTACTTATGGAGTGGCGGATATGGAGGGGCTAGTAAGTTTAACGGGAAAACATTTAAGAACTATTCTCCAAAAAATGGCTTAGCCAATCATTATGTAAATGCTATTACTGAAGACCTTAATAACAACAAATATATTGGCACCATTGAGGGCTTAAGCCGCATCGATAAAATTACAGGAAACATTACAAATTATACAATTAAAAATGGACTGCCTTCAAATCATATCACTAGCTTTTGTTTGGAACCAAAGCTAGGACTGTGGACTGGCACAACAAATGGACTATGTATTTGGAACGAAACAACAGAAAAACAAATTCCTTTTTTCAAAAATTATAAAATTAGTGCTTTATTATATTCCGAAAAACGCGGTTTGCTAGTGGCTACAAGTAAGGGGTTATTTATTAAAAATAAAGAAGATAAATTATTTTCTGCTATTATTGAGAAAGTTACTATTTCAAGTATGGCGCTTGATGGCAATGAAAGCAAATTATATATTGGAACAGATGAAGGCTTATATATTTATGATTTTGAAACAAAAAAAACGAATGTGCTTCATGTAAACAATGGTTTAATTGAAGAAAACATAACGAGCGTCATCTGTCAAAAAAATGGCGCCATTTGGATTGGATCGAAATTCGGGTTAATTAGTTTTGATGGTTTAAACTTTTCATATTATGATATTGGTTTTGATAATAATTCAAATTATATCCGATCATTATTAATTGATTATGAAGATAATTTATGGATTGGTACACATAGCGGTTTATATAAATATAGAGGAAAAGGATTTAGCGTTTATGATAGGCACAACGGCTTAGGTAGCGCTTTTATTTATCAAATAATAAACGATACAAAACATCATTTATGGGTTGCTACGGAAAATGATGGTGTTTTTGAATTTGCTGATGGCTTTTTTAAAAGGCATTCTGAAAAGGATGGTCTTAGTGATAACAGAGTATCTGCCATTCTCCCCTTGCAAGATGAATCCATATGGGCAGGAACAAACAATGGGATTTCTGTTTTCAAAAACAATAGATGGAGTTCATTAGATTTAGGAAAATCAAATCCTAAACCTTCTATTATTAAAAGTCTATTTGAGGATAGTAAAAATATCATTTGGGTGGGTTGTCAAAATTTATTGCTATCTATTAAAAAAAATGCGAACTCTCACACCATCACTAATTATACGTTGCCAATTAGTAGTCCAACATCCGAAAATTATTCTGTTTGGAGTTTTATAGAAGATGAAAATGGTGATATATGGGCGGGTACTCACTTAGCAGGCTTATTTAAATTAGTGGGCAATCAATTTATAAAACAAAATATATCAGCAACCACAAGCATTGAAACCGCACTAGATTTATGTAAAGATAAATCAGGAAACTTGTATGCGGCAACAATGAATGGTGTTTTAATCTTCAATGATAAAAAAAAGACGCATCAATTAATTACTGAAAAAGACGGACTAAGCTCGGAACTCGTTTATGCTATCGGAATTACAAAAGATAATAAATACGTATGGGCAGGAACAAACCAAGGTATAAATCGAATTAATGTAGACAAATTACACAACGGCATCATCGATATTATAAAGTTTGGAAAAGCGGATGGATTCTCAGGAGTTGAATCAAATACGCATGGTATTTTTGAAGATGACGATAGTTGCATTTGGTTTGGAACGGTAAATGGATTAATAAAATATAATCCAAAAGAATTTATTAGAAATGATAATTTATCACGCACAACAATTTCTAACATTCGACTGGGTTATGCGGATACTATACTCGAAAATAATTCTATATTGCCCTATTCCTTAAATACGATTAGCTTTTATTTTGATGGCATTTGTTTAACGAGTCCAGAAAAAGTTTTATACTCTTATAAGCTGGAGGGATATGATAAAGTTTGGAGTCCAAACACTGATGCGAATAATACCAAATACAATAATCTTCCTCCTGGAAAATATACCTTTAAAGTAAAGAGCTGCAATGATGAAGGGGCTTGGAATATTGAGCCTACTACCTTTTCCTTCACCATTAAGGCGCCATTTTATCAAACGTGGATATTTCTAGTGATCTGCATTATATCTGCAACAACATTGGTTATCCTTGTTTTTAGGCTGAGACTTAAACAGCTAAAACAAAAGCAACAGCTAGAATATGAACATTTAGTAGAAGTTTCTAAAGCTGAAATGACCGCTCTGAGATCTCAAATGAATCCTCACTTTATATTTAATGCGCTTAATTCTATACAGCACTACATCTTAACAAGTAAGGGAGACGAGGCAGTGAAATATTTAAGTAAGTTTGCTAAACTCATTCGGATTATTTTAAATAATTCAGAAAAACACATTACAACCATTAACGAAGATGTTGAGGCTATTAGATTGTATTTAGAATTAGAGCAAATGCGCTTTGAAAATAAATTTGAATATACCATTACTATAGATGATTCGGTGGATGGTGATTACGATGAGATTCCACCCATGTTAATCCAACCGTATCTTGAAAATGCCATATTACATGGTATTAATCCTAAAGAGGGTATTGGACATATTTTTGTGACGATTAAAATAGTCAATCAATTTATAAAAATTACTATTAGAGATGATGGCATCGGACGAGAAAAATCAAATGCTAGGCAAAGCATCCCCTTAGCTTCCAAGCACCAGTCATTGGGCATGAAAATAACAAAAGACAGAGTGCGCATTTTAAATAAAATTCACCAATCCAATTTAAGCGTCACTATTATTGATTTGTATAATGATAGAAAAGAATCTATTGGCACTCAAGTAGATTTATTTATACCGTATTTAAAATAGTTGTTAATTTTAATAACTCAAAACTAACAACTCAAAACTAATAACTATATTATGAACGCAGTAATTATAGAAGACGAAGAAAAAAGCCGCATGATGTTGGCTGAAATAATTAAAAAAAAATTCCCGCAAATTACCATTTTGGGCTTAGCCAAAAATGTGGCGGAAGGTGTTGATTTAGTTAAAGACTTAAAACCAAATTTAATTTTTTTAGATATTAGCATGCCAGACGGCACTGGTTTTGATTTTTTAGAGAGAGTTAAAGGAATAAATTTTGATATTATTTTTACAACCGCCACGGATAAGCATGCTCTCAAAGCGATTAAATACAGTGCTTGCGATTATTTACTAAAGCCTATAGATATTGATGATTTAAAATTGGCTATTAATAAGTTAATGGAGAAAAGAATCTCCAATCTTCCTAACATGGAGCATTTAAATTTTTTAATACAAAATCTAAAACGTCCTGACGAAAATTATACAAAAATCACTTTGCCAACTGGTACTGCCTATGAAATTGTTGCTATAAAAGACATCATACGCTGCGAGGCAGATGGCAGTTATACGCTGTTCTTTTTGGAGGGTGGCGAAAAAATAATGGTATCCGCAAATTTAAAACATTATGAAGATTTGCTACCTGAAAAAGATTTTATTCGAATACATCATCATCATTTAATCAATATAAATCATGTTGTACGGTACTTGAAAGTTGATGGAGGATATGCCGTGATGAGCGATAACAAACAAGTAGAAATTAGTAGAAGAAAAAAGGAAGCTTTCTTAGAAAGACTTAATCCTGTTTAATGAAATAAGGTTCACTCAAAAGTATTTTTCACGTTCTTTACTTTTTTTCCTTGACGAAAAATTAACAAAAAAAGCAAGTATGAACGCCAACCGCCTCCAATTACTCGCTCAAAAACTAGCCCACTATTTGCTATCAAACTCTTCAAGGGTTTTAAACCCTTGAAGAGTTAATTTATTAAGGCATAACACTCGAATCTAAAATCAATTTAAATAATTTACTTCTGTCTTCTGTTAGAATTTTTACATAATATATCCCATTAGGCATGCCGCTTAAATCAACTTTTCGTTCATGCGAATCTATCCCTATTTCGTTCTTCACTGTTTGACCTAAAACATTTAAAATTTCAATTTCTAGTTTGCCTGAATAGTGAGAGACTGTAAATATTCCATTATTAGGATTAGGAGAAATTCCAATGGCATCTACGCCGTTTAATGATTGTATTTCTGTGCAAAGATTAACTTCTATATAAGCTGCAACAGAGAAAGTACTTGTTCCAAATACATTGGATGACGTGAGTTGAACACTATAAGTGCCAGCAGTGGTATAAGTAATCGATGGACTCGAAATTGTAGAAGTTGATGGCGCACCACCTTCAAACGTCCATACATTAGAAAGTGGATTTCCTTGACTTAAATTTGTGAACGTCGCTGTTTCGCCCACACAAATAGTAGAATTATTAACCGTAAAATTTGCTTGAGGTTGACCCAAACAATTTGTTGAGTTTAAAGGCAACATAGCTGTTTTAGAACAAACACCAGACACATTTCTTGCCATTACTGCATCACCGCCGATTAAGCTATTAGTTGTTAATATTCGTTTAGTTTTGCCTGGATTCATTAAATAATGCATTATTTCAGCGGTGTTGATGACGTGTTGCAATTCATGACCATGCCCTAATTCGTGCAAAGCAACAGATTCGAAATCAAATTGTGAAGCAGTAGGATTTCCAGTGCTATAATTCCAAACGGTGGCGTCATTAAATACAATGTCTAATTCACTCACATACCATTTTTCATTAGGCTGTAGTCCGCAGCCATTAAAATAATTAGAACATCGCGCCAAAACACCTGCGGGCAATTCTGTGCCGATATCAAAACGGATAACATTTACATTGTCACTTGCCGCAACATCCTTAGTAGTAATTGCTCCAATAGACCAATTAATAAATGTACCGCATCGCCATGATTGAAAAGCCCTCAAAAAAGAAGCTTTCGCTGGGGCATTACTATCAAATCCTGTAAACATTTGCCATACATATCCGCCTGCTTGCATACTCACATGGCGTGTATTATAAATGGTAAATGGAGCTTGACCATTACTATATACATTCATTTCCGCATGGGATACGGTTAAAGAACTTGAACTGGTTGCTTTTAAACCTCCTACATCCACACGAATAACGCCCGAACCTGGCGTTGAATTAAGATTAGAGGCTCCAGCACTGGTTAATTTAACTTTAATTTGAGAAGCGCTCCACGAAACATACGACAAAGTATCTGGTCTACAAAAAGTGTTTCCGCCATCATCCGCTCTTCTAAATTCAACAAAGGATGTTCCTCGAGCGTTACCAAAACCAGACCCATCAATCGTTACAATTGAAAACGTTCCTGCGGTAATGGTAGCTGGAGAAAATCCGGTGATAACGGGTGCCGCTTGAGTTGAATAGAAATTTTCATTTAAAAAAAGATCTATCGGTTTCACAACTATATAAGTCGACTCGGTTACTAACTGCAAATCGGTATACAAACGTTTGCTAATATTTATATATTTTTTAAATGGTTCATCGGCTTCATTTTCTAATAAATTATACTTAATAAAACCTTGCGCACTAGCATAGCTTTCAAATACGGGTTTGCCAAATTGACTAGGCAGCGAATTTTGATTTAATGTAAATACGCCAACATCTCCCATACTTAGTTCTAAAGATGGTTGAACCACTTCTTTTTTATTTCCCACAGTTCCGCCTTCGGTTATCACTTCAATATATGGTGCTGAACTATTTTTAAAGGTTTTATAAACCTCAACTAAATTTGAGGTATAAATATTTGTATGACTATCATTCCAAAACGACATTCTATTGATAACTTTCCCTTCAATCATGAGCGATGAATTAGCAACCCTTTGAGATAAGCTAATTGGAGTCATCATACATTGAGACATGGAAGCATAAAAGCTAATGGTAATTAAAATAAATAAAAAGTTCTTTTTTTCCATTGACTTTGATTTTAGTAAACATAATAATTTCAAATCTCTATACCAAACATTGGTTTATAAAAGAACGTATGAGCGACGTAAATTCTATAAATACTGCTTACACAAAGTCATTTAGCTAATTACTTTTTAAGGTCGTATCGACCTTAAAAACTATGTATTAGGTTTCATGGATGGGACGTCCGCGGTAACATTGACATTGAAAGCATCTCAAAAAAACATTTAATGTCACTACCAATTTTAGAATACAGTACGCTTTAGAAAAACAATTATAAGGAGTTTTCGAAAAATATTTACACATATAATTGTTTATTTCTATTACTGAATTAGTTAGCTAATATCCCTTAAAAGAAATAGATTTATCACAAATCAAAATCTCAGTTTTATGGCAAAAAAAGTAATCGCAAAAAGTAATGAAAAAAAAATATTTGTTCTCGATACCTCAGTAATTATATACGACCATACAGCTATTAAAAGCTTTAAAGAGCACGATGTTGTTATTCCTATAACAGTATTAGAAGAGCTTGATAATTTTAAAAAAGGAAATGACACCAAAAATTTTGCGGCGCGCGAATTTACTCGCTATGTCGATATGATGTCTGGCGATAACTCCTTACAAGAGTGGACTTCTATCAACGGAAAATCACACGGAAGGTTTAAAATAGAAATGCACAACTCTTCTACTTTAGATGCTGAGAAAATCTTTCAAGAAAGAAAAGGGGATCATCGCATTTTAAATGCCGCATTATACACTGCCGAACAAAACTTAGACAGAAAAGTCATATTGGTGACGAAAGATATTAATCTAAGAATCAAAGCCAAATCTTTAAACCTTCATGCCGAAGATTATACTACTGGCAAAATAGTTGCCGTTGATGAATTGTACACTGGAAACGCTACACTAGATAAAGTAAATCCCATAACCATCAATCAGATTTACGAAAAAGGAAGTTGTTTAGCTAAAGATGTTCTTAAAAAAGAAGAGCCTAGTGCAAATCACTACTATGTTTTGAAAAATGGCAATGCCTCCGTTTTAGCACGCTATGAAAAATCATCTGGCTCCTTAAAAAGAGTTACTAAAACATCGTCTTATGGCATCATTCCTAAAAATGCAGAACAATCATTTGCATTGGATGCCATTATGAATCCTGATATAAGATTAGTAACAATACAAGGGGTTGCTGGAACAGGTAAAACATTATTGTCATTAGCTGGTGCTTTAGAGCAACGTCGTAACTACCATCAAATTTATTTAGCGCGTCCCATCGTTCCATTAAGTAATAAAGATATTGGGTATTTACCAGGCGACATTACATCTAAATTAAATCCATATATGGAACCATTATGGGATAATTTAAAATTTATTAAAAGTCAATTCTCTGAAAAAGATAAAGAGTTGAAAGCGATTAATGAGATGATTGAAAATGAAAAAATAGTCATCTGTCCATTAGCTTTTATTCGCGGGCGAAGTTTAAGCAACATGTTTTTTATTGTAGACGAAGCTCAAAACCTAACACCGCACGAAGTAAAAACTATTATTACAAGGGCTGGTGAAAACACAAAAATTGTTTTTACGGGAGATATCTATCAAATTGATACGCCCTATTTGGATTCTCAAAGTAACGGGTTAAGTTATCTGATAGATAAGGTAAAAGGACAATCCTTATATGCACACATTACACTACAAAAAGGTGAACGAAGTGAATTAGCTAATTTGGCTAATGATTTATTATAACTGCCGCTGAATGCATATGATTGATTTTAATAATGTAGTCTAAAATATATAGCAGAAAACGTTGGTTTAAAACATATCCATTAATGGTATAACAAACTACAAGGAAATTTCTATTATTATAGTATAAACTGAATAAGATTAATTTGATACGTAATTCGAAAACATCACCAGTTAAACAAATTTTATTATATTTGTCTCCATTAGGTTTTTGGGTAATACCAAAATTAAAAGGGAATGTGGTGTAAATCCACAACTGTCGCGCAACTGTAAGTGCTAAACGTTTTTATAAATGGCCATTGTTTATTTTCTGAAATAAACGAGAAGGTATAAAAATTAAAGTATAAGTCAGGAGACCTGCCAATAAAAACACGCTAACCTTCGCGAAATAAGGTTGTGAAACATGCAGGAAAAACAAAAGCAAACATATTGCAGTAGATGCGACACTCCTTTTGAATGTCGAGTATTTGACATCGAACATTGTCAATGCAGCTCAGTTAATATATCGGATAACACTAAAGCTTTTTTAGCAAGCACTCAACATACCTGTTTATGTAAAAATTGTTTGTTAGAATTAAACACCTTAGTCAATAAACATCCTATTCAAGATTGTCCTTCCTCAACTGCATTAATTGAAAACCTGCACTACTATATAGAAAGCGGATATTTTGTGTTTACTGAACTTTACCATTACTTAAAAGGCACCTGCTGCAAAAACAATTGCAGGCACTGCGCTTACGGATATAAAAAAATAAATTAACAATTAAATAACAACTCATGAAAAAACAATTACAAAAAATCAAAACCTTCGCCATTTTAACAGTGGCTACATTGGGGGCAAATGCCCAAACAACTTCTAATTTACAATGCCTACAGCTTGAGCCAAATTCTTATTGGGATGGGTCAACCCCAAGCAAAACAGTATCTACTGTTGGCTCATTCACCTGTGGTCCTTGTGTATATCCAAATACCTATACCTATTTTGGCAACCCGCCAGATGGTTTTAGTTATTGGAGTGGCTGGGCCTATTCAAATAAAACGGATAGCCTAACAGAAGGTCTTGAAGGACAATATACCTCTAGAATCGGCGAGGGTAATAACAAATCCACTAACTATGCTATAGGTCAAAGTGGTTCTGTGCTAAAATTTAACTCTATTGCCCAAGGGAAGCAAATGGCTGGATTTTATGTAACAAACAATGCCTATGCTTATCATAGTATGGCTGGGAATGACCCTAAAGACACATTTGGAAAAAAATTTGGAGGCTCAACTGGTAATGATAAAGATTGGTTTAAACTAAAAATTCAAAAATATGTGAATGGAGCGTTAGTGCCTGATGATAGTGTAACCATATACTTAGCTGATTATAGATTTGATGATAATGCAAAAGATTATATTCTTAAATCATGGCAATATGTTGATTTAACGTCTTTAGGAAATGTAGATAGTTTAAAATTTACACTATCATCTAGTGATGTTGGTGATTATGGAATGAACACCCCAGCCTATTTTTGTATGGATGATTTTACAACCTTAAATGTCATCACTGGTTTGGATGAAGTAAAACCATTTGAACAATCTACTTTTGTTTATCCAAATCCT
>Ga0105048_10016993_pt1 | contig 11226 bp, 9 predicted proteins | sample MAT05_FD_78382 | JGI IMG/M metagenome (GOLD analysis project Ga0105048, IMG submission 78382) | Freshwater microbial communities from Lake Fryxell liftoff mats and glacier meltwater in Antarctica - MAT-05 | ecosystem: Environmental > Aquatic > Freshwater > Ice > Liftoff microbial mat | place...
CGCCGAGGTGACTGCCGCCGAGGCGACTGCCGCCGAGGTGACTGCCGCCGAGGCGACTGCCGCTAAGGTGACTGCCGCCGAGGCGACTGGCGCCGAGGCGACTGCCGCCGAGGCGACTGCCTGCAAACGGCAGGAAGCGAGAGCGGAGGCACCAGAAGGCTGCGGACCGAGTCGAGGGCGTCCTCGTGCGGCGAGGCAGCGCAGGCGGCATCATGGGGGCGGGCCGGCGAAGGTGGCAGCGTAGCTGGCCGCCGTCTCCGCCGCCAGCGCCTGCCACGCGATGCGCGCCGCGACGGCTCCCGCACCGGCCGCGAGCCGGTCGCGGAGGGCCGTGTCAGTGCCCAGGCGGAGCAGCGCCGCCGCCAATACCTCGGCGTCGTCCGGAGGCACCAGCAGCGCCGACACACCGTCGCGGATGGCAACCGCATGCGGGCCACTCCCGAGCCAGACGGGCGACGGGCCAGCCGTCGGGGCCGTCCGTGACGGCAGCGTCGTGACGATGGGCAAGCCGTGGGCGAGGGCCGCCATCAGCGTGCCCCGCCGAGCCGATGCGCCGTCGCGGAACGGCAGCGCCAGCGCGTCGCAGGCCAGCAGCGCCGCCGACAGGTCCGCCGGGGGCAGGTAGCCGGTGCTGGTGACGAGGTGCGCCATGCCGCTCTCGCTAATCGCCTGCTGGACGGCGTGCGCCTCCGGCTGGTCGGTCGGATTGGACACGCCGGTCTCCGCACCGATCAGCGCCAGCCGCACCGGCCGCTGCGCCGCCACCTGTCGGATCGCCGCCAGGAGCGTCGGCACGCCCTTGCTCGGATTCAAGAAGCCGAAGTAGCCGACCAACAACGTGTCGTCAGTGGCTCCCAGCAGGCGGCGCAGATCGGCGCGTGACGGCTCGGCGGCCGGCGCGCAGTCGATGTTGCTGCCGATGGGGACGACGTAGCCGTGGACGCCGGGGCCGGCCTGCTCTAGATCGGCAAGGTCCGTGAAGATCGCGGCGTGGCTGCTCCGTGCGAGCCACTGATTTGCGGCCAGCCGCGCCGGTCCAGCCTTCGGGAAGAGGTACGGCGGCAGGAAGTCGTGGAAGGTCGTCACGACCCGCGCGTGTGGCAGCGCCGCGCGGACTATCGTCGGCAGCAGGTGGACGGAGCCGCCCAGGTTGTACGCCCCAGCCTGAAACTGGACATGCAGCAGCGGCCGGGGACCAAGCTGAGACAGTGCTTTGATGACCAGCCGCCAGGCGCGGGCGTCCCAGGTGGGGACCGCCGCATGGACCGGCACCGCGCTCGCACCGAGCGTGCGACGCAACGGCTGGCCCGCCCGCCGCGTCGTCAGGACGCCGACGGGCACACCGATGGCTGCCAGGGCATCGCTCAGGCGTGCCGAGTAGTCGCCCACGCCGCCACGATCCGGCGGCAGTTCGCCGGTGAGCATGCAGACGCCGGTCGGGAGCATGTCCGCTGGCTGTATCAGGCCGGCGCTGGGCACATACGGAGCAGAAGTGGAGTGCGTCACCCGGAGATGATACGCGGCGCAGGAGCAGCCAGAAACACCAGAGCGTTATTTCAAGATATGTTCATACTATTGACAAGACCTTTGCAATATCTGTACGCTTCTGGCGTCACGGTCAGGTGGACCGTGACGACAGGACATGGCCGGTGGCTCTCGGTGTGCCCCGGCCGACCATTCCCAAGGAGGAATCCGTGCGGCTCCACTCTGCAGTGCTCGCCCAGCGCGCTGCCCGCTGGCTCTCCCTCTCCTTCGCGGCGGCGCTCGCAGCCGTCCTGGTGCTCGCCCCGACCGCCCAGACAGCCAACGCTCAGCAGAAGGACATCGTTGACACCGCCGTCGGTGCGGGCCAGTTCACCACCCTGGTCAAGGCTGTGCAGGCGGCCGGCCTCGTCGACACCCTCAAGAGCCCTGGCCCGTTCACGGTCTTCGCCCCGACGGATGCGGCGTTTGCCAAGCTGCCGGCTGGCGCGCTCGACCAGTTGATCGCCAACCCGGCCCAGTTGAAGGCCGTACTGACCTACCATGTCGTCCCCGGCAAGGTCGTGGCGAGCCAGGTGACGAACGGCCTCAGCGCGAACTCGGTGCAGGGCGCGCCGTTGATGTTCCAGGTGGCTGGCGGCTCGGTCAAGGTGAACAACAGCGCAACGGTCGTGCAGGCTGACGTGATGGCCTCAAACGGCGTCATCCACGTCATCGACACGGTGCTGATGCCGCCGGCAGCCCAGGGTGCCGGTGCTGGTGCAGGCACGATGCCGGCGCAACTGCCGCGTACTGGTGAGGCGGATGTTGTGGACACCACGCCGATGGCGCTGGCGGGCCTGGCCCTGCTGCTGTTCGGCGGCGCGGCGATGCTCTGGCGGCCGATGCTCGCCCGCTCCCGCCGCGACTAATTCCGCTCGCTACGCCTGACTGCTAGGCTCTCGCGGGTCCACTCTCGGTGCTACGTCGGTCATCCCAGTTCAGTCAACGGCTCTCCACCCGATGATCCGCTCTGCAAGCGCCCCGTTCCGAAGTCCCGGAACGGGGCGCTTTGCTGCGTCTTGATCAGAGCGAGCCGGCGGAACGCTAGACGCCCCGGCGGTCCTTCCAGCGCAGGTAGTCGGCCTGAATCTCCGGCTCCCAGGTCATGGTGTCGATTTGTGCCGATGAGTACGCGCCCTCGGTAAGGCGCTGCTTCCCGAACTCGTCGCGCAAGCGGGTCTCCTCCGAGTGGATCACGATCTCCTCGACCAGCGACGGCGGGATGAATGTGACGCCTGCCGACGTGCCAAGCACGAGGTCGCCCGGCAGCACCATCGCGTTGCCGATGCGGACCGGGATGTTGACGCCCACGAGCGTCACGTCGGCAATGGCCGACGGGTCGATGCCGCGCACGAAGCAGTTGAAGTCGTCCAGTTCGGCGATCTGGCGGGCATCGCGGATGCCGCCGTCAACAACCATGCCGGTGCCGGTGCGCGTCTTGATGGCCGTCGCCAGATTGTCGCCGGCGAACGTGCCGTCGCGCACCTTCCCAAACATGTCCACCACGACCACATCGTCCTGGATCAGGTTGTCGATGACCCAGGTGTTCTGGCGGTGCGACCAGCCCTTTGCCGCGCCCCATTCCAGCACCACCCGATCAAGGTCCGGGCGCATCGGCATGAACGCGGCGGTGACGGCCCGTCCGACGAGCACGCGGTCGGGGTGGAGGACGTGCCAGTCGCCGGTAAACTGGAACTTGTAGCCGTGACGGCGTTCCAGCACCGACCACGCCTCTTCGGGCGACACGAGGCGTGCCCGCCGCAGCAGGTCTTCGGAGATCTCGGGACGGCCATCCGGCAGCCGGCCGAACGGGTTGTCAGGGGTGAGCTGGGCAATGCGCTCCGGTGTGTTGAACACCATGGGGATTCCTCCGTGGAAACCAATCGATGGCAGATGGTAGCCGTTCCGGGCACTGCCCGACGCCGCCCGTCTGACGCCGGGCGCCCCGACCTGGATACAATCGCAGTCGGCTCGCATCGAGCGGCCGAGCGATGAGGCGACCGAGCGATGAGGCTCTGAGGCAGAGAGGCAAGGGACTGATGGGCTGGCAGACCACCACGCATCGGACCCGACCGTCCTGCCCCATCGTCAAGAGTGCCACGATGGCAGCGGCCCACCATGGTGGGGCCAACAGGAGAGGAGCGACCACATGACGGTGCAAGATCGCTGGAACCCCAGCACCTGGGGTAAGCCGGGGAAGGTTGTCTATTGCGTACGGCCAGGGATGAACATTGACCCGGCCACCCTGGCGGCGCTACGCGAAGGCGGCATTGACCCGGTCGTCCTGCAGCTACGCGGCGAAGACGGCAAGGTGCAGGACGAAGTAGCCGACGCCGACATGATCGTGTTGGCGAGCCCTGGCGGCAACGGCGACGCTTTCGAGGCGATGCGCCGGGTGCGCTTTGTGTTCCGCCCGTATGTCGGCTATGACGACATCGATACGGACGCCGCGAACGAGTACGGGATGCTCGTCGCCAACGTGCCAGACACGTTCGTCATTGAGGTCGCGGACCACGCGATGGCGCTGATTCTGGGCGTTGTCCGCCGGCTCCGCACGATGGACATGCTGGTCCGGTCTGGCGAATGGGCGGCCGGCGCGCGCGCCCGGCAGTTGGCCTCGCCGATGCGGCGGCTCTCGACGATGACGCTGGGCCTGCTGGGCTTCGGCAACATCGCGCGGATGGTGGCGGATCGGGCGAAGCCGTTCGGGTTCACCATCATCGCGCACGACCCATTCATCCCGGCCGAGGTGGCCGAGGGCATGGGCGTGAAGCTGGTGAGCATGGAAGAGTTGTTCGAGCAGTCGGACGTGCTGTCGGTTCACACTTTCCTGAACAAGAGCACCCGTGGGCTGGTCAGCCGCGACTTGCTGAACCGGATGAAGTCATCGGCGTACATCGTGAACACGGCGCGCGGCCCGATCATTGACGAGGCGGCGCTGATCGACGTGCTCAAGTCGGGCAAGATCGCGGGCGCGGGCCTCGACGTGATGGAGATCGAGCCACTGCCGGCTGACAGCGAACTCAACACGCTGGAGAACGTCATTCTAGCCCCGCACCTCGCCAGCTTCTCAGAGGAGGGCGTGTATCTCCACAATCTGCGCGTTGCGAAGATCATCCTTGACGTGGCGAACGGGAAGATGCCGGAGCGCAAGATCGTCATCAACAAGGGCTTGTACGACGAGTTGGTGTCCCAGCCAGAGTTGGCGAACGTCGAAAAGGCGTAGTTCAGGAGTCCAGAGAATGTTCTCCCCCTCTCCCACAAGTGGGAGAGGGGGCCGGGGGGTGAGGGGTCGCCGTCCGCTGGTACACTCCCTGCGCCATGCCGAACCCGTCTTGCCGGTGCTGCCGGCCCCACAGGCGATGAGCCTACCTGCCGCTCGTTGGCGCGTGCCGCTGCCGCCGCCCTGGCTGGTGCTGACCGTCGTGGGGGCGGTGGCGCTCGGGTTGCGGCTGGCGTTCCTGTTCCGTGCGCCGGTGTTCATCATTGGCGATAGCGAGAACTACTTCTGGCCTGGCTACGGGCTGGCCCGCGAAGTTGGCTTCGACCTAGAGCTACGGCGCACCCCAGGGTACCCCCTGTTCATCGCCTTCGTGGTGCGGAACATTGGCGAGGATCTGGCGGCGCTGGCGCTGGCGCAGCATCTCCTGGGCGTCGTCGTGTGCGTGGTCGTGGCGGCCCTCGGCATCCGCTTCTGGGGGGTCTGGACGGGCCTGCTGGCGGGGCTGCTGGTGGCGTTGAGCGGCCCGTTACTGATCGCCGAGCAGTACGTGATGGCGGAGACGCTCTTCATCCCGGTGGCGACGCTGACGGTAGCGTGGCTGGCCCTGGCGCTGGAACGGCCGCGCTGGTGGACGCTGCTTATCGGCGGCCTCCTGATCGGGGTGGCGGCGCTGACGCGGCCGGTCGGGCTGGTACTCGGCGTGGCGGCGGTGCTGGCGCTACCGGTGGCGGTATGGTGGCACGGGCGTGCCCCTCACCCCCTGTCCCTCGTTGTCCCTCACCCCCCAGCCCCCTCTCCCGCAAGCGGGAGAGGGGGGGCTTTGTCGGGGAGCCTTGTGCCAGGCCGGAAAAGGGAAACGGTACGCTGGCACCCCCTCTCCCGCTTGCGGGAGAGGGGGCTGGGGGGTGAGGGCTGGGTCCCGGCGCTGGCACTGGTGGCCGGGGTCTTGCTCGTCTGGCTGCCCTGGAGCGCACGGAACGCGCAGGTTCACGGCAGCTTCAGCGCGGAGGGCAACGCCGGCCAGACGCTGGTGGGCCGAGCGATGCGGCATGATCGCGGGTTTACCTTCGAGAACCCGAACGATGCGGACCCTGCCCGCCAGCGCGCCCGCGAGCTCATGCGAGACGGGCGCGGCAAGTTCGTCTCGCCAACACGGACCCGCATCATGCGCGACCTGGGCCTGACGGACGCGGAGGCGAACCGCCTCATGCGCGACCTGTCGCTTGAGACGATCCTACGGCAGCCGGGCTACTACCTGTGGGGCACCATCCAGTGGTTCGGGCAACTGGCCCAGGGCACGCCCGAGCGGTACCGCGACCATTGGCAGACGCGGCGGGACAGCGGCAGCCGCGAGGAGTGGGAAGCGAACCGCGACATCAAGCACCTGCTCGGGCCGCCGACGCCCCTTCAGGAACGGCAGTACGGCGAGGCTGAGGCGCTGATGAACCTGTTCCAACCGGCCCGCCTCGGCCCGACGATCCCATTGCTGGCCCTCGTGGGGGCGGTCGGGCTTGCGCTCGGGCCGGGTGCCCGCCAGCCGCGTCCCGGCGTGGCGGCGTTCCTGCTGCTGGTGGCCGTTGGGCTGATCCTGGCAGCGGTGGCGATGGTCGCGCCGCTCGCGCGGTACCGCTACCCCATTGAGCCGCTGCTCGGGCTGCTGGCGGCCGGCGGCACCAGTACCGTCGTGGCGCTGGTCAGGCGAGCCGTGCGGTCGCCGTCACGCGGCCGGGTCGCGCCGGCTCTCCAGTAGCACGGTGGAGGCGAGCGGGCGAATCAGCGATTCGCGCCTACCAGGGCCGGCCGGCACCATCCGCGCAGAGGCGTGCTGCTGGCATGTCCTCACGGCCCCTACTGCGGCGCGGACAGTCAGCGCCGCATGTGCAACTCGCTCCGAAGTTGCAGGAACCGCATCACGTCGCCCCGGCTGAGAATGCCGAGCAGCGAGCCGTCCGTATCCACCACCAGCACCTGGTTCACGTCAAGCTCCACCAGCATCTCTAGTGCCTTCGTCACCGGCGTATCCGGGCCAACGGAGCGCAGCGGCTCCTTCGTCATGATGGCCCCCACCGAGTTGCCGGACCACTCGGCCTCCGGCAGCTTCTGCACGTCGGTCAGCGAGACCAGCCCAACGATGCGCCCGTCCAACGCGACGGGCATCGCGCGGAGGCCGCGCCGCAGGATGTACTCGTCTACCAGTTCGCGGACGGTCAAGGCCGGCCCGACGAACGGCGGGTCTGGCGTCATGACCGCCCCGACTTTGACGCCCTTGAACCCTTCTTGCATCTGCACCTGGCGGCGCGTCGATTCGGCGGCGCTGTTCAGGAACCAGCCGATGAACGCGATCCACAGCCCGTTCAGAAAGCCGCCGTCGAAGATTTGGAGGATTTGCAGGAAGCCGTACCCGATGAACAGGAACGCCACCACCTGCCCGACGACCGACGCGATGGTGGTGCCCCGCACGACGCTGCCGGTCACCCCCCAGAGGATGGCGCGCAGCACCCGCCCCCCGTCGAGCGGGAAGCCCGGCAAGATGTTGAAGATGGCGAGCATCAGGTTGACCATTGCAAGGTAGGTCAGCAGGGCACTGGTCGGGCTGAGATCGTTCGGGAGCGCCAGCCCGGCCAGCCAGAACATCCCTGCCAGGGCCAGGCTGGACACCGGCCCGACGACGGCGATCAGGAACTCGTCCTGCGGGTCTTCGGACTCCTGCGCGATGTTGGAGACGCCGCCGAAGATGAACAGCGTGATGCTGTGAACCTTCAGGCCGCGCGCCTGCGCCACGACAGAGTGGCACAACTCATGGAGCAGCACCGAGACGAACAGGAGCACTGCCGCCGTCGCACCCACCAGGAAGTACATCGGGCGGCTCCAGCCGGGGTAACTGGCTGGGAAGTAGCCGGCTGCCAGCGACCACGTGATGAGCAGCACGGCGAACGCCCAGGTGTAGTGCACACCGATGGGGATGCCGCGAATCCGCGCAATGGTGAACGAGCTTTCCACAGCAAAGCTCCACAAGCCCGGCGCGTCCGCCCCTGGCAGCGCACCAGGACACACCCATTGTCGCACGCCCACGGGCAGCCCGTCCCGCGCGCGCGCTGCCCCGGAAAAAAGGCGCGGCCACTGGCGCAAGCGGCGGTTAAAAGGACAGACGGCGAGGCAGTTGCCTCGCCGTCTGTACCACGTAGTCGGGGTGAGAGGACTCGAACCTCCGGCCTCTTCGTCCCGAACGAAGCGCGCTACCAGGCTGCGCTACACCCCGTCTGCCGTTCGGCTCGCTGAGTATACCTGACCCGACAGCCCTCCCGGCAATGCGCCCGGTGAGTCAGTGCGGCGCGCCGGGACCAATGCGGTCGGGGCTTCCCGTGCTGCGGGGCGATTGCTGCCGCCCCGCAGCACAGGTCGCCTACGTCGCAGGGGCCACAGTGGCGGCCGGTGCCGGCGGCACAGCAGGGGTGGCGGCGGGCGAGGCCCCCGGTACGGGTGCCGGTGCGCCCTTCACCACAAACTCGCCTTGCACCGTCGTCTTGTCCTTCTTTTCGACCTTGACCTCGATCTTGGCCGTGCCGGGCTTCGCGTGTACGGGCACCTGCACCGTCCAGCGGCAGTACGAGTCGTCCTCAATCGTGTTACCCAGCGTCCAGGGCAGATTATCCGGGAACATGATTTTGCCGACGCAGGTCGAACCGCTCGCCACCAGCACCGAGACGTCGAACTTCTGGCTGCGCTCCACTTCCGTCGGCAGCTTCTGCCACGACGCGCTGACCGGGTCGTCCTCGCGCCCTTCGACCAGGACGTTGCCCGTCAGCGAGGTCTGGACACCATGATCGTCCACCCAGACCCGCACTACCGCGACGCCGCGCGTCGTGTAGGCCGGCACCTTCACCAGCCACAGGCAGCGGTCACTCTTCTCCGTACGTGCGTCCAGCGTCGAGATCTCGCCGTCATCGAACGTCACATCGCCCCAGCAGCGCGCGCCATCTGGCAGCATGACCCGCACCTCCAGGTCGTCCCCCCGGCGGATCGAGGACGGCAGTTCCTTGAACTTCGCATCGACGATCTCGGCCGTCTCGTCCACACGGAAGATGCCGCGGATCGACGTGTCCTTCCCGTCGAAGCGCACCGTCACCGACACTTCAGCGTCGCCGCGCTTGGCCTCTTTCGGGACGGTCAGGCTCCAGCGGCACAGGCTGACCTGCTCGTTGATGGTGGCAAGTTCCACGTTCTCCGCCGACCGGAACCGCACCTCGCCCTTGCAGGTAGCCCCAGATGGTGCCAACACCCGCACCGGCAGCGCGCCGTCCCGGGCGACCGTCAGCGGCAAGTCCTGGAACGCGATGAGCATCTCCGGATCGTCGTTGTCCCGCGAGACGTCGAAGCTGGAGAGCAGCGTCGAGGACCGGCCGTCGTACGTGACAGTCACACTGACCCGCGCTTCCCCGCGCGACGCGTCGGACGGCACAGTGACGTTCCACCGGCACTGCTCGTTGTCCTCGTCGCGCGAGTCGAGCACCTGGGTCTTCGTGCCTTCGTAGTAGATGACGCCCTGGCACGCGGCCTTGTCCGGCACGTCGATCCGAATGGTGAATGTACTGTTGCGCTTCACCGAGCCTGGCAAGTCCTTCAGGACCAGCGCGACATCTTCGGCCCGCAAGCCGACGTTGAAATGTGCGCGGAATGTGCTCTTGTCATTGCCGCTCTTGACGGTGACGGTCACGTCAGCCTCACCGCGCCGCGTCCCGTTCGGCACGATGACGTCCCACCGGCAGCGATTGTTGTCGCTGTTGACGGACGGCAGCGCCTGGTTCGAGTTGTCACGGTAGACAATCGAGCCGTCGCACACCGACGCATCCGGCACATCCAGCAACACGCGCAAGCTGTCACCGGTGCGTACGCTCGTCGGCAGATCGCGGAACGTGGCCTCAAGCGATGCTGGCGCAGCGGCGGCGGTTCTGGCCCCGGACTGCGGGACCACGACCGCCGCCGTCAGGACCGCCGCCACCAGCGCGACGATCATCGACAACCTCACGGTTCGTAACTGCCTCACGGGCGCCCCCACTAGTCGAAGAATCAGGGCGGTGGGCGACCCGCCAAGCGCGGCATCTCCCCGTCCCGTGTAATCGAACGGGCGACCTAGCGCCGATGACGCGGGGATTCGGGGGCCACAGAGGTGCTTGTGCCGATGCTGTTAGGGCAGCAAAAAGGCGCACCGGTCGGTGCGCCTGGGTTCTGTCAATGCGTCAGAATGTTGCTGGCCTGCGCGCACGTCTACATGGTTGGGGGCTGGGCACTGCTCCTGCGCGGGGCCGGCGGGCAGTCAGGAAGGCGTCATGCTGGCGTCGGTGCTCTGCCAGATTTCGCGCAGCCGCTGATACTTGTTCTGGGCGGCGGTGTACTGGGCCTTCAGCGCATCGTTCTCTGGATGCTCGATCCACGCACGCATGAGCACGCGCATCTCATGGGAGAGCTTCTCCATCTCGGGCGACTGGTTGTCCATGATTCCTCCGGAGCCGGCTGGCACCCGGGCCGGGCCGAGCAACGACTGTTCTGCCCTATTGTAGCGGGCGTCTGGCACGCCGCAGCCGCGCCATCCCCTATCATGCCGGCGTTGGCGACGGGGCACCATCAGGCACGCAGAACGAGGCCGACCAGCCGTGCTGCTGCGCCCAATAGTCTACGCCTCATGTTTTTTACCTCACATGTTCAAGGAGGAACAGGATGAAGTCGTACGCACTCACCCTGCAACTGGTGGACGATCCTGCGGTGATCGCCGAGTACGAGAAGCAGCATCGGGCGGTCTGGCCGGGCGTGACAGCCCGCATCCGCGAGGTCGGCATCACCCGGATGCAGATTTTCCGGCTCGCCTCGCAACTTGTCATGTACATCGACACGACCGACGAGTTCGACCCGGCCGTGGACTTCCCACGAGTGAACGATGACCCGGAGTCGAAGCGTTGGAACGAGTGGATGGCGACGATGCAGCGCAAAGACCCGCGCGGCAAGCCCGAGGAATGGTGGTCGCTGATGCCGCTGGTGTTCGACACCGAATGGTCGCAGCACAAGCCGTAGGCAGGTGCGGGGCGATGATGGTGTTTGACTATGTACGTCGGCATAACCCTCACCCCCTGACCCCCTCTCCCGTGCGCAGGAGAGGGGGAACCACTGTCTGTAGTCTCCCCTCGCCCACGCATGACGCGGGGAGGCGGCGTAGCCGAGGGGATGTTGCGGCTGCGGCCACAGAAAGCGGCGCAGCCGATATTCGCGCCGCGCAGCGGCTGCCGTTTGTGGGAGAGGGGTTGGGGGTGAGGGCAGATTTCTGAGCTGCTACCTGGATATTTCGTCAAACCCCGTAATCGCGCCCCTACATGCACGGACGATCTGTAGGGGCGCAATTCATTGCGCCAGCGTAACTGCCCAGGAGGAGTGTCTCGGGCAGCGGTGGGAGGTTGACAGTTGGTGGGCCGGGTGGGCACCATCGTGGA
>Ga0105048_10016995_pt1 | contig 11226 bp, 8 predicted proteins | sample MAT05_FD_78382 | JGI IMG/M metagenome (GOLD analysis project Ga0105048, IMG submission 78382) | Freshwater microbial communities from Lake Fryxell liftoff mats and glacier meltwater in Antarctica - MAT-05 | ecosystem: Environmental > Aquatic > Freshwater > Ice > Liftoff microbial mat | place...
CGGGCGGCATGGTGTGTTCTGCGCGCAGCCAGCGCCTCGCCCCTTGACGGAGGTGGCGCTGTTTGGCGTTGGCCGGTAGGCACGGATGGGCGTAGCCGCCCTGCACTGGTGCCGGCAGGCAACGTGCTCGAAGGCGAGCCACCCACCGTGTCATCCTGAAGCGTCGCGCAGGATGACACGGCAGGTTGTGGGCGGATGGGAGCATTGCGAGCGGGATGGGTGCGGGTCAGCCAGCGGCATGACCCCGACGATGCTCCGGGCTCGCGCGGGTCTGCCAGCGGCAAGACCCCGACGATGCTCTTGGCGAGGCTACCAGCGGCGCGCCCGCACCCAGGCCACCCCGCCGAACCATGCGATCCACGCAGCGGCCACCCACGGCAGCGCGTCAGGCAGGCCCAGCGTCTGTGTGAACGACACCGAGAACCCGACGAGCAGCACCAGGGTGAACGCGAAGAGCAGTTTGATCGAGTCCACGACGGACGGCTACTGTCCCCTCGCTACCGCCACCAGGGCGGCGCGTACATCATGCCGGCCTCGGGGCGCGGGTGCGTAGACGGTTCGCCGTGGCCCAGCGTCAGCAGGAACACACGCGCACCCTCTTCAGCGTAAGCCGCCGTCTCCAGCGCCTTCTCGACCGTCTCGCCAACGGCCAGCAGCCCGTGATTCGCCATAATCATCGCCCGGCACTCGCCCATCGTCGCCAGCGCGTGCGCCGCGTACTCGCGCGAGCCGGACTCCATGAACGGGGCCGTCTCCAGCGTGCCGCCGACGTACCGCCAGAGCGTCCCGACGATCGGCGGCACCGAGAGGCCCAGTGCGCCCACCGCGTTGGCGTGGACGCTGTGCACGTGCGCGATGCCGTCAACGTCTGGGCGGGCCTCGTAGACGCCCAGGTGCAGCGGCGTTTCTGAGGACGGCTTGAGCGCGCCATCAACCACTGTGCCGTTAAGCTGCACCAGCACAATGTCGGCCGGTGTCATCGTGCCGTACGGCCGGCCGCTCGGCGTGACGGCGATCAGCCCGGACTCGCGGTCGCGCGCACTGAAGTTGCCCGAGGTCATCGTCATCAGGTTCATAGCCGCCGCCTCGCGGGCAGCAGCCAGGACGCGGGCGCGCAGGTCACCCAACTGGAGCACGTCCGAGGCAGTATCATCGCCCCGTACGCCCACGCCGCCTGTCGTTGGGGACGGCCCGGCCGCTGCCGGTGTCCCCGTGTGTGCACGTGAGGTGCGTCGTGTCGGCACAGTCGCCCCCTCAGGTCCCGCGCAGCATCGTGATGACCTCGGCCAGCGTCTTTGGCGTGCCGACGTTGCCGGGGAAGATCACGTACGGGACGCCCGGGAAGCGGCTTTCGTCGCCCAGCACCCAGCACGGAATACCGGGGGCCACCTGCCCCGGCACCGTCGCCTGGTGCACGCCGAACGCCTTCAGCGCCAGGTCGTTCGAGGTGATGCCGCCCTTCGCAATCACGTAGCGCGGCGGCGTCTTGAGGCGGCTCGCCACGTCCACCATCGCCGCCGACACGATCTGGCTGACCCCGAGGCTCTCGTCGGCCGTCTGGCCCGTCACGACGCCCCGACTGGTGTAGACCAGCGCGTCGCGCCCGCGCGGGTACTGGTCCTCCAGCCACGCCACCATGTCGTGCACCTCGGCGTCGCGCGCGGCAGGCTCCAGCAGGCGGGCCACTTTCAACTCGCGGATCTGGAGGTCCGGCAGGTTGACGGCCTGCTCGAGTTGCTCAGTGGACCGCTTGACGTGTGACCCGACGAACGTGATGCCGGCGGACTTAGGCGCGCCGCCGGGGTACAGGTCGGCGATGGTCAGCAGGGGCCGGGCGGCCATGCCGGCCCGCACCCGCACGAACGACGCGGACACGCGATAGATGAACCGCTTGCCGGCCGCCTCGGCGCGCAGCAGCCCCAGCACGAACACTTCCATGTCGCGGTAGGTGGCGGAGTTCGCAACGACCACCCGGCCGCCCGAGATCCCCTTCAGGATCTCAGCCACGCGGTCCGGGCCGCCCTGTCGGATGTCCTCGATGGACACCGACGCCACGACGCCGGCGGCCACCCGGCCCATGCTCTTCTCCTGCACCCAGGCCGGCAGGAACGAGCTACGGTAGCCGAACGCCGCGTCACGGGCGAACTCGGTATCGCCGGCCGGCACCAGTTCTTCGCCCTGCTGCACGTAGTGGGTGTCGCCGATGGTGAACCGGCCGCCCTCTTCGAAGAACGGGGCCAGAATCTCGCCGTCGTAGGCGTGGCCGCTCTCGGCGGCGAATGCGTCACGCAGCGCCCACGACTCGGCGGGGTAGTGGCCGCGCAGCGTCGAGTCGCCACGGTAGCCGATGGCGACCTCTACGCCGACCGCTTTCGCGGCCCGCGCGAGGTTGCGGCCAGCCTCGTCGGCCAGGGCGACGGCTTCGGCTTCGGGCAGGCTGCGCGAGTTGGTCAGCACGAAAATGGCGGGGTGCGACCCTCGGAGTGCTCCTGCAAGCTCCTCCTCGGACCACTCGGTGACGACGAGCACGCCGTGGCTCGTCTGGGTGCCGGTCGGGTCGTCGTCCAGCACGACGAGGCGGCGGCCCGAGCGGGCAAGCTCTTCACGGATCGACGGCAACAGGTCTTCGGACCAGGCCGGCGGCAGGTCGGTGAGCTTCACGGCTCGACTCCCTCTGCGCGAATTTCCATCATTGGCATCGCGGTTGAGTGTACGTGACGGCCGCCCCGTGCGTCGCCCCGAGAGTATCGGGTTATGGGGTCAATCCGGCGGGCGTCAGCGTCGTCCGACGGCCCGTGCGAACGCCCGTGCGAGGTCGCCGGCCGTCTGGAACCGCTCGTCCGGGTTCTTGGCGAGCGCCTGCAACACCACCGCATCGACCGCGGCCGGCAGCAGCGGCGCGAACGACCGGGGCGGCGGCGGCGGCGTGTTGACTTGCGCGTGCAGCAGCGCCATCGGCGTCTCGGCGCGGAACGGCGCGCGGCCAGTTAGCATCTGGTACAGCACCACGCCCAGCGCGTAGACATCCGCGCGGTGGTCGAAGTCGGCACCCCGCACCACCTCCGGAGCCATGAACGCCGGCGTCCCAACCATCTGGCCGACCTGCGTCAGCGCCACGTCGCCCATGATCCGCGCAATGCCGAAGTCCGTCAGCACCACGCGCTCGTGCTGCCCGATCATGATGTTGGACGGCTTGATGTCGCGGTGCAACACCGGCCGCGCGCGCAAGTGAGCATGGTCAAGCGCTGCGGCCATCTGCGTCAACAGGTAGGACGCCCGGTCCGGCTGCAACGCGCCCTCGCGCTCCAAGAGCTGCTGCAAGTCCTCGCCGTCGATCCACGACATCACCATCTGGATCGAGTCGCCCACTTGCTCGATGTCGTAGACCGTGACGATGTTCGGGTGCTCCAGCAGCGCCGCCACCTGGGCCTCGCGGATGAATCGTTCGATGAAGCCCGGCTGCAAGCCCAGGTCCGGGTGCATGATCTTGAGCGCCACCGACCGCTGGAGCCGCGCGTCGTACGCCTTGTAGACGGACCCCATGCCACCCCGGCCCTTGAGCACCCGGTCAACGTAGCGCGACGACGACGACTGCGCCATGCGCTTCCCGGTATCCCCCTGGCTGCCCGGAGCCGGCGACAACGACGTGTCAGGGTGGCTGGGGGGGCGCGCCGTCGAGTCGTGGTCCGGGCGGTAGCTGCCGGACGGGTCTGGCCGACGCGCCGTCTGGTCGGGCGGCGCGGGCGTCCCCCAGGGCGGCGACGGCTGGCCGTACCCTGCGCCGTACCCCGGGCTGCCGTACGGCGACGGGCCGGGGGTCGTCGGGGGCCAACTGGGCTGCTGGCCCGGTCCAGGCGGACCACCGAACCCGTACGGCATCGGCGGCACCGGAGCCGGCATCCCGGTGTACCGGGGCGGGCCGGACGTGCGGCGCACGACCAGCAAGATGGCGAGCAGCCCGATGGCGATGCCCACCGCCATGATGCCGAGGCCCGCCAGCAGCAGCGGCAGCGACGGACCGCCCGCCTGCTCAGGGGCGGTCGGGGCACCTGGAGGCGGGGGTGGCAGGGTCGCGGTTGGGGCTGCGGCTGGCCCCAACGGCGGGGCTGCCGGCGGCGGGAGGGCGGCCTGTGCGGGCAGCACGGTGGGCGGGGTGGCAGCTCCCTGGGTGTCTCCATTGTTCGGTTTGGCCAGGGCAGTCGTCGCTGTGGGCGGCACGGGCGTGGGCGGCGGTGGCAGGGTCGCGGTCGGGGCCGGAGGCTCGGTTGGGGGCGCTGGCGGGCGCGTGGGCGGGGCCGGCTGGCGCGGCGCAACGTCGATCAATCGGGTGGGTGCGCCCTGCTGGTCAACCTGTCCATTGGCCGGCAGGTGCACGAAACCGCCGCTGGCTCGCCGGAATGATGCCCGCGCCTGGAGGGTGTACGGCGTGGTGGCAGCGACGCGCAGCTTCAGCTCGTGGCGGGTGCCAGGCGGCCACGAACTGACGAACAGTTCCACCGCCGGCACCTGAATCGTGGCGTTGCGAGCGGCCGCGAAGCTAAACATCTGCTCGCCGGGCTGGAACAGCTTTGCGCCAGGTGCTGACGCCCCGGCGATCTCGATGTTCGGGTTGCCGGGCAGCGACACGGTGATGCTGCCCTGGTTGGCGTCGCCCACCGGGTTGGCCGCCCGAATCGTGATCTCAGCGGGCCGGCCGACGATCACGTCACCATCAATGACGACCTCGACGTTCCCAGCCTGCCGGACACCGATGACATCAGCGGCAGCCGGCCCGGCCGGCTGGCCCAGGACGACGGACGCGCCGGGGCACAGTACCCCCAGCACCAGCGCGGCGACGCCCGGCACGAGCAACCGCCAGCGCCACCGTTTCACGCGCAGCCGCCGCCGGTCTGCGTCGCTGGGTTGCCGAGCATCCCGAAGCGCGCCTTCACCTGGAGGACGTTTCGCACGGCCTCGTCTAGCCGCTCGCGCGGGATGGTGCCGTCGCGCACAGCCGCCACCAGGGCGTCGCGGGCCTGCTGCTGGCGCGGGAACTCGGCGGACAGGATCAGGAGATCCACGCCGGCGTTCACCGCCAGCACCGCCGCCTCGCCTGCGCCGTAGTTGTCGGTGATGGCGCGCATCGCTCCCATGTCGTCGGACACGGCCAGCCCACGGAAGCCGAGCCGCTCGCGGAGCAGGCCGGTCATCACCTCGCGCGAGAGCGTCGCCGGGGCACCGCTCGGATCGACGGCCGGGAAGACGATGTGCGCGGACATGATGCCGGCAATGTCGGCCTCGATGGCCCGGCGAAACGGCACCAACTCGATCTGACCAAGCTGGTCAACAGTCTGGGGCAGCGACGGCAGGCCCAGGTGGGAATCGACGCTGGTGTTGCCGTGACCGGGGAAATGCTTGCCGATGGCCGCGATGCCGCCACCCTGCAACCCCTTGATGTAGGCCGCCCCGAGCCGCGCCACCACGTCCGGATTGTCGGAGTAGGAGCGCTTCCCGATGACGGGATTGTTCGGGTTGTTGTTGACATCCAGGTCGGGCGCAAGGTTCATGGTGAACCCCATCGCGTTGAGCGTCTGCGCGTGCGCCTGCCCGCGCTGGCACGCCTCCAGGTCGGTCGCCCCGCGCTGCCCAAGCTCCCAGTTGTTCCCGAGGTTCGGCACGTCCTTGATGCGCTGCACGATGCCGCCCTCGTGGTCGATGGCAATCAGCGGCGGCAGCAAGCCCGCTTCGCCAGCGATCTGCCGCAACCCCCGATTGATGACCGCCGCCTCGGCGCTCAGGGTGGTGTTCTGTACGAAGACGATGCCGCCGGCCCGCAGGTCGCGCAGGGTCGGGCGGGCGTCCTCGGCGCGGCTGCCAATCCAGGCCAACAGCAGCAGTTGGCCGACCTTATCTTCGACGCTGGTCAGCTTCTCGAACGCGTCGGCTACCGCCGGATCGGTCGGCGCCGCAGCCGTGACCGGCGAGCCCGTCGTGGTCGGGCCGGTTCCGGGCGTTGCGCCACTCGCGGCCGGCGGCGCGCTCTCGGTGGCGGCCGGCGGAGTGTTCGTGGGCGCGGGCACGGACGGGGCTGCTGGCGGCGGCGCGCTGCCGGGCTGCTGCACCACCGGTGGCTGCGGATTGAACATCGGGCCGCTGTTGGAACTGGGCGGCAGCAACGACGGCTGCTGTTGCGGCGTTCCCTGGGGCGGCGCGCCTTGCGCGGCGGTGGCGGGAGGCGTCGGCTCGCCCTGGCGGCCAACGGTGAACACACCGGGCGTGGCCGGTGGGGTCGGTGCAGCGGCTGGCGGGCGGGTGGCCGGGGGCGTGTCGGTGCGGGCGACAAGCGGCTGCCACAGGCCCATGGATGTCAGCACGACAGCCGTCCCGATTGCGACGAGGCTGGCCGCCAGTAGCACAATCCCGATGACCAGCACGGGCGACGCCCCGCCGCTGCTGCGCGCTGCCCGCATCGTCCGTCGCTCGCTGAGCTGCGCCTGCATCCGTGGCTCCCTGGGCATGTTCACCTCGTCCCTAGCTGCTCAACTATACCGCCCCTAACTTGGGTACACTCCTGCCGATGATCGGGCGAATCGTGCGACTGTTGGCGGGGCTGGGCCACCGCCTGCTGCTCCTGGTGTGGCGCTATCTGCCGCTGTGCGTGCGGCGCATCGCCATCCGCATCATGTACCCACAGTTCCCTGTCGGTGCCGTCGCTATTGTGCAGGATTCGCAGGGCCGCGTCCTGCTGGTGCGACAGACCTACCACCGCGAGGGCATCCGCTGGGGTGCGCCGGGCGGCTGGCTCTCCGGCCACGAGAACCCGCGCGAGGCAGCGGCCCGCGAAGCGTTCGAGGAGACCGGGTTGCGGGTGCAGGTCGGCCGGGTCCTCGACATCGACAGCGGGCCGTACGGCGAGGTCAGCCTCGCATTCGAGTGCCAGGTGGTCGGCGACAGCGGTTTCCGCCCCAGCGAAGAGACGGACGAAATCGGCTGGTTCCTGCCGGACGCGCTGCCGGTCATGACGACGGAGACCCGGCGGCTGCTGCAACGGTCACTGGCGGCCCAGGCAGGCTGGCAGGCCTCCCCAGGCGCGTAGCACGACGGGCTTCGCTGGCGTGCGGGTCGGTTGGTGTTCGCAGCCCCGTCACCCCGACCGTACGCCTGTCAGGTTCCCTGTCCCCCGAAGTTCCCATGCTCCCTCACCCCCTCTCCCGCTTGCGGGAGAGGGGGCTGGGGGTGAGGGGTGAAGCCCGCCCGCCGTCATGTTCGAGGGAGTGAAGCCAGCGTACCACCCCCATGTCACCCCGACCGTAACCGGCGTGCCACCCCCCCCACCTGTTCCGGTATGTGAGCGGCCGGGCTGTCAGCCGCCCGACTTCGCCCGGGCGCGCCGCAACTTGCGCTGTGCCGCGCGGATCTTCTCGCGCCGCTGCTCGTGCGCGGGCGTGAAACGCTGCTTGCGCCGGTACTCGCGGAGGAGGCCGGACGCTTCGATGCCGCGCTTGAAGCGGCGGAACAGCTCTTCGAACGGCTCACCCTCACGGGCGACCACGTACATGGCTGAATCTCCTGGGCAGGACGCCCCACTGGGACTTCCTGCGAATACGGGAAGAGGCCGACGCGCGTCGGCCCGCACCACACTGGACGGACACCACTGACTACTGGACACGAACGCCGCTAAGAACTAATAGCCGCCCCGACCGCCGCCATAGCCACCGCCGGTGCCGCGCGTCTTCGCGAAGCAGTCCGAGCAGTAGACGGGCTTGTCGCCGCGTGGCTGGAACGGCACCTGCGCCTCGTTGCCGCACGACGAGCAGGTGACAGAGAACATCTCGCGGTCCCGGCGGGGGCCGCCGCTGCTGTACCCACCACCGCCACCGGTGCTGTAGTCGCCACCACCACCGTAGCCGCCCCCACCGCCGCCACCGCCGCCCGAGCCACGGCGGGCCATGCGGCAGTCGCGGCAACGGCTGGGGTCGTTCGTGAAGCCACGGCTGGCGAAGAACTCTTGCTCGCCGGTCGTGAAGACGAACGACTGGCCGCAGTCGCGGCAGCTCAAAACCTTGTCCGCGTAACTCACGCTGACACCTCGAACGAGCTTGGCTGTTTCGTCAGCGCGAGTCGGGAAAGGGACTGAGGGCGTCAGTGGACCCCCAGAGGCCGCCCCTTAGCGGCCTGCGAAACGCACCAGCGGGGGCCAGTGTAGTACACACTCGACAAAAAGGGAAGTACCTGGATGGGGGGTCTTGCTATCGAGTTGCCTGCCTCTCAGCCGCCCAATCTCGCTATGAGCGCGCACACCGCCCGGCCGATCACCCGTCCGTCAAGCCACCCGTGCATGTACCCTGATGCAACGGTGCGCCTGAACGCATTCTGTCACGCACAAGCGTCCAAAGTGGCGACCCCTGTCGCCGCTTCCTAACGCTCACGAAATTTCGCACTCATGCGACGGAGTTGCGCGATCAGTCGGCGTCGATCGCGTTGACAACGCGATCCCGACCCTGCGCTTTCGCAAGATACAGCGCCTGGTCCGCCCGCTCAATCCACGATTGCACCGACTCGTGCCGGCCAAGCTGGGCCACGCCGACCGAGATCGACACGCTGATGACCTGCTCGCCGTACGCGATGCGAAGGTCGTGCACGGCTTGCCGGGTGCGGTCGGCCAGCCGCATCGCGTTCTGCGGCGACGTGTCTGGCAGCACCACCGCGAACTCTTCGCCGCCGTACCGCGCCACAAGGTCGCTCTTGCGCGGGAAGGTCCGCACCAGGCAGTCGGCCAGGGACTTCAGCACCGCGTCGCCGCCGGGGTGGCCGTACCGGTCGTTGACGGACTTGAAGCGGTCCGCATCGACCATCAGCAGCACTGCCGATTCGCCGAAGACGTCGCGCATGAAAACCATCCGATTCATGAACTCGTCGAAGCCCTTGCGGTTCACCAACTGGGTCAGCGCGTCGCGAATGTTCTCCTGCTTCGCCTCCCGTAGCTGCCCGGCGAGGTCGGCCACCCGCGCGCCCAGTTCTTCCAGGCGCTGGCGCTGGGCCTGTTGCCGCTCCGTGACCAGCCGCGACAGGTTGTTGGCCGTCAGCATCATCTCTTTGGTGAAGTCGGCCATCGACGGCCGCTCGATGACCACCTTCAGACGGTCGATTTGCGACTTCATCCGGTTGTCCATGCGCTGGTCTTCGACCAGCGCAGTGCCCAGGCTCTGCGCGAACGTCCACATGCCCTGGCGCAGCTCCCCGAGCGCCTGGGTCACATGCTGCTGCTCGCGCTGGCGGCGCGACTGCACGAACTGGAGTACGGACGGCCAGTCGCGCTCACCAGCGGCAAGTTCCGGGGCGTCGTCGGCCAGGATGCCGTCGTTGCTGGGCAGTGGCGGCGGCGCAAGGACGAGCAGGTGGCGTGCCCAGGCCTCGCACTGCTGGCTGAACGAGATTGCGCCCTCGTGCTCCAAGTCGAACGAGTATTGCCCGAGCGCCCGCAACACCGTCGCGAACGCTTCAAGGGCTGCGTCGTCGGAAGCGCTAGAGGCAGGCGGCTCGCTATCGGTGCGGACGTTGGCGTCAGCGAGAGCGGAGGCTGTGCGCACGGCGACGGCCGCGTCAGCAGCCAGCGGCGAGCCGTCGAGGTCGGCGGCCACTGGCGTGAGTGTGTCGGTCGAAGGTCGTCGCCACTTAAACATCAGCGCACATCCAGCCGTACCCGGCCCATCCGTGCCCGGCGGCAGTACGTCGTCCAGAACCGTGAGCCGTGTCTGATCGGCATGCCAGATCCTTGACACGCGCTCGCCCTCGATTCCACGTTGCCACGACCACCTGCACCACCACCAACCTTCGATGCGCTGGCGTTACGCTCACAGAAGCGCCCGCTCTTGTCACTGTCGATACCGCCGGGGCGGCGCAACCGGGGCCACCCTCCGCGAAATTGGTTCACCTGGGCCGCCGGCCCAACCGAACGGGTGAAACTCCCGAGAGGCGAGAAGATGCCCCCCTCTCCCGCTTGCGGGAGAGGGGGGTGAGGGACGAGGGATGTCAGGGGGTAGCGGGCGCGGCGTAGCGCGCGGGCACCCACCCGGCCACGCCGCATGGGTCGCGCACGGGCAGCCAGCGCAGACCGTCGCGCTCCACGGCCGGCCCGAGGATGTCGAGGCGGCTGCCGTCTGACCAGGCCTGGAGGCGGTCTCCCAGTTGCGGGGACTTCCGCATGAAGACGCCTTCGCCGTCGGTGCCGGCCACCGCGACTCGCCCGAGCGGGGCCGGGCGCGTGGCGACCGTGCCGCCGGCCACGCAGGTGATCAGCGGGGCGGCGGTGGCAGGGGCGAGGGCGGCAGTAGACGCCGGGGCCGTCTGAGCATAGGCACGCAGGCCGCTGGCGATGGGCTTCGGGGTGCCGTCTGCGCGGAACATGCCGAAGCTGTTCTCGCGCGGGCTGGCCCCGCTCGGGAAGTCATTCAGCATCCACTTAAGCGCGCCTGCGCCGCCCCGGTCGCGGATGCCGCGCATGAACTCCAACTCTAGCGCGGCGCTCGTGGCCTCGTCGGTCACGTCGTTCGAGACGCCAAGCTCGCCCAGCACGATGGGCCGCCCCTTGACGGCCCCGCGCACGTCGTCCCAGAGGGTCAGCGCCGCCCGCACGCCGGCCGGCGTGGCGGATGGGTAGCGGTGGTAGGTGCGGTAGTCCAACCAGGCGTTGACGGGCAGCGTCGCCAGGATGGTGTCAACGTGGGCCACCGTCACGAGCCGGTCGGGGTCGGCACGACGGACGGCCCCGAGGCGCGGCCGGAGCCACAGCGCGAGGCTGTCGTTCAGGGCGTCAACCAGCGGCGTCCAGGCGGCGGCCTCGGGCGAGCGCAGGTAGCGCACGACGTTGCCGTCCTTCGCCTGCACCCAGGCCGCCGAGTCGTCCAGCATGGCGAGGTAGGCGCGCAGCACGTTCATATAGACATACGCCTGTTCGTCGTCCAGGCGGGCGGGCACGTTCTTCTGGCCGGCCTCGGTGGTGCGGTACTCGGGGATCTCTTCGCGGGTGATGCGCTCGCCGATGCGGGCGACGATAGCGGCGTCCTGAAGGGGCGGGTTGTCGCCGGGCAGGTAGGCCGTCAGCATCAGGTCGCCGATGCGCGGCTCGTTCTTCAGGTCGATGGCGAGGATGGTCGCCCGGCCTCGATACCGCGCGGCTATCGCCCCGTCCAGCGCAGCCACCCGCCCGAGGTCGAAATCTACGTAGTCGGCGTGGGTCAGGATGAC
>Ga0105048_10016997_pt1 | contig 11225 bp, 11 predicted proteins | sample MAT05_FD_78382 | JGI IMG/M metagenome (GOLD analysis project Ga0105048, IMG submission 78382) | Freshwater microbial communities from Lake Fryxell liftoff mats and glacier meltwater in Antarctica - MAT-05 | ecosystem: Environmental > Aquatic > Freshwater > Ice > Liftoff microbial mat | place...
AGGGCTACCTCTACGCGAGGCCAGCGCGAGAGATCGTCAGCTACGAGTCTCTGAAGCTGTAGTCATCACCTCGCCGAGGATCCGCATCGTGAGGCCCCAGATCACGTGGCCCTCGTAGGTCCAGCTCGGGAACACCATCTCGGATCCCGGATACGGGGACGGTGCGTCGAGCGCACCCGATGCCGCGATCGCGAGCGGCAGCCAGAACGCCGACAGCGCCTCCGGTCCGCACACGGGCTCGACCGCCGCCTCGGTCGCGAATACGAACGGCGTCACTTCGATGCCCTTCGGTCCCGACGTGCGCGGATGCAGCGGCGCGAGCTGGCCGAGGAGGCGCGTGCCGACGAGATCGATCCCGAGCTCCTCGTGGGTCTCGCGGATCGCGGTCGCGACCAGATCTGGATCGTTGGCCTGGTAGCCACCGCCCGGCAGCGAGATGTGTCCCGACCACGGATCTCCCTCGCGCTCGGCGCGCTTCATCAACAACACGCGCAATCCCGCGGGCTCGTCGTGGAGCAGCACCGCAACGGCTGCCCGCCGACCACCGTCACCCGTCGCGCGCTGCGCGTCCGGAGTGAGACGAGCTGCCAGGCGATCGATCAACAACGACACGGACCAGCATACGCCAGCGAGCAGCCAAGGCGAGCCCGGCCCTCGGGGTACAGTCGGTCGTATGACGCGTGATCTCGATCTCGTGGTGTTCGGCGCGACCGGGTTCACCGGCAAGCTGGTCGCGGATTACATCGCGGCCTCCGGCGATCGTCCGCGCTGGGCAATCGCGGGACGCAACAAAGAGAAGCTCGAGGCGCTCGGCTTCGACGTGCCGATCCTTGTCGTCGACGCGCAGGACCGCAAGGCGCTCGATGCACTCGCTGCGCGCACGAAGGTCATCTGTACCACCGTCGGTCCGTACGCGAAGTACGGCAGCGAGCTGGTCGCCGCGTGCGCCGAGGCCGGCACTCACTACTGCGATCTCGCCGGCGAGGTGCAGTGGATGCGCCGGATGATCGATGCGCATCACGAACGTGCAACCCAGACCGGCGCCCGCATCGTGCATACCTGCGGCTACGACTCGATTCCCTCGGACATCGGCACCTGGGCGCTCCAGCAGGAGATGATCGCGGCGTTCGGCAAGCCCGCTACGAAGGTCACCGCGCTGTTCGGCGAGTCGAGTGGCACGGTCTCGGGTGGCACCGTCGCCAGTGGCATGGAGACGGCGCGCGAAGGTGGCGTCGATCGCGGCGTCCGCAAGATTCTCGCGAACCCCTACTCGCTCGATCCCGATCCCTACGCCGATCGGCCGCCCGCGCCCGACGAGTCCTCGATCGGATGGGAGCGTCACCTCAAGATGTTCACCGTCCCGTTCCTCATGGCGGGCATCAACACGCGCGTCGTGCGGCGCGCGCACGCACTCGCGGGTCTGCCGTGGGGCAACGACTTCGTCTATCGCGAGGTGATGTCCGCGCCGGGCAACGCGAAGGGCCTCGTTCGCGCCGTCACGATCACGGCCGCCCTCGGTGGCCTCGCGTTCGCGATGAAGCGCCCCTCGCTCCGCGCGCAACTTGCGAAGCGCGCCCCCAAGCCGGGCGAGGGTCCGTCTCCGGAGCGGCGCGCCCGCGGCCACTGGAAGGTCCGCCTCGTGGGCGAGCTCGACAACCGCCATCTCGTCTACGTCGCCGCGGACGAGCACGGCGATCCCGGCTACGCGTCAACCGCAAAGATGCTCGGTGAGTCCGCGCTGTGCCTAGCTCGAGATCCCCTGACATCCGCTGGCGGTGTGACCACCCCATCTGTCGCAATGGGACAGTCACTTCTCGACCGTCTGCGGCGAGCCGGGTTGACGTTTTCAGTGGCCGGCTAGTCGACTGTCCGGACGCTGTTCCGACCGATCCAAGTGAGCGATCGGCAACGGCCGACCGCTGGCATTTCGAGTGCACCTCACTGTGCTCGTAGTAGCCAGGCGCTGCTCGCACCCACGAACATCCCCGTCATGTGTCCAGACCCGCTGACGGCGGTAACAAGGTTCGGTGGAACGGTTGGTGAGACCGCGAAACCGAGGATGGCTGGCCGGCCCGGGCAATTCTGCCTGGGCCGGTTTTTTTCGGTTGGCTACCGTTCTGGTTAGCTGGCCAACGGAGCAGCGGGTCAACGGGTCAACGGGTCAACGAGTCAACGAAGAAACCCATACCCGGTTCGCCCGATAGCGGCGGGATGGAACCCTCGGACACTCAGAAACAGGCAACAGGCAACAGGCAACAGGCAACAACCAATACGGTTCGCACGCCGCTCAGAATGGGTTCGGACATCGCACAGCGGATGATCGCGTTTGCGTCTGCGATCATTCGGGTTGCGCGGGCAATGCCGAAGGATCCGGCCTCGCGCCACATCGCCATGCAGGTGATCCGATCATCAACATCCTGTGGCGCGAACTACGAAGAGGCGCGTGCCGCCGAGAGCCGTCCCGACTTCATTCACAAGCTCGGCATCTCGCTCAAAGAGATCCGCGAGACCTGCTACTGGCTCGCGTTGATCCACGAAGCCCAGCTCAGCTCACTCACACTCGATCCGATCGCGCGAGAAGCGATCGAGCTTGGCTCCATCCTCGGCGCATCGATCCGAACCGCGCGCTAAGCAGAAAGCACAACCCCATACCGTATTGGTTGTTGCCTGTTGCCTGTTGCCTGTTTCTGAGCCGCTGGGGCACACGCTCAAACCGCCGAGGAACGGGTTAACCGGTTGACCCGTTGGCCGGTTTCCCCGTTACCCGGTTAAGATCACCACGTGGCGTACAGGGTTCTGGCGTGGTTTCTGCGCGTCGTTACCCGTGTGTTCTTTCGCCAGGTCGAGATCGCCGGCCTCGAGCACGTCCCGACGGAGGGGCCGGTGCTGTTCGCTGGCAACCATCCGAACTCGCTGATCGATCCGATCCTGATCATCACGACGTGCGGGCGGAAGGTGCACTTCGCCGCCAAGGACTCGCTGTTCAAGAGCCGGATCATGCGCGCCGTGCTGCGCGGTCTCGGTGCGGTGCCGGTCGCGCGCAAGGATGATCATGACGGCAAGCCGCGGAACGCGCCGACGGGGCCGGAGAGTGCGGGCAAGGCGACCGCGCGCGCGTCGGCGAATGATGCGGCGTTCGATGCGATGTTCGTGGTGCTCGGCGAGGGCGGAGCGATCGGGATCTTTCCCGAGGGCTTGTCGCACGACGAGTCGCAGCTCGCGAAGCTGAAGACGGGCGCCGCGCGGCTCGCGATCGGTGGCGCGACGAAGAATCAGCAGCCGATCACGATCGTGCCGTGCGGGCTGACGTTCATCCATCCGCGGCGGTTTCGCAGTCGCGTGCTCGTGCAGTACGGACCGCCGATCGTGATTCAACCAGGGATGACGACCGAGCCCGAGGTCGTGAAGACGGTGACCGCGGAGCTCGAGAGCGCGATCCGGCGGCTGACGATCAATGCGCCGGACTGGGACACGGTGCGAGCGCTCGATGTCGTGCGCCGCCTCTATCAGCCCGCCGAGATCTCGATGGAGGATCGCGTCGAGCTGTCGCGGCGGTTCAACGCGTACTACGCGGCGGTCGCCGACAATCCGCGCGTCATCGAGATCATGGCGCGCGTGCGCGCCTATCAGCAGAAGCTCGACGAGCTCGGACTCACGGATCGCGAGTTGCAGCGCGACCTCTCCAAGATCGAGATCAGCGGCCGCATGCTAAAGCACCTGTTCCTCGTGATGTTCTGGTTGCCGCTCACGGTGCCTGGCGCGCCGCTGCACGTGCCGACCGTCGCGTTCGCGCGGATCGCTGGACCGCGGTTGACGCCGCGCAAGGATGTCGTCGCGACGACAAAGCTCGTGATCGGCATGTTGCTCGTGCTGATGTCGTACGCGATCGCGGTCGCGGTGCTGTGGTGGAAGGTCAGCTGGCAGTCGGCGCTCGCCGCTGCGATCGTGCTGCCGATCTCGGGATGGGCGACGCTGCGCGTGCTCGATCGGATGCGGCTCGTGCGCCGCGCACTCGGCACGCTCGTACGCCAGCTGCGGTTCCGCCGCGAGGTCAAGGCGCTGCGCTCGGAGCGCGCGCAGCTATCCAGCGACGTGATCACCGTCGTCACCGAGGTCAAGCCCGCCGATCTCGAGCTGCTGTTCCCGCCCGATGATCCCGCGCGTCTCGACGAGGCCGAGGAATCCTCGCGCGCGATCAAAAACGCCGATCTCGACGCGGAGATGGACAAGGATGCCGCCGAGGATCGTGCCGAGGGCAAGACCGATTGAAGCCACTCGTCGTTCTCTTGCACGGGCTCGCGCGCGGCCACGGCTCGATGGCGCGCCTCGGGACGTACCTGCGCACGCACGGGTTCGAGACGTACGCGCGCTCGTATCCGTCGCGGCGGCACTCGATCAGCTACCTCGCGGGAGAGATCGCCGACTGGGTCAGCGAGCATGCGGGCGAGCGGTCCGTGCACGCAGTGACGCACTCGATGGGCGGCGTGATCGTCCGGCATCTGCACGATGCGCGGATTCACTGGGGGCGGATCGTGATGCTCGCGCCGCCGAATCGCGGCAGTCATCTCGCTGCGGGGCTGATGCAAAATCCTGTGTTCCGCTGGTACTACGGACCCGCGGGCGCGGAGCTCGCGAATGGTGGGCAGTGGCCTGATCCGCCGGCACCGTTTGGTGTGATCGCCGGGACGCGCAGCCGCGCGCTGTCGAACGTCACGAGCTGGACCGTCGGACGGCGGTTCTCACCCGAGACGCGCAACGATGGAACCGTCACCGTCGAGGAGACCAAGCTCGAGGGGATGTCGGCGTACGCCGAGGTCGACGCGACCCACACCTGGATCATGAACGATGTGCGCGTTCAGGGCCTGGTGGTCAGTTACCTGCGAGATGGCACGTTCCCGGTGTGACGACCTGATCGCGACTGTGTTACAGCCTTGAGCAGGAGAACTGCATGTTCGGTCGGTTTCTGCCACGCGAGACCAGCTTCTTCGATTTCTTCGAGCAGCACGCGGCGCTGACGATCGAAGGCACGAAGGAGTTCCTCTCGCTCGTGACCACCGGCGCGAACATCGCCGCCAAGTGCCGTCGGATCTCCGACATCGAGCACGAGACCGACACGATCACGCACCGCTGCGTCGAAGCGCTGCACAAGACGTTCATCACGCCGATCGATCGCGACTCGATCCATCGGCTGATCACGCGCATGGATGACGTGATGGACTTCGTCGAGGCCGCCGCCGAGCGCGTCGAGCTTTACGAGCTGACTGTCATGACGTCCGATGTTCGCGACCTCTCCGATGCGTTGCACCGCGCGGCGGTCCAGGTCGAGCAAGCCGTTCGCGGGTTGCGCACGCTCAAGGATCCGCACGCGACCCTCAAGCTCTGCATCGACATCAATCGCCTCGAGAACGAGGCGGATGCGATCCTTCGGCGCTCCGTCGCCCGCCTGTTCAAGGAGGAGAAGGATCCGATCATGGTCATCAAGTGGAAAGAGGTCTACGAGAACCTCGAGAACGCCACGGATCGCTGCGAGGACGTCGCGAATATCATCGAGGGCGTCATCCTCGAGCACGGCTGAGGCGCGATGGAGCTGCAGACCATCGTCATCGTCACGATCGCGGCGGCGTTGATCTTCGATGTGATCAACGGCTTTCACGACGCGGCGAACTCGATCGCGACGGTGGTCTCCACACGCGTCCTGTCACCGCGCGTCGCCGTGCTGTGGGCGGCCACGTTCAACTTCATCGCGTTGTTCATCTTTCATCAGGGCGTCGCCGACACGATCTCCAAGACGATCCACGTCGACGGCGGGAGCCCGGCCTACGTCTGGGTCGTGATCTGCGGGCTACTCGGCGCGATCATCTGGAACCTCCTGACCTGGTGGCTCGGTCTGCCGTCGTCGAGCTCGCACGCGCTGATCGGTGGCCTCTCGGGCGCAGGCCTCGCGTTCGGCGGCGTCGACACGCTGCAGCTCGGCAAGATCGCCAAGACGCTCTACTTCATCCCGCTCGCTCCGATCATGGGCCTCGTGCTGGGCAGCGCGTTGATGTTCATCGTGTACTGGGTGTTCCGGAAAGTCCGACCTCGCAAGGTCGACCAGGTCTTCCGGATCGGTCAGCTGATCTCGGCCGGGCTCTACTCGATCGGCCACGGTGGCAACGACGCGCAGAAGACCGCCGGCGTGATCTGGGTCGTGATGATCGCGGGCGGCATGCTGCGCGGGCCCGACTCCGCGACCGGCTTCGCCGGCGATCCCGCCCCGTACTGGATCTTCGTCGCGTCGTACGGCGCGATGGCGTTCGGCACCGCGATCGGCGGCTGGCGCATCGTCAAGACGATGGGCATGGGCCTGACGCACCTCAAGCCTGTCGGTGGGTTCTGCGCCGAGGTTGCCGGCTCGATCACGCTGTTCCTCGCGACCTACCTCAAGATCCCTGTCTCGACGACCCACACGATCACCGGCGCGATCGTCGGCGTCGGCTCGGTGATGAACGCGCGCGGGATCCGCTGGGGCCTCGCTGCACGGATCGTCTACGCGTGGGTCTTCACGATCCCGGCCGCGGGCCTGATCGGCGCGCTGTCGGTCGTGATCGCGCGCGCGCTCAACGCCTGGTAGCTCTCAGGTCGCCGGCTCGAGGGTGACCTCGAGCTCGAGCTTGTCCGTCGGCGTCGCGCTCTTGATCACGACGTCGACGAGCTTGCCCTTCACGCACGTGTCGGTCGCCGCGTCGCCGGTCGAGACCGCCTTGATGCTCGCTTTGCCGGCGGCGAGCGAGACGGTGACCTTGTCGAGCTTCGCGGTCTTCGGCGCCTTGTCGAGGCAGGTGAGCAGCACGGCCTTGCGCGAGCGCACCGCGGTCGTCAGCGCGTCCTGCAGCGCGCGATCCTTGGACAGCGCGACCTTGTCGGTCCTCGCGGCGAGGGGCTCGGCCGGCTTGCGCACCGACAGCTCCATCCACACCGCGGACTCGTTCGTCGGCAGCTTGATCGCGTCGAGCGCCTTGCCCACGCACGTGTCGTACGTGTTGTCGCCGCTGCCGCGGACGATTGCCTTGCCGCCGTCGAGCCACGCGATCAGATCGACATCCAGGAGCGTGGTCGCGCGCTTGGCGGCACACGCGGCGATCGCCGTCGACTGTCCGTCGAGCGCCTGCGAGATGTCACCCGCGCGATTCGAGGTGTACGCGAGTCGGCGCGTGCTGAGCTGCCAGGTCGCGCCCTTGGGATCGATCATCACCGACACGTCGGAGATCCGCGGCGACGGGAGAAAGGCGCCGTGGGTGGCCGCGCGATCGAGGATGTCGATCCGGCCGACGACGATGATCGACGACGGCAGCTTCTCCGTGATCGACGCCTTCTTCATGCCGCCGGCGAGGCAGCCATCGAGGGCGCTCGATCCGGAGCCGCGAACCTTCGCCACGGTCACGTTGCCGCTCTTGCCGATCTCGAGCCAGTACAGTGCGGAGCTCTTCGCCGCGGGAGCGCCGGTGATGCAGTCCGAGAGCGTCTTCGCGAGGCCCTTGTCGGCGCCAAGCAGGCGCTTGTCGGGGAGCTTCATCCCGAGCGCACCGTCCTCGAAGACCTGGTACGCGACGGGGACCTCGGCCGCGGCGACGAGGGGGCAAGCGACCGAAACTGCGGCGATCAGGGCGAGGCGCATGGGCGTTTGATACCTCAAGCGCCGGTTCTATTCATGCGGGAGCAGAGCGACCTCACGGGGATGTCAGCCCCTCTGCGTAGGTTCGGGCCGTGGCCAAGCTCTACTTCCGTTACGGCACGATGGATTCGGCGAAGTCGCTGAACCTCCTCGCGGTCGCGCACAACTACCGCAAGCAGGGTAAGCGCGTCCTCCTGATGAAGCCGCGGCTCGACATTCGCTTCGGTGCGAACAAGGTCTCGTCGCGCGCGGGTCTCGAGGCCGAAGCCGATCTGATGATCGACGAGGACACCACGCTCGATCCGCGCGAGTTCGTCGGGCTCGACTGCATCCTCGTCGACGAGGCGCAGTTCCTCCCGCCCGCCGTGATCGAGGACCTTCGTCGCATCACCATTGATCCGGGCGTGCCCGTGATCTGCTACGGCCTGCGCACCGACTTCCGCACCAAGCTGTTCCCGGGCGCGCAGCGTCTGATGGAGCTCGCCGACGGGATCGAGGAGGTCAAGGTGACCTGCCAGTACTGCTCGAAGAAGGCGATCTGCAACCTGCGGTTCGTCAACGGCACGCCCACGGTGCGCGGTCCGCAGATCCAGCTCGGCGCCGAGGAGTCTTACGCGCCGGTGTGCTGGGGCCACTACGACGAGGCCACCCGCCAGGCCGTCTCCGAGACCTCGGGCGCCGTTCTCCGTCCGAGCTGATATCGTCAATCGATGGCGAAGGGAACCGACGATCGCCACCTGACCCCGCAGGAGATCGCGGAGCGCTACCTCAGTCCGGGCAAGAGCCCGGTGGGCTGGCTGTTCAAGGGCGGTCTCATCTGCCTCGTGTTCTGCATCGTCGCGTTCGCGCTGATGAGCAGCCTCGGATTGATCATGCTGCTGCTCGGGATGGTGCTCGCGATGCTCGCGTTCACGGGGCTGCTGATCGCGATCATCGTGAAGACGATGGCCGGGCCGTCGGCGCGCGAGTTGAAGCAGGATCGGGAGACGCTGATGGCGGGGCGCTATCGGAACATCCAGATCGAGGATCGCAGGGTCACCATCAACGGCGTGACGGTCGGCCAGGGCGTGTACCTCGTCCTCCACACGCAGACCGGCAAGAACGTCGAGCTATGGATCACCGACGGCGGTGACGTCGACCGGATCGTGAAAATGCTGACGGCGAACATGATCCAGACCGGCTAGTCGACCTGCTGGTGCGCCGAGTTGTCACGGTGGGGGCGCCAAAACCCCTGTCGTTCTCGTGTGTTTGACGCGGTACGTCGTTTGCTCAAGGCCGCTGAACCTATGAAGTTCGCGACCACTAGCTTTGCTCTCCTCGTCTCCCTCGCCGCCTGCGCCGAGGAGAAGCCCGACCTCGACCCGTCGACGCTCGACTCGATCGACGTCAACGAGGAGGGCAAGGACGATTCCTTCAAGCTCCCGACGCTCAAGGGCACGCTCGGCATGGGCGACTCGACCACTGGTCGCGTCACCTCGGCGAAGTCCTTCCACGCCTACGACTTCACCTACGCCGGCCAGGCGGGCCTCGTTCGCCTCGACGCGAAGTCGACCGCAGGTCGCGATCTCGTGCTCGCTGCCTACCGCCGCACCGGCAACCTCTGGGTCCGCGTCGCCTTCAATGATGACTGCGGCGACGGCTCGCTGAACTCCTGCATCGCGCTGCCCTCGACGGCCGGCCGCTATCGCTTCGTGGTCACGACGTTCGAGGCGCTGTTCGGCTCGACCACCGCGGCTAACTACTCGTTCGCGATCTCGTGCAAGGACGGCGGCTGTCTCGCGCAGGGCTGCGGCGGTCTCGCCGGTCTGCAGTGCGACGCCGGCGAGTACTGCTCCTACACGCCCGAGGCGATCTGCGGCGCGGCCGATCAGATGGGCACCTGCGCAGTCATGCCCGAGATCTGCACCCAGCAGTACCAGCCGGTCTGCGGCTGCGACGGCCAGACCTACGGCAACGCATGCACGGCCGCCTCGGCCGGGGCTGCGGTCATCTCGCAGGGCGAGTGCCCGGAGGTTGCGTGCGGCGCTCGCGCCGGTGACACCTGCAGCTCCGATCAGTTCTGCAACTTCTCGCGCGGAGCGATCTGCGGCCAGGCCGATGGCCAGGGCGTCTGCGCCGAGCGCCCGGGCGCGTGCACCGCGAACTACGCGCCGGTCTGCGGCTGCGACGGCACGACCTACAGCAACGAGTGCGTCGCAAACGCCGCGGGTGCTGGCGTGCTGCGCGACGGCGCCTGCCAGTAAGTGCGAACCGTCCCCGCCTGCATAGCGTAAGTTCGAACCGTCCCCGCCTGCATCAAGGATCTCGGGCGGTTCCACGAAGTAAGTAGCGTAAGTTCGAAGCGTCCCTAGTTCAGGTCGGCGCGGCGCGTGCGCCACTCGTTGAAGAGCGAGTTGAAGCGAGCGTTGTTCTGGAGGGCCGCGAGATCGGAGTCCGTCTCCATCTTTTCGCTGTGCTCGTAGCCGTGCTCGATCGCGAGCGCGACCTGATCGATCGCGCGCTCGATGTCGCCGACGGCCGCGTAGGCGCAGGCGGCCGAGTGATAGATGTATGGGTTTTCGGGGCCGAAGGGCTGGCCACCGTCGGCGAGGACGACGCCGAGCGTGTAGTCGCTGAGCGCGTGGGCGTGGATACACGCGTTGTTCCACGCCATGACGAACGCGGTGCGCGCTTCGCCGGCGGCGCGCGCGGGCTCGGGGAGCGCGAGGACGCAGCGCAGGATCGCGAGGGCCTGCGGTCGCTCGACGGCAAACGAGGTGTTGTAGAGGTAGGGGACGAGCGTGGTCAGCGCGGGGAGCTTGGCGAGGACCGCTTCGAGGTGCGAGGGGGCGTGGCTCGCGATCGCGCTGACGAGATCGGCGACCTCTTCGGGATCGGTGGCGCGGAGGGTGGCGTCGTCGAGGAGATCGAGCGCCGAGGCGAGCTCGTTCGGGAGGTGCTCGGCGGTCTCGCCGACGACGAGGAGGCGGACGTCGCGGCGCGGTGCTTCGCGTGCGAGGACGATCGCTTCGGGGAGGCGATGCTGGCGGATCAGGACGATGCCGAGGTAGCCGGTGGCGTCGGAGTCTGCGTCGAACGAGAGCGCGCGGCGGAGGAGGCGCTCGGCGACGACGGCGGTGGCCGTCTCGTCGGGATCGTGATCGAGCGCGACCTCGATCAGCATGCCGGACAGCTCGCGGCGCGACCACGCGGACTGCGAGACGGCCCACGCGAGTGCGCCTTCTTCACCGTGGCGGCGGAAGCGCTCGGCGAATGGGTTGCCCGCGAGGACGAAGGGATCGGTGCCTTCGTCGGTGACGGCGCGCGACTTGACCGCGTCGTCGACGGGATCGAAGCGAGCCCACGCGAGCGGGAGGACGTCGTTGATCCGCGCGGCGATCCAGAGGAGGAAGTGGACCTGATCGGAGGCGGTGGCGGGAACGGCGAAGCGCTCGACCCACATCAGCGCGGAGCGGTGCGCGCGATCGTGGACGACGTCGGCGCGCTGGAACGGCTCGAAGTCATCGGAGCGCTCGTCCTGGTAGGCGGAGAGCCAGAGCGCGAAGAACGCGTTGATCACCGACTCCTCGCC
>Ga0105048_10017001_pt1 | contig 11224 bp, 3 predicted proteins | sample MAT05_FD_78382 | JGI IMG/M metagenome (GOLD analysis project Ga0105048, IMG submission 78382) | Freshwater microbial communities from Lake Fryxell liftoff mats and glacier meltwater in Antarctica - MAT-05 | ecosystem: Environmental > Aquatic > Freshwater > Ice > Liftoff microbial mat | place...
CCCCCCCACCCCGCTCAATCCAGAACTCCCGGTTGCAGGACTCCAACGGAACCGGGTAGCGTGGCTCGCCGGGCGATTTCGCCCCCGGCGATCCCCGCCCCGGCTGAGGAGCCCCCGCCCTTCGGGCCGCCCCCTCATCGCCCGCGAAGCATTCCGACGCCCCTCTGGAGGAGCAATGAAACGTTCGATTCGCTTACTGATCCTTCCCGCCGTCCTGCTCGGCGCGCTCCCGGCGGCTGCGGAAGAGCGGCCCAACTTCGACGCCTACTTCGACAACGCCACCCCCTCGGCGCTCACCGCGGCCGCCCGCCTCCCCAAGGCGAGCCCCGACGGCGTGGGCTCGGCGTTCGACACCAAGCGCGGCGTGCCGACCTTCCTCTGGGCCGGCAAGCAGCAGCCCGCCCCCCCGCTCCAGTTCGCCGGCTCGGCCGAGAGCGCCGCGACGTTCTACGTCGGCGCCTACGCCCACCGCTGGAACCTGTCCGCGAACATCATCGACAGCCTCGAGCTCGTTGACGTCCACGACACCGGCCGCGGCGGGATCATCGTCACGCTGAAGCAGCGCTTTGGCGGGATCGAAGTCCTCCGCAGCGAGATCAAGGTCCTCCTCGCGCGCAACTTCGAGCTGATCGCCCTCTCGGGCAGCCCGACGCCGCGGGCCAAGGGCAAGGGCACCTTCAAGCTCAGCCCCATCGACGCGATCTCCCGCAGCTTCAACGATCTCTACGGCGCCGCGACCACGCCGACCGACTTCGTGACGCTGAAGAAAGAGGTCGATGACTACCGCTACTTCGATCTCCGCGCGACCCCGGCGACCAAGGCCACCAAGGTCACCCTCTCCGAGCCCTTCCGCCTCAAGAAGATCCTCTTCCCGATGCCGAGCGGCGTGGTGCCGGCCTACTGGCTGGAGATCCTCGGCGATAAGCCCGGCCAGATCAGCGGCGACGCCTACACCTACGTGATCTCCGCCGACGACGGCCGCCTGCTCCTCCGCCAGAACCTCACCGAGAACGACGCGTTCGGCTACCGCGTCTGGGCCGATCCGGTGACCAAGCGCCCCCTCGACGGGCCGATCGCCGACTTCACCCCCCACCCCACCGGCCTCCCCGACAAGAGCGCCCCGGCGTTCATCGCGCCGAACCTGATCTCGATCGAAGGGTTCAACAGCAACCCGTTCGGCCAGGCTGACCCCTGGCTCCCCTCCGACTCGAAGCAGACGCTCGGCAACAACGTCGACGCCTACACCGACGACGGCCCGGCGCCCTTGGTCGGTGGCCAGCTCCCGGCCAACAGCCCGCCGGACGGCCTCTCCAACGGCGACATCCGCGCCACGGTGACGACCCCGAAGAACTTCGACCGGGTCTACGACCTCACCGCGACGCCGCAGGTGAGCGCCAGCCAGTCGATGGCGGCGATCACCCAGCTCTTCTACACGAACAACTGGCTCCACGACTGGTTCTACGACTCCGGCTTCAACGAGGCCTCGGGCAACGCCCAGCAGGACAACTTCGGCCGCGGCGGGCTCGGCAACGACGTGCTCCACGCCGAGGCCCAGAACGGCGCTGTCGTCGGCAGCCGCAACAACGCCAACATGTCGACGCCGGCCGACGGCGCCTCGCCGCGGATGCAGATGTTCCTGTGGACCGGCCTCAACGAGAAGTCGCTCACCGACGTCAGCACGGGCACAGCCTTCGAGACCAACACCGCCGTCTTCGGCCCCGTCAACTTCTCGCTCCCCGGCGAGCTCGTGCTCGCCGTCGACGGCACGGCCCCGGTCAACAACGGCTGCGAGGCGCTCGTCAACGGCGCGGCCGTCGCCGGCAAGATCGTGCTGATCGATCGCGGCCTCTGCAACTACACGGTCAAGGCCGCGTTCGCCCAGGCGGCCGGCGCGATCGGCATAATCTTCGACAACAACGTGCTCGGCGTGCCCCCTGCAGGGCCGGTCGGCACCGCGGACCCGGCGCTCACCATCCCGGTGCTCACGATCACGAAGGAGCAGGGCGACGCCTTCAAGACGGCGCTCCTCGCCGGCCCGGTCAACGTGAAGATGGATCGCGTCAGCGGCGTCGAGCGCGACGGCACCATCGACAACACCATCGTCGCGCACGAGTGGGGCCACTACATCCACCACCGCCTCGTCCACACCTGCGGCCTCAACCTCTGCCGCGGGCAGAGCGAAGGCTGGGGCGACTTCACCGCCGTCCAGCTCGTGGTCGGGCCGAACGACAACCTCGACGGCACCTTCGGGCTGGCGATCTACTCGACCGCGACCTTCGGCGCGAACTACGGCTACTTCGGGATCCGCCGCGCGCCCTACTCGGTCGATTTCACCAAGAACGGCTTCACGCTCAAGCACATCGCCACCGGGGTCGCGCTCCCGAACATCCCGCTCGGCAGTGGCGGCGACAACGCCGAGGTGCACAACACCGGCGAGGTCTGGGCGTCGATGCTGTTCGAGGGCTACATCGACCTGCTCAAGGCGACCAAGCTCGAGAACCCGAAGCACACCTTCGCCCAGGCCCAGCGCCTGATGAGCGACTACGTCGTCGGCGGGATGAAGCTCGCCCCGAACGAGCCGGACCTCACCGCGCAGCGCGACGCCGTCCTCGCCGCGGTGTACGCCAACGATCCGGCGGACATGGCGATCTTCGCCAACGGCTTCGCCAAGCGCGGGCTCGGCACCTGCGCGGTGTCGCCGCTCAACACCAGCCTCGACAACTCCGGCTACGTCGAGAGCTTCACCGTGCAGGGGAACCACGCGATCCTCTCGATGGATCTCGACGACAGCGTCAGCTCCTGTGACAAGGACGGCGTCCTCGACGGCGAGGAGATCGGCAAGATCACCGTCAAGGTGATGAACACCGGCGTGACGGCGCTCGCGGGCACGACGGTGACGATCGTCACGCCGACGCCCGGGGTGACCTTCCCCAACGGCGCGACGGTCACGCTCCCGTCGATCGAGCCCTACGCCGTCGGCACCGCGACGATCAACGTCGCCCTCGACAGCGCGGTGGTCGGGATCCAGCTCCTCGATCTCCAGGCCGACGTCGCCAACGCCGCCGGGTGCAAGCCGCTCCTCAGCCTGTCCGAGCAGTTCAGCGCCAACTACGACAACGTCACCAACACCTCCAACATCGACACCGTCGAGAGCGACATCTCGGCGTGGACGCCCACCGGCGCCAACAGCGCCGAGATCTGGACGCGCGAGAAGGACGACGCCGGCAACCACTCCTGGCGCGGCGTGGACTTTGGGAGCCTCTCCGACACGTCGCTCGTGTCGCCCCCGCTCAACGTCAGCGCCACGGATCCCCTGGTGATCAGCTTCTCGCACGCCTACTCGTTCGAGGGCGACGCCACGATCAACTGGGACGGCGCCGTGATCGAGATCTCGACCAACAACGGGCAGACCTGGGGCGACATCAGCGCCTACGTCGCGCCCGGCTACGGCGGCGTCATCGGCAACACCGCGGGCAACCCGCTGATGAACAAGCAGGCGTTCGTCAAGACCAACGCGGCCTACCCGGCGCACGAGCTGCTCACGCTCAACGTCGGCAAGCAGCTCGCGGGCAAGACGATCAAGCTCCGCTTCCGGATCGGCACCGATCAAGGCGCGGGCGACTTCGGCTGGGACATCGACAACCTCGTGTTCCAGGGGATCACCAACGCGCCCTTCACGGCGAGGACCGCCGACGCGACCAACTGCGAGCACGCGCCGACGGCGAACGCGGGCGCGGATCAGACGGTCGCGACCAGCGTCGGCGTCATCCTCGACGGCTCGGCGAGCTCTGACGCCGACGGGGATGCGCTGACGTTCGCCTGGGAGCAGACGGCCGGGCCGCTGGTGCCGATCATCAACCCGAAGGCGGCGAAGCCGACGTTCCTGTCGCCGACGGTCGCCGCCGCGACGACGCTGACGTTCCAGCTCGCGGTGAGCGACGGGACGCAGAGCGCCAAGGACTCGGTCGACATCGTCGTCCAGCCCCCGGCGGCGATGACCACCACCGGCGCAGGCGGCGCAGGCGGCGCAGGCGGCGCGGGCGGCGCGGGCGGCGCGACTACGGCCGCCTCGACGAGCGCGAGCACGACGACGGGCGCGAGCATGACGACGGGCGCAGGCACGACGACGGGCGCAGGCACGACGACCACCACCGGCGACGCCACGGCGACCGGCGCGGGCGGCGGCGACACCACCACGCCCTCCGGCAGCGGGTGTGACTGCACGACCAGCGGCACGGGGAGCACCCCGAGCCGCGGAGCGCTCGGCGCCGGGCTGCTCGGCGTGGCGCTCTTCTTCGCGCGGCGTCGCCGCTCGATCGGCTGAGCCCACACGAAGGCGCCCGGGGTGCTGGGCGCCTTCTCTGTCCTGAAAACGTAGAGGGCGTCCGGCTTGCCGGGCGCCCTCTTTTTCGTCGACGTTCGCGCGACGTTCGAAACGAAGAGGGCGCCCAGCTGCCCGGGCGCCCTCGCTTCGCTGGCCGTCAGCCGGCGGCTACATGCACTTGTTGGCCAGGCAGACCATGCTGACGCAGTCCCCGTTGACCTTGCAGGCCTTGGTGGAGGCGCAGGTCGCGAGGCAGGCCCCGCCGCAGTCGACGTCCGTCTCGTCGCCGTTCTTGATCAGATCGGTGCAGCTCGGCGCCGCGCAGGTCTTGTCGGCCTTGCAGACCTTGTCGACGCAGTCCGCGCTGGCCTTGCAGGCCTTGCCGGTCGCGCAGGTCGAGAGGCAGGCGCCGCCGCAGTCGACGTCGGTCTCGTTGCCGTCCTTGACCAGATCGGTGCAGCTCGGCGTCGCGCACACGCCGGCGACGCAGCCGTTCGAGGCGCAGTCGGCGTTGGAGGCGCAGACCTTGGTGAGCGGGCACGTCGGGCACCCGGTACCGCCGCAGTCCACGTCCGTCTCGGTCCCGTTCTTCACCTGGTCGCTGCAGGTCGCCTGGCAGATCTTGGCGGAGCAGGCGCCGCTGACGCAGTCCACGCCGGTGCTGCAGCCCTTGCCCGCGGCGCACTTGGTCGCGCAGGTGCTGCCGCAGTCGACGTCGGGCTCCGTCCCGTTCTTGATCATGTCGGTGCAGCTCGCGGCCACGCACTTGTTGGCGGTGCAGACGCTGCTCGCGCAGTCCGTCGCGGCCAGGCAGAGCTTGTCGTCGGCGCACTTGGTCAGGCAGGTGCTGCCGCAGTCGATGTCGGGCTCCGTCCCGTTCTTGACCAGGTCGTTGCAGTTCGCGGGCTGGCAGAGGCTGTTGGAGCAGACCTTCGTCGCGCAGTCGGCCGAGGCGCTGCAGTGCTTGGCGTCGGCGCAGCCCAGGCAGGTCGCGCCGCCGCAGTCGAGGTCCGACTCGTCGCCGTTCTTGAGGCCATCCATGCAGGACGCCGCGATGCATTTGTTCTGCGTGCAGACCCCGGTCGGGCACTCGGTGCCGGCGTTGCACTCGACGCAGGCGCCGATGGCGTCGCAGACCTTGCCGCCGCCGGCGGTGCACTTGGCGCCCTTGGCCACGTTGGCCTCGCCGCACGCGCCCTCCTTGCAGGTGGGCGCCTTGCAGTCGCCGGCCGTGTCCAGGCACTCGGTCGCCGCCGCGCATCCGCCCGCGCCGCCCGCGCCGCCCGTGCCCATCCCGCCCGCGCCGGTCGTCGCCGCTGTGCTCGCCACGGCGCTCGTGACGGACGCGGTGGTGCCGGCAGCGCCGCCGCCGCCGTCGATCTTGTCGCGGTCGACAGCGGTGGCGAGCTCGCAGCCCATGGTCAGCGAACCGACGGCGGCGGCGGCGACGAGAACGGCGGCGATCACAGGTGCGTTTCGGAACATGATTGGAAGCTCCCTCGTACGAGATCTGGGGAAATCGTGGTGGTACGGCCCGCCTTCGGCACGGGGCGATCCTACTGATCGACGGTCGTAACCTCAGGGCGAGGGTTCTGTCGAGAATTCTTCGTCGTGGACAGAGGAATGGGCGCTGCTCGGACCGCTCGGCGTTGACCCGACGCTCGCCCGGTCGGGTCGCGAAGGGAGCCCGGATCGCGGGTGACGTCCTCGACCGCAGCGCCGGCGTAGCGGGCCTGGCGAACCGGATCCGGCGATCGTGATCGCGAGGGACGGTGAATGACCGCGCCTCCGTCGCCGCGCCCCGTTCGGCGCTGTTCAAGCTCGAAGAAACGATGATAGAGTCGGCCTCTGTGCGCGCTGACCGCGTGCCTTGGGGGTGATCCCCGGGAGAGCTTGGGCCATGGCAATGACCGATCTCATCACCATCTCGTCGAGCGTCCTGCCCGAGAAAACGCGGGTGATCTCGTTCCGAGGCGTCGAGGCGATCTCCCGGCCGTACGAGATCGAGGTCTTCATGTCGGTGGCCGACGACGACGGCGACGGGCTCGACCTCGGCGACGCGATCGGGGCCAAGGCCCAGCTCGTGATTGATCGCGCCAGCGACGCGCTCCCGCCCTTCGTGTTCTCGGGCATCCTCGCCGACGTGGAGCTCTTGCACGCGGTCGACGGCCGATCGCTGATCCGCGCCCTCCTCTGCCCGCGGCTATGGCTGCTCGGGCTCTCGATGCACAGCCGCCTCTTCACGAAGAAGACGCTGCCCGAGGTGCTCGAGTGGATCCTCGACGACAACGCCCTCTACAGCGACGATTACGAGCTCCGCCTCGGCAAATACGAGCCGGAAGAGCACATCTGCCAGTACCGCGAGAGCGACCTCGATTTCATCTCGCGGTGGATGGAGCGCGAGGGCATTTACTATTATTTCACCCACACCGAAGAGGGCGAGAAGCTCATCATCTGCGATAACAAATCGTACGAAGACGACCTGATCGGCAAGCCCGTGCGGTATTTCCCGCAGCTGGGCGAAGACCGGAGCGCCGGGCCCTCGTTCCGCACCTTCACGTGCCGGCACCGCACGCTGCCGTCGATGGTGAAGCTGAAAGACTACGATTACACCCGACCGAACCTCAGCGTCGCCGGCTCAGCGAAGGTCGCCCAGAACGGGGTGGGCGAGGTCAGCCTCTATGGTGAGCGGTTCTTCAGCCCCGCCGCGGGAGATCGGCTGGCGAAGCTCCGCTCCGAGGAGATGCTGACGCGCGAGGTCGTCTATCACGTCGCCGGCACGCGCTCGCACCTCCGGTCCGGGTACGTCTTCGAGCTCGAGGATCACCCGCGCTCGGCGCTCAACACTCGCTATCTCGCCACGGAGGTGCGTCATTTCGGCAACCAGAGCGCGGCGGCGTCGAGCTTCCGGTCGCTGATCAACCTCGAGCACGACGACGTCTATTTCGCCGAGGCGGACGCCATCCCGGCCGAGACGCAGTTCCGGCCGCCGCTGCGCACGGCCTGGCCGCGCATCTATGGCTTCGAGAACGGCACCGTCGACGGGCCGGCCGACAGCGAGTACGCCCAGATCGACGACCAGGGCCGCTATGCGGTCAAGTTCAAGTTCGACGAGACCAACCTGAAGGACGGCAAGGCGAGCACCTTCGTCCGGATGATGCAGCCGCACGGCGGCGGGATCGAGGGCTTCCATTTCCCGCTCCGCAAGTCCACCGAGGTGGTCTTCAGCTTCCTCGGCGGCGATCCGGACCGGCCCGTCATCTCGGGCGTCGTGCCCAACGCGCTGACGCCGAGCCCGGTCACGAGCGGCAATCACACGACCAACGTCATCCAGACGGGCGGGCGGAACCGGCTGGAGCTGGAGGACAAGAGCGGTCAGCAGCGGGTCACGCTGTCGACGCCGTACTCGAACACCTCGATTCGCATGGGCTCCCCCAACGAGGACCACGAGTTCATCATTCGCACCGACGACCACTCGCTCCTCAACCTCGGCAAGAACTTCGATCTCAACGTCGGCCAGAACGGCGGCGGATCGTGGACCGCCAACATCAAGACGAGCTGGATCACGCACGTGCAGACCGCCGTGCACGAGCTCTGGGTCGACGCGGGCACGTCGGCGACGACGGTCAAGGGCGACACGATGCTCCACGTGACCAACGGCAATTACCTCGTCGACGTCGACGCGGGCGTGGCGCTCGTGAACATCAAGAAGGATTACACGTCGACCGTCGCGACCGGCAATTACACGGTCAACGTGACCGCGGGCAACACCAAGGTCGACACCAAGGCCGGCACGACGGAGATCCTGAGCAAGGGCAACATCACCATCAGGTCGGCGAGCGGCGACATCACCATCGACGCCACGACAGGCAAGATGACGATCAACGCGGCGAGCGGGATCGACATCACCTCGGCCGGCGACATCAGCGTCAAGGGCGCTCAGAAATGGTACCAGTACAGCGCCGGTGACTGGGCCAGCTTCAAGAGCGCTTCGGGCATCTCGCTGACGATGGGGATCACCAGCGACACCAAGATCGGTATCGCCAACGAGAACTTCATCGGCGGGAAGATCTCGACGACGCTCGGTGGGTTTGCCGAGTTCAACGCGGCCTACAAGTTCGCGATCACGGCGGCGGTGGCCATGGAGTACAAATTCGGCGCGTCGCTCTGCGTCAACGCCGCCGCCGAGGTCGTGGCGAAGGTCACCCGCGTCAACGGCGTGGCCGCCTCGATCGAGAACATGCCGACCTGGATGGGCACGAGCGCGGTGCGCTTCAGCCTCTCGGGCCTCCATACCCTCATGTGAAGGCCCAGCCCCCGGCCCCCGGCCCTCGATCCCCGCCCGAAGCTCGGCTCCCGCGATCATGCGCATCATCAAACCCCTCCGGCTCTCCATCCTTCAGCGCATGCTGATGGTGCGGCGCGAGAATCGCCTCAGCATCGGGCTGCTGGTCTATTTCCCGTTCGAAGCCCCCGATCGCCCGCTGCCCGAGATCGCGATGTGGCAGAAGGTCGTGAAGGAGATCGCCAAGGACACGGCGCTCGACGAGGGGCTGCCCAAGCCGCGCGGCGAGGTCATTGTCCACGGCAAGGCGTTCTCGCCGGGCGGGCAGCCGGCGCCGGCGTTCCAGGCCCGCCTGCAGATGGGGACGATCGATAAATCGATCATCGTCGTCGGTCGGCGGAAATGGACCTTCAGCGGCTCGACGCCGCCCGAGCCGATCACCGAGATGCCGATTGTGTACGAGAAGGCCTTCGGCGGCGCTGGCCACGGGCCAAACCCGATCGGCATGGGGCTATCCCCGGTGGAGGCCGACGGGGCCAAGGTGCACTGGCTACCGCACCTCGAGGACCCGAAGCGCCTGCTCAAATCACCTGACGATCGGCCCCCGCCGGCGTGCTTTGGGCCTATCGACGTCAGCTGGCCAGAGCGCACGAAGAAGGCCGGCACCTACGGCACGAAATGGCTCGAGACCGAGTTCCCGGGCCTCGCGAGCGATCTCGATCCGGAGATGTTTCAGGCGGCGCCCGAGGATCAGCGGTTCATCGGCTACTTCAAGGGCGGCGAGGAGATCGCGATCGAGAACATGCACCCGACGAAGCCGCGCCTGACGACGCGCGCACCTCGGCTGCGCGTCCGGTGCTTCGCCTCGACGAAGCGAGACGGCGGCGACTCGCCCCTCGTCGAGATCGCGACCCGCCTGGATACGCTGCTCCTCTTCCCCAACCTCGAGCGCGGCGTGGCGATCTACCGCGGCGTGCTCCAGACCGCGGAGGACGACGCTGCCGACGTGGCGACCCTCCTCGCGGCCATCGAGAACCCCGACGCGCCGAAGCCCTTCGCCCACTACGAGGCCGCGCTGGCGAACCGGATCGACAAGCAGAAGGGCCATCTTTACGGGTTCCGGGACCGGGACCTCCTGCCCGCGCCGGACCCGGACCAGCCTCCCCTCGCGGACGAGACCGTGAGTGACATGGACGCGCTGGTCAAAGGCGAAGGGCTCTTGCTCAAGCGAGGGTACGCCAAGGCCGAGCGGGAGCTCGAGAAGGCCCGCCTGGCGATGCGCCTCGCCGGACAGAACCCCGACGAGACGCTCCCCAAGGCCCTTCCTCCCCCCGAGGAGCCCCCGAATCTCGATGATTTGCCCGAGTACATCGAGAAGCTCGAGGTCGATTCGAAGAAGATTCAGGCCGAGGCCGAAACGAAGCGCACCGTCGCTCTGGACGAGGCGCGGGCGATCTGCGCAAAGCAAGGGATCGACTTCGACGCGCTCCTCGAAAAGGGGAAGCGCGAGGGCGGCGGCCCGCCTCCCTTTCGCGCCGAGCTGGAGATAAGGCGCCTCCAGGACCTCGCGGATATCGCGAGGAACGGCGGCACGCCGATGGAAGAGCTCGAGGTCAAGATCGAGGAGCCGGCGTTCCGGAGGAGCCTCGAGAAAATCGAGGAGATGCAGCTCTTCGCCTATCGATCCTTCGCGCACCATTTGCCTGCTGCGCCGGATCGCTCACCGGAGGATCAAGCGCGGCTGCGCGCCGAGGTCGAGGCGGCGGTCTTCGCGAAGAAGCCGCTCGTGCGCTGTGATCTCACCGGCGCTGATCTTCATGATCTCTCGCTCGCGGGGGCCGACCTGCGCGAGGCGCTCCTCGAACGCGCGGACCTCACGGGCTGTGATCTCTCGGGCGCGGATCTCTCGGGCGCGGTGCTGACCCGGGCGACGCTCGCCTCCGTGAAGCTCCGGGGCGCCAAGCTCGTCGGGACGAACCTGGGCGAGGTCAACGCCGAAGGCACGGACTTTTCGGGAGCGAACCTCGAGAAGGCCGTCTTTTACAAGGCGCGCTTGGCGTCGGCGAAGCTCTCGGGCGTCACGCTGCGCGGGGCAGATATGATGGAGGCTGTCCTCGAAGGCGCCGTGCTCGAAGACGTCGACGCGACCGAGGTCCTCTTCTTTCGAGCCAACTTGAAGGGTGCGCGCTTTGCGCGGGCGAAGCTCGGTAAGGCCACGTTCTTTCAGTGCTCGTGTGATGGTATCGATTTCACCCGGGCGAACCTCGAGGCCACGAGCTTCGTCGAGCTCTCCGCCGAGAACGCTTCGTTCCGGGAGGCCCAGGCGCGGAACCTTCGCCTCGTCTCGGCGACGTCGCTGCCTGGCGCGGATTTCACCGGCGCCGACCTCCGCCTCGCCACGCTCCGCGGCGTCGATTTCTCGCGGGCGAGCTTCGACGACGCCTGGGTCGAGGGCGCGGACTTCGGCGAGTCCAACCTCCGCGGCGCCCACCTTCTCCGGCTCCGCGCTCGAGGCGCGCGCTTCATGCGCACCGATCTCACGGACGCCGATCTCTCGGGCGCGAACCTGATGGAGACGCTGATGCAGCACGCCAAGCTCTCGGGCGCGAAGTTCG
>Ga0105048_10017002_pt1 | contig 11224 bp, 14 predicted proteins | sample MAT05_FD_78382 | JGI IMG/M metagenome (GOLD analysis project Ga0105048, IMG submission 78382) | Freshwater microbial communities from Lake Fryxell liftoff mats and glacier meltwater in Antarctica - MAT-05 | ecosystem: Environmental > Aquatic > Freshwater > Ice > Liftoff microbial mat | place...
GTGCCAACTGGCAGTGCGATAAGGCAATCCGTCCTCAGCGACAAGCCGCACAGCCAGTCGTTGGACGCGACGCGTGTAGAGACATTTGGGCAACGCGAGATCGGTCAGGTCAGCGGTGAAGTGAGCCACGGAGCGGATTGAAACCTCTCGGTTTGGAACGTCAGTCTCACAGCTTCCCGTTCTCCGTGGTGATGAGCCACGGAGCGGATTGAAACAAGTCGGCGGCAGCGGCGGCGGGTATGGCGGCAATGTTCTCCGTGGTGATGAGCCACGGAGCGGATTGAAACACCATGCCACCGAAGACCAAGCCGGTCAACCCCCGTTCTCCGTGGTGATGAGCCACGGAGCGGATTGAAACCTCCACCGCGTAGGTGCCGGAATACGTGGTATCACTGTTCTCCGTGGTGATGAGCCACGAAGCGGATTGAAACCATCCCATCGAGGGAGAGCTTGACGCAGGTCATGTTCTCCGTGGTGATGAGCCACGGAGCGGATTGAAACAGTTGAGCTGTCCGATCCGATGGATCGGCGTTGATGTTCTCCGTGGTGATGAGCCACGGAGCGGATTGAAACACGGAAGCACGGTTGCCCGCGCGGGCTTCCATCTCGTTCTCCGTGGTGATGAGCCACGGAGCGGATTGAAACAGGGAGCACGCCGTCAGGACGTTTCGGGCAATCCGGAAGTTCTCCGTGGTGATGAGCCACGGAGCGGATTGAAACAGCAGGTTTGTTGTGAGCACCGCTGCTGATGTGTCGTTCTCCGTGGTGATGAGCCACGGAGCGGATTGAAACATCTCACAATCCTCCACAAAGATTCACAAGGTTCGTGTTCTCCTCGGCGTCGAGCCGAGGAGCGGATTGAAACATACGTCACCTCCGAACCGGGCACTTACCGTCAGGGTTCTCCTCGGCGTCGAGCCGAGGAGCGGATTGAAAGCCTTCCCTGCATATGCTCACACCCGATCGTGAAGCAGGGCCGTCGCGGTGTACACGGTGTCCGACAGAGCATCACGGGCGAACGCGACGCAATTTGTGGATTTGAAGGCACGTGTGGCTTAATGACTGGTCGTGGGGATCGACAATTCGACGCGACCACTGACCCTCCGACTCCAAATACGAAATCCGTTTCGTTTTTCGGACGGCGGCTACATTCGATCTTCGATTCAAGCGGAGCGAGCCGTAACCTCGTCTATACTTCGCCGGGAACTGGAGTGCGATTGTCCCGTGGCCGAACGACTCCGGAGGCACCTGTGGTACGACTGTTGTTCGTGTGTGCCCGAAATCGGCTTCGTAGCCCGACAGCCGAACACGTCTTCGCGGCAGTGCCGGGCTTCGAGACCGACTCTGCGGGCATTGCACCCGACGCAGAGAATCCCATCACGCCGGAGTCGATTGCTTGGGCCGACATCATTCTTGTGATGGAGCCTTCACACAAAACCAAGCTCACCAAGTCCTTCTCGAAAGCACTCCGCGACAAACGCCTCGTGTGCCTCGACATTCCCGACGACTACGCCTTCATGGACCCGGAGCTGGTCCAGTTGCTGTGGGAACGTGTCCCCAGATTCGTGACCTCGCTGTCGGTCGCGAAACCCGAGTGATTTGCCGCGTGCCATGTGAACACGAACCTCGACTGGATAAGACTTAGATGAGCGATCAGATGAAGCCGAGCACAAACAATTCGTGGGGTCGAACGTGAAGTTGTCGTCCCGTGTAACCTCACGGTTTCGACGCATGCTGACCCGTCGTCTGGCGACTCGGTTCAAGCAATACGGGGGGAACGCATGCGATCCGTTATCGTGACCGGCCTCATCCTATTTTCTGCGTCCGCGTCCGCAGCCGAACCCCTCAAGTGGGTGAAGAAGCCAGAACTGACCTTCGATGAGAAGGCCAAGAAGTGGCATGTGACATTCGAGCTTGAAACGCTCTCGGATGTCGAGGTCGCCATTGTCGATCCCGAGAAATCCACTGTCGTTCGTCACTTGGCCGCTGGCGTGCTGGGGCCGAAAGCACCGCCGCAGTTTGTCGCGAACTCCCGCTCCCAGAAGTTGGAATGGGACGGCAACGACGACTACCACGTCAAGGTTCCGAAACCGGATACCCTGGCCGTGCGAGTGCGAGCGGGGATGAGCGTGGCCCTGGAGCAGATCGTGGGAGGCGATCCTTATGCGTACTTCTCCGACGAGATGGGCCACAACGATCACAGTCCATTCGGGATCAACGGCCTGGAACTCAAGTCGGACGGGAAGGTGTACGTCCTGGGGCATTCCAGCAACCTGGGACCGCCAGCGTTGCGGCAGTATGACATCGACGGCAACTACTTGCGAACCGTCTTTCCGCCACCTGCCGGGAAAGACGTGAAGGCCATGAAGGGGTGGGGGATCATCGTCAAGCCCGATGGCACCTACACACCGAAGTTCAACCGGCTCACCGACCCGTCGTTGACGACCACGTTCCTCGACACTCCCAACGGAGGCATGGCCCGGCTGTTCCCGACGCCCGACAACACACGCCTGAGTTTTTGGAACACGGGCTTCGGTGGTGCCACCTTCGATCTCATGACGATCAACGCGGACGGCACGATTCCCGAGACTCCCGCTGAACGACTGCTTGGCCCACTGGTCAAGAGTCCGTTGCTCGGCCTTGGGCCGGTGAAGCCCGAAAGTCACGTTGTGAATTCGTTGCTGGGGCCGGTGTTCACATGCCCGACCCCGGACGGGAAGTCCTTCTATCTCAGTGGAATCTTCGCCGCGACCACCTTGTACGGGTCGATCAAAGAGATCAAGACGGACGGCTCCTGGCGAGACGGACAGGTGTGGAAGGTCGATCTCGAAACGCGAACCGCCAAGGTGTTCTTCTCCCTGGAGGAGAAGGCCATCACCACGACCGTGAAGGATCGCAAGTCGGCACTGGGCGGCACGCACAGCTATGCCACCCTTCACGGCGTGGCTGTGGACAAGGACGAGAACGTGTTCGTCTGCGACCGGCTGAACAAGCGGGTCGTCGTTCTGGACAGCAAAGGGAAGGTCATCCGTGAAATCCCCGTCGAACACCCGGACGCTGTTGCACTCAGCAAACGGACGGGATCACTGTTCGTGACCACTCGCTTCGGTGACGAGCATTCCGGTCGAGGTCACGTGAACCTTCTCAAGTTCACCGACTGGCGAAAGGACGACAAACCTGCGGCGACTGTGCGTGTCTCCGACACCGGGTACACGGACCATCACAAGTGTTCCCACGTCGTTGTGTGTGACACCGACAAGGCCAGCAACGTGTGGGTCGCGTACACCGAGATGCCCGTTCGCATCTACCGAGACGACCCGAAAGGGTTAACGCTGCTCAAGGATTTCTACCGCGTCGAGGGCGCACAACGCTGCCTCGGTTTCGACCGCATGGAAGTGGATCAGCAGACGGAAGAGGTCTACGTTTTGGACGACCACACCAGCGTGTGGAAAGTCAGCGACTGGAAGAAACCCCGGTTCGTGAAGATGCCGCTCAAGACGGCAAGTATCGCCATCGACCCCCGGAATCGTCACATCTACACACGGACGCTGGCCGATGGGAGTTCATCCTATTCGGTGGGTAAAGTGGCCCGCTTCCATCTGGATCAGGGCGAGTACCCGCCAGCGAATTTCGGCGACACGGGGAGCAATCGACTCACCCCGGCGTTCCAGCATGAATGGTGCTTCACGGGCAACGGCGACAAGGGAATCGCGGTCGCTCCGAACGGAAATCTGGCAGTCGTGGGCGATCCGAAGGACGGCTTGCGAGTCTTCGCGGGAACTCAAGCGAAACTGCCGTGGGAAGCGACGACCATCGCCAAACTTCCGCATGCTGCTGGCGGGGTGCGATTCGACCTCCAGGGCAATCTGTACGTCGGGTATGTGGACAAGAAGCCAACGGCCACTCTGCCCGGATTTGAAGGCGACAGGTTCGCAGCCGCGATAGGCCGTATTCACAAGTACGCACCGACCGGCACTCTGGAGAGCGGTAGCCTCTTTCCCAAGGTGCCTGCTGCACCTTCGATAACTTATGACGTGCCGTATGGAGCGTTCGACACCGATTGCATCACCCGAACGCCCCGATTTGGCGTGGATGGCTTCGGCAGGATTTACTACCTGACGAACATCGCGCAACGGGTCGCGGTCATGGACAACGCGGGCAACGAGATCCTGCACTTCGGCACCTACGGCAACCGCGACTCGATGGGCGGGTTGCCATGCGATCTGGTCCCGACGAAGGGCATTCCGCTGGGCTTCCCGAACAGCGTGGACACCACCGACAACTACATCTACGTCGCCGACATGGTGAATCTCAGACTTCTTCGGATCAAGAAGAAGTTCCAGGCGGAAGGAACGTCGCAGTGAGCCGAACCCACGAGCGGTGAGCCGCGAATCCACTCCACTCGGTTTACCACATCGCTCCGCACTCGGTGTGTGGTAGGATCGAAACCACAACGGATCGTTCTTTCACGCAATGCGAGGGTCGATCATGTCGAAGTTGTTGCTGTGCGGTCTGATGTCGTGGTTGATCCTGAATTCGGCCACTCCCACACGAGCCGACGACGCGGAGGACAAGGCCGTCGCGTTCGTGAAGGGACTCGGTGGCAAGGTGATCCGGGACGAGAAACTTCCTGGAAAGCCCGTCGTCGGGCTCGACTTGGAGAAGACGGCGGCGACAGATGCGGGGCTGAAGGAAATCGCCAAACTCACAACCCTCACTACGCTCAATCTACGCGACACGCAGGTGACGGACGCGGGCCTGAAGGAATTCGCTCCGCTCAAGAACCTCGCCAACCTCTACCTGTTTGGCACGCAGGTGACGGACGCAGGGTTGAAGGAACTCGCACCTCTCACGAACCTCACCAACCTCAACCTTTTTGGCACGGCGGTGACGGGCGCGGGGTTGAAGGAACTCGCAACACTCAAAAGCCTCACCACCCTCAACCTGAGCGATTCGGCGGTGACGGACGCGGGTCTGAAGGAACTTCAGAAGGCGTTGCCGAAGTGCAAAATCGAGAGGTCGGACGCCTTTCGTGAAACCACTGCGACGGTCCAGTGCAGCGGTTCCAGGGAAAGTTCTCGGTGTGCCCGCAAACACTCGCGGTGGGACGAAGCAACGACTGGCGCTGCACCCGTGAGCAACACATAAATAGTCAGCCCGAGGGAGTAGATGTCGACCCGGTGGTCAAAAATTCCACCAAATCGCTCCGGGGCGAGGTAAGGCCAACTCCCGCGGAGCACCTCGCCTGCCATAATCCGCCCGGCGTCCACACGACGAGCGGTCCCGAAGTCCGCAACCTTGACGGTGCCGTCAGCCGCGAGCAAGAGATTCCCGGGTTTCACGTCGCCATGCACGAATCCCGCAGAGAGTGTTGCCCGAAGACCGCGAACGGCATCGCACGCGATCCCGAGAACCTCGGATGGTGGCAACGGTCCACGCCGTGCGAGTTCGTCTTTGAGACTGCCCCGGGCCAGGTACTCGGTCGTGAGGAACGGGAACTCGCCGTGCGTGCCTGCATCCCACAATCGCACGACATTCCGGTGAGCGATCTCCAGCAGCGTGATCGTCTCGGTGTGGAGTTGCTCGGCCGCTTCGGCTTGCTCGGCGATCTTCACGACAACGGGGCAACCCAAACCCGTGTGTATCGCCCGGTAAATCGCCCCGTTCGGACCCGAGCAGAGCAAACTCTCGATCACCGAACGGCCGATCACTTGCCCCGCTTCCAGGGCCAGCGGTTGATCCTGGGATCGCTCGGTGCGTGCTCCGCTCACTGACCGAGCACGAAGCGGTCTCGGCGGGAGCATCTCCTTCAGGTCACGCGGGTCGAGTTCGCCGGCCGCAATCATGTATGCAGCTCGCGCCGCGATGCGATCGAGCACGCCAGCCTGCACCAATCGCTGCAGCAATGGAATTGCCGTCTCCGGACCACTGCTCGCGTCGGCGAGGAGACGGGCCGCCTCGTCGCTGAATTCGGGATCGGAACAGAGGCTAAGCAGGATGCGACTGACGCGCAACCGCGCTGAATTCGGTGGGGTTGATGGTGTCATTGTTGTGGCGATTCGTGGAGGCGCAGATCCGTGCGAGTACACTTCGGGTTCAAGAATTGAACAGCGACAAGGAAGGCGGTGTGCCGCGAACGGATGTTTATACCGCTGACTGTTCCGACGGATTACCAGAACCTCATCCTATTTTAGTCTCGTCTCGAACGACACTGCCGGTATGGCGAACAGCGAGTAGTGATCGCCAGCCGAGATCGAGCGGAAGGCGAACGAACGGATTGAAACGACCCTGACGTCGAAGTCCGTCGAGTCGCCGCCGAAAGAGCCGAAGTTCAACGACATCATCGGGGTCTCAACCCGGTGGCAGAGCCGGTACTTCGACTTTATGGCGACGGATGCCTGCCCCGGCCGAACGCGATCCCGCCGACGTTCGAGGTCAACTTCGCCCGGGTCCCTGAAGTCGATCCGCAGTGAGCGCTGGTGTCAGCCGTGAGCACGGACATGAAAGAAAGAATGTGCGTAGCCCCCTCCCCATCCACAGTCGACACCCCACCCAGGAACGCCTGGATGGTGTTCGTGATTGTCCCAAGGGAAGGGGAGGGGACCTGTACTGCAGCACCACATCCCAATCGTGGTGATCCTGATCGAACCAGAAGCCATCGGGTGATGCGTGGCCATGAGAAACGATCCGCGCGATTCGAAGTCGACGTCGAGGTGGAAATCTGTTCATGTCTCGCATGATTCGGACGCGAACTCCGAGATGAATTGCCGATCGCGATCACATCAGGTGTGCCGATCTGCTTGCTGGTGCATCACATCAATGTGTTTTGGTGGGCCTGAAATTGTTCTGATGAACTTTCTTCCGGACAAGTCAAATGGTTCCAGGGGTGGGGTGTGCATCTCGCGTGGAACCATTTGGGTCGAACCTGTCAGGCGCGTTTGTGACTGGTCGGCGAGAGAGAAGAAGACCCAGCACAACCGACCCAACACGTTGTTTGGCCTCGACAAATCGACGGTCCTCTTTCCTGGGGGCATTGCGTCAGGCTCTTTTGATAAAAACCCAGAGTCCCAGTCGCGGCTCACTGGCCGACTTACGTTCGTGGCAGGTCATGGGCGGTTCGGATTCACACGGAGTCGCGTGGATCGGAGTCCCCGCTGACCCAAGGCATTCCAGTAAGATGGCGATTGAGGAGAGGAATCGAGAGGATGTGGAAGAGGTGACGAATGGCCCGACGGAAAACGAAGGACACACCGGGGCCATACCTACTCGATATTCGGCTACTCCGCGAACGCATCCCATCGCCAGAGGCTTACCCGTTCTGCCTGCCCGCCTTTCGGAATCTCGACACCCTGAAGTTCCACCCGAAGGTGACATTCTTCGTGGGAGAGAACGGTGCCGGGAAATCGACCCTACTGGAAGCACTCGCGGTTTCATGCGACATGAACCCCGAGGGCGGGAGTCGGAACTTCAACTTCGCGACCCGCGCTTCACATTCCTCGCTCGACCAGTACCTCCGGTTGGCCAAAGCCATTGCCAAGCCAGGGGACGGTTACTTCCTGAGAGCCGAGAGCTTCTTCAACGTGGCTACGGAGATTGAGAATCTCGGTGTCGGTGGAGGATACGGTGGGCGTTCCCTGCACGAGCAATCCCACGGCGAATCGTTCTTCGCCCTGTTCACCAACCGCTTTCGGGGGAATGGCCTGTACTTGATGGATGAGCCCGAAGCAGCGCTCTCGCCCAAATGACAACTCGAATTCCTGGTCCTCCTGCACGACTTCTGCCAACGCGGCTCGCAGTTCGTCATCGCAACCCACTCGCCGATCATCATGGCCTACCCGGACGCCCGCATTTATGTTTTCGGCTCCGACGGGATTCGTGACATTCCCTACACCGAGACTGAGCACTATCTGATTACTCACGGGTTCTTGAGCAATCCCCGGCGAAGTTTGTCTACTCTGTTGGGGGACGACTCACACGCGGTCTGAGGAACGATGGTCATGAATCAGGAAGGCCCAATCACCGTTGTCGTTCGCCACCGGGTCAAGTTGGGAAAGGAAGGACCGTTCGAGGAATGGCTTCGCGGCATCACGCAAGCGGCACTGCGGTTCGATGGTCACATGGGCTTTCACATCATTCGCCCGACTGACCCCAAGCGGCCCGAATACCTTGTCCTTTTCCGATTCGACACGCTCGAGAATCTCACCAGCTGGGAGGAGTCGAGTACGCGCGAGGAATGGCTGGACCGGCTCGAACCGTTAACAACGCACCCGCCCGCTCGAGAACGACACACCGGGATGGAAGTCTGGTTCTCGCCTCCGCCTGGTCAATCCCCCCCGCCCCGGTACAAGATGGTCGCTGTCACGATACTGGCGCTTTATCCGCTAATCTCGCTCGTCCAGTTCGCGCTCGTTCCGCTCCTCAGCGACTGGCCGATTGTGCTGCGGACTCTCGCAACCACATCCCTGCTGGTTTGCATCATGACGTATGGGGCGATGCCGCTGACGACTCGAATGCTGTCGCGGTGGCTGTATGCGCCTCGGAATACGTGAGCACGGATGTTCTCTCTGCTATTCGGGCAGCGATGATGGAAGCGTTCTGGTGCTACTCGCCGCTTACGATTCAACAGGCAATGGAACGCCTTCAAGGTGAGTTCAGGTTCTTATCTGCCGAATACGACTACGAGAACGTGTACGAATGGTTCGAGGTTACATCTCCAGACGGCCTCCGGTTGAACGTGTCCCGGAAACACCGGGACGGTGAACCGGATTTTGCGGACCCTGTCCGCATCAGTGCTTCGGCGTACCAATCCGCTGACAGCCTCGGTGACCGGTTGGCGATCTGTCTGGGGACCACTGTCTACTACGGTCAGGTCACATACCTCGGTGGCGACGAATTCAGTTACAACGAAGCCAGTCGATTCGAACCCAGTGAGCAGCATAACTGAGGATCCGTTTTCCATCGGGCGCGCTGCATTCAGCCACTGCTGCTCTGCGTGGCCAGCGCCATCGCGGTCTCATCATTTTGGAATTGGCCTCATACCAATATCTTGACATCAAAACCGAGCTGGACCGCGAAGGCCGTCAGGATGCCGCCGTAACCGCCGGTCAGGTCGTAGGTCAGACCGATGAGAAACGGCCCGGCGCTCGACGCCGCGACGACCCCAGTCGAGAACGTGCCGCGGATCTGACCCAGGTGGAGGCGGCCCCAGTACCGGACGCACACCACCGACGTGAGCCCGCCGGATAGCCCCTGGGCCACGCCCATCAGTACCCCGCACCCGACCACCGCGCCACCACGATCATCTTGACACGGATTGACGACTTCGAGCCCATAGCGGTGAGTGAGCTATTATGCGTTGACTCGCTGAGGAGAGGTCTGCGAAAGCCGAGCAACGAATCTGTTGCGGAGAAAAAGAATGGAAAGTGACGCGTTGATGTCTCCCGACGCGGGAGCGAACTGATCTTGACGAACGTGGTTTCGCGGAAGACTCTGCCACAATTTCTGGTACGGACCACACGCAACACCGTTCGTGGCGGTCAATCAACTGACGGGAACCGGAACGGTGACCGCCACCACGGACGGTGGTCGGACGTACTTTACTGGGTTGGGCACACCCGTGGTCCTCAACCTTTCCGATGGCTCCGCCTCCATCACCGGTGGCTCGCCTCCATCTGGCCTGGCAATGCATGGTCCAGGCGAAAGCTCGGCCGGTTCACTCGCCTCCGCCGCTCCCCAGGCCGGCGGACCGATACCCTTGAATGCGGCTCTCCTCGGCGTCTCAATCGCTCCTGGTACCAATGGCACGAAAGTGCTAACTGTGTCCATCTCGGACAGTAACGGGTCGAGTCTCGGGTCGGACACACTGAACATCCCGGACGGTGGGTGGTGGGTCATCGGCCTTGGGCCGGGTCAGGAACCGGCACCGCAGCCATTCCCCGACCCGGAGCCAACTCCCACGCCCCTTCAAGACCTTCCGCCGTCCACTACTCCCGGCGTTCCGGAACCGGCCACATTCGCCTTGCTGGCGTCCGGAACCGTCCTCGTGCTGCCGTGGCTGCGACGGAAGGGACGGGTTCGTACGTTGAATTCCTGATGCCTTCAATAAGAGAGGAAACTCGCTCCGCACGCTTTCTCACCCTCGCGCCTTGCCACCGCCGGACCGGATGTGCCGGATCGCACGACCAAGCAGTGAGTAAATCCGTGTTGCCGAGGCCGAATCCAAACCGGATTGGTTGAGGCACACCGCAAACAGGAATACCCGCACTTTGCTCCCGTCGTCAGAGCTGAACTCCTGGATCAATTCCACGAACACACCGCCGAACTGGAGATCAAAGAAGATCAGTACATTCTCACCCTGTCGTGCCGGTGCCACGAGTGCGTCGAGCGCGGGCCACTGCGAGAAGCACCGGGTTGCCAGTGCGTCCCACCTCGCGAGCTGTTCACCGACCGTCGTCATAAGGTCCGCCCCGTCCGCGACCTTCATGCCATCCACTCGCCGCATCCGAGCAAACACATCTTTCTCGGGCAACGCATCGTGAACTGACTTTTCAGATCGCTCACCCTCAACCGAAAACATTGCAGCGTAATCCAGTTGCCGGGACCAGCGGATGTAGTGTCGCATGGCACGGCGGTATTCGGTTCTCAGGTTCGGTGCGTCTGGTGAAAAACTGCTCGGGTCGCGAGGGTGAAACCACCGGCAGTAGGCGTACAGGCCAACGAGCGTGGCCGCGAGCAACGCGAACGATGTCGCCCCGACTGCCTCCGGCTTGGCCCCTTCTGTGCGCACCAGGGCTTCGAGCAGAGTCACTGGCGGTGTCTGATACTTTTGCGCCCCTCGTTGGAGCAGGCCGGCAGCTGTTACAAGGAGTACCACGGCGAGCGAGAGAAGGTAGCCGCGGTGCGGGTTAATCCACTCCGCGACGGGTCGCCCACTCCCGAACGAGATCAGGACGTTGAAAAGCCCGTAGGCGATCGCGGCGAAGCCGACGGCACTGGCGAGGTCTCGGAGTTGGAGATCGCTCATAAGTTATTTCCGGCAGTGGGACCGATGTGAATGGTCTATCGAGAGTTCGATCCGCAGGCTGGAAGGTTCACGAATCGAGACAGGGTTCAAAGCCGGGTAACAGATGGAGGCTTGGTGACCCTGCCCAGAAATGCCTGTTTCCCCCAGACTGAGGGTTGCAACACACCCAGTGCATGGAGGAAACAGGCATGTGCATTCTTA
>Ga0105048_10017004_pt1 | contig 11224 bp, 8 predicted proteins | sample MAT05_FD_78382 | JGI IMG/M metagenome (GOLD analysis project Ga0105048, IMG submission 78382) | Freshwater microbial communities from Lake Fryxell liftoff mats and glacier meltwater in Antarctica - MAT-05 | ecosystem: Environmental > Aquatic > Freshwater > Ice > Liftoff microbial mat | place...
CATGCACATCGTCAGGCTCGAAGAATTGACACCACCTGCACCGACGAGCACTGAAACTGAGCCGCCTACTGTGGAACACTAGATCGCCTTCACCATGCCTAGCGAAACCTTGATCATTGCAATCTCATTCTCCAATCGCTTCACATTTTCGCGCAACTGAACCACCTCCGCTTGAAGATCGGCGTATTTCGTATCCGGCACACTCGTTGTCCGTTGTGCCACCGGCTCCGGATCCACGGCCCCGCCGGCGTGTTTGGTTTTTTCGCGATCCAATTCCGCCGGTTCGTAGAAACCGTGCGTGACCATCGTGCCGCGGCGGTCCGGCGGCGAGAGGTAGACCACCAGTTTCCGCTCTGCCAGGCTCTTCAACATGTCGCGGAGTTCTTCAAGGGTTTTGATCTCCTCCATCCGGCTCGCGCGGCCACGTAAGTCTCCCTCGGTTTGCGATCCGCGTAACACCAATTCTGCCACCACCGCCATTTCGGTCTTTGTGACTTTCCAGAGTTCGTAGAGCAGGTGCCGGTATCGATCGACACGGCTACCCGTCATCTTCATCACCAGGCCGCGACGTTGCAGCGTGTCCAGTGTTTCCTCGACAGTGTCCTCGTCGAGATCGAGCACGGGGTCGCGGTTCGATTTTTGATTGCAGCCGATGGTGATCGAGTTCAAAGTCATCGGATACGCATCGGCCGACTTCGACGTCTTTTGCTTTTCGATGAGCACGCCGAGCACCCGCCGTTCGTTCGGCGGAATGGGTTCCCAGGTGTTGGTTGGTTCGGACATGCTGGCCTCGGTAAGCCGCGTTTCGTAGAAACTCGGCTGAACACGGCGATTCTACAAAACGCCGATGAACTTACTTGGTCGTCGGAAACATCGCAGGGTCGGCGACCAGCGGGTCAATCGCATCGCCTTGCAACGCTTTCATAAACAATACGAGGTCTGCCTTCTCCGTGGCCGTGAGGTTCAATTTGAAAGGAATGATCGGCCGGCCTCCCCGGGTCAGGAACGGCTTCGGCGACTTGTCATCCGGATGCTTCAAGTATGCCTCTTCGGCTGCCACGTCTCGCATCTTGATATCGAGAAACTCGTTCACGTTCCCCCCGCGGTCGTAGAAATCGACGACGGCTTCCAAAGTTTTCTCTTCCCCGGAATGCAGGTAGGGGGCCGTTGTCATCAAACTGCGCAAGCCCGGTGTCTTAAACGCCCCCATCAGTAGGTGGTCTTTCTGCCCCGTGGGCATCGCAGCATAGCGACCGGCTTCAATCTTCGGCAAGTGACCGTCTTTCGCCCCGACGCCAAGGTTGTGGAACTGGTTATCCGTGAAGTTATCACCCGTGTGGCAACTTGTGCAACGGGCCTTGTTGAAGAACAGGTTCCGTCCGTTGACGAGGGATTTCCCAACGGCTTCGGACTTTGTGGCGTCTTTCGCGGGGTCAAGCACCAGCGCTTTCAAAGCGTCCGTGTCCTGGGCAGTAAATGCGTCCTTGACCACGGCCGTGAAGTCCGCGGCAGTCAATTCGTACTTGCCTGTTTCTTCTTCTTTGACACGCTTCCGCATGGCGACATCGGCCCGGTCGTAGATGCTGTTGCCCGAGAGAACAGTGCGTTCGTACGTGGCAATCGCCTTCGCCGCGGCGTCCCGAGTTGGTAAGTGGCCAAAGATTTTTTGGAACCACTTCGTATAGTCTGCGTTCGCCCGCAGTCGCAGAATGGCTTCCTCCCACGGGTCGCCTTTGCCGCCGAACATTTCGCTGGGGTTGCCGACGGGGCCCTGGGCCTGGTCTTCGAGGAGTTGAGCACGGCCATCCCAGAATTGCAGGGCGTTGTACGCACTGTTAATCACGGTCGGCGAGTTGATCCCGCCGAGGGCCTCATTGATGCCGAGCGAAGTTTTGCGTTGATCGGTGAACCCTTTCTCCGGAGCGTGGCACGTCGCACAGGCAACACGGCCATTCGTGGACAGGGTTTTGTCGTAATAAAGGCGTTTGCCGAGTTCCCACTTCGCCACGGTCATCGGGTTCGATGAGGGAATCGGCGGGGCACTTGCGAGGCCAAGGGGCACTTTGATTTTCACGACGCGGCGAGTGACCTTCTGGCCCGTGCTCGGGTCGAGCACTTCTTCCGTTCCTTCGTTCCAGTACTTGGGGAGTTTCTCCCACTCCGCCGCGTTCGTGCCGCGGGCAACGAAGATGAGCGGCGCGTCGTTCTTGAAGGCGAGCTTGAGGGCGTCATTCGGAATTGCAGCATCAAGCGGGTCGATGCCCACCGGCTCGTCAGCACTGAGCAAACTCGATGATCCGAGTATCGTTGTTGCGAGTGTGAGGAGAAAGACTCCTCGCGGAATCGGCATGGCGAAAACCTCGTCGTGGAAAAAGTGGTACCCGGCGGGCAAGGCAGGAAGGTATTTTATGAACATCCTTAGACGATGGATTATTGGATTTCAACGATCCGCAGCGGCAAGGATACTTTCGATACTCGGCCGGTCGGTCGGTAACCGACTTGGGTAACTGAACGTGATTCGCCCTGCTCGATCGAGAAGGAAGTCGCCGCCGAGTTGTTGAACATCTTCCCCAGCGTAGGGCATTTGAATTCGAGTTCCACGAATGCGTGCTCGGAGATATCGCCAGAGTTCGCCCGGGCGGAAGAATGACCACCACGGAGTCCGTTCGAGACCGAATGCCTTGTAGGCAAGCCGATCGGGGTCAGTGACGAACGGGTAGTTCTTCGGTGTGCGTTCCAAATACCGAGCAAGGACTTCGACTTTCGATTGCGTGACGACGACAATTCCGATCCCGGCGTTTGTAAGTCGATCGATCTGTGATTCCACCTGCACGAGGTGGTCAATGCAGGCGATTCAAGCAAGGTGCCGGAGGAAAATCAAAAGGGTTTGATCGGAAAGCAACAGGGATTCCAGGCGTACGGTTTCGCCAGTTGGAAGTTGGAACGAGATTCCACGGGGTGCGTCACCGATGTTCATGCTTTCATTCTAGCTGGGCCGATCGGCCCTGTCCCTCGCACGGCAAGAATCCGCCCCACCTCTCGCAAGAACCCCCACGCAAAACCGAAGTGAATCCCCACGAACACCCCCGGAATCCGGACCGCGATCTTGAAGGATTTCCCACGTCCCAAGTACACGGACCCGCCCAGAATCACCGCACCATAAAGTGCCAGCGATGCGAGATAGAGTTGAAACACTTCCATCGCAGCAAATGAGGCAAGCCCACCGATGATGAGCCAGAGAAACCACAACGGTGGCACGAGTGCTGGCACCGATAAGGATCGCGGGTTCTTTGCCGCGAGGCGAGCCCGGCCGCTGCCGTAGCGTGCGAGTTGCTTCACCAGTGCAAGCCAGGTTTTCCGCGGATGGTAAACAATTTTCACGGCAGGACTGAAGTAGCACGTCAGTTTCGCATCGTCGACCCGTTGATTGAACTCGACGTCTTCGCAGGCATCGAAGGCTTCATCAAACATGCCGATGCGGCCAAAGACCTGGGCCCGGTAGGCGACCGCGGTGGATTGCGGCGGCACGAACTTCGGTTCATTTGAGTAGATGTCCGATTCCGGATTGTGTCCCAGGCGGCTGGCTCGTGCGACGGCGACGGCAGCTTGGAAGAGTGTCGGGTCCGGCAGATCGAGCGGTTGCGGCCGGCCGATGCAATCCGCCTGACTCGCTTCGAATGCAGTAGCGAGGTTCCGCAAATAATGTTTGTCCGGCACGTGGCAGTGCCCGTCCACGACCACGGCGACTTCGCCCGTCATGTGTCGAACGGCCATGTTTCGCCCGGCGCTCGAAAGCCGGCTCGGGTTAAACACGAGTTTCAGGTTCGCGAATTCGCCCTGCAACCGACGGATGATCGGCACGGTTTCGTCCTCCGACAGGCCATCGGCGACGATCACTTCGAACTTATCGGGATAGTCCTGGGTGAGCAACGACCGCAAGGTCTGCTCGATCGACCGGGCCTCGTTGCGGACCGGAACCAGGACGCTGACAGACGGCATCCGTGCCTCCGAGGAGATGGGGAGAGTCGCCTTTCACTCCGCGAAAGAAGTCGATTGCTTTTCTCCCCTCTCCCTTTGCGGGAGAGGGGCCGGGGGTGAGGGGTGGGCTCCTCCAGCGACAGAATGCGCCCACCCCTCACCCGGCCCGCAGAGCCGGGCCACCCTCTCCCGCAAGGGGAGAGGGTAAGCATGCTTATTCCTCCGACGGAACCCTTGGAGGACGTCGATAGACGCGACGCAAACCAACAAGTTTGAACGCGGTACAGATGTAAACCTTCAAGTCCATCAACAATCCGACTTGCTGCGTGTAGAACCGGTCATAGATCGCTTTGTTTCGCACGCTTTGCAAACAGGAATCGGGCGGCAGGTGAACCTGAGCAAAGCCGGTGATGCCGGGCTTGAGCGTGTGTCGGCGGTCGTAACCGGGAACGGCACGGCGGAGTTCCTTGCAGATTTCTGGACGTTCGGGCCGGGGCCCAATCAAGGCCATGTCGCCGCGGATCACGTTGAACAATTGCGGCAATTCATCGATGTGCAGCGTTCGAAGGACATTGCCAACGGGCGTGACACGGGGATCACCGGGCATCGACCAGCGCGGCCCGGTGAGGCTTTCACAATCGTGGGACATGGTGCGGATTTTGTAAATGGTGAAGACCCGGCCGCCACGGCCGACGCGGGCTTGCGTGTAAATCACCGGCCCCCGCGAGGTCAACCTCACGGCCAATATCGCCACGAGAATCACGGGGATCGCGAAGACCAGCATCACGGCCGCGAGCGGGAAGTCGACAACCGCTTTCCAGCGGATCGCCCACGTCACCCGGGCCGACATGGGAACCAGCGGTTGCGGCGGCGGTGGTGGAGGTCGGCGCGTCAACGCGGGTCTCGGGCTGGGCCGCGAAAGGGCGGTCGTCGGGGGATACGCATTCATCAGTTCAACAATCCTCGGCTTCGGGGCGATTGCTCGCAGAGCCTCATGCTCCGGTCAAAACCGCCCGCCCTCAACGGCCGGCCATCAGCCCGGCGTACTGGGCGAACGTCGTCGTCACGAATTGGCGCACCGCCGGCGAATCCCCCGCGGGCCATGCTGTGTCGGCTTCCGAGACGGAAGTCACGATATACACTTTCACGAGCTCCGCAACCGAAAGAAACTTCAACCGGGCCTTGTCGGGAGCAGTCCACGTGCCATCCGGGCTCCAGGCCCAGCGGACCCGCACGCGGTCGGTCCGGGTCGCCGACTTCTTCTCGAACTCGGCGACGTAATACTCCGCCACGGCCCCGCCGGGAAGGTCGATCCGTTCCCGTTTTGGCTCTTTCACCGTTTTGAACCCGCTGCTCGGATAGCAGACATCGGGCGTGTGCGTCGACACGGCTCCCGGGGGTCCAGTAATGACGGAGACCGCGATCGAAAGGTTCTTACTCGGAGAGAAATACCTTCGGCTCGACGCTTGCGATTTCTCCTTCACGGGGAGATCGTTCGGGATCTGCTCGGACTGGTAATCCCCGAGTTCGACGGCATGAGCGTGCAATTTCGAAGCCGAACTCTCGGTCGAACCGATCGACCCCCAACGGCGAGTGGAGGCCCCGTGAGCAATGGCCCCCACGGCGACGAAGAGAAGGCAGATGATGAACGCGGTTCGGTTCATGGGTCCTTGTTCTTTCTCCCCTCTCCCCTTGCGGGAGAGGGGCCGGGGGTGAGGGGTGGGCGTTGCAACTGGCAAGAAGCGCCTACCCCTCACCCGGCCCGCAAAGCCGTGCCACCCTCTCCCGCAAGGGAAGAGGGTAAGACATCAACAAAGCGCTTCATTCTCCGACGCCCCGAGGTAGACAACGCCGGTATGCGGCACTTCCATCGCCGTGAGACGGTCAATCGCCCGCTTGACAAGGGGCAACCGAGTCTCGCGATAAAGCGTGCAGACGAGCACGACATCGCAGCGACGCGATACCTCGGCCGTATCCGCGGCGGTGAGCAAGGAGTGTCCGTGGACGATGACGCAATCGTAGGGTTCGCTGAGCCGAGTCATCAGCGTTTCGAGGCGACCGCCGACCGCGGCCATGCGGGCTTCTTCGGACCAAGTGCCCGCGGGGAGGAAGTGCAGCCCATTGGGCAACTCGGCTGCGGAGCCGCGGGGGTCCTGATTCGAACGAAGCAGATCGCAGACGCCGCCGACGTTCGCGGTGCCCGTGAAGGCATGCATTGAGGGATTGCGAAGGTCGAAGTCGACGAGCAGGGTTTTGTACCCGGTTTGAGCGAGGCTGTTCGCAAGGCCGAAGGCGGTGAACGCTTTGCCTTCATCGCCGAGCGGGCTGGTGACACCCACCGTCACAGCACCGCGGGAGAGCCAGTTTTGCGCAACGAACGCCCGAAGTTTGTCCACGGCCTCCGTCATCGCGGCCCGTTTTAGCGGGTCATTGAGCGTTGCACTATCCGGTTGCCCGGGGACGACGCCGACCACGGGCGTCGGTCCACTCGATCGCAGTTCGCCGAGGGAACTGATTTTTCGCACCCGTGATTCGTAGCCGACGAGCCCGAGGCCGACGAGCATGAATCCGGCAAAGGCCGCTCCGATTGTGGCGATGATTTGCTTCTTAGCGTCTTTCTGAGCGGGCACCGACGCGTCTTGCCGTTTGGTCACCCGCGGCGGCGATTGCATCTCCAGGTCGAGCCCCACTAATTGGGCCGAGACGCGGCGGTACATGTCGTCGAGCGTATACAGATCGGTCTTGGACGGGTCGACGAGCGGGCCCTTGATGTCGTCTTTCGTGCTCGGCGGCGGTGTTTCGCTGAGTTCCTTCCGCGCATCGTCGCGAAGTTTTTTGGCGACTCGTTCTTTTTCCTGGAGCGTTCGCAAGCCCCGCTCCGCGGCATCGAGTTGCAAAATCAGCCGATTGGCCTCGGCCTGGCGCTTCCCGCCCTCGATGGATTTCGCCTTCTCCAGCTTGAACTTTGCTGCCTCGGCCTCCGCCGTTTCGGCTTCGATTTTCTTGCGGACCACGAGCGTGGATTCAGGGTTATTGACCGACTTCCGCAAGAACTCGTGATCCCGGCGGAGCATCTCGGCATGCGCGTCGCGCGCCACGACTTCGAGGTCTTTTTCCACCGCGGCGATTGTCTCGGCACTGAAAGGGGCCTTCTGCAACGCATCGAGATGTTGCTTGATCGTCGCGATCTCGGTTTGTCGTTCTTTCAACGCTCCAGGGTACTGCTCGATTTCACTTTCCAACTGAGCGACGCGGGACACCAGGATTGGGAACTTGGCTCGCTTCACCGCGTCCGAATCGATGATGGCAATGGCGGTGACGGACGCCGTCCCCGGCGAAACCGGAATCACGCCGACGCCGCCCGCCTGGGTCAAGTTCGGATCGACAACCCCCATCGGGTTCGTGGTGGTGACAGGGAACGGCCCCGGCGTTGTCGTTCCGCCGGGCGGCCCGAGTTTCAACTTCAGCAGGTCTTCGAGTTTCGTTTTAGCGATTTCGACTTTGAGTTTGAACTCCGTTTTCGACCGCAGTTCTTTCTCCACGACCTCGCGGTAATACGCATCTTTCACGGCATCCACGATCAATCGCACGTCGTCGGGCCGGTCGCCCTCCAGCGAGATCCGGATGATTTCGGACCCTTCGGAATAGCTGACCACGAGCTTTTCATCGAGGTATTTGATCGGGTCTTTCTGCTCTTTGAGCGTCTGCGTGTCGCCGATGTGGTACTTCGGGTCGTTCAGGGCCGCGTTCAGCACGAACTCGGATTTGATGAGTTGAGCCGTCGTTTTCAAATAGGTGACAAATTCGGTCCGGCCACGAGTCGGGTCGCCCTGCCCGGCAATCGAGGAGGGCGTCGAAGCGACCTGGAGCAAGGCGTACGATTCGTATTTGCTCGGGGTCAACGACCAGGCCAAGTAAGCGAGCCCGGCTCCGACGAGGGCTCCGGTGAACGCGATGGTGAGGGCGTGAAGTCGGAGGTAGACGAGGATCGGCGGCCCGCTGGGGGTGTCCAGCTTCGGGCGCTCAGGCGAGCGGGGGGGGGTGTGCGTTCGCCGCGTCGTCGCGGTTTGAGCGGGAGTGGTCGTGGGGCCGTTCATGGGGCGATTCCGTTCCATGTCTTACCCTCTCCCCTTGCGGGAGAGAGTGGCCCGGCTTTGCGGGCCGGGTGAGGGGTGGGGGCCTCCTGCGACGGAAGCGCCCACCCCTCACCCCCGGCCCCTCTCCCGCAAGGGGAGAGGGGAGGAAAACCAAAGGCCAACTCGTTATGCAACCGCAGGTGTCAGAACAAACCCCGGTGTTTCAGCTACTGGAGCAGGGCGGATCACCAACCGGGCCAGGATCCAAAGTTGCCCTGCCAGCAACGCGAGCCCGACCGGCATCATTAACCAGCCGTGAACATCGTGGAGAACGTGCTGCAAGTCCTTATCTGCAGTTTGCGTGTAGGCCACGCCCGTCGCGGTAATTCGCAGAACGTTTGTGATCACCGCAATCGGCACGATGCCGAGCAGGATCATGAGTTTTTCGAACTTGGTTCGATCGAGCGTGAGCACGGCCCCGACAGCGAAGGCCGCAAAGGTCATCAGCATCTTTAACCCGCTGCACGCATCGACGACGCCGAGGCGAACATCGTCGATCAGGATGACGTGGCCTTCGGACACCGCAGGCAGGCCAAGCGTTTGCAACAGGAACGTGCTCGCTTCCGTGGCAACGACCTTGAGTGGCCCACCAACGTTTTGTTCGAGTTCGTACGGCAACGGAATCATGAAGACGAGGAAGAACACCGCCGGGGCGACGAACTTCGCGAGTTGGAACCCGCCCGAAACGACGGCGATTGCCATCAAGGAGAGGAGCAACGCGGCCGCATCAAGTTGGTGGAACAACAACCCACCCGCAAGCCAGCGGACGGCAACGAGAATTCCGAGCACGAGCCCCCCGAGTAGCGGACGGGGCGAACTCAGGACCAGACCTGTTTTGGCGGCTCGCCAGAGTAAGAACGCCGAGAAGAACGGCACAAGGAAGCCGTGCGAATACTGAGGGTCGTCGGACCATTTCTCGGTCATCCAGTCGAGCGTCGGCAGGAATGCCCAGGCGAGACAAATGACCACGAACGCCGGGATCGCCAGCGATTTGTACGATATTTTCGAAATGTTGGACGGTTCGATGTTCGACATCTGTGTTCATCGGCAATGAGTTCATCGGCTACGTCCGTGTGCCGAGGTCTGTTGGTCCAGACGAGCGGATTGTGGCCAAGAAAACCCGGGGCGTGCAACCCCAACTTGTCAGGTTCATTTTGCGAAAACCGCATCGAAGCATTGTTCCCGACCGCGGTGAGCGTTAAGCTCTCCGCGTCGAATTGTTCGTACCTCACGAGAGCCCAACGATGTGCGAGATCTTTTTGTTGATTGCTTTGGGCCGCAAGGTCGCCTCGATGGCGGCCGAGAAGAATCGAGCGGGATGGCCCTGGGTCATCATGCTGATCGTTTTTTGGATCGGCGGCGAAATTACCGGTGCTGTGATTGGAGCGATCCTGAGTGATGGTGGCGGTGGCGGAGGTGATGATCCCCAATTGCTTGTCTACGGTTGCGCGATCGCGGGCGCGGTGATTGGAGCGATTACGACATTCGTCGTGGTATCGATGCTCCCCGAGGACGAGCGGAAAGACGATTACGACGACCGCCCTCGCCGCCGGAGTCGTCGCGATTCTGACGATGACGATGATCGACCAAGCCGCCGGCGTGATCGGGATGATGATGATGACGATCGGCCACGACGTTCAAGCCGCGAGGACGATGATTACGGTGAGCGCCCACCCCGTCGCCGGAATGATGATTGATGTAGGACAGGGCCTCCCGGCCTGTCGTGAGACGATTTTGAGTCGAATGGGCTATGAAAACCAAAAAGACAGGCCAGGAGGCCTGTCCTACGCGGCGGCCATGACAAGTGCGCCATTTTGACCACCAAAACCAAAACTCGTGGACAGGCCATAGTGAACGTGGCCTTCTCGTGCGGAGTTTGGCACGTAATCCAGATCGCACGACGGGTCGGGATGCGTGAGGTTGATCGTCGGCGGATAAACCTGGCCATGTAAACTCAGCGCCAGTGCCGCGGCTTCGATGGCACCGGCGGCACCGATGGAGTGGCCGATCATCGACTTGATCGAGGAGAGCGGAATCTTCTTGGCGTCGTCGCCGAAGACTCGCTTGACCGCAGCGGTTTCCATGGAATCGTTGAGCTTGGTGCTCGTACCATGAGCGTTAATGTAGCCGATGTCGCTGTGATCGATTCGCGACTCGTTGAGCGCCGCCTTGATCGCCCGGGCTCCGCCTCGGCCTTCGGGGTCAGGTTTCGTTACTGAGTAGGCATCGAAGCTACTACCGAACCCGCAGACCTCGGCGTAGATCGTTGCATTTCGAGCTTTTGCCCGGTCGTACTCTTCGAGCACCAGGACCGCGGCCCCTTCACTGATGACAAAGCCATCCCGCAGCCGGTCAAACGGTCGCGAAAGTTGATCCGCCGGGCGTGTTGCCTTCGACAGCGTTCCGAGGGCCGCATAGGCAAGTAACAGCAGTGGATCAATCCGGCTATCCGCCCCGCCGGCGAGCATGACGTCCGCTTCGCCATAGCGAATGAGTCGGAACGCCTCCCCGATGGCCTGGGTGCCCGCGACGCAGGCCGTCACCACCGTGTTGTTCGGCCCTTGGGCATTCACGGCCATCGAGATGTGGGCGGCCACCATGTTCGGTAAATGCTTGAGTAACCACAGGGGAAACAGCGGATGGCCGCGTTCCGCACCTGGCAACGACGAGGCATCGAACTCCCCGTCCTCGGCGACCGATTCCGCCAGCATTGGGGCTAACTCGGACAGGTCGACGGGCACCATTCCGGAGCCCATGACCACGCCCATGCGTTCCGGATCGACCTTGTTGGAATCGAGGCCGCTGTCGGCGACTGCCAAACCCGCGGCCCCAACGCCAAAGCGAGCGGCCCGCCCCATCGTTTTGACGTGTTTACGGCACGAATCCGGGAGCCACGGCGCGGGGTCGAAACCGTTCACTTCCCCGGCCACGCGAATTGGATGGTTCGAGGCATCGAACGATTTAATGGTGCTGATCCCGCTCTTGCCTTCGAGACAAGCGTCCCAGAACGGGCCTCTGCCGATGCCATTCGGTGCAACAACGCCAATCCCTGTGACGACGACCCGACGCATGCATTCACCCGACACCGGCTCGTCCTCCATGAAGGGCCG
>Ga0105048_10017005_pt1 | contig 11224 bp, 10 predicted proteins | sample MAT05_FD_78382 | JGI IMG/M metagenome (GOLD analysis project Ga0105048, IMG submission 78382) | Freshwater microbial communities from Lake Fryxell liftoff mats and glacier meltwater in Antarctica - MAT-05 | ecosystem: Environmental > Aquatic > Freshwater > Ice > Liftoff microbial mat | place...
GATTGACTGCCCGCTGATGACAGGTGCCATCCCCAGAGGCCCTTGGATTCGCAACAAATTCGCAGACCACTCGCGGGCTTCACCATCCACTTTACCTCGCAGCGGCCCCTCGATTTCCGAGAGAGGAAGATGAAGCGCAAGGCTGGAATCAATATCCTTCGAGTCTTCAATGATCGCATTGACCAACCATTGATCGAAACTCCCGCGGGCGCTCTCACTGCGGGCGGTGAACGCTTTTTCTTTGGCAGCCACTTGGTTGGTTAGATCATTCCATTTCGGGCGATCCTCGGGGATCGGAACAAAAATCGCCGGTGCATGCTCGGCATCATTTCCATCCATCGCACTCATCGAATTGTTTCGGAAAAATGCGGTGAGTGAGTAAAACTCCTTGGTGGAAATCGGGTCAAACTTATGATCGTGGCATGCCGCGCAGCTCGTCGTAAGACCTAGCCAAGCCGCAGACATCGTATCCACCCGGTCTGTGGCGTAGATCGCTTCGTATTCTTCGGGGATCGCCCCTCCTTCGCCTGTCGTCGCCAAGCAGCGGTTGAAGCCGCTGGCCACTTTTTGATCCAGCGTTCTGTTAGGCAGCATGTCACCTGCGATCTGCTCAATGGTGAATTGATCCCAGGGCATGTTTGCTTGGAATGCCCGGATGACCCAATCCCGGTAGGGCCAGATCGAGCGATGGTTATCGATGTGAATCCCGTGAGTATCTGCATAACGGGCGGCATCCAGCCAATGGCGGGCGAAATGCTCCGCGCTGGCCGGGGTGGTAAGCAAGCGTTCCGCCTCGCCCGCCACCGCAAGTTCCGGGTCTTTCTGATAGGCCGCTTCAAACGCTTTTGTCTCCTCAGGCTGAGGCGGTAAACCCGTGGTATCCAAGGTCAGCCTGCGGTGAAAACGCTGGGGGGAGTCCACCCCGTTGGGCTTGAGCCCTGCGGCTTGCATTTTTTCAAAAATGAAGCGGTCGATTGGGTTTGCAGACCATTCGGAACCCGAGTCCGGCACCTTGGGACGCTTGATCGGTCCGAACGACCAATGCGGCTCATAGACCGCCCCTTGCACGATCCAGCGCTCGAGCATCGCGATTTCCCGGGGCATCATTTTTTTGTGACTCGCCGGCGGCGGCATGATCAGATCCACGTCTTTGCTGTGGATTCGCTCCACGAGCATTGAGGCTTTTGCATCTCCTTTGATGATCGCGGGATGCCCGAGACTCTCGCGCAGGGCGAACGCATCTTCCACGCGATCCAGGCGAAACGGCTCTTTTTTCGGCTCCCGCGTTCCCGCATCCGGCCCGTGGCAATGATAACAATACTCCGAAAGGATCGGCTGAATATGCTCGTTAAAGGAAATCTGTTCCGGTAAATTCAAGGGCTCGCTAATCACCTTCTTGGGTTCGATGTGCTTGGTTTCCGCACTCTGATCACAAGAAACCATGAGCAAAGCCCAAAGCAAAATCACGGTTCCAGCCAAAACTCTCGTGAGCATAGATAAACTTGGTTAGGGTCTTTTGCCCAAAAACCAATGAAATTTGAGCAACGTTCGAGATACCGATCACTGCCCACCTTCCTTTCAATCGTCTCTTTAAATCAAAAAAATCCGTCCGTGCATATCTCCCGTTGCTTGCTAGCTTGCGGCGTGAGAAAATTCTTCCTCCTTGGAATCATCGCCCTCCTCTGCGCGTGCGAACCCGAGTCCCCCACCGGTCCCCCACCCATACGGGTGGGAATGGAACTGAGTACTCCCCCTTTTGAAATGACCGATGCCCAAGGTAATCCGGACGGCATCGGCGTACGTTTGGCCGAAGCACTCGCGAAGGATCTTGGCCGACCGCTCGACATTCAAGTTCTGGCCTTCAAGGGGCTGGAAACCGCGCTGAAAACCGGCAAAATTGACATCATCCTTTCCAGCATGACCGACACCCCGAAGCGCCGGGAATCGATCGCTTTCTCCGCGCCTTATTGCAAGATAGGCCTTGCGATGTTGGTGGCAAAGGACTCCACCCTCCAGGGCCCCGCAGATCTCAATCATCCCGGCCGCAGAATCGTCGCCCGCCTCGGCACCACCGCCGTGGAGTATGCCAAAACCCAATTCCCTGAAGCGGAACTCATCCTGCTGGATCAGAATGCCGCTTGCCTGCTGGAGATCACTCAAAACAAGGCTGATGCATTCATTTACGACCAACTCTCGATTTTAAAACTCCACCTCGCCCAGCCCGAAAATACCCGAGCATTGTTAAAACCCCTCCAAACCGAATCCTGGGCCATGGCTCTGCGCAAAGACGATGCCACACTGAAGGCACAGATTGATGCGTTTCTCAGCTCATTCCGCGTCAGCGGCGGCATGGATGCACTCGGGGAAAGATACCTGAAAACGGAAAAGGCCGCCCTCAAGGATCGCGGCGTGCCATTTATCCTTGAATGAAGCTCCGTACCATTTTGTTAGGCGTGCTTCTCCTGATGGTCCTTGGTTTGGCCAGTTGGCAGGTTCTCGCGTCACTCCGCTACCAATGGAACTGGACCGGCATCTGGGAGCAGCGGGAAATCCTCCTGCGCGGCTGGGGTCTCACCATTCTCATCTCCATCGGCGCATTGGTCGGGACTCTGATATTCGGCCTGGTCCTTGCCATCGGCCAGGAAACCAAGGAACCCGTTTGCCGCGCCGTCTGCCGCGGTTATGTCGAACTCATCCGCGGCACTCCCCTGCTCACGCAACTTTTGTTAGGTTATTACGTAATCGCCTCGGCCTTCCATGTGGATAACAAGATAGTCGCTGGAATTCTCCTTCTCACCGCCTTCGAAGCCGCCTACATGGCGGAAATCCTGCGCGGTGGCGTGGCCAGCATCGAGCGCTCCCAGTGGGATGCCGCACGCGCCCTGGGACTTGATCGCAAACAAACGTGGCGCTTCGTCATCCTGCCGCAGGCTCTACGCCGCGTGCTGCCGGGCATGGCTGGCCAGTGCGCATCGCTGGTCAAGGATTCCAGCCTTCTCAGTGTGTTGGGGATCGCTGAATTCGCCAAACAAACGGATGTGGCGGTGAGCAGCACCAGCTCACCGTTAGAGGGCTACCTGCCGATGGCGCTCGGCTACCTGGCGCTCACCCTGCCCCTCAGTTGGCTGGCGAGACGATTGGAACAAAAATGGAATGCCGCATGAAAATCGAGGTTCAATCATTGGTCAAAACCTACGGCACCCAGCGCGCGCTCGATGGTCTCTCTCTCTCATTGCCCGCAGGCACCCGTTGTCTTGCGCTTATCGGTCCGTCCGGCGGGGGAAAATCCACCTTGCTCCGCCACTTGGGCGGCCTCGAATCCCCAACCTCCGGCCACATCGAAGTGAACGGAAAATCACTCTCAGCCGATGAGACCGTACTGCGCCAATACCGCCGCAAAAACGGCTTCTTGTTCCAGGGCTATAATCTATTCCCTCATCTGACAGCACGACAGAACATTGTCCTACCCCTCGTGGAGGTTCACGGAAAAACCCCATCGGAAGCCGGTGAACTCGCCATCTCCCACCTCGCCCGCTTCGGCCTCGCCAGCCACGCGGAAAAACTCCCCGTCCAGCTCAGCGGAGGGCAACAACAACGCGTCGCCCTCATTCGTTCTCTCGCCGCCTCGCCTGAATTGCTTTTCCTCGATGAACCCACAGCCGCCCTCGACCCAGAAATGACCGTGGAAGTTCTCGAACTCGTGCGCGAACTCATCCACGGCGGCCAGGAAGTCATCCTCTGCACCCATGAAATGGGCTTTGCCCGGGCCGTTGCTGATGTGGTGGCATTCGTCGCAGCGGGTAAAATCATTGAGAGTGCCGCACCTGATCGCCTATTCACCTCGCCGGAGAACCCGGACGTCGGGCGGTTCTTGAGCAAGGTATTGGAGTTCCGTTAGATCACTCCGCAGCCGTCTTCAACATGCGGGCAGCGATTTCCTTCAAATCCTCCACCGGGATCGAGTAGTTTTCCGCCCGGCTCGCCCTTGCGATGTTCATCCCGATGCATTTTCCATCCAGGTCCAACAACGGCCCGCCCACCACCAGGCGGCTGCCTAACAAATCATGCTGCATCACCCTTGGGAAACCACTGCGCCTTGCAGAGTATTCGCCACTCATTTGATCGTTGCGGTTCTGCTGATCATCAAACAACTCCGCCCGCGCCGCCAAGCGCACCTCCACGGTCGCCTCGATCTTCTTGCGCCGGTAAGTGACCTTCACCGTGCTTCCCTCCTTGCGGTCTTTGAGCAACTCCGCAATCTCCTCGATCTTCCTGATCGGCTTCCCCTCGATTTTCAAAATCGTATCTCCCTTTTGCAATCCCGCATCAAACGCCCCGCTGTTTTCGCCCACCTCCTCGATTTCCAGCAGTTTCTTTTCTATCTTCAGCACCACGCCCAATACCGCGCCGCCCGATGCCGGAATCTCACGGATCTTCGCGCTCACGATGCCAGCAAGCAGGCGCCGGCTTGTTCGCGTCGTCGCGCCATTGGCCACCACCCAGGTGCCCTGCGGGACCGCACTCGTTTCCGCATAGACGACGGGGATCAACCCGCTCGCACCAATCTTCACCAAGGCCACATCCCAGATCGCATCCACCCGGATGATCTTCGCATCGGTGTAATTCGTTTGATCCACCGTCACCGAAAGCTTCGCCACTTTGGTCACCTCACTGGCTTTGGTGAGAATAAATCCATCCTCAGAAATCACCACCCCGTAGCCTGCTTCCTTGCGACCATCGAGAATCACCGCACTCGACGTTTGCAGGACTTGGCGCTGAGCCTCGAAGGCCGCCACCACCGCAGTGCCCGAGGTCCGGAAAGCAGAATCCAAGCTTTGCTGTCCTGCCAGAGGCAAGCTGGAAAAAACGAAACAAGCAGTGATCCATCTGTTAGCGTTCACCGAGATTGAGTGTGTAGGTTTTGGTTTTCCCATCGTGCAGCAGCTCTAAAGTGATCTCGTCCTCTTTTGCCATTCCCTTGAGCATTCCCTGCATTTGCTCCCGCGTCTCCAAAGTTGTCTCATTGAGCTTGAGAATCACATCCCCCTCTTTGATTCCCGCCTCCTGCGCCGGACTTTTTTCCCCCACCTTGGTCACCCGCAAGCCTCCACCCGACCGGGGTTCAGTGGCCAGCCCCAGGAAACCGCTGCCCTTCTTTGGTTTCTCCGCAAAGGGTCCTTCGCCAATGAATTCACTCTTCAACATTCCCTCCCAATTTGCAATAAACTGGCTCATCGGCACATGCATGTTCGCTTGCAATTGCGCTCCCACCCGCGAGTGAATGCCGATCAATTTACCGTTCATATCAAACAACGGCCCACCCGAATCTCCGCCGATCAACGTGCAATCCGACTGAAACGTCGCATTGGCCATCCGCACCAGCCTGCCCAGCCGCACCACCGAGCCGCGCTCTTTATCAAATCCACCGGAGTGACCCAACGCAAAAACCCAATCCCCCAGCCGGGCCGATTCCGTTCGGTCAATCTCTACAAACGGATAGGTGCCTTTATCAATGATTTGAATCATCGCCGCATCGGTTTCCGCCACCAAGCCCAGAGAAACCGCCTTCAGCTCGGTCCCGTCCTCCAGCACCACCGTCACTTTCTTCTTCACCCCCGTGCTGACGTGAGCAGCAGTTAAAATCAGCCCATCTGGAGAAACGATCACCCCGCTACCTGAACCCTGGTCAAGCGCCACGCACACGGTCGCCGCCCGCACTTTAGGCAAAGCCTCTTGAATCGCGCTTTCAATCGCCTCCAAATCCTTCCGTCCATCCGGCGCCTTCTTGTCGTTGAAATAAATGCGCCCCCCTTGACCAAAGGCCCCCGTCGCCAGCAAAGCGCACAAAGAAAAGCAGATACAAATGTTCATGAATGGATTCGCCGACATGTTAACGGACAGATTCCCGGACGGCAACCCATCGCTCGGAAATTCTCCCGAATTTTTCGTCTCAGGCCCGGGCGCGGCAAGCGGGCGCTGAATTCGTCAACAAACGACGAGCGCTTATCAGGGAGCGGCGGACTGCATATCCGCCGATGCCCATGAATCGCCCATGAATGGATGCGAAGTGCCATTCATCGTCACTCCATGGATACGTCGGAATCCGAGTCTTGTCCCACCTTGAGACTTCCCCTTCCTCGTCTTTCCTGAAACAAGTCCCCGCGATGCAGCTAATCTTCAAATCCGCGTGTTTCCTGGTCTTCTCCGCATTCCTCGCCTCGTGCGGTTCTTCTCCCACCCCACCCTCATCGTTTGGCCGCGATGCGCTTGGCCATCGCCCCGGCCCCAAAGGCTTTAAAACCGTCATCATCGATGCGGGCCATGGTGGCAAAGACAGCGGTGCCGTCAGCGCCCACACCGGCCAAAAGGAAAAGGATCTCACGCTCGATATGGCGAAACGTTTGCAAGCCAACCTCAAGCGAGACTTCAACGTCATCCTGATGCGCTCCGACGATACGTTTGTCGATCTCGATGAACGGGTGCTGCGCGCCAACCGATACGGCGGCATCTTGGTGAGCATGCATTTCAACAGCGGTCCATCCTCCATCCGTGGCCCGGAAACCTACTATTGGCGCGTCGATAGCCATGGCCTCGCCACCCGCTTCCAACGAGCGATGGCACAAGTCTCCCCTTCGGAATCCGGCAACCGTGATCTGGTGCGCCGCCGCGTCCGCCTCACCCGGAATCCGGAAATCCCCTGTGTATTGTTGGAAGGCGGCTACCTTAGCAACCCCGCCGAGGCGCGACTCGTCGCCGATGCCGGTTACCGCGAAAAACTCGCCACCGCCATTGCCGCCGCCATCCGCACCCAAGCCGCCGTGGGCGATGCAGGCACCGGCCCGCTTCCACCCCCGCTCAACGCTCCGCCCAGCCGCCCGACGGATGCGCCGGAGTGAGAGGGCAGATTATCCGTCAGCGCCTCCCAATAAATAAGTAACTCGCTCTCTTGCAGTTTCCCACTCGCGGTTGGCGCTTGTGATACTAACCATTTCGGTGCACACTCGGTCATGCCACCGGATGATTCTGCAGCCCCCCGTGCGCGATGGACGCACGCCGGGGGCGCGGTGACCCTTGAACTTTCCGGCGATTGGCTGCAGGGCGGCGTGGCGCCGGAAATCCAAGGCGATGGGCCTAAATCCCCACCCACCGCCTACCAAACCGGCTCCCTAGGGCGCTTCGATTCTACATTACCGGCATTTCTCCTCGCCCAATTGCGGAGTCTCATCCCGGAGAAATCCACACCCAAACCGTCACTCAGCGGCCTGCCGCCCAACCTCGTCGGGCTGATGGAACTGGCACTCGCCGTGCCGGAAGAAAGTGAAGCGGCCAACAAACCGAGCAACCCGTCAGAAATTAAAAAACTCGGGAAATTCTCCCTGCGTCTCTGGAGCAACGTGCTTTCCATCGCCGAGTTCACCGGCCAGGCGATGCTCTCGTTAGGTAGATTTTTCCGCGGCAAAGCGCGTTTCCGCTCACGTGATTTCTGGCAAATTTTGCAAGAGTGCGGGGTCAACGCCCTGCCCATCGTCTCGCTCATCAGCTTCCTCATCGGCTTGATTCTCGCCTTCGTTGGAAACGTGCAGCTCGCCAGCTTCGGCGCCAGCCTTTATGTGGCCGATCTCGTCGGGATCGCGATGGTGCGGGAAATGGGAGTGGTGATGACGGCCATCATCATGAGCGGCCGTACCGGAGCCGCCTTCGCTGCCCAGCTCGGCAGCATGAATGCCAACGAGGAAATCGACGCCCTGCGCACCTTTGGCTTCAATCCATTTGATTTTTTAGTGCTGCCAAGAATGTTGGCCCTGATTCTGATGATGCCGCTGCTCACGCTCTATGCCAATCTCGTCGGTATCCTGGGTGGCATGATCGTGGGTGCGGCAGTCGATATCCCGCCCGTGCTCTATTGGAATGAAACCCTCGAGGCAGTTGATCTCACCAACTGTTTCCTCGGAGTCTTCAAGAGCGTTTTCTTCGGTGTGATCATCGCCGTGTGCGGCTGCCTCCAAGGAATGCATGCGGGAAATTCCTCCGCCGCCGTGGGCGAGGCCACCACCCGGGCCGTAGTCGCCTCCATTACCGGCATCATTGTGCTGGATTCCGCATTCGCCGCCATTTTCACCATCCTCGATATCTAACAAATGGCTTCTTCCCCGTCATCTCCCGCCCCCCAAGCCATGATCAGCGTGCGAGATCTGACGATGGCTTATGGCTCCTTCGTCGTGATGCATGACTTGAATTTCGAGATCGCAGAAAAGGACATCTTCGTGATCATGGGCGGCAGCGGTTGTGGCAAGAGCACGCTGCTCCGCCACCTGATCGGCCTGCGGGAGCCCGCCAAAGGCGAGATTTTCTATCAGGGAGAAAATTTCACCACCACACCTCTCGAAAAGCGCGGGGAATTCATCCGTCGCTTCGGCGTGATGTATCAATCCGGTGCGCTCTGGTCCTCTCTCACGCTCGCCGAAAACATCGCAATGCCGCTGGAAGAGAATACCCAGCTAAACGCCAAGGCCATCAATGAGCTGGTCTCCTACAAGCTCGCCCTCGTCGGCCTATCCGGCTATGAGGATTATTACCCGGCCCAGATCAGCGGCGGGATGAACAAGCGGGCCGGCATCGCCCGCGCCATGGCCCTTGACCCGGAAATCCTTTTCCTTGATGAACCCGGCGCGGGTCTCGATCCCCTCAGCTCGCGCCGCCTTGATGACTTGATTCTCCGCCTGCGGGACAGCCTCGGCTCCACCGTCGTCATCGTCACCCACGAGCTTGCCAGCATTTTTGCCATCGCCAACAACTCGATTTTCCTTGATACTGTCACCCGCACCCAAGGTGCCACTGGAAATCCTAACAATCTGCGCGATCATTCGGAGAACCTTGCCGTGAGAAATTTCCTCCAACGCGGCGAGGCTGAATCCCACGCCTCCCCATCACCGCCATGAGCAAAAAAGCCAGCCCCACCCTCATCGGTATCTTCACCCTGTTCGGCCTGATCATCGCCGGCCTCGCCGTCGTCCTCTTCGGCGCGGGCAAGTTCTTTAAAACCACCCACAATGTGGTTCTTTACTTCGATAAGAGCGTCTATGGCCTCCAGGTCGGCTCGGACGCGCGCTTTGGCGGCGTGCGCATCGGGAAAGTGAAATCCATCAGCGTCTTGGTGGATCGCAAGGAAAACCGCAAGATCATCCCGGTCGTCGTCGAGCTGGAAGAAAGTGAACTTCTCCTTATCAGCACCGAGGAAGGCGGTGGCATTGATTTCTCAAGCAACGAAGGAATTACCAAAGCCGTGAGCCAAGGCCTCCGCGGTGGCATGAAACAACAAAGCCTCGTCACCGGGCAACTCTATATCGAGTTCGATATCGTCCCGAATACCCCAGGATTTATCTATGAGCCGAAAACAGGCAGCCCCTACCCCGTCGTCCCTACCGTCGGCACCGAGATCGACGAACTCATCTCGGGCATCGCCGATGGTTTGAAAAAATTCAACGCACTCGATCTCGATGGGATCATGACGGAAGTCCGCGATGTCCTTGCCAATACCAAAACCCAGATCGCCCAACTCAATCTTAAGCAGATCAATGACAACGTCATCGCCATCACGGAAGATGTGCGCGGCCTCACCAGCAACCAGAAGCTCGCCAGCGCCATGGAAAATCTTGATGCCGCGCTCGTTCAAATCGATCAACTCGCCACCAAGGCAAACACGGGCATCGAACCGTTGCTCGCCGACATCGCCGAAGTGCTTGCCAAGACTGATGCCGGTCTTGTCCGGCTGGATCAAGCTGCCGCAGAAATTTCAAAAACCTCCAACCCCCGCGCCCCCTTGATGATGCGGATGCAAAATGTTCTCTCGGAAACCGAACGCGCCTCCCGCGCTCTCAAAGAACTTTCCAACGACCTCAAACGCGATCCCGATACCCTGCTCCGCGGCCGGGCCACTCCAGAATGAAAACACTCCCCATCACCACCCTCGTCCTCACCCTGCTCACCACCGCTTGTGGTGTCCTCAAGCCGGTGAAAGATACCTCGGTTTTTCATCTGTTGGACCCTGCCGTGCCAGAGCGCCGGATCACGGGCAGCACCCCCGCCCTCGCCCTCGTGCGGCCCTCCCTGCCAAGCTATCTGGACCGCCAGCAACTCGTCAGCCGCAGCGGCGACGGCCAACTCCAGATGAATAGCTACCACCTTTGGTCGGAGTCGTTGGACTCCGCCATTTCACGGGTCACCGCCACCAATCTCGCCCGCCTCAAAAATTCCCTCAACATCCAGCCCGTGGAGGCCTTCGTCACCCTCGACTACCAATCGTTGCTGGAAATCCGCGTTTCCCGCTTCGAGCCGGATGCCACCAACACCCTGATCTTCGAATGCACCTGGAAACTACAGCCCGTCTCCGGCCGCCTCACCGCTACCCGCTCTTTCAGCACCCAAATTCCCATCGCCCCCACCACCGACTCCAAAAATCTAACACCCAGAATCACCGCCATGAACGAGGCCCTCGCCCGCCTGGCGAGAGAGATTGCAAATGCATTGTAGGCGTCCCGGGAGCGCCGACGTCCCCGTCGGCACCGCGAATGAAACTGCCAACTTGCACCCGGGCGCCGGTCAAACAAAAGCGATGGAAATAGAGTTGTCTGTATGAGGTCACACTCCAGCCGCCGATCTCGATCCCTGATGGACTGAGGGTTGAGCTAACGTGGAGTTGGAAAAAATCGAAGACACACACAGCATTCCAGCATTTCAGATTTTCAGCTTTTACCTCATGCCTTCCCTTGGATATGGCAAACGAAAGCCGCGAGGGAAACTCACTCTCCAATCCAGCAGGTAACGGGAAGATTTTGAACAGGAGGACACAGAGGGGCTTCGCGCGGTTCTGCCGCCGTGCATGTTCGTGCCTAGCATGTCAAAGCTTGGCTCTTCGATCCCTCCATTTGGCTCCCACCCGGAGGAGATCTGGAAATTGTTTGGCGGAGAGTGGACACTCTTGTCCGCCTTGCCAACGGGGGGAGAAAAGTGGGGAGCTTCGCGCGGCTCTTTCGCATCGTATTGGCAACACGACAGGAGTGTCGTGGCTCCTGCGGAAGTGGCGGCTGACGGGGGTGAGATCGTGGCGTTCGAAATTGAGGAAGCGCCGGGCGATTTCGAGGGTGTCATCCCAGAGGTGGGTCTGAGGCGTGATGCCAAGTCGGCTGGTGAGGAGTTTAGCGGCGGAAAATTCGGTGATTGGTTA
>Ga0105048_10017007_pt1 | contig 11223 bp, 5 predicted proteins | sample MAT05_FD_78382 | JGI IMG/M metagenome (GOLD analysis project Ga0105048, IMG submission 78382) | Freshwater microbial communities from Lake Fryxell liftoff mats and glacier meltwater in Antarctica - MAT-05 | ecosystem: Environmental > Aquatic > Freshwater > Ice > Liftoff microbial mat | place...
CAACAGCAATCCGTAGTGTTCGGCCACCGCCGCTTCCGCCGCGCTGCGCTTCAAGTCGTCTTTGTTCATCCCGCCACTTCAGCCGCTCCTACCCACGGCGGCCACTAAGATTCCGGAAGAGCCAAAAGTGGCCGGTTTTGCAGTGGCCGCTGACACTCAATCCTAAGCAGTGTAAGTCCCCGGATTTGAGCATTGTGATTTAATAATGCTCATTATCTCGATCCCCTAATCTGCCCGATCAAGCCTCATCCCGTGGTGCCAGGTCTGTCGGATATTTTTGACCTGTTTCTTGTAACAACCATCGAGCCTATCCCTGGGGTGAAAAAAACCTGCGCTGGCACGGGGCCGGCGCAGGTTGACGATCAGAAGGACTTTTAGTTCAGGTTTTTGTCGCTCTTGTCTAGCGTCTTTGTAAAACGAAGTCGTCGAATGATCCCGTACCGGCGGAGTCTCTCCATACGCCAATATTTACCGAGGTATTGGAGCTTCCGGTGGTGAAAGAGATGGTCGTTCGACGCCAAGAGCCTACGTTAGTGATCTCTCCATCGACTTCGGAGCCACCAAAGCCACTCGCGTAGAGGTGGAAGCCGCCGCCCAGCGTCGTTAGCTTGGCTTGCACGCTCAGTGTATAGTTGGTTGATGGGCTTAAGCCGCTAATGGTGCGGTAGATGCCGCCGCCGGTGCCCGTAGTGAGCCGTGCAGAATTCCGGTCGGTTAATGGCTGTACGCTATCCACTTGTCCCTTGCCTGCGCTGATGGTCCAGCCCGTCGCACCACTCTCGAAGCCGGGATTGCCGATAAGGTTGGTACTGGCGCCGCTGGAACTGGAACTGGAACTGGAGCTGGAGCTGCTGGAACTAGAGCTGCTGGAACTGGAGCTGCTGGAACTAGAGTTGTTTGCGTCGGTGCGTATGTTAGTAGGGATAATAATAGAGGGCGAGCGGCTCTTATCAAGACGATTACGCAGAATCTCGGTATTGGAGTGTCCCGAGTCAGTCATCACATTGATAAGGTTTTTATAGCAAGGACCAAAACTATTATCGTTAATCTTGCAATTCTTCATGCCTCCTTCGTTGTCTTTCCAGAAGAAAAATCCTTTGCCTGCATCTCTACAAGTATTGCCAGTAATGGTGATTGATGTTGGCGTTGATGCACTGGCGTTTTCATGTGACATCATAACGCCATTGCAGGGAGCCCCGCCGCTGTAAAAACGAGTCACGTAAGTTGAATAGCTTTCGTTGTTTGTTACACTACTATTCGTTGAAGCATCAATATAATAAGCGGTACTAAAAACATCATGCACACGGTTGTTAGTGACAGTCATGCGATCACACGCATTAATCAAGATGCCTTCGCCATAGACGAACCAGACCGTATTGTTGGCAATATAGGCACCCGAAGCCCTAAAGGAGTCGATGCCCGAGATCTGGGAAGCACCGGCTCCGGGCGTTCCGTCAGATCTTCGGTTGTTTCTATTGGCTTCCCAGACTTCGTTGCCGGTGATTGTAGAACCTGCGCCGTAATTTCTTATGCCGGCTTCGCCGGTGTCATGGATTTTGCAATTCAAAACCTTGCTGTTGGGGCCATCCAAGGTGATTCCACTGATCTTGGTGTTTTTAATCTCAAGAGATGATATTGTTATATTTGATGTGTTTTTGCCCACCGCGATGCCTTGCTTCCCGGACGGTTCACTTGCAAAATCAAGCACGGCCCATTCGCCAGGCTTAGAGGTGATCGTTATATTGCTTTTTTGGGCATAGAGATTTTCGTATTGATTACAGGTGTGGGTGCCTCCCATGAGGGCGATGGTATCGCCATTAGCCGCTTTGCGATTGAAGGCGTATTCTAGACTTGTACAGGGGTCAGCCGTTGTTCCGGTTCCACTTGATCGATTGCTGGCAGACGTCTTGACATAGATGGTCGCTGCGTAGGCGCCGCTGCCACACAGGGGTAGCAGGAGGAGGGCCAAGGTTATTTTTTTGAGATGCAGTTTCATTTTTTTGGGGGGTGTGGGTGGACTCAGGCTTCTGCTGGAAAGTGGTTATGGTTCCTCTGGGGCGGCGGGGGCTCTGGGGCGGTAAAGCTCGAATGCCTTTTGGGTGCGTTCTCTCTCAGGTCCCGCAGGCATTTTCTCAATCCAAGTCGCGACTGCTTCGTGGCCCCACGGAGACCATTTAGCGACAAGTACCTCCAGTGCATCGAGTTGCCATGGAGCGGTAGTTTTGGCCTGCAACCAAGCTGCAGCGCTTTCTGGGCGTATTTCGCACCAGCGTTCTATCATGCTAACAAATTTAGGTCCAACGCCGTCTTCACTGGCGGCGGTGTTTAAGACGATATTGCCAGCTAAGTCGGGCGCGTGGAGCGCCATCTCGGTGAAGAGACGTGGGGCGCAGTATTCGCGTAATGCTCCTTCAGGCAAGGAGGTTGCCCACGCATAGGCGGCTTCGGGCGATGCGGCCGCGTACGATTGAAACACGTTGGACGTGATGAGGGGCTGGCGTTGGTCAAAACCACTTTCTAGGCATAGGCGTAGAGCGCCTGCTGGGTCGGTTTTGGAAAGTAATGAGTGTAGGTTGCCTAGGGCCCAATCTTTCAGGGGCTGGGCTTGTTGGGTGGCCCATGCTCGGGCGGCTTGGAAATCCTTAGCGGCCCATTCGGCGAGCCAGCGGTCGCGTGAGGTGGGGCGATGAAAGCGGGGGTCTTCAGGCTCTTCCTGCGGCAGGGGGGCGGGGGGCTCGATGCGGTAAGTGGGGGCTGGGAGCTGTGTTTGCGCAGAAGCGGCGAGGGGCGGGATAAGCGATTCTTCGTGCTGCGGGGGGGCTGTGTGCTGCGCGGAGGGCAAGCGATAGATGACAATGCCTATCACTAAGAAACCGAGTATCATGGCTGCACCGAGCAAGCGCTTGCCTTTATTTGGGGCGGGACAAACGGGTTGTTGCTTTAGGTTAGCCACCGTGGCGAGTGAAGGGCGTATGGGTTTCATCTTACGGGTACGCAGAGAGTTTAACCGTTGCGGAGGGGAAATATGAAAGTGGCTGGGGGTAGGGCTGCCGACTGCCAGTTACTTGAGGGGCTAGTCAGAGGGGGGGGGATGAATCGAGTATGAAGCGATAGAGGGGGGCGGGGCCGGAACCCCAAGGTAGAGGGAGAGGGCGAGGGCGGGATCTAGTGGACGAACAAAAAACCGAGGAAGCTCGACGGCTGACCTAGCAGGGCGACTTTTGTTGCAGGTCAAATTATAAAAACACGTTTATAACCCTAGCTCCGAAGTTGAAGCGGAAATCACGCTCCGATGGGCGGCGATTCTCTCGCGGGCTTTTGCTGAGCGCAGCCTTTCCGGCATGCTAACGACAAGAACCTGGCTGCTTAACGTGGCGGGCTGCCAGTAGCGTTTCCCAGTGTTGTCTTGCGGCAGTAGAGGCAGAGCAGGGTAGAGGCGAAGAGCGCAGAGAGAAACACCGACTCGGTGCGGTTGGTCATTGAAACGTGATCGGTGTAGCCCAGCATCTTAAGCCGCATTCGCCTGTCCTCGATGAATCTCAGGTTGCGTTCTTCTAGTGTAATGAACGTGTATTCGCGCCCGGCACCGAGGCCTGGTGTAGGACGTGGCAGGGAAATGAAGACGCCCCAACTGGCGTCGCCGCCCACAGGGTGGGGCTGGCCATCAAGAAACCGGAAGAATCAAGAAGTGGGCATCTACGGGATTTGTAGGTTACTCGCGAGATGAAAGTATGAAATACTATAATGAACTGATAATCCGTGCGAATCGGGAGAACTGTGGCATAAAATGGTGTCATTTTGGTTAAATCCGCCCCAAGGGTTTGCCTCCTGAGCAAGGCTGAATTACAGTAACCAAAGGCCTGATACAGATTGCTCGGCATTTTATTAGTATAATGCTTGACTGCTCAAACTCGATAGTCATATCCGCTTCCCGTGATTAGCCTTTGGCTATTCATGTAGTCGTTCTTTGTCTTCTTCGGATTCTTGGTTTCCCCAGCCCTATCGGTTCGTTTGTTAATGTAAATCAATGATCCTATGAATTCTTTATATTATATCGGAGGAATAACTCGATTCCTTCGTCTCATCACAGGCCTTACAGCTTTAACTTTTAGTGCCCAAACGTGGGTCTCAGCAGCAACACCCAACGCGGTCTTTCACCTGGATGAAAGCTTCGCTCCTCAATTGGGCGGAAGCGGTCGCATCGTGGCTTCAGCACCCGCCCCTGGTGGCGGCTTTGTTGTCGCAGGTGAGTATTATGGTAACGACGGAGAAGTCCGCTTCGACGTAGCCAAATTTGGCGCTGACGATTCGTTGTTTAATTTTTTTAAACCGCAAAGACCTGATGCTCCGAATAATGTAAAAACCGAGGCAGTCGGTGTACAAGCGGACGGCCTCGTCGTACTCGCAGGCACGTTTACGGTGCCAAACAATAATGGCGGATATTCTACTTATTCAGGTATCACACGCTGGCTCCTTAATGGTGAAACAGATAGTACCTTCGCCCAAGGTGGGCAATTCAATGGGCGAGTGCGCTCGCTCGCCATCGATTCGTCGGGCATGATCGTCGTCGGCGGCGCATTCAATACCTACAAAGGAACAGCTTGCGACCGACTCGTCCGGCTAAAAAAGGATGGCACCGTAGATACAACATTCAAGCCGGCGTATGGAGTGAAGGCGGTTTCTATATCTAAAATTCTAATACAGCCCAACGGAAGCATTCTCATTGCTGGCAGCATGGAAAAACCTGCCGGTAGCACCGCCCGTGATCGAGTAATCCGGCTGAACACCAACGGCACGCTGGATACAACCTTTGATCAAAACTTCTATCTCGATGGCACGATTGAGACGATCGCACTGCAAGCGGATGGACGAACGCTCGTCGGTGGTAGCTTCGGAGCAAAGCTCTTGCGCCTGAATGCCAATGGCACGCGTGATACAACACTGAATACAGGCAGCGGCTTTACCGCAAATGCAGCTAGCAGTGTAAAGGCGATCGGTGTGCAAAGCGATGGTAGCTTCGTCGTGGCAGGCACATTTTCTAATTACAATGGCAAATCCTGCAATGGAGCCGTTCGCTTAAATGTGAGTGGTCTTCTCGACGCAGCTTTCGTGGCTGATCCTATCTTCAAAGACGGTGTATCCTCGATTATCGTACGCTCGGCGGGGAACGTAGTTTTCGGCGGCAATTATAATGGCCCGAAAGGCGCAGTTAGCAGCGGCCTCACACGCGTGAAGGCGAATGGGACCGTTGATCTTTCTCTCGCCACCCGCCATCTCGGTGTAGTGGAAGGCGCGTATGACGTGATCGAATCTCAGGGGAAACTCGTTCTTGCTGGTGGATTCGACCGGGTGAACGGCAACGCGTGCAATGGCATCGCGCGCTTTAATGCAAACGGTACGCTTGATTCTACCTTCAAACTAGCAGCGAAGTATACTGGTTCGATAGGAAAATTGGCCGCACAATCGGATGGTAAACTCATTGTAGCGCGCATGAATCCCATTGCTTCCGATCCTAATAATGCCACTAAAATCGAGCGCTTGAACGCAGATGGAACCGAGGACAAGACCTATGCCGGCATCCGACTGACTGGCTTTGATAATTTTGTCCTACTGCCGGACGGTCGGCTCATTGTAACGGGTTATATTAGCACAAATCCGAATAGTCCCTCGGTCCCTTGCGCGATACGACTGCTGGCAAATGGAACGAAAGACACGGCTTTCACTCCTGATTCACGGTATGGTCTTTCTGATTCCTTCACCGCCCTCTCGATGCAGTCTGATGGGCGTATGATTATCAGTGGCAGTTCAAAATTAAAACTCGAGCGCACGACGGTGAATTTGACGCGCGACACGGCCTTTGATTCCAGTGAGTTTGATGATCAAATCAGAACAGCAGTCGTCCAAGCCGATGGTCGAGTGATGGTCGGTGGCGCCTTCAGCTCGTTCGCCGGTGTATCGCGCAATAAAATTGCCCGTCTGAAAGCAGATGGAAAGTTGGATACTACGTTTAATCCTGGTACCGGATTTGAATATCCCGTGGAACTCATGGCGGTTCAGGCCAACGGGCAGATCGTTGTTTATGGAGGGCTCGGTTCCTACAATGGTGTTTATTGTGACCAGTATGTACGCCTCAATACCGATGGTAAAATGGACACCTCCTTCAAGGTGAATGATGTCAAATATTACCCGACAGGGATGACCTTTCTCCGCGATGGCCGCTTGCTCCTTCTCGATACAGAGGCGAGCCGAAACGGTGTTGTTCAGCGTGGGTTTGCGTTGTTGAAGGCTGACTGACGCCGCACCAACTCATTCAGTGGCCATGAAATTCTACGGCTGCTAAGAAAATCAGTAGCAAATAATCATGGGGTGCTGTCTGGTGGTTTTGGCCTTTGGCCGACCACCGGGCAGCGCCCCTTTTATATATATTCCGACTCTATATGCCTTCTTAACTATGTACGGGGGGGCGGGCGGCGCTGACGTTGGGCAAAACGCGTTCGAGCGCGGCTTGCAGATTGGCGAGATGGGTCGGCTTACTCACGTAGTCATCCATGCCCGCTTCAAGACAACGCTCGCGGTCGCCTTGCATGGCGTTGGCCGTCATCGCTATGATGCGGATGCCCGCAAAGGAGGCGTTCTGTCGTATGCGGCGAGAGGCTTCATAGCCGTCCATCTCGGGCATCTGGCAATCCATCAGAATAACATCAAAGGTTCGGGTTTCGAGGGCCTGCAGCACCTCAAGTCCGTTCGCCGCGATTTCGATTGTATGCCCGAGCTTCCTGAGTTGGAGGGAGGCAACCCGTTGGTTGACGATGTTATCCTCCGCCACCAGGACGCGCAAAGGTCGGTTCCGTGCGCTCGGCACGGAAGTCGACTGGGCAGGGCTTTGCGCTTTTGCACTGAAGCTCTGACCGGCTTTGCCCGCCCGCTCGCCGCAAAGCATAGCCTCTAACAAATCGTGTCGGCGAAGAGGCTTGTTGAGCATGCGCGCAATGCCGCAAGCGTTGAGTTCTTCGTGACTGAAGCGCCGATCCCACGAGGAAAGCAGGATCACGCGCACACCCGCCAAGCTCTTTTTCTGCTGAATCGCGCTTGCTAGCATGATCCCGTCCACCTCGGGCATTTGATAATCCGTCAGGACAAAATCAAACGGGGCGCCCTCCGTCATGGCTTGATCCAAAGCTGCTAAAGCCTGCGCCGCATCCATCGCGGAGGTGGTGCGTAAGCCCCAAGCAACGCAGTAGTTCTCAAGGATTTTTCGGTTACTGGCATTGTCATCGACAATGAGCGCTCGTCGACTGGCGAGCACACTGAGGGGAATCGATGGTACACGCACGGCGGCTGCCTGGAGCTGTTTATCGAGGCGTACGGTGAACCAGAACGTGGCGCCCTGACCGGGCGAGCTTTGTACGCCGATCTGACCGTGCATAAGATGCACGATTTGTTTGCTGATCGCGAGGCCGAGGCCTGTACCGCCAAATTTCCGCGTGGTTGAATCATCTGCTTGGATAAAGGGCTGGAAGAGCCGGGCCTGCGTCTCGCGGTCGAGTCCAGCGCCGGTGTCGGTGACCTCAAAGCGCAGCACAACGTCGATCGCACTTTCACGTTCGCAGGTGACCGAGACGAGGACTTCGCCTTTTTCGGTGAACTTGAGGCCGTTGCCGATGAGGTTGAGCAGAACTTGCCGCAAGCGGCCGGGGTCGCCGCGGATCGCGCAGGGCAGATCGATCGGCAGAAAGGAGACGAGCTCCAGTCCTTTGTCCGCGGCGCGCGCGGCGAGCAGTTCGAGCGTCGTTTCCACGGTTTCATGCAGATCGAAGTCGATCGTCTCGATCTGAAGTTTGCCGGCTTCGATTTTGGAAAAGTCGAGAATGTCGTTGAGCACGGTGAGCAGCGATTCCGCGGAGTTGCGGATCGTCTCGGCAAAATCGCGATGCCGGTCGGAGAGCCCATGGTCGTCTAAGAGGAGATTGGTCATGCCGATGACGCCATTCATTGGCGTGCGGATTTCGTGGCTCATGTTGGCCAGGAAGGCGGACTTGGCCCGGGTGTTGGCCTCCGCCGCGTCGCGCGCACGCAGCAGTTCTTCTTCGATGAGTTTGCGATCTGAGATATCGCGCGCTGCCGCTAGGATCCCGTGCGGGCGGTCGGGGTGATGATGGGCACGGGCGCAAATTTCGACCCAGATGAGTTGCCCCTCCACCGTCTTGAAACGGGTTTGGCAGGTAACGGCTTGATCGTTTTCCGAATGCAGACCGAAAATCGGTTGAACCTCGTCGGAAGCGCCTGGGACGAGTAGATCGGAAAGCGGACGGCCTAGGGCTTGGTCACGCCTCAAACCGGTCAGGCGTTCGCCCGCAGGGTTGAACGACGTGATGCGGCCTTGCTCATCGAGGGTGAAAATGAAGTCGCTGGCGTTGTCGATGATGTCGCGGTTCTGCGCTTCGAGGAGCGCTCCTTTTTCGAGTTGGCGACGGATCAAGTCGGTTTGATGGGTCACTCGGCGACGGAGGATCGTGACCCAGACAAACACCAAGACGACGCAGCCGACGAGCAGGGCGACGATGTAGAGCGCACGGCTGGCGGTCCACCAGGAGGGCGTGGTTAGTATTTCGAGGTCAGCGGGTGAACGCAGCAAGAGGCGGAATCCTCGCGTTTGGCGGTATTTGTCGTACTCGATCTGATACACACCTGAGAGACGGATTTTTGCTCCGGCGGGAGGCAGCTCCCTGTCTGCGTCTTCAAGAATCGCTTCAAAGGAGTCGTGCTCGGTTTGGACAAGAAAACGCAGGCTACCATCTCTCTTTCCGGCCTCAAGAAGGCGGCCGGTGACTTGGACGAAACAGGCGTCGAAGCTATCTTGAATCGTATAATCTGACCCCAGCATTTTGGGTACGAGTTGGGTACTTCCTTCTCTACGGCGGTAGGTTGTATCCCGGAGAATCGGTCGGTTGCCCTCGCGCCCGAAAATGCCAACCAGTTCAACCTGATCGCCTGGCTTGAGTGGTTCCTTGCTGCGGGTGAGCGCCAGCATACCCGACGAACCATTCTGAACGTACAGATAACGCCCCGGAATAAAATGAACCACCTGCCCGGTGACACGAATTCGCCGGAGGAGTGAACGCAACGGATTGAGGCTGCACAAGCTCGCGATGGTTCGCTCAGGCGCGGCGAAGAGATCGGCCGGTGCTGGGTCCAAAGTGATGACTTGTGGTGCATGGACCGCCAAGAGCGTAAAGCCGGTCGATTCCCCCTTGTCGTTGGTTTCGACTTGGCAAACCCCTCGAATGGAGACGAGGGCGCCGATCTGTCGGGCAAAATGATTGGTCGCTGGTAGTCGTGCGGTAAATTCGCCTGAGCCCGTGGTGAGATAAAGAATGGTTTTGGTCAGAGTCTGGACCGCATCGCGAAGATAACCAGTCAGTTCCACCCTCTGCCCATCTTCTACGCCACTGGCCGCTTGCTCATAGGTGATGACACGACCTAAAGGAGGCTCGATCGAATTGAGCTTCTGGATATCGGTGGCAATAATTTCAGGTGTGAAGCGCCCGGCAGCCGTCACCCCCGTGATTGAGATAAAACTCGAAAACAAAAAATCACGTGGACTCACTCCTGGCGGCAGTAAAACCCGAACCCCGGCACTGACATCTTGCACATAGAAAAACCTCTCGTTGCGATCTTCCCACGTCACGACCCCCGTGATCTTAACGGGGCGCCCCTCGGCGGCTTGCTCACGACTGAGGTTCACCACAAGATCGGCGAGACGCAGCGTCGAATTTTCGATCATCTCGCTATCAATGCTTCCCTTACGAATAAAACCATCGCGCAGGATAATCTCTTGTCCGGCTACATCAGGGATGCCAATCGCCTCGAAAGGATCCCCCTTTCGGCCCAGGTACTGCCCGGTCAATACCTTGGCGAGTCCCGTCTCATCACGAATCGTGACGTAGCTGTTCCGGGCACCCGAATGAATCACGCCCGATATTTTTACTGGTTTACCATCACGATGTTTAGGAAGTTGATCGATGGGGGTGCGTTCGATCTGGAAAGCGGGTTCATCTTTGAGGTCGCCCAACACGATAAGAGGAGGTGAACACTGACCGTAAAGGTCGACCCGGAGCGGCTGCATATCTTGGGGTTTCCTGATGGCCACCAAGCCCTCGAAGCGAATCAACTTGTGCAGGTATACCTCCATCTCTGCCAGCGGACGAGCAACGATACAGGTAAAGAACGTATCCGTACTAAACGTTCTTAAGCAGGTGTACCCGGCATCAAATGCGTAAACCGCATCTACATAACCCTGCACTCGAAGGCGCGGCCTCAGGTTTGTGTAAGCAAGAGGATCGAAGGTCTTGCCGATCAGATCGATCGTCGGCAGCACCGCTGCGTCGGGTAGCGGTGTAAAACGCAGCCCGATGGCTTCAATTTTTCGCGACGGTATCAGCGTGCCTTCAACAAGATAACGATGATCCACCTCAAGGGGCAAAACCGAGTCCCCCGGAGCCACAAAATACGATGTGCCATTACACCGCGCGATCAGGGCCTTCCATTTCGAATCATAAAAATCGATATCCAGCACGACACGCACGGGGTGCGGTAAATCGCGGCTCGGCCCTGTGATCTCCGCCAGCTGCTTGAAGTCGGTGATCGTAGCGAGCGCGTGCGCCTCGGGCTCGGCTGACGCAGCCGAAACCGTTACTTCACCTCGTGTGAAATATGCCCCAAGAAACAGCCAGGTAGGTACAAGCAGAAGATGACGCCAAACAAAAAAAAGCCGAAATGTTGCAAGTTGGATAAAGCTAAAAGCCATGGAAGGTGATGCTGCCGAAAAACGACGTGATTACTCATATCGGCGCAACAAGGCACTTATTTAAAAAACGTTCCAGCAACGACCTGATCAAAGATTCAGTGCAACGAGTTACACGGGGGGGCAAACCCGAATGGCTGTGGTTGTCGCTGAAGGCCGTGTGATTTTCACGCACCGTTCGTCGAGCGGTTAGAGGAGAAAAAAGCAAAGCATGAAGTCCGGCGTCTTCGGAATAGGGCCGTTTAATAAAACCGCAGCTGCGTCAGTCTCGCGAAACGTATTGGGCAGGGGAGGCGTCCCCGCCAAACCGCGGCTCTTACTGGGGACGGTGATGGACTGTCGCTTCGCTCGGTACGCCCTTCCCAAAACGGCTACAATTTTACTTTTAATGCCATAATTCCAAACGCCCTGAGCTTCTG
>Ga0105048_10017008_pt1 | contig 11223 bp, 9 predicted proteins | sample MAT05_FD_78382 | JGI IMG/M metagenome (GOLD analysis project Ga0105048, IMG submission 78382) | Freshwater microbial communities from Lake Fryxell liftoff mats and glacier meltwater in Antarctica - MAT-05 | ecosystem: Environmental > Aquatic > Freshwater > Ice > Liftoff microbial mat | place...
ACCGTCCAGCGGCTTCAGCAAACCCGCGAGAACGCGAGGCTGCTCCCGGGCGTGAAGATCCCCGACTCGGTCAGGCTGACGTCGGTCGAGCGCGACGCCTTCGGCGAGGGCGCGTCGGCCTGCACCATGGTGCTGTGTGCCGTGCCAACGCAATACATTCGCCAGACCGTTTCTCGCGTCGCGTCGTTTCTACCCGAGGGAATCCCGATCGTTTCGGTCAGCAAGGGCATCGAGCGTGAGACGCTGCTGCGCCCGACGCAGGTGCTGCAGCAGGTCTGCGGCGAGGACCGACCCGTCGCCGTTCTCAGCGGCCCGAATATTGCGGCGGAGCTGGCGCGTTATCTGCCCGGCAGTGCGGTCGCCGCGAGCGAGGACCAGATCCTCGCGCGTCGCGTTCAAGTCGCGATGACGACGCAGTGGTTCCGTGTCTACACCAATATCGACCTGCTGGGCGTCGAGATTTCCGGCGCGATTAAGAACGTCATCGCGCTGGCGGCGGGGATGCTCGACGGGCTGGGCGCGGGCAACAACGCCAAGGCCGCGCTGCTCACACGCGGGCTGGTCGAAATCTCAAGGCTTGGCGCCGCGATGGGCGCTTCGGCAAGCACGTTCCAGGGACTCGCCGGGCTGGGCGATTTGGTCACGACGTGCGTGAGTCCCGAAGGTCGCAACCGACAAGTCGGAGAGCTGTTGGGCCGCGGGAAGAAGCTCGACGACATTCTGCGTGACATGAGCAGCGTGGCCGAGGGGGTACACACGACCGCCGCGGTTCGGCAGCTCGCCGAGAGTTACGGGGTGGAGATGCCGATCGTCAATCAGGTGTACGAAGTGTTGTTCGGCCAGAAGGACCCGATTCAGGCGCTGGCGGATTTAATGGGTCGCGGGCTGAAGTCGGAATCGTAGGGGTAATGAAAGTCGCGAATCGACGAGAAAGCCGGGGCTAAGGCCTCCGGCGTTGTAGAGCTGTCGATTGCACAGAAGTTGGCTTTGGTTCAACCTTCGCTGATCAGGACGTCGCGTTCGTCGAAGAGTTTGTCGAAGCCTGTTCCGCCGGCGAGTTCGTCGTCGAAGTAGTCGCCGTAGAGGACGTCGTCCCCGCCTTCGCCCAGGAGGGTATCGCGGTCGTTGTCGACGCCGTCGAGGATGTCGTCCCCGTCACCGCCCAGCATGGTGTCGGCCCCGTTGTCTCCCAGGAGGGTGTCGTCGTTGGTTCCGCCGTCGAGTCGGTCGTCTCCGTCGCCGCCGCGGAGCGAGTCTCTCTGGGCGTCACCTTTGAGGTCGTCGTCGCCGTCGTCTCCGCGGAGCGTGTCTTCACCGTCGCCGCCGCGGAGCGAGTCGTTCCCGTCTTCGCCGAGGATGGAATCGTTGTCGGCCCCTCCGCTGAGGAAGTCATTGCCTGAGTCGCCGAAGAGGTCGTCTTTCCCGTTTTCGCCGTAGAGGTCGTCGTCGTCGGTGGACCCGTAGAGGTCGTCATTTCCGCTGCCGCCGTAGAGGGTGGAGGAATCGCCCGATCCGTTGGATTGGCCGGCGTAGATTTTGTCGTTTCCTTCGTTGCCGAAGAGGAGGTTAAACCCGTCGTTGCCGAAGACGAGGTCGTCACCGAAGCCGCCGTAGACGGTATCATCGCCGGCATCGCCGTAGAGGTTGTCGAAGTTGTCACCGCCGTCGATGCGGTCTCTTCCGGTGCCGCCGTTGAGGGTGTCTTGTCCGGCATGTCCCCAGACGGAATCGTTGCCGGCGCCGGCGTCGATTCGGTCGTCACCGTCGTCGCCGCGGATCTGGTCGTTACCGCCGTTGCCGCGGAGGGTGTCGTTTCCGCGTCCGCCGAAGATTCGGTCGCTGGCGGAAGTGCCGACGATGGAGTCAGCGCCGTCGCCGCCGTTGAGTGTTGCGGGGATGTTGATTCGGGAGTCGAGGATGAGGTTGTCGTTCCCGCCAAAGCCGTTGACGGCGATGTTCCTGACGGACGAAAGCGAGAAGGATCGCTGCGAGCCGTTGACGCTGACGAGCAGGCGCGAGCCCGAGAGGTTGACGGAGATGTCGTCAGAGCTGGACCCGCCGCGGACATCGAGCAGGCCGCTGGAGAGCGAGGCGGATAAGAGCCGGCGGGATTCGAGTGATTCGATCACGCGGGTTACGGATTTGGCGATTTGGTTTTGGACGCGATTCATAGGTTTTGCTCCTGTAGCGTCAGTAAAGACACAGGCCGGGCGCAAAGGTTAGATTGTGCTTGGGAACCTCTCAAAAACAGGGATTATCGGATGCCGCGCCCGACGCTCTCCTCGACCTCGTCGAACGAGACGATGCCCTTGGCGACCAGTTCGTTCCCGGCCTTCTTGAGCGAGACGAACGCGCCTTGGCGCACCATCGCGTCGAGCTCGGCGAGTGTCGCACGCCGGCCGATCGCGTCGCGAATCTCGGGCGTCATCTGCAACATCTCAAAAAACGCGACCCGCTTTGAAAAGCCCGTGCCAAGGCACTCCGGGCAGCCGACGGGAATGAAGACTTCCTTCAACTGCCGGCCGACCGCGCCCATCTGCGTTCGCTGCTGCTCGGTGAGCGGGACGGCCTTCTTGCAGCGGGGGCAGAGCTTCCGCACCAGCCGCTGGGCGAGCACGATCTGCAGCGCCTGCGCGCACAGGAAAGGCTCGACGCCCAGATCGAGCAGACGAAAGATCGTGCCCAGCGTGTCCTTGGTGTGCAGCGTGCTGAAGACCAGGTGCCCGGTGATGGCGGCCTGCATGGCGGTTCTTGCGGTCTCGGCGTCGCGCACTTCGCCGACCAGAATCACGTCGGGGTCCTGCCTGAGGATCGACCGCAAGAGCGTGGCGAAACCTTTTCCGCCCGCCTCGTCGACGGGAATCTGCGTGACGCCGGGCAGTTGAATTTCGACCGGGTCTTCGATCGTGGTGACGTTGCGATTTCGCGTGGCGATCGATCGAAGCAGGGCGTAGAGCGTCGTGGTTTTTCCGCTGCCGGTCGGGCCGCACACCAGGACCATGCCGCTCTCCTGCTTGATGGACATGGCGAGTTCGTCGTTGACCCAGGCCGGCAGGTTGAGGTCGCGGATCGTGCCGGGCGCGTTGGCGGCGTCGAGCACGCGGCAGACGAGTTTCTGCCCGTGAACGCCCGGGGCGAAACTGACTCGGTAATCGACACGACGGGATTGCCCGGGTTTGTTGGTCGGTACGCGTGCGATGAACGCGCCTTCCTGAATGGCGTCTTTGAACTGGATATCGATCTCGCCCAGGACTTTGACGATGGTGTTGAGTTTCATGCCGATCGGGGCGGGCATTTTGACCAGGTCGACCATGTCGCCGTCGATGCGGAGCCGACCAAGCCATTCGCCGTCGCGCGGTTCGAGGTGAATGTCGCTGGCCCCGGTTCGAAATGCGACGAGCAGGACGAGCCGCAGGAGGTCGACGCCTTCGCGGGTGCCGCGTCGCTTGGTGGGGTCGGCCTGTGGGTAGATGATTTTCCCGGCGGAGGTGCCCAGTTCGATCTGGTGATCGCCAAATTCTTTGGCGGGCAGCGCGTTGGCGATCCGCACGAGCGTGTTCTCGTATTCCAGGGGGTTCGAATTGGTGAGGGTCATCGGGCTGAAGTCGGCGCCGTCGAGCCCGGGAAGATCGCCGATGAGCGAGGGGTCGATGGAGTCGAGATCGAAGGCGTCGCCTGAGTCGAGTACGTCCTGGGCATCAAGTTCGAGTGCCCCATTCGCGGCGGCGGCGAAACTCTCGGGCGTGCCCAGGCGAATGCGGGTGGTGCCGATGAGAATGACGTCGCCGGCGCGGAGCCGTTCGATGGCAACGGATTTTCCGTTGAGCAGGGTGCCGTTGGAGCTGTTGAGGTCTCTGACGCGCCAGCCGGAGTTGCCACGCTCGATAATGCAGTGGTTTCGACTCGCGCGTTGGTCGTCGAGAACGACGTCGTTCCCCTGACCCCGGCCGAGGGTGATTTTGTCCTTGTTAAGCGGCAACTGGGACGAGGACTTTGTTGATTCGATAAGCAACATCCAGTCAGTCATGGTGGAAAAGTTAGCATAAACGAACGAAACTGACTGCGCGACAGGCGTTTCACTGATCGACAGGTACCGGTTTTGTATCAAATTCTCCCGCCGGATGTATGCTATCGGCAAGACTAATGACGGCCGATTCAGTGAAAATGTCCATGTTGCAGCGCACCACCATCCAGGAGATTGCAGAGCAGGCCGGGGTGTCGGCGGGCACGGTGAGCCGGATTCTAAACGGCAAGAACAAGGAGAACCGCCCGTCGATGGCGCGGCGGAGCGAGTCGGTCCGCAAGATCGCCCTGGACATGGGCTATCGCCCGAACGCGGCGGCGCGGTCGATGCTGTCGGGCAAGTTCGATCTGGTCGCGTTTATCACCTGCGGAACCATCGGGTTTGACTGGTATCCCAAACGAGTCATTCACGGGCTGCACGACGCACTGGCCGTACAGAATTCCCGGCTGGTGATTTCGGAGTTAAGCCGTCAGGAGTTCGAAGCCGACCAGCTCACGCCAAAGTTCCTGCAACAGACAATGGTCGACGGCGTCGTGACCATGCCCGACCCGATCGTCGCTCACAAGGTGCTCGATTTTTTCAAGCACTATCGAACCCCCTGTGTGATGATCAACCATGACGTTCCCGAGCGCGCCGTCTTTCCAGACGAACTGGGCGGCGGCAGGATGCTCGCCGAGTACGTCATCGCAAAGGGCCGACGAAAGATCGGATTCTTTCACCGTCCACAACGCCGGCTCGATCACTACTCGCAACACGAACGACGTAACGGCGTGATTGAAGCCTGCAAAGCCTCCAAATCAAAGGTGACGTTCTATGACCACGAGCCGCTACCTCGCCAGGACAGCTACATCGAGCGGCTGGCCAATTCCGAAGACGGCGTTAATTTTCTGAACGCACACCGTGGCATCGACGCGGTTGTGTGCTACGAAATGCCCGAGGCCGTCGCGATGATCATGGCGGCGGTTCGATTGGGGCTTCGGGTTCCCGACGACCTGCTTGTTGTCGCGTTTCATGAGAACTGGATTTACGCCGAAGTAGGACTCAGTATCCCCACCGCGATCATCCCGTTCGGGGGCGTCGCGATTGCCGCAGTGAAGATGCTCAACCAGCTTGTTGCGAGCCGAACCTCTCACCAGCCGATGGTGCGCGTGCCATACACGAACGTGGTGGATGCCGTCGAGAACGACGTCCTTAGTTGAGAGCGTTTCGTAGCCTTCCTGCCGGGCGGGCGGAGTCATTGAGGCTCGAAAGAATGGCATGTTTTTCCGTGCTCGCTATATTCGATTTCCATGAAAACCCGAAGCTCTGCATCGAGTCGTGAACCTGTCTTTGCGGGTTTGGTTTTTGCGGGACTGCTGACACTGGGAACGACCATGGGCGTCGGGTGCCAGGCGCCGGCGAGCGATACACGTTCGAGCAGGTCGGGTGGGAACAGTACGGGCGACACCAGCGTCGGGACGGGTGCCAACACCACGGGTATCAACACTCCGGGTATCAAGACCTACGTCAGCGGCGCGATCGCCCTCAAGAGCGGCGACGTCAAAGCGGCCGAAGTGCAGCTTAAAAACGCGATCAAAGAGAACCCCGAGTTGCGAATGCCGCACATCAAGCTGAGCGAAATTTACCGCCAGCGTAACGACTTCGAGCAGGCCGTCCCGCACATGGAGGCGATCTCGAAACTCGATCCCTACAACCAGCAGAACATGTATTTTCTGGGTCTGGGGTATCAGTTGCTCGGACGCCTGCAGGACTCGGCCCTGGCGTACCTTCGGGCGCTGAAGCTCGATGTGGTCGACCCGAAAAGCACGGTCAACCTGGGCCTGGTGTATTACTCTCTCGGGCAGATCGACCCGTCGATTTTTTATCTTCAGCGTGCGACGGAGTTGGACAAGTCCAACCCGCGGGCCTGGAGTAATCTGGGCGTAGCGCTCGACGGCAAGGGCGACCTGCCTCAGGCCGAGAGTGCCTATCGAAGGGCGATCGAGCTCGAGCCGAAGAACGCGACGACGCTTTCGAACCTGACCAACAATCTTCTTGACCAGAACCGCCCCGAAGACGCGGCGGCGGCGGCGCTGGAGCTGACCGAGCGCGCGCCTTCATCGGCGGCGTTTCGCGTGCTGGCGACAACGCTGACTCGGGCGAAGAAGTGGTCGCAGGCGCAGGCCGCGTTCGATAGGGCACTCACCGGCAACCCGCGTGATTTTCAGACCCTCGAGGCGATGGGCGATATGAATATCGCCAGGTATGTCGACGGGTTGGAGTTGGACGACGCGCTGCGTCAACAGGCCGTCGAGCAGTACCGCGCCAGCCTGGCGCTCAAGCCCGATCAGCCGAAGTTGGCGGAAAAGCTGAAGAAGTACGCCACCGCCGGGAAGATCAACAAGACCCCATGAACCCCTGAGGATTCGAATATGCTGCTGGAACTCAAGCATCACACGGAACTGAATTACGACTCGTGGATCAGCGAGTCGGTGATGGAGCTTCGGGTGGCGCCGCGCACGGAGATGTATCAGCAGCGGCTTAGTTTTGATCTTGCGGTCGGGCCGCCGACACAGGTCGCGCCGTATTTCGACTGGCTGGGCAACACGGTTCACTCGCTGCAGATCAACGGCTTTCATGATCACATTCGCATTGTCGCGACAACGGTGATGCAGGTGGACCGCCCGCGCATTCCGCTGCAGTTGATCGCCGACACCTGGCCGCTGGCGATGCCGGTCCACTATTCGCTCATCGACTTCCTTCACTTCGGCGGCCCGGTGCAGCGCTCGTCTGAGCTCGAAGAATTCGTCAACGAACTGAAAGTAACGCCCGGCATGAATATCGGCGATCTCATTCACCATCTCCTGGACGTGTTCGACAAGAAGTTCGATTACCAAAAGGGCATCACCACCGCGGCCAGCCCGATCAGCGACATCCTTCTTCATCGCAAGGGCGTCTGTCAGGACTACACGCACCTGTTCATCGCGGTGTGTCGACAGTTGGGTATTGCCGCGAGGTACATCAGCGGGCTGGTTCATCCCGACACCGATAAGATTCGCGGCGCGCTGCAGACGCACGCTTGGTGCGAAATTTACGTTCCCAGCAGCGGGTGGATCGCGGTCGACCCGACGAACAATCGTCTGGTGGGCAGCAATTTCGTGACGCTGTGCATCGGGCGGGATTTTCGCGACGTGCCGCCGAACAAGGGGGTTTATCGCGGCAAGGCGAAAGAGACGATTCACGTCGAGGTGACCAGCCGTGTGCTGGACGAAGTTCCCGCGGAACTCGCGCCCGAGCGTTTTCAGCCGATCGGTTTGCCGCTGTTTCCGGGCTGGTCGCGTGACCGACGCTTCGATGCCGTCGCGGTGGAAGAGGCCCAGCAGCAGCAGCAACAACAGCAACAATGATTCCGCACTACCCGCGATAGTGGCACGCGCTGGTGCAGGTCTCGTACACCACGATCTCGGCCAGTATGGGCAACTCGGGCTTGATCTTATTCCACAGCCACACCGCGATCATTTCGCTGGTCGAGATGGAGAGCCCTTCGATGTCGTTGAGGTAATAATGGTCTAGCTGCTGCACGATGGGGTTGCAGATGCGTTTGATGTCGCCGTAGTCGATGAGATAACCCCTGGCCGGATCGACGTCGCCCTGGACGACGACATCGAATCTAAATGAGTGCCCGTGCAGACGTCGGCACTTGTGGCCTTCGGGAAAGCAAGGCAGGTCGTGGGCGGCCTCGAAGTGAAAAGTTTTGACCAAACGCACATTCATGGTGTTGCACCACTTTACGCGGGCCGTCCCGGAACGCACACTGTCCAACTCATATTCTCGCGACCCCAATCCAAAGGAACCCTCATGCGTGCGATCGTGACCGGCCAAGTCGGCGTAGAAAAGAAACCCTACCTCCAGCAGGTTCAGGATATCGCCCGTGAAAATGGGAAGGACGTCGTGGTCTGCCACATCGGAGACATGATGTACGCCGACGCGCCCGACGTCCCGCGCGGCCGAATCCTGAATCTGCCCATCACCCGCCTGGGCACACTTCGCCGCAGCGCGTTCAAGGAAGTCATTCGCCTTTGCGACAAGCACGAGCACGTGATCGTCAACACGCACGCCACGTTCCGCTGGCGGCACGGGCTCTTCAGTGCGTTCGACTTCGATCACATGAAGGAGTTCAACGCCGACACTTACATCACGCTGATGGACAACGCCGAGAGCGTTCACCAGCGCCTGGGCCGCGATCATGACATCGACCACGTTCTGAAGGACATCATGGTCTGGCGCGAGGAAGAGAGCCTTGCGACCGAGATCCTGTCAAACGCGATTCGCGGGTACGGAAATTTCTATCTGATCTCGCGAGGCCGAAGCAACGCCAGCACCACCGCCAAAACCGTCTACCGTCTCTTGTTCGAACCCGACCGCAAGAAGGTCTACCTCAGCTTCCCGATGAGCCATGTGATGGACCTGCCCAAGACGCTCGCGGAGATCGACCAGTTCAAGGCGCAGATCAACCAGCACATGACGTGTTTCGACCCGGCCGACGTGGACGAATTCGTCCTGAACATGACCGCCGAGAAGGCGCACGAAGAGGGCAAGACCGAGTTCACGGTCGAAGCCGCAGAAGGGCCGACCACGCTCAAGGTGAGCGAAGTGTTGCAGATCACCGGCGACATCATGGGGCAGATCTACGCACGCGATTTCAAGATGGTCGACCAGGCCGACATGATCATCTCGCTGGTTCCGGAATTGCCCAACGGCAAGCCCGGACTGTCCAGCGGCGTCGAACGCGAACTGCACCACGCCTTCGAAGGCGGCAAGGAAGTCTTCGTCATCTGGGCGTGCAAGGGAACGCCCAGCCCGTTCATCAGCGAAACCGCCACAAAGGTGTTCCGCTCGACCACCGAGGCGCTCGAATACTTCAAGAACCGCGGTTACATCAAGGCGTAGCCGGAATGTCAACTCGTCGCGTGTTCGTCGAGCAGCTTCACGTCGGCCTGGTCGAATTGAACCAGGCCGAGGCGAAGCACGCCCGCGACGTGCTGCGTTTGATCGTTGGCGATCAGGTCTCTCTCTTCGACCCGGCGGGCAACGCCGGACAAGCGCGATTGACGACGGTCGACAAGCGGCAGGTCGTCGCGCAGGTCGACCGGATCGACGCACCGGTGAAAACAAAGTTGTTGACAGTGGTCAGCAGCACGCCCAAAGGCGAGCGGGCGGATTGGCTGGTCGAAAAGCTCAGCGAGATCGGCGTTTCGGTCTGGCAGCCGGTGGTGTGCGGCAGGTCGGTCGTCGAGCCGGGGAAGGGCAAGCTCGACCGCTGGCGGCGGATCGCGATCGAAGCGGCGAAGCAGTCGGGCCGGGTCGGGGTGATGCGGATCGAGCCTGCCGTGCCGCTGACAATGGTGAAGGTCGAGGCGGGTGCGGTTGTGCTGAATAGCGAACTTGCGATCGGCGACGCGATCAAGATGGGCGCGGCCGTCACGCAAATCTTCGTCGGCCCTGAAGGCGGCTGGGAGCCGGCGGAACTGGAATCATTCCGCGGAACGGGCGTGCGTGCGATAAGGTTGCCAACGCCGATTTTGCGTGTCGAAACCGCGTGCGTCGTTGCGGCAGGGCTGGCGATGTGTCACATTCCCGAAAACCTATGAGCTACAACCCGCAGTACCCGAACCAAGGCCAATATCCCGGCCAATATCCCGGCCAATATCCCCAGCCGCCGCAGCCCGGATATCCCCTCGGTTACGCGCAGGCGTACTACGGCGTCTCGCCGCTCGACCGTCTGCTGGGCCCGGCAAGACGCGCGGGAGTTATGATGATCGTCCTGGGCAGCCTGACGCTGGTCTGCTCGCTATGCATGGGCGGCTTCAGTGCGATGTTCAGCGAATCCTTCTGGGGAATGATGCAGACCGAAATGGCCAAGTCCGGGCAGACCTTGCCCCAGGGCGTCGACCGGGCCGAGATTCAGCTGGGTCTCGGCATCCTCGCGGGTGTCATGCTGGGAGCAGGGCTGCTCTTCATCGTCCTGGGCATTCTGGTCCGCAGAGGTGGCACGGCCACGGTGATCGTGTCGATCATGCTGATGATTCTGCTCACGCTGTTGCAACTCTTCGCCGTCGTCTCATCGGCGATCGCCGCTCTTAAAGCCCCCCAACAAGCGCTGGGCACCATGATCGGGCTCGCTATCCTCGGACTCGTCGTACTGACTCTTGTCTGGCTCGTTCAAGCAGCAAAAAATGCGGGGCAAGTTTCTCAATTGCGTGCCGGCGGCGGATACCCGCATCCCTACGCCCAGCCGGGCGCCTACCCGTATCAACAGCAGTACCCACCCCAACAACCGCCACAGCAGCCGCCCCAGCCTCCACAGGTGTAGAGATTTTCGTTCACTGCCTCAAGAGACGTTTCATCGCACGAGGCTGATCCCGAACCGCAGCGACGACCCGTTCTCACGCAGGCCCAGCAGGCTCTCGCTGTAGCCGGTGAAGTACTGGGTGTGGAAGAAAACGTCCAGGCTGTTTCCGCTGAGTTTGCGGACCGGGAAACTCAGGTCCAGCTGAAGCGAGCCTTTGTCCCAGTCGTTGCCGGCCCGGCCGATCGCGGCGAGTTGGACGCCGCCCGCCTGGCCCGCGACCATTTTCAAGTCGACCCAGTCGCCTATGAATTCGCCGACATCGGGGTTGTCGGACAAGTCGCCGACGTAGGTGAAAAATCGCGGCCCCACGGACACGAAGATGTCGTCTCGATCGCCGAACGTGACGGTGGGGCGGACGAACGCGCGGTTGATGCTTCGGCTTTCATCGCCGCTGCGGCCGTTGCTTTCGTGACCCACGCCGATCTGCACGTCCAGCTTGATCCACTCGGGCAGCACTCGCTTACCGTCGATCGTGAACCTGTCATCCAGGTCGGTCCATAGAAAGAATAATTCCGGTCGATAGCTGTTGTCGATGAACGGCGTACTCTCTCCCTCCAAGTCCCAAAAACTGGTCTGCGAATAAGCGAGATAAAAATTGCCCAGCGGCGGAACTGTGTCAGCAATCGATCCCTTCGGATCGAACACCTGATACTTAAAACTGAATTGAAACTTGGCCATCGGATCGACATCGCCGGCGAGGAAGTAAATCGGCTCGTACGGCTTGAAGCGATAGGCCAGGTACTCGACGAGCCCGCCTTCTGAGACATAATTGGGGTCGCGAAAAAGGCTGGTGACTTTCTTCGCCGAT
>Ga0105048_10017009_pt1 | contig 11223 bp, 10 predicted proteins | sample MAT05_FD_78382 | JGI IMG/M metagenome (GOLD analysis project Ga0105048, IMG submission 78382) | Freshwater microbial communities from Lake Fryxell liftoff mats and glacier meltwater in Antarctica - MAT-05 | ecosystem: Environmental > Aquatic > Freshwater > Ice > Liftoff microbial mat | place...
CAGGTCTGAGCCGGCGGCAGTTCGCACTGCCAGCCATCGCTTCAGCCGGCTGGCGCTGAAAATTGATTCTGCAGGGCCGACTCAGTACAGCGTGAAACGAAAGTGATAGGGGGGATTTGATTCAAAATTTGCCGTTTACAGCAGGCTCGGCAGACTTTTGCCGTTCAGGCTGGTAGTCCCTTGATAGGTTGAGCTTTTCTCCCTTTTCACTGGCGAACGACTGAACGACCGAACGATTCCAGAAGGTTGCCCGCATCAAATAGGGCCTCACGCTGGCCCGATTGCCGACTTGTTGGGGCCACGCCGGGCACGTTTCGCTCAAGATGCAATGGGGCCATGGCGTTGCGCCAGCGTCTGCGGCTGGCGACTTGCGGCGCTGACCGCCACGTTGCAGTCGTAGGCCGCGTTGTACGCTGGCACGGGCAAGCTTGGCCGCACGAACACCCTCACGCCGCAACCCCGATGAATATTCGGGTCCCACATGCACGGTCGCAGCTAGACTGGAACCGATTTAAGACGACTGTGGGGCACTGAGTGGGCGAAAATGCCATGAACGCTGAACCGTGGGTGACGGCCGAGCAGGTCGCGCAGCACTTGGGAGTGGTCAAGGACACCGTTTACCGCTGGCGGGAACGGAAGAGCCTGCCTGCGCACAAGATCGGCCGCCTGTGGAAGTTCCAGTTGTCTGAAGTGGACGAATGGGTCCGGGCAGGCGGCGCCGGTGAAGAGAACACAGAAAGCGGCCCAGGGGAGATTTCATGAGCATGAACGAGGCGGACACCCGGTATCACCTGATCGACCCCGTGCTCCGCACCAAGGGCTACGTCAGCCGCGACCAGATCACGCTAGAGACCATCCTCACGCCGCCCCCCGTGGAGCCCACCGGTGCTAAGGGCCGTCGCCGCAAAGGCCCCGGGCGAACTGACTATCTGCTCTGTGTGCAGGCGGGCAGCATGCCGAAGGCCCTGCCCGTCGCCGTGCTCGAAGCCAAGAAGGAAGGCGAAGACCCGCTCAAAGGTATGCAGCAAGCCAAGGGCTACGCCGACTGCCAACGCTTCGACGTGAAGTACGTCTTCTCGACAAACGGCCACAAGTACGGCGAGTTCGACTGCGTGACCGGTCTGCAAGGTGGTCCGTTCCCCTTCCCTGACTTCCTCCCTCATCTTGACCTGACGGCTCGCTACGCGAAGGACACAGGCATAGACATGTCGCGGCCAGAGGCGGCCATGCTCTTCCAGGCCGACAGCCCGGCGTGGGCGCTCTCTCGCTACTACCAAGATGCGGCCATCCGCGCGGCGATCGAGAAAATTCTGGTCGATGGTCAGGCCGGTCGGCCGCCGCGCGTATTGCTGACATTGGCCACGGGCGCCGGAAAGACCGTCATCGCGACAAATCTGCTGTGGCGCTTGAACCAGGCCGGGCAGTTGCCCAAGCCGGCACTGTTCCTTTGCGACCGGGACGAGTTGCGCGAGCAGGCCTACACCAAACTCAAGGCGGCCTTTGGCGACAACGCCCGCATCGTCAGAACTGAAAAGGGCGGCAACGCTGCCCAGAACGCGCGAGTACATGTCGCCACTTACCAGACCCTCGGCTTGGACGACGAGGAAGGTTTTGCCAGCTTCCTGACCGAGCACTACGGCGAAGACTCGTTCAGCGTCATCATCATCGACGAGTGCCACCGTTCCGCCTGGGGCCGCTGGTCAGAAGTGCTGCGGCGCAACCCCAACGCCATCCACATCGGCCTGACCGCCACACCGCGCAAGCTGGAAGAGTCAGACAAGGCATCGCACGAAGACAAGGAAATCACCGCCAACAACCGCAAGTACTTTGGCGAGCCGGTTTACGAGTACACGCTGATCCAGGCGCAGGAAGACGGCTACCTGGCCGCGTGCGAGATCGTCAAGCGCAAAGCCAGCATTGACAGTGCCACCTTCACGAAGAAGGAAATCCTTGCCGCCGGTGTCAAAAACATCAAGACCGGCATGCCCTTGACCGAAGCGGACTTAACCAAGGACGAATACACCGGCAAGGACTTCGACGACGAGTTGTTCATCGAACTTCGCACGCCCAAGATGTGCGCTGACCTGTTCGAGCTGTTGTGCGAAAACGGCGGGCCGGAACAGAAGGTCATCATCTTCTGCACCCGCGAGATTCACGCCGACCGCGTGACTCAGCACATGAACAACCTGTACGTGCGCTGGTGCAAGGCAGGCGGCCACACACCGAAGGACCACTACGCCTTCAAGTGCATGGGCGGCGCCAACAACGGCTCCGACATGATCGAGCCGATGCGCGGCTCGGGTGAACGCGCCTTCATCGCCTGCACCGTGGACTTGCTGGAGGCCGGCGTCGACATCGAACGGCTGAACGCCGTGGTGTTCTTCCGCTACCTGCAGTCACCGATCAAGTTCTATCAGATGGTCGGGCGTGGCACGCGCATCCACGAAGAGACGCAGAAGTTCAAGTTCTGGCTCTACGACTACACCGATGTCACGAGCCTCTTCGGCACCGACTTCATCACCAAACCGCCGCGCCCTGGCGGGGGCCGCAAAGGTGGCGATGACGATGATGACGACGATGGTGGCGGCGGAGGCGACGGCCCGGCGGTGGGCGAGATCGGCGGACAGCGCGTCAGCATCAACGCGCAGGGCCGTTTCATTCTGAGCCGCCGCGATGGGCGGGACACACCGATTCCAGTGGACGAATACCGGCGCGAGGTGATTCAACGTGTGATCACCGAAGCCAACAACCTCGACGAGTTTCGCGCACTTTGGATCGAAACCCAAAAGCGCCGCAGCCTCATCGACCACCTACTCGGCGACAACTTCAGCCCCGAGGTGATCCGGGAAATCGACAAGATGAGCGACTTCGACCTGTACGACTTCTTTGGCCACCACGGCTACCACGCACGCGCGCTCAAGCGGCCGGAACGCGGCAGCCTATTCATCGAAAGCAGCAAACCCTGGTTCGACGGCATGGACCCCAAGGCTGCCATCGTGCTCAAGGGCCTTGGTCACCAGTTCGCCACGGGCGGTACCGATGCCCTAGAGACGCCAGCGCTGTGGGAGGTGCCAGAAATCAAACTGGCAGGAGGTCTGGATGCGCTGCGGCTACTCGGCAGGCCTATGGACGTGATGCGTGAAGCCAAGGGGAGACTGTTCGGGTGACTGAGACCGCAATCTGGCAGACACTCGAATTCGGCAAATGCGCCGAGTTGGTGAACGGTCGCGCATACGGACAGAGTGAATTGCTCGCGTCTGGTACTTACCAAGTGATTCGAATTCAGAATCTCAATGGGGGATCAAGCTGGTACTACTCAAATCTTGAACTTGAAGATGACAAGTACTGCGAGAGTGGCGACCTTCTTTTCGCATGGTCTGCAACATTCGGCCCTTACGTTTGGTACGGGAAGAAAGCAATATTTCACTATCACACTTGGAAAGTTATTCCGAAGGTCGAATACCTCGACAAGGAGTTCGCGTACTTCCTGCTCCTATGGATTACGGCAAGAATTAAAGCTGCGGCTCATGGTCTCGCCATGTTGCATTTCACAAAAGAAGGCATGGAGAAGTATCAAGTATCCATTCCCCCAGTTTCAACTCAGCGCCGCCTCGCCAGGCATCTAAAAGACCGATTCGCCGAAGTCAAAGTCGCGCAGCAGGCAGCACAAGCACAGGTACAAGACACCGCGCTGCTTCGCAGCCGGCTGCTGAGAGAGATGCTGGCCGCGCTTGACGGCGTGCCTTGCAAGGTACTGGGCGAGCATGCGCCGACCACCAGCGGCACGACCCCGCCGCGTGGCACCAAACGCTATTGGGAGCCCGCCGAGATTCCCTGGGTGAAAACCGGGGAGGTTGCGTTTGCCCCCATCACCACCACCGAGGAGGCAGTCTCCAAAGCCGCGCTGGCCGAGTGCTCGCTTTCGCTGCTGCCGCCAAAGACCGTGCTGGTAGCGATGTACGGCCAAGGAAAAACGCGCGGACAAAGCGCCATTCTCGAAGTGGCCGCAACGACCAACCAGGCATGCTTGGCGATCTTGCCCAACGACACCTGGGAGACTGAGTTTCTGTACTACTGGCTCGTCGCCAGCTATCAGGACCTGCGTGACCTGTCGGAAGATCGAGGCGGCAATCAGGCCAACTTGAATGGGGCGTTGCTGAAGGCGCTGAAGGTGCCAGCCCCAGATCGCGCGCACCAGCAGGAAGTCGTCCGCCGCATCAAAGCGGCACTGCACGAAATGGACGCCCTGGCCGCCGCCGGCAGATCGACATTAGCCGAGCTTGAGCTACTGCCGCAACGCCTGCTCGCCCAAGCTTTCGAGAATTGACCATGGCCCGACCCAAGAAGACCACCAAAGCCCCCAAGGCCATCGCCACCACCCAATCGCTCTCGACTTTCGTCAAGAGCATCTGCGACGTGATGCGCCGCTCGAACTGCGCGAGCGCACTGCAGTACGTGCCGGAACTGACCTGGATTCTCTTCCTGCGCATTCTCGACGCACAAGAAGTTCGCGACCAAGAGAAGGCCGAAGCCGTGGGCTCGACCTTCGCGCCCGCGCTGCGCGCGCCGTACCGTTGGCAAGACTGGGCTGCACCTTGGTCCGAAAAGCCTGGGCACCCGAGGACGCCTGAAGGCAGGCCCTTCGGGTGGAAGCGGCAGGAGCTGTTCGCAGGCGGCGACGGCAAGCTGTTCGACTTCATCAACAAGGAACTGCTGCCCCATCTTCAAAGCCTGGACGTGGACCCACGCACCAACCTGCCCATGCCCGGCGCCATGCCCAAGCAGCGCATCATCGGCCGCACGATGACGGCCGTAGAGCGCGTGCGGGTCGACTCCGAAACCAACTTGCGCGACATCCTCGATAAGGTCCACGAGATCAATATCGATCACGTCGACGACAAGCACTTCTTCACCCTGTCGCAGGTGTACGAAGACTTGTTGCTGAAGATGGGCGAGAAGAACTCCGACGGCGGCCAGTTTTTCACCCCTCGCGAAGTGATCCGCGCGATGGTGCACACAGTGGACCCGAAGCTCGAGCAAACGGTCTACGACCCCTGTTGCGGAACTGGCGGCTTCCTGGCAATAGCGTACGAGCACGTCGCCCGCAAGCTGGGCACCCAGGCTCTCAGCACGGACATCGACACACTCAAACACGACACTTTCTTCGGCCGCGAGAAGGAAAACCTGGTGTTCCCCATCGCGCTGGCCAATCTGGTGCTGCACGGCATCGACCAACCCAACCTGTGGCACGGCAATTCGCTGACACGACGCGCGACCTACGGCGCGCTGTTCGACAAGGCGCCCAAGCAGTTCGATGTGATCCTGACCAATCCGCCCTTCGGCGGTAAGGAAGGAAAAGACGCTCAGAAAAACTTTGCCTTCGAGACCAGCTCTACCCAGGTGCTCTTCGTACAGGACATCCTGGCCGAACTGGCGCCGGGTGGGACCTGCGCCATCGTGCTGGATGAAGGCCTGCTGTTCCGCACCAATGAAAGCTCCTTCGTCGAGACCAAGCGCAAGCTAGTGGACGAGTGCGAACTTTGGGCCATCCTCAGTTTGCCGGGCGGGGTGTTCTCTGCCGCTGGTGCGGGCGTGAAGACCAACCTGCTGTTCTTCACCAAGGGCCGCAAGACCGAGCGCATCTGGTACTACGACTTGGCACAGGTGAAGGTGGGCAAGAAGACACCGCTGACCCTGGCGCACTTCGGCTTCGCGCCCAACGGTGACATGTTGCCCGACACCGCCCTGCCAGCCATCCTCACCGCTGAGTGGCAAGCAGACGAAGCCAATGCGGGGACCCCGTTTCCGAGCTACTCCCGGATGTTGGCGCAACGTGGCAAGCCCGGCGGAAGCAGCCGCTACTCGTGGACGATCGACTTCGCCCAGCGGCGCGCCACGGCGCGTGTGGAGATGCAGCCCCTCTTGGACCAGGCCTTGACGCTCAAGGACGCCGTGATTGATCTAAAGGAAGAGCTGAAGCGACTGAAGAAGGAAAAGGCGCCCGAGGCAAAGATCGAGGCGATGGATGCGCAGATTCGCGAGAAGGACAAGGCCGCTCGCGATCTGGAATCTCAGGCAGCGGTCATCGACGCGGCTGTGTTTGACTTGAAGGCGGTCAACCCCAACGCGGTGACCCAAGTCGACGACCGCACGCCGGCGCAGATCATCAAGAACATCCAGGAACAGGGCCGAATCGTTGCCGAAGCGCTGATGAGATTGAAGGCGCTAACCGCATGAATCATGCCCGCTGGTGTTGTAAGTTCAAACTGGCCGACGATTGCGGAATGATCGATGGTCATAACCTAGCGTTCCGATAAGAAATTTCTGGAAAGATGCACATGTCTGGACCGAAATACCCGACTTCTCGGAGTGACGACGAGGATGCCCTTAGTGACGCCGATGAGTCGGACGATTCCAGTGGCCTCGAACCTGAGGGCGATGAAGGTTCGGAGATCGAGGTACCGTTTGATCCAACAAAGATCGACATCATCGTTAAGCCGATGACGATTGGAAGTCTGGAGACGCGCCTAGAAAATGGTGAACTCGATCTCACGCCGGATTTTCAGCGGCAAGCTAACGTCTGGAACGCAAGACGCAAGTCCAGGCTCATCGAGTCCATCTTTCTACGAATCCCTCTGCCGTCGTTCTACTTCAGTGAAGACGTGGAAGGCGCCTACGCAGTAGTTGACGGCCTTCAACGACTGTGCGCCATTTTTCACTTCATGAAGCCGGAGGCTCTCGCCACCGCCACAGGCGTCAAGCTTGCCCCGCTGGTACTGCAGGACCTTCAGTACCTCAAAGATCTCAACGGCGAAACCTTTGATGGTCTTGACAGGAAGTTCCAACGTCGGATCTCGGAACTTGAGATCACCGCAAACATCATTCGCGCAAACACGCCGCCGGCAGTCAAGTTCAACGTTTTCGCGCGCCTGAATCAAGGTGGCATGCCGCTCAATGCGCAGGAGATACGAAATGCCATATTTCCTGGTCAGTGGCGCAAGACGATCAAGACAATGGCTGAGTGCGAAGCGTTCAGGAAGGCGACAGATGGAAAGGTTCGCACTGAACGCCAGCAAGACGTGGAACTGGTACTTAGGTTCGTAGCGCTTTGGCAGCTTGGGAAGCCGTACGAACGTCCAGCGAATCAGACGCTCGACGAGTTCTTGAACGCGGTGGTGGAAGAGCAACTTTCTCAGTGGTCAGATGCCAAGTGGCTAGAGGCGGAGCGGGCATTTGTCCACGCAATTGAAGCAGCCCGTTCGATCTTTGGTCGGCATGCGTTCAGAAAGAGCAGTGGTGGCGAGAGAAGGCGACCAATCAATAGAGGCCTCTTTGAGGCGCAACTGATCGTGTGCGGATTTCTCGGAAAAGATGCTCTCGCCGTGGTGCGAGAGAGACAGCAGCAAGTGGGAAGCAAATTTGCGGAAGCGCTGAAAGCCGATGGAGATTTCGTCCAAGCGCTCCTATATGCAACCGGATCGGCTAACGCGTCTAACACCAGAATCAAAACTCTGGCTCGTATCATGAGAGAGGTAGTCAATGCTGAGCCACTTACACCTTAGAAACTTCAAGTCGGCGAAAGACCTGGGCGTTGTGCTCAGGCCGCTAACCGTTCTGGCCGGTCTAAATGGATCAGGCAAAAGTTCTGTTCTACAGGCCGTAGCTTTGCTGAAGCAAACCCTTGACCAGAGCGGCGACGGCACTACGCTACCTCTCAGAGGTGCTTTGATTCGCCTTGGGCGAAGTGAAGATGTTCACTTCGAGGGTGCGGAGTCTGCCGAGCTGAGCCTCGAAATTGAGTGCTCAAGTGGGGTCGTCCGATTTGCTAGTGCCGCAAAGAACAATGCCGACACGCTGGATCTTACAATTGAGGGCAACGCAACTGCACTTCGAAAGGAGTTGGGCGCGTGGTTTCAGTTCATTCAAGCCGATCGGATCACTCCCGCGGCACAGTACGAGCAGGCCAGCACTCCGGATCAAGAACGCGGTTGGCTCGGCTGTCGCGGCGAATTCACAGTCGACTTTTTGCAAAGGAATGAAGACAAGCGGATATCAGACAAGCGGCAGTGTCCTGGCGAGATGTTTGGCCTTGATCGTGCACTTCTCAAACTTATCGCACCAACCCCAAAACTGGGAGACCAAACCGCCGCTTGGATGCAAACCCTGAGCCCAGGAGTCCGGCTTAGGGCTATACCCGTGGACTTGGCTGATGCGACCTCCCTTCGCTTCCAGTACGCAAGCAATGAGATCGCGTCAGGGACCCGAGATCATCGGCCCTCAAATGTTGGCTTCGGCCTAACTTATAGCCTGCCAATCATTGTGGCTTGTCTGGCGGCTGAGCAGGGAGGGATTCTCCTGTTGGAGAACCCTGAGGCACATCTACATCCGCGAGGTCAGGCGGCTCTTGGTCACTTACTTGCCATGTGCTGTGCCGACGGCGTTCAAGTTATCGTAGAAACGCACAGCGACCATTTGTTGAATGGCGTGCGCGTCGCAGTGAAAAATGGCGCCCTCGCGGCGGACAAGGTGGCGCTGCACTATTTTGAGCGTGATGTGCGTACAGGTGAGAGCCGAATCGAATCTCCGAGGGTCCTTCCAGATGGTCAACTTGATAGATGGCCTGAGGGTTTCTTCGACCAGTGGGACAAGAGCCTCGACGCCCTATTGGACTGATCATTCCCAGCATGAGTGATCGACTGCTACTTCTTCACTGGAATGAGCTTTCCATTCCGGCTGAAATTACAGCTGCGGAGCTGAACGCCGATCCGAGGTGGGCTCAGTTTGCACAGCTATCTCTTTCCGCATTTTTGGAAGTGTTAACTGTTCGCCCAGACTGCCGGCTGTCCTTTACCAAAGGAACGTTTCATGGCCAAGTTGCTGACCGACCGCTTCAGAGTTGGCTGGAGGTTTGGCTGGGGAAAGAACGGTGGAGAAAATTGAGGTCCAGGGCTGTACAGCCCTCCGCGCAATCGTTGATGCCTGCTCATTCGCTCGAATGCGAACTAACATGCAATGGGAGGCATGGGGAAGGAATCACTCGGGCTTACATAGCAGATTCGTGGACCTTGAGCTTAGGCAGTGAAGTCAATGGATTCACGGACCACCAAATCCGCGCAGTAAAGACCACGATCGATAGTGATGGTCAGGTCAATGTTGACGTACCAAACCTGGCGGATTCTAAACACGTTGGACAGTGGAGCGGTGATCTAGCGGTTTGGGGTCAAATTGTTTCGACCAATCATGTAGTCGCCAAGCTAGATCGATATAGCATCATCATGTACCCGCTTGATCACGGTTATCCTCATGTTCATGTACATGTTCAAGACGACCCGAAACTCAATGCAAAGTATAGAGTTGATTTTTTTGAACCTCTAACATCTAAGCGGCCAGTTGGCTTGGACGCAGTAATGGAGACATGGATTGAACAACGCCGTGACCACCTTGTGCGTTCTTGGGCTCGATGCCAGGCTGGTGGTTTTCCGCTGAAGCTGCCAGATTAGTATTGTCTGCGGGCTTCGGACGGACGTGCCTACGCTGCTTTCAGGGCCCGCTGCTGAGTTGGAGACGGTTGCGAAATTGGCGCCCACCGCATCGAAGCCCATACCTAGGTGTTCTGGCTTTTCGACACGAGCCACCAGGACCAATTCCCGCGAAGCAGGCGCGCGCTGAGCTGCAGCCGCGAACGCGTCTCTCTTGGCTAGTGCATCGAGGCCAAGTGAGGTAATCTTGGTACCTTCTGGACCGGACTTCGTTGTCTCCTTCTTCGTCTGGGTTGTCGCATGCTCAGCATGCAGGCTTGGTTCGTGATCCTGCTCTTACACACTGAACTCGTTCCATGATGTCGTCCGATGATCAGCCTCTCGGCCGACCACCCATTGCCCGGCCGGTGGGGGTCGTGAGCGCATCAGATTTGGCCAAGCTCATGGGAGAGAACCTGTCATTCCTCGCGAAGAGTGAAAGCGCTGGACAGATTTTCTGCCTCGAACTACTGGGCGAAAAGCTATACCCAGCCTTCTTTGCTGACGGACGCTATCCCAGGGAGTACCTATTTTTAGTGACGAAGCGACTAGGCAAGGTCTCAGGAGGCGCCAAGATGCAGTTCTTTGAGCAGCCTAAAGGCTCCCTAGGAGGCATCTCACCGCTCGAAGCGCTTGAACGCGGCATGCTCGCGCTGGTAAAGCGATCCGCTGATGGATTCCGCGAGCGATAGCAGCACAATGCCTCGTGCCTCTGTCTATGACCGACTTGGTGGTGCTGATGGCGTTCGGGCGCTAGTCGCGCGCTTCTATGCGCTGATGGATGAATCCTCTGATGTGAACGCAGTGCGTCAATTGCATCCTGCAAGCCTTGATCGCAGCGCTGAAAGTCTCTTCAAGTATCTTAGCGGGTGGTTTGGTGGACCGCCGATTTATGTTCAGGAACGTGGTCACCCACGCTGACAAGTATTGAAAGTGCCAAGGCTGGGTTTAACAGCTGTGGAGGTGCTGTAGCAAAGAGGTGTCGGCTTCCAGACCATGGACTTGAACGGTGGGGATTCGAAACCACAGTGACTCGCGAGTCGAACTGGCGAGGTGGTGGGGGTTCTCAGCCAGGGTACTGCGCTGAACTGTCATCACAATTGAAATCTGAATATCCAAAAGCAAATGAGGTAGAAACTCGCTCATCGTCTGAGAGGACTCGTGACACCTGCAGTCCGTTTCGATGTATCCAATACCAATACATTTGCTCGGCAACTGTTCGAGGCGACCCGATATTCAAGGAAGCGCAGTCAACCAAATGTCCGTAGCTCGTCATAGGTAAATATCAATGTACGCCGTCGGACCTTCAGCTTTCACAGTTCATCGCTTGCTGGTAGGGCTACAGGGCTTGCTCCCGCGTAGTGGACGCAAGAAGGGCCCGAAGGGGCAGTATCTGATCGTGCCATCGGCCTCGCTGACACTGGGTCTGGTCACGGCTGGCGCCGAGGCGAACACACTGGACGCGTAGGGGGACTCGATGGAAGATGGGACCCCCGAACCTTCGCGTCATCCGTCTAGTCATGAGCGCACCCGATGGAAAGCTAAGTGTTTGTTTTTACGATGAATTGGGATACTCGTCGGGTGTTGCTTTCCGTAGAGTCTATGCCCAAATTGACCTTCGGGTCGTGAACGAGCTGGGCAGCGGGTACGCCATCGGCCTGTACGAGAACACGGTTCGCTACCTGGGAACGGTGCACAAGGTCAC
>Ga0105048_10017015_pt1 | contig 11221 bp, 10 predicted proteins | sample MAT05_FD_78382 | JGI IMG/M metagenome (GOLD analysis project Ga0105048, IMG submission 78382) | Freshwater microbial communities from Lake Fryxell liftoff mats and glacier meltwater in Antarctica - MAT-05 | ecosystem: Environmental > Aquatic > Freshwater > Ice > Liftoff microbial mat | place...
CCAGGATCAATTGGTCGCCGGGTTCGACGGGCTTCTTGAACCGCGCATTATCGATGCCGGCAAAGTAGACGACGGTCTTGTCGTCGGGCTCGGTGTCCCGCGACTCAAATGACAACAGGGCCGCAGCCTGGGCCAGCGCCTCGAGCATCAACACGCCCGGCATGACCGGCCGCACGGGAAAATGACCGCTGAAAAACGGTTCGTTGATGGTGACGTTCTTAAGCGCCTTGATGCGCACGTTCTTCTCGAGCTCCAGCACCCGGTCCACCAGCAAGAAGGGGTAACGGTGCGGCAGCTTTTGCAAGATGCGGTGGATGTCGAATGAGTTCAGAGTTTGCCCTCCAAGGCCCGCAAGCGCGTGCGCATTGCGTGCAATTGCCGCAGCGTCGCGGCGTTCTTCTCCCAGGAGGCATTCTCATCGAACGGGAACACGCCGCTGTACTGGCCTGGCTTGGAGATCGACCGTGTGACCACCGTCGCTGCACTGATGTGCACGTGGTCCACCAGTTCCAGATGCCCCAAGATGATGGCGCCACCGCCTGCCGTGCAATGCCGCCCGATGCGTGCGCTGCCAGCCACACCAACGCAGCCGGCAAAGGCGCTGTGCGCACCGACCCGGACGTTGTGGCCAATCTGCACCAGGTTGTCGAGCTTGACGCCGTCTTCTATGACCGTGTCGTCCATCGCACCCCGGTCGATACAGGTGTTGGCACCGATCTCGACATCGTCGCCAATCACCACCGCGCCCAGTTGTTCGATCTTCTCCCAGCGGCCTTCAGTCGGCGCAAACCCAAAGCCGTCGGCCCCTATGACGGCGCCGCTGTGCACGATGCCGCGGGCGCCGATGCGGCAGTCTTCGGACAACACCACCCGGGGCTTGAGCCAGGTGAGCATGCCGACCACGGCGCCGTCACCCACATGGCACTGCGCGCCGACCACGGCACCATCCGAAATGCGCGCGCCACGACCCACAAAGGCCATGGCTCCGATGCTGGCGCTGGCGCTGATGTGCGCACCGGTCTCGACCACCGCTGAGGGGTGAATACCGGGCGCGGCAGGCGTTCGAGTGTGCTGAGCCCACCACTGACTCAGACGAGCAAAAGCCAGGTAAGGGTCTGAGCAGACGATGACCGCGCCGCGTGCCGCAGCCATTTCGCGCTGGGCTGGCGCAACGATCACACAGCCTGCTGAGGAAGTCGCCAACTGAGCTTGATAGCGCGGGTTGGACAGGAAGCTGATGGTCTGCGCGTCGGCTGATTCGAGCGGCCCCATCCGGCTGATCTGGTAGCCGGGTTGGCCCACCAATTCGCCGCCCAGATGCAGGCTCAACTCGCCGATGCTCACTAAAGGCACGATCAGCCTTCCGTGTCGATTCTGAGCGCGTCGGGGGCTGTGCCGTCACGCAGCATCGCGGCGTTATTTGCCCGCGGGTGCGGGCGCGTTCAGGATACGAATGACTTTTTCTGTGATGTCCACACGCGGGCTGGCGAAAGCCACTTCCTGAAAGATCACGTCGTACTTTTCGCTGTCAAAGATTTGCTTCACGACACGATTGGCACGCTCAACCACGGCGGCCAATTCCTCATTGCGGCGTTGAGTCAGGTCTTCTTGAAACTCGCGCCGCTTGCGCTGGATGTCCCGCTCCAGTTCAACCAGTTCGCGCTGTCGGCGGCTGCGCTCGGTGTCAGACAAGGTGGGGTTGTCTTTCTCCAACCGGTCGCCAGCGGTCTTCAAGCGAACGGTCTGGTCGCTGAGGTCCCTGTCGCGCTTGCTGAATTCTGCTTCGAGCTTGGTCTGCGCGATCTTGGCGGGTGCGGCTTCGCGCAACACACGCTCCAAGTTCACGTAGCCAATCTTCACCTCTTGGGCAAATGCGGGTGCCTGGCAGGCCATGACAACCGCAGCAGCGGCGACCCATTGAGTAGCAAACGTCTTCATCAAAACGCAGTCCCGATCTGGAATTGGAAACGCTGGATTCTATCGTTGCGCTGCACCTGGATCGGCTTGCCCCAGCTCAGTTTAAGGGGGCCTACCGGCGAGATCCAGCTCAAGCCCACGCCCGCTGAGGTTCGCACTGATTCACCAGTGATTTTTTCGTTCTCACGCCAGACGTTACCGGCGTCGGCAAAGGCAAAAACACGCAACGACTTGTCGTTGCCTGTGCCCGGCACCGGAAAGTACAGCTCGGCGTTGAGGTTGAACCGTTTGGCCCCGCCGATGTAAGCCCCGGTGGGGTCGACCACACCCAGCGAGCCTTGCTCAAAAGTCCGCACCGTACCCAAACCGCCGCCGTAAAAGTTCTTGAACACGGGATAAGGATTGCCACCCAGCCCTCGGCCCAAACCGAGTTCGGCGTTCAGACCCACCGACATGCGAAACGGCAGCGGCCAGAACTCCTGGTACTGGACGTTGGTGCGGGTGTAGCGCACGTCGCCCAGCAAGCTGGCCTCCAGGTTGACACGTTGGTAGCGGCCGGCGGTGGGCGTCAGCACACTGTCGCGCGCATCACGCGCCCAGCCCAGGGTTAAGGGGAATGAGTTGCTCTTTTCGCCATACAGCGTGCGGTAGTTCAAGTAACTCAGCGGTATGCCCACGCTGGAGCCAATCTCGGTGCGTTCGATGCCGACACCCATGAACACCGTGTCGTACTCCGAAAACGGCACGCCAAAACGAATCGATGCACCCGGCGTTTTCAAGTCGTAGATGTCGCCCAGGCTGTTGATGGGACGGCTGACACGGTAGAAAACATCAATCGCGCGCGAAATGCCGTCGACAGTGAAATACGGGTCGACTGAACTGACCACCAGGTTGCGGTTGAATTTGCTGGTGTTGACTTCGATGCCCAGGTAGTTGCCCGAGCCGAAGACGTTGTCCTGCTTGATCGCAGCGTTGAAGGTCAACTTCTCGGCGTTCGAATAGCCCGCACCCACCACCAGGTTGCCGGTGGGCTTTTCCGTCAACGTGACGAGCAGGTCCACCTGGTCGGGCGCGCCTGGCACTTCGTTGGTTTCAACCTCAACGTCCTTGAAATAGCCCAGCCGCTCGACACGTTCCTTGGACAGCTTGATCAGGCCGCCGTCGTACCAGGCCGATTCCAGCTGCCTGAACTCGCGTCGAACGACTTCGTCGCGAGTGCGTGTGTTGCCCGAGACGTCAATGCGACGCACGTAAACCCGGCGCTGCGGTTCGGCCAGCAGCACCACGGACACCTGGCCGGTGGCGCGATCGATCTCTGTGCGCTGTTCGATGCGGGCAAAGGCATAGCCATACAGGCCGAACAGGTCGGTGAAGCGCTTGGTGGTGTCAGCCACCGCGTTGCCGCGGTAAGGCTGCCCCGGGCGCAGCGAAACAAAGGCGCGAAACTCGTTCTCTTTGCCCAGGTAGTCGCCCTCCAGCCGCACCGACGTCACGGTGTAGGGCTGGCCCTCCTTGATCGAAATCGCCACTGAGATGCTTTGCTTGTCGGGCGAGATCGTGACCTGGGTGGACTCGATCGCAAACTCAAGATAGCCGCGGTTGGTGTAGTAGGCGCGCAGCTTTTCCAGGTCAGCATTGAGCTTGGTGCGCGAATAGCGGTCGGACTTGCTGTACCAGCTGAACCAGCCGGTGGAGGTCAGCTCGAACAGGTCCTTCAGGGTGGTCTCGCTGAACACCGTGGCGCCAACGATGCGGATCTCGCGGATGCGTGCGGCGTCACCTTCGGTCATGGTGAAGGTCACGTTGACACGGTTGCGTTCGAGCGGCGTGATGGTCGTCACCACTTCGGCGCCGTACAGGCTGCGGCCCAGGTACTGGCGCTTGATTTCTTGTTCCGCCCGGTCAACCAGTGCCCGATCAAACGGCAAACCCTCGCCAATGCCGGCGTCACGCAAGGACTTGGTCAAGGGGTCCTTGTCGAACTCCTTCAAGCCGACAAAACTGACGCTGGCGATGATCGAACGTTCATCGACGATGACGATGGCGGCATCACCATCGATCTCGATGCGCACGTCCTTGAACAAGCCGGTGGCGAACAACGAACGCAAGGCGGTGGAGCCCTTGTCGTCGGTATAGGTGTCACCGATGCGAAACGGCAGGGCCGCGAACACCGTACCGGGGTCGGTGCGCTGCAGACCCTCAAGGCGGATGTCTTTCAACACGAAAGGTTGCACCGCAAAAGCCGGTGCGGCAACCACGGCAGCGACGGCCACCACGAGGGCCGCGCAGGGGCGCAGCGGCCCGAACTGGGAAACAGGGAACATGGGTGTCAGTGGAAGCCCAGCAAACGGGCCACATCGTTGTAGAGGGCGACCGACATCATCAGCATCAGCACGGCAAACCCTCCGCGCTGCAGCCTGGCCAGCCAAACATCGGACGGTGCCCGCCCGGTGACTGCTTCGAAAATGTAATACATCAGGTGGCCGCCATCGAGCATCGGCAGGGGCAACAGGTTGAGCACCCCCAGGCTCACGCTGACCAATGCCAAAAATCCGAGGTAATAGGCCAGGCCCTGCTGCACTGACTGGCCGGCGTAGTCGGCAATCGTCAACGGGCCGCTCAGGTTCTTGAGCGAGGCTTCACCGATCAGCATCCGCCCCAGCATCTTCACGGTCAGTACCGAAATTTCCCAGGTGCGGCTGACACCCAGTTGCAGGCCGTCAAAGAGGCCGTGGCGCACCTTCACCATTTCGGGCGGCTGGCCGATGAAGGCCTCGATTCGGCCGATGCTGGGGCTGACACCCGCGCCAGCCGGTGCATTGCCATCGGTGCTGACACGCGGGGTGACAGCCAGCGTCAGCCGTTGATCGCGGCGCTCGATCACCCAGGTCTGGATACTGGCCTTGCCGTTGCGCACGCTGGCGCGGATGCGCTCGCGCAGGATGCTGGCGTCGGCTATCGGTTGGTCATCGACACTGACCACGCGGTCCCCAGCCTTCAGCCCTGCTCGTTCAGCCGGGCCACCGGCCTTGACCTCGCCCAGCACGGCTTCGCTGAACGGCGCGCCCAGGCCCACCTTCTTCATCAAGTTACTGTCGACGTCACGAGTTTGCAGGCTCGACAGGTCCAGTCGCAGCTGGCGGTTGCCGCGCCCGTCGCGACCACTGACCTGCAACTCCAGCACGCCCTGGCGCAAGGCGGCCTGGGTGATCTCCCAACGCAGGTCGCTCAGCGAGTGGACCTCGCGCCAGTCCTGCCCGTCTGGCGACCAGGCACGCACCCAGTCACCCGAACGCAGGCCCGCCCGCTCGGCCAGGCTGGCAGGTACTGGCGCAGCCATGACGGCTTTGGGTTCATCCATGCCGATCCAATGCGCAGCCGCGTAAAGCACAACGGCCAGCACCAGGTTGGCCAGCGGCCCGGCAGCGACGATGGCCGTGCGCCGCCACAACGACTGGCGGTTGAACGCGCGGGCTTGCTCGTGCACCGGCACATTGCCTTCGCGCTCGTCGAGCATGCGCACATAACCGCCCAACGGCAGTGCGCACAACACAAACTCGGTTGCGTCCGGTCCGCTTTGACGGCGCCACAACACGCGCCCAAAGCCCACCGAAAACCGCAACACCTTCACCCCGCAGGCCACCGCCACGCGGTAATGGCCGTACTCGTGTATGGCGACGAGCACGCCCAAAGTGAGCAAAAAGGCCAAGATGGTGGTGATCACTGCTGGAGTTCCTGAACGATCTGGCGGGCGTGGACACGGGCGTGCTGGTCGAGCTCGAGCAAGTCGCCCAAGCTCGTAACCGGCCCCAAGCGGTGCGCAAGCGCATCGACCGTACCGGCATTGACCGTGTGAATGGCTGTGAAACGGATCCTGCCGTCCAAGAAAGCCGCTACAGCTTCTTCATTGGCGGCGTTCAAAACGGCCGTGGCGCCCGCTGGGGCGGCCAAGGTGTCCCAAGCCAGCTGCAGGGCGGGGAATCGCCGCGGGTCGGGCGGCTCAAAGGTCAGGGCTTGAAGCGTCTCGAAATTCAGCCGCTCGGCACCCGACTCCATACGCTCCGGAAATGACAAACCGTAAGCGATCGGCACTTTCATGTCCGGTGTGCCCAGTTGTGCCAACACCGACCCGTCACGACAAACCACCATCGAATGGATGATGCTTTGCGGGTGCAACACAACCCGGATATCGCTGGGCGCCAGGTCAAACAACCAGCGGGCTTCGATGACCTCGAGCGCCTTGTTCATCATGGTGGCCGAATCCACGGAAATCTTGCGGCCCATGACCCAGTTGGGATGAGCCACCGCCTGCGCTGGCGTGACTGACGACAGCGTGGCCAGGTCGGCCGTGCGAAAGGGCCCGCCACTGGCCGTCAGCACGATGTGGTCAATGCGCCGGGCCCAGACGCTGCGATCCTCGGGCAGACATTGAAAAATCGCCGAGTGTTCACTGTCGATGGGCAGCAGCGTGGCGCCACCGTCTTTCACCGCTTGCATGAACAAGCTGCCGCCAACGACCAGTGCTTCCTTGTTGGCCAGCAACAGGCGTTTGCCAGCACGCGCCGCAGCCAGGCACGGCGGCAGCCCAGCGGCGCCAACGATGGCAGCCATGACGCTGTCCACGTTGGACGCGGCCGCCATGTCGCACAGCGCCTGTGACCCGACCAGCACCTCGGTGCGCAAGCCGTGCTCCGCCAGCAGAGTGCGCATGTGGGCCGCGCGATCGGGCGTCGGCAAGACCACGCTAAGCGGCTTGAACTGTTGGCACTGCGCCAACAACACGTCAACGCGTTGATGAGCACTCAAGCCCACCACCTCAAAACGCTCCGGGTGCCGGGCCACGACATCGAGCGTGCTGACGCCCACCGATCCAGTCGACCCCAACACCACCAGCCTTTGCACGTTTGGTCCGATCACGGCATCACCCTTGTCAACTTACCTGCAGGAGTGTCACGGCTTGGCCAGTGTTGCCAGGGCCAAGGCCAAGGGCATGACGGGCAAAAGCGCATCCACGCGGTCCAACACACCGCCATGGCCTGGCAACAAACGGCTGCTGTCTTTGGCGCCGGCCGCCCGCTTCACGAGCGATTCCATCAAGTCGCCGATCACGCTGAAGCCGCACAGCACCACCAGGGCCAACGCCATGCCCAGCCAGCCCCAGGCCTGCCACAGCCGCGTATACAGGCTGGCGCTGTCAAAGCTGAAGTGACCGTCCAGCGCCATCCACAGCACCGCCAACAGCCAGACACCGCACACACCGGCCCAGACCCCTTCCCAACTCTTGCCCGGGCTGATGGACGGGGCCAGCTTGCGCCGGCCCCAGGCGCGGCCACCAAAGTAGGCACAGACGTCGGCCATCCACACCAGGCACAGCATCGACAACATGAAGTTGATGCCCAACACCCGCGCGTGCGCCAGTGCCAGCCAGGCAAAGAACAATGCGGCCACGCCAATCAACCAACGCGTACCACGCGGCAACGTGGTCCACAGCGCGGGCCCGCTGCGCAAGGCCACAAACGCGAGCAGCGCCCACAGTGCGCTGGCAGACCACCACAGGGCCGAAGGCGCCTGGTTCGCAAACGGGCTTTGCAAAACCAACACACCACCCAGACCCAACATCCCACCCAACAACCACGACAGCGCTGTTCCGGATTGGTTGAGCCGACCCCATTCCCAGGCCGCAGCAGACATCAGCGCCAAGGTCAGGACTGCGAAGGGCCATAGCTGGCTGGCCGTCAGCGTCCCCAAGATCAGGCCGACCAGCAGCAATGCGGTGATGATTCTTTGTTTCAGCACACGATTCGGCAGGTTGTGGCCGAACTGGCGCAGCAGCTGGCAGCAGGCCGCATCAGGCGGGCAAGGCCCACTGGGCGTGCAGCGCCCACAAGTTCATGCGCCAACGGGCACCACTTCGTTGCCATGAATGCCACCAAAGCGCCTGTCACGCTGAGCGAAGGCCAACAGCGCAGCGTCGATCTGCGCCTCGCCAAAATCGGGCCACAGGCAGTCAGTGAAAAACAGTTCGGAGTAGGCGGCCTGCCACAACAAGAAATTGCTCATGCGCATTTCGCCGCCCGTGCGAATGAACAGATCGGGGTCGGGTGCAAAGCTCAAGGCCATGTGCCGCGACAGGTAGGCCTCGTCAAAGGCCTCGGGCTTGACGCCTTCGGTCAAGGCCTGGCGACAAGCCTGCACCACATCCCAACGGCCACCGTAGTTGAACGCCACGGACAGCGTGATGCGGCTGTTGCGCTCGGTCGACTGTTCGGCCTGTTCCCAAGCGCGACGCAGCTTGTCAGACACAGCAGAACGGTCACCGATGATGCGGATGCGTACGCCCTCAGAGGCCAGCTTGGTCAGGTACTTGGACACCGCCACCAACACCAGGCTCATCAAGCCCGAGACTTCTTCGGATGGCCGCTTCCAGTTCTCTGACGAGAAAGCGAACACCGTCAGGTACTTCACCCCTCGGTCAGAGAAGGTATTAACCGCCCGCACCAGAGCGTCAACCCCTTGTTTGTGCCCGAAAAATCGCGGCATGTAGCGCTGGCGCGCCCAGCGGCCGTTGCCGTCCATGACCACCGCCACGTGGCGCGGTACAGCCGCAGCCTGATCGTCAGCGTCGCCCGTCAAGGCCTGCAATTGGGGCAGAAGGGACATCGGGGCGTGGGCAGGTTTCGCAGAGCTTTGAAGAACAACGCAGTCAGTGCAATATAGAAGTCAAGCAAAGGGCTTCAGACGGCCAGCACTTCGGCCTCTTTGCCTTGCACCAAGCGGTCGATTTCGGCGATGGTACGGTCCGTCAAACGCTGAACCTCGTCCTGGACCCGACGCTCTTCGTCTTCGGTGGCAAGCTTGTCTTTGAGCAACTTTTTCAACTGTTCATTGCCGTCGCGACGCACGCTGCGCACGGCGATCTTGGCGTCTTCACCGGCATTGCGGACGACCTTGGTCAGCTGCAGCCGGCGCTCCTCGGTCAGCGCCGGCATGGGCACCCGCAACAAGTCGCCTTGCGACGATGGATTGAGCCCGAGCTCAGACTCGCGGATGGCCTTTTCGATCTTCGCGGACATGCCCTTTTCCCAGGGCTGCACCGTGATGGTCCGGGCGTCCAGCAGCGACACATTGGCTACTTGGCTGATGGGCACGAACGAGCCGTAGTAGTCGACCTGAACCTGGTCCAGCAGGCCCGGGTGCGCGCGGCCGGTGCGAATCTTGTGCAACTCGTTCTTGAACGACTCGACGGACTTGCCCATCTTCTGTTCAGCGGTCTTCTTGATGTCAGCGATGTTCATGGTGCTTTAACAACGTTCAACAACGTTCAACAAACTTTCAAACGTGAACCAGTGTGCCTTCGTCTTCCCCACTCACCACACGACGCAGCGCGCCAGGCTTGAAGATGCTGAAGACTTTGATCGGCAAACGCTGGTCGCGGCACAGCGCAAATGCCGTGGCGTCCATGACCTGCAGGTTGCGTGAAATGGCTTCATCGAAGGTGATGGTGGCGTAGCGTGTCGCTTGCGGGTCTTTCTTGGGGTCGGCGCTATAGACGCCATCGACCTTGGTGGCCTTGAGCACAATCTCGGCGCCGATCTCTGCGCCGCGCAAAGCCGCCGCCGTGTCAGTGGTGAAAAAGGGGTTGCCCGTGCCGGCCGCGAAGATCACAACCTTGCCCTCTTCCAGGTATTGCAAGGCTTTGGGGCGGACGTAGGGCTCAACCACCTGTTCGATGCTGATCGCCGACATCACCCGCGCCGTCATGCCTTCCTGGCGCATGGTGTCTGCCAGCGCCAGTGAATTCATGACCGTGGCGAGCATGCCCATGTAATCGGCTGTGGCGCGGTCCATGCCGACGGCGCCGCCAGCCACGCCGCGAAAGATGTTGCCCCCGCCGATCACGATGGCGACTTCGCAGCCTGTCTCAGTCACGCCTTTGACCTCTTGCACCATGCGCACGATGGTGGCGCGGTTGATGCCGTAGGCGTCTTCTCCCATCAGGGCCTCACCCGAGAGCTTGAGCAAAATGCGCTTGTACGCGGGCATTCAACAGGCCTTGTGCTTTGGAGAGGGTCGCAGTGTAAGGCGCAGAGACAGCGCCCAGCAGCTTGGCTTTGGCCTAACTGGGTGCGCTCTGACGTGGGCGGACCGGCGGCCGCAGCCGTTCAATGAGCCTTTGCGGCCGCGACCTGGGCCGCCACTTCGGCGGCAAAGTCGTCGACCTTTTTCTCAATGCCCTCGCCCACCACGTACAAGGTGAAGCCGGCCACCTGAGTGGCTTTCTCCTTGAGCATTTGCTCGACCGTTTGTTTGTCGTTCTTCACAAACACCTGGTTCAACAGCGAGACCTCTTTCAAGAATTTCTGCACCGAGCCTTCGACACGTTTGGCAACGATCTCGGCCGACTGCGCTGGCTTGCCAGCCGCCACCGCGGCGGCGGAATCTTCAGCCGCCTTCTCGGCGGCCACACGGCGTTCACGCTCGACCAGGTCAGCACTGACCTGGGCCGAGGACAGCGATACCGGCTTCATCGCAGCCACGTGCATGGCCACGTCCTTGGCGGCCACTTCGTCGCCCGTGAATTCAACGATCACACCGATGCGTGTCCCGTGCAGGTAGCTGGCCAAACGGCCACCGCCGGCATAGCGCTTGAACCGGCGCAGGGCAAGGTTTTCGCCGATCTTGCCGATCAGCCCTTTGCGCACGTCGTCAACCGTAGGGCCGAAACCATCCTGCGACAACGGCAAAGCCGACAGCGCAGCCACATCGACCGGGTCGTTGCTCGCCACCAGCTGGGCACAGGATTGGACAAACGCCAGGAACGAATCGTTCTTGGAGACAAAGTCAGTCTCGCAATTGACTTCAAGCAGCGCACCCGTGCTGCCGTCCACCGACGCGGCAACCACACCTTCGGCGGTCACACGCGAGGCCGCCTTGCCGGCTTTGTTGCCCAGCCTGACGCGCAGAATTTCTTCGGCACGGCCCAGGTCGCCTTCGGCTTCTGTCAGGGCTTTTTTGCACTCCATCATGGGGGCGTCGGTTTTGGCGCGCAGTTCGGCCACCAAGCTTGCAGTGATTGCGGGCATGCGGTTACTCCAGGTGTTAAAAGAAAGGCCGCACACGGGCGGCCAATGGGGTCAGCGCAGCGGCAATTACCGCTGCAGACCGTCAAACATCAGGCTTCGCTGACTTCGACGAATTCGTCGTTGCCCTTGGCGGCTGCGTGCACCACCTCGTTGGTGGCGTTGGCGCGGCCTTCAATCACGGCGTCTGCGACCGAACGGGCGTACAGCGCCACGGCTTTGGC
>Ga0105048_10017016_pt1 | contig 11221 bp, 11 predicted proteins | sample MAT05_FD_78382 | JGI IMG/M metagenome (GOLD analysis project Ga0105048, IMG submission 78382) | Freshwater microbial communities from Lake Fryxell liftoff mats and glacier meltwater in Antarctica - MAT-05 | ecosystem: Environmental > Aquatic > Freshwater > Ice > Liftoff microbial mat | place...
GGCACCGGCACCTGCAGCTCAGGCTCGAACGGCACCTGCACGCGAAACCGCACCTGCTCTGATCAGTCGCCACCGGCGAACGGTCAGGCGGGCGCACCCTGCAGCACCAGCAACAACCCCATCTTCACCGCCTACGACGGCGACACCACCGGGTTGACCTGCAACTGCACCGGCGGCCGGGTGTGCGCGGTGGCGCTGCCGATGCCTCACCAGGCGGGCATGGGCGAGGTGGGCGTGTGCTGCACCGACACTTCGAGCTGCGGCAACACCTGCGGAGGCACGGTCACCAACACCTGCACAGGTCAGAGCCGGACCTGCAACTGCAACAGCGGCTCGCACTGCAGCAGTGGCATGTGCGCGGCCGACAAGAGCTGCAGTGACTACGCGGCAGGCGGGGGCGTGGGCAGCAACTGCTCGACGGTGCCGAACAGCTCCTTCCCCGGCGGGCCGGGCAACATGAACCTCACCTGCAACTGCAACACGGGCGGTGGCTTGGCCAACAACACCTGCGTCGGCTCGACTGGCAGCACTCCGGGCACCTGCTCGTGCACGCCCTCGACACCAACCAACTGCGGCGACAACGGCCTGAGCAACGGCTGCGGCGGCACGATGGTCTCGACCTGCTCGGGAGCCAACGCGGTCTGCTACCAGAACGCCTGCTGCACCAAGATGGCCTGTGGCGCACGCAACCAAGGCGACGCTTGCGGTGCGAGCTCCACCTGCGGGGTCGCCATCGATTGCCCGTGCACCCAACAGTACATGAGCTGCGGCGCGGTGACGGCAGGGGTGTGCGGGTGCAAGCCAAAGACGTTGGCCGATTGTGGTGTGACGCTCCCGACGGGTCAGAGCCCTGATGGTTGCGGCGGTGTCGTTACTTGCCCGGGGTAATCACCATGACTCGACTCTCACTTGCGGCATCGATGGTTGTGCTGTGCTCCTTGGGCTGCGGCGAGCTGGTGGTGGTGATGCCCGATGGAGGCTCGGGCGATGGCGGCGGCAGTGGTGGCGACGGAGGCTCGCGTGACGGCGGAGTCATCGTGCGAGTCGATCTCGACGCCGGCGATTTCCCCTCCGGGGTTTGCAAAGACAACGGCAAGCGCATCGAGGCCACGCCCGTCGACCTGATGGTGGTGCTCGATGTGTCGTACTCGATGGACTACGACCAGAAATGGGTCGCGGTGAAGTCGGCGATGAAGTCATTCGTCAATTCGTCGAAGTTCTCCGGCTCGGGCATCGGGTTGCAGTATTTCCCGCTCCGGGCGCAGTGCTCGGTCGCGGCGTACGAGAACCCGGCGGTGCCTTTCGGCGTGCTGCCCGGCGCGGCGTCGGCGATCTCGATGTCGCTCGAGCAGCAACAGATGTCGGGCGGTACGCCCACGGTGCCGGTGCTCGAGGGCACCACCCGCTACGCGCGCTCCTGGGCGACCCAGCACCCTGAGCGGCAAGTGGTGATCGTGTTGGCGACCGATGGGGTGCCCGATGACAGCTGCGCGGCCACGCCCGACGGCGGCCTGTCGAATAGCCTGGCGAACGTGCTGACCGTGGCCCGGGGTGCGGCGATGGCGTCGCCTCCGATCAAGACCTTCGTGATCGGCGTGGGCAAAGACCTGGTGGCGCTCAACCAGATCGCCGCGGCGGGAGCCACCAGCAGCGCCTTGCTCGTCGACACCCGCTTCGACGCCGACCTGGCGTTTCTCGACGCGCTGACCACGGTTCGAAACAGCGCGCTGGGCTGCTCCTTTGCGGTGCCGTTCGTGACCGGGGTCGACCCGCGCTTGGGTCGGGTGCGGTTCATCGCCGACGACCCGGCCAAGTCATTCGTGGTGCCCAAGCGCGAGAACCTCCTTGGCTGCGCGAGCGGTGCGGGCGCGGCGGCTGGCTGGTACTTCGATGGCGCGGCCCCCGACACCAAGCTGGTGCTCTGTCAGCCCAGCTGCGAGGCGCTGGGGGCCGGGTTTGCCGGGCGCCTGTTCGTGGAGTTCGCCTGCAGCGTCGAGTAATTGTCCGTTAAGGGTCGATTTCGGGGCATTTGGGGCCTGTGGCCTCTGGTTTAGCTCAAGTAAAACGACCGCTTATGACGTCGCTGAATGTCGGCAACTGTGGGTGCGCACTGGCGAGAACAAGTCATCTTCGCCGCACCTCGGAGTCACCCATGACTGGCATCGCAGACTGCAAAACTCTTTGAATTCTCGTTGGCTCGGCTGTCAATGGAAGCAGCGACACGCTGGCCCGAGACCTGGGTCGCGCCATCACCAGCACGACTGCGATCGTCGAGAACAAGCTGGGTGCTGGCGGGCAGATTGCCGCCAACGCGCTGTTCAGCGGCGGCAAGTGCGATGTCTACGTCTCGAACCCCGGCCCGCTGGCAATCAACGAGCACATCAGGCCCAACGTGAAGCCTGCGCTGACCACCATGAGCCCGGTGGGCAAGATCGCGGAGTACCCGCTGATTCTGTCGATCGGCTCTTCGCTCGCTGGCCACAAAGACCTGGCCGCGATCATCAAGTACTCGAAGGAGCGCGAGACCGCTGGCAAGCCGCTGACCTACGGGAGCCCGGGCGTCGGCTCGGTACCCCATCTGGCGATGGAGAAGCTCAAGCGCGACACCGGCTTGGTGGCCACGCACGTGCCGTACAAGGGCTCGAGCGAAGCGGCGCAGTCTCTGGCCGCGGGCGATCAGATTGACTTCGTCTTCGACGCGGCGACCTCACTGGTACCGGTGCTCAAGCGTGGCGTGCGCATGCTGGGGGCGAGCACGGGTGAAGCCAAACCGTTCCCCGTCAAGCTTGCTGGCGAAGAGTTCCACGTGCCGCCTCTGCTCGCGGGCAACAAGCCCTTCGCGGCGCACGTGATCGTCGGCGTGGTCGGCAAGTTGTTTGCCGACGGTGACAAAGACAAGGCTGGTGCGGCGGCGGTCGTCAAAGACGTCAACGCAGCCCTGAACAGAATGCTCACTGACCCGGCGATGACGTCGAAGTACGGCGCGCTCGGGTTGCGGCTGACCCCGGGCACTCCCGATGAGCTTGGCGCCCTGATGATGAAAGAGTCGGTGGGGTGGAAGGACCTCGCCGTCAAGTACGGCAGGGAGTGAACTCAGAGCAGCTCGCGCAGTGACTGGAGGGTGCGATCGCCCTCCAGCCCGCCGAACCCCGCGAAAGAGATGCCGGCCCGTTGGGCGGCCTCGCGGTCGAACTTCGAATCACCGATCATCAAGGCGCGCGACGGGAGCACGTTCAGCTCCCGGCAGGCCAACAGCAACAAGTCAGGCGCAGGCTTCGCTTCGGCGACCCGGTCGGCGGTCGCGCACACCTCGAGCCAGTCGGTCAACCCGGCGTGCTTCAGAATCGCGCTCGCCAGCGGGCCGACGGTGTTGGTCACCAGCGCGCGCCTGACGCCACGAGCGCTGAGCGCCTGCAGCACCTCGAGCGCATCGGGGTTCACCCACACCGCCTCGAGATGGGTCACGAACTGGGCGGCGTAGAACGCGTCGAGCTCGGCCACCGAGCAGCTGAGCCCGAAGTACGGAATGTCGGCGGCGGTGCCTTGACCGAAGGTGGGCATGAACTCGTCGCGGGCAATCGGCCGGCCCCGGTATCGGCTGCCAGCGGCCTCGACAACCCGAAACCAGACCTCGTCGCTCCGCACGAGCACGCCGTCCATGTCGAAGAGCATCGCGTCGGTCACGCCTTTGCGGCACGCAACGAGCTGCTGATCGTCTACCACCTGCTCGCTAGACGTCTTTCGGGCCCTTGAAGAAGGTGTGCTGGTAGTAGGCGAGCTCGGCGATCGACGCGCGAATGTCGCTGAGCACGGTGTGGGCGGCGTCGACCTTCGATCGCCCGCCCGCGTGGGGGAACCAGGCGCGGGTGAGAATCTTCACGCTCGAGACGTCGACCATTCGGTAGTGCAGCACGCGATCGAAGCCCGGCATGAAGCGGTTGATGAAGGCCCGGTCGGTCGCGATGGAGTTGCCCGACAGAATGCCTTCGCCCATCTCGCAGTGTTGCATCACCAGATCCATCGCCTGTTTCTCGGCCGTGCGCAGCGAGGTGTCGGCCTTGCGAACGCGCTCGAGCAGCCCGTTCTTGGTGTGCATCTCTTTGACGAACGGCTCCATGCGGGCGAGCACGTCATCGGGCTGCCAGATGGCGCACTCCCACTCGGCCAGGGGTTTCAGGTCAGGGCCGGTGATGACGATGCCCATTTCGATGATCGCGCACACGTTCGGGTCGAGCCCGGTCATTTCGAGGTCGCACCAGACAAACCGGGTCTCAGAAGAGCTGTTCATGGCAGGGCCAACTCATACGTCACGTCGAGGCAACAGAGGGCGTTTTTCGCGGCATCTGCTAGTCGTGCCCGGGTGGATGCGACGACCCTGAAGACGAAGCTGACCGACGCTGCGTTGGGCCAACTGGCCGCGATCTCGCTCGAGACCCTGCTCGATACCCCGGTGACGGCGGTGCTCGATGACGAGAGCGTGGTGCGTATTACCCGTTCGGTGCTCGGCGGGTGGCTCGAGTCGAAGGAGTCGATGTCGGCCTTCACCAGACTCACCGAGCGGGTGGTGAATCAGCTCTCGGGCAATCGCAGGCCGCTCAAGGAGGTGCTCTCTGCGCAGATTCAACAGGCGCTGCGCGAGGTGGTCAGCCGGCCCTTCTCGCCCGATCGCGCCCTGGTTCTCAGCGTGATCGACCGCGACCCGGCGCGTGAGCTGGTGCGGCAGCTGCTGCTCGACGCGATTCTCGACTTCGGGCGCAAGTTCAGCGCGCCGGTCTCGGGCATGGCCAAGGGGCTGGGCTCGTGGGCCAAGCTGGCGACCGAGACGGTGAAGTCGCGCGGCGGCGGGCTGGGCTCGTTGGTCGGCGCGGTCTCGGGCGAGGTCGAACGTCAGCTCGAGAAGCGCGCGGTCGAGTTCGTCGACACCGCCATGGGTGGCATCTTCGGGAAGATCGCCGACTCAGTCTCTGACCCGCGACGCGCCAGTGAAGCGGCCGACCTGCGGCTCTCGCTCTTCGACGGCGCGATGGAGCTGACCCTGCACCAGCTGGCGCGGGAGCTGATGAACGCCGATCTCCCCGGTGCGGTGGAGCTGCTGCGCGACTCGGTGAGAGCTTGGCTCTCGAGCGGTGAGGCCGACCCCCAGCTCAAGTCGCTGACTCAATTCGCCATCGCCGCGACGCCGCACCGAACCATGCGCGAGCTGCTCACCGAGTGGGGCCTGCTCGAGGTGCTCAAGCCGATTGCTCTTGAGCAACTGCAGGCGCGAATGAAAGACGTGGTCGCCACCGACGCGTTCGCGAAGTGGCTCGAGGGCGTGCTGGCCTCGCCGTGATTTAGAAGGGCAGCGCCGAGACGGTGACGGTGCCAGCGGCCGCCGGAAGGTCGAGCACGGTGCCAGGGGTGAGGTGGTCTCGATGCACGTAGGCCAGCGCGATCAGCTGCCTGGTCTTCTCGGAGCGAGCCACCGAGGTCACCCGCCCGACCCGCTTCTCGGCCTTGAACAGCTCCGCGCCACGCTCGAGGGCATGCTCTCCGAGCAGCACGCCGACCAACTTCTTGTTCATCTGCCCGCGGTAGGTGGCCCGGGCGATGACCTCCTGGCCGATGTAGCAACCCTTGTTGTAGTGCAGCGCCTTCTCGAGGTTCGCCTCGAGGGGAATGGTGGTCTCGGTCATGTCGACCCCGAAGCGGGGCACGCCCGCCTCGATTCGCAGCACCTCGAGCGTCGAGTCGCTGATGGAGGGCAGGCCGACCAGCGCAGCGCGCACCTCGCCCAGCGCCTCTCGCCGCACCAACAGGTCGTGCCCCGAGCCGAGCAGGCCTGGCAGGGTGGCGACGATGGCTCCGGGTGGAACCAGTGACGGGTCGGCCGCGGGGCCGAGCAGCCCGATCATCGCCAGCTCACTGGCCACCTGAACCTCGGCGTCTTCGCTGATCAGGTACTTCTCGAGAAACGCCTTCACCGCAGCGCCCTGCCCTGCCCCGGTGTCGATCAGCACGGCGTCGGGCAGCTTGAGCACCCGCCCATCGCCGACCATGGCGCCCTTGGCGGTGAGCATCGCGACCGGGCAGCTGGCGCCCTCGGCCAAACCCGTAATGTCGTTGGTCACCATGCCGTGCACGAAAGACACGCGGTCGGGGCCGATGACCCGCAGCTGCTCACGGGCCGAGAAATCGACCCAGGCCGCGGTGGTGGTCGCGGCGAGGTACTCCGTCAAATCAGCAGCAGGCACGCCCATGCGGCACGTATATAAGGGGCTCGCCGTGGAGACGCCATCGACCCTGCCCCGCCCGTCGGCCCTCGCCCTCCTGACGCTGGTGGCCTCGGCCGCGGCCAACTCGGCGCTGGCCATCTATCAATGGCGTGAGCTGTTCAGCATTCGCAGCGGCGGCACGGCGGCCTGCTCCATCAACGAGACGGTCAACTGCGCAGCGGTGTGGAGCTCCCCCTTCGCCTCCAAGATGCACGACTGGTTCGGCATGCCGGTGGCCGGGCTCGGCCTGGTCTGGGCGCTGACCGCGGTGGTGCTCGCGGGTCTGGTCGCCTGGCGGGTGGGAGCTGACCGCGAGGTCTCGATGCTGCTCGGCTCGGTCAAGGTGACTGCGCTGGTCGGGGTGTTGGCGTGCATCACCTTCGCTTCGGCCTCCTTTGCCGCGGGTGCGCTGTGTCTAACCTGCCTCGGCACCTACGCCCTGGTCGCGGTCTACGCCTTCGGTGCCTTCGTGTTGCTGCCCCGGCCGATGCTGGTCACCGACACGCTGGGCCTGAGCGTGGCCTCGGCCGCGGTCATCGCCGCGCCGATCTTCCTGGGCTTGCTCTGGGTGGGTCAGAAAACGCCCAAGGCCGTCGAGGCGAAGATCAGCGCCACCGCCGAGTCGTCTGACTCGGAGCTCTCGAAGTACCTCGAGCAGATGCCGCAAGCCGAGCGACAGTTCACCGCCGATGCGCGCGCGCGGTGGCTGGCCGCGACCAAGCCCCCGCTCGCTGCTCCTGCGGCGCGGGCTCTGTTGGGCGCTCCCACCGCGCCGGTCGCGGTGGTCGAGTTCACCGACATTCTCTGCAGCCACTGCAAACAGCTCGAGCAGATGCTCTCGGAGCTGCGCCGGGTGCTGCCCGAAGGCCGCCTGTCGATAGACGCCCGCCAGTTTCCGCTCGATGGCGAGTGCAATTCGATGATCCCCAAAGTGTGGGGCGACGGCATCCGGTGTCTGGCGGCCCGCGCTCAGGTCTGCCTGGAGGGCACGCCCGCGCTGTGGCCGGTGAAGCGCGAGCTGTTCGACAACCAGGCGGTCTTGACCAAGGAGCTCATTCTGGAGACCGCGACCCGGCACTCCGGGCTGAGCCGGGAGAGCTTGCTCGCCTGCGTGGTCAAACCCGAGACCCAGGCGCGCATCGATGAAGACATCGCGTACGCGCAGGCCTACTCCATCGAGGGCACGCCGCTGGTGTTGATCAACGGCAAAGAGAGCATGCCGGCCGGGGGCTTCTTGCTTGCGCTGGCCATCAACGGCGGCAACCCCGACGCGCCCTTCTTTCGCACGCTCCCTCCGCCTTCGACGCATCAATGAGCGACGAGAAGAAGCCGTTCAACAACCCCTTTGGCGCGCTGGGTGACCTTCGCGGGGCGCTGCCGCAGGCGCCGACCAGGGCCGAACCGGCGGCCTCGGCCCCGAAGAAGAAAGTGCCGGCCAAAGCGGTGGTTCGCCTCGAGCGCGCCGGGCGGCGGGGCAAAGAGGTGACCATCGTCGAGCAGCTCGAGCTGCCGGTCGACGTGCGAGACGAGTGGCTCACCTCGCTCAAGTCGTCGCTCGGTTGCGGAGGCGCCATCGAAGGCACCGCGTTGGTGCTGCAGGGCGATCAGCGAGAACGGGCCGCCAAGTGGCTGACCAAGCGAGGCGTGAAGCAGGTCGTCGTCGGCAACTGAAAAGCAGCTAGAGCCGAACGAAGACCTGGAAGACGGCGGCCACCTCGATGCGGGTGTCTTGAGGCGGCTTTCGGCCTGTACCGCGCATCACGATGCTCATCGTCGAGGCGCGCACGTATTGGGCCAAGTCGACATTCAAAACGTCGAGGGTGAGGGTCGGGTTGGGGGCGATCAGCTTGGCCCCGGCCACGTTGGTCTTCTGGGCGAAGAGCACCTCGTTCTCGCCCGAGCGCGCGAAGAACTGCACCGACTCGAGAAACGAGAAGTCTTGATCGGCCGGTGAGGCGATCTTCAAGGTCATCGTGTTGAGCCTGACCGAGGTGACCTGCGCGCGAGACGCGTTGTTGTTCTTGAAGTCCTGGTTCTGCTCGAAGTCGATGTTCGCGAGCGTGCCGAGCTGAGGAAACATGGTCAGCACGCCGCCGAGCGTGCCTCCGCCCGCGACCACCCCTTCGCCCTTGACCTCAGTGGTGAAGCCCAGAGGCCCGCACGCGCTGAGCACCATGCCAAGAAGAAGAGCCCGAACCATTGCAGGGTTTGTAGCTGGCCCCACCGGGGGGCACAAATCGGTGAACAATCAGCACGTGTGGGGAGATCGTTCACACTAAGTTCGGCCGCTCGTGCGTGCTCCCGTTCTTCTCGCGCTGCTGCTGACCCCGCTGGCCCACGCGGCCGACGTGCGGGGCGCGGCGCGCGGCTGGGTGGGCCCGGGCTTCGACTCCAACGCTCCGCGCGACACCAAGTCTGGCTCGGAGCCCACCCAGGGCGACGGGTTCTTGTACGGCCTGGTGCAACTCGAAGGGGCGGTCGACTTCGAGCGCGCTCGGGTGGTGGGCGCGTACGACATCGCGGCGCGAAAGTTTCTGCTCCTGCCGTCGGAAGACACGCTGGTGCAGAACGCTCAGCTCGAGAGCACGTTCGCGCTGGGGCGGGCGTTCGCGGTGGGGCTGTCTGGCCGCGCGAGAGATCGCCGAGGCGCGGGCCGCGACTACACCGACCTGGTGGGCGACGCGCTGATCGACTTCACCCCTGATGAGGCAGTCGATGTGCGGGTGCGCTTCGGGGCCCACCGGTTTCTGTACTGGCCCTCGTTCGGCTACAGCTTCTCGGGGCCCGAGGGCTCGGTGTCGGCCCGCTATCGGTTGAATCGCCGGCACAGCGCTTCGCTCAGTGGAGGCTTCAACCCGCGCCGCTACAACGCGCTGACCCACGAGATTCTCGGCGAGCCCCAGCTGGTGCCGCAGGTACCCCGCACCGACAGCGTGATGCATGCCTCGCTGTCGTATAGCTACCGCGGGCCTTTTCACCTCAGCGTGGGCTACTCGTTTTTCGATCAAGCCTCGAACAGCCGCGGCGAGTCAATGCGCCGGCACCGGCTCAGCTCGACGCTGGGCCTTCGACTGCCCTGGGAGCTGATGCTCTTCGCCTCGCTCGCGGTGCAGCTGGCCCAGTACCCCGATGACCTGTGGGTGAACCCCGATCTCTCGGTGGCCGATGACGACGAGAACTCGAGCTCAGCGACGCTGAAGCTCTCGCGCCCCCTCACCAAGCACGTCGATCTCGACCTGCGCTACGCGGTCTACGTAAACGTCTTTCCCAAAAACGAGTACCTCTATGTGCGGCACGTCGCGTCGGTCGGCGTGGCGGTGAGCTTCTAGCGGTTGGGCGAGATGGTCTTGGGTGCGACCATGCGCACCCGGCGGCCGGTGAAGGGGTGAACGACCCACCGCACGCCCCGGGCCCCTGCGGTGGCGACCGGGCGGCCGACCAGGGTGTCGAAGCGCTGGTGAATGAGGGCGTCGATGCCCAGAAACGCGGGGCTCTGCTCGACGCCTTCGAGATCGCGGGTGCTCAGCTGGCTGAGCGTGACGCCGTCCGATGAGACGGTGAGTCGCTCTCCGAAGCGAATGCCCTGGTACCCGAAGAAGGTGAGCGCGCCTGAGCCTCCGAAGGCGGCGGCGCTGGCGAACAGCATCGCCAGGGCCTGGCAGGTGTCGCGGTAGGGGTCGTCGGCCACGAAGCAGCTGACCTCGACGTGCGCGGCCTGGCGTTCGACGCGAAACAGCTCATGCGGAGCGGTGGGCACCTCGCTCAAGAACGACAGCAGCGCCTCGGGCGTGTCGGCGCACACTTCGCTGCCAGGGAGGTCATCGAGCCAGGGAAATTCATCGGCGGCCACCGGGGTGGTCAACCAGGTTTCGAGGTTGGCCTCGGGTACCGACAATGACCCAAACATCACGACGTCCCAGCTCATGTGACGACCTCCTGCAGCCGTGCAACAGGCAGCTGCAAGAGTGTCGCTCGCTCCACGCGTCACCGAAAGTTTTCGGAAAAACAGAGCCCTTCTCGCGCGTTGGCTTTTCAGTTCTTCGGCGGCTCGTCTGGCGTCTCGTTGGGCGCCTCGCTGGCTGACTCGGAGACCTCGGTGGGCTCGGCCGCTTCGCCGGGTGCCGGGCCGTCGGAGCCTTCGGGCTCGCTGCCTTCGTCGTCTTCCTTCAGCTTGGGCAGGAGCGACAACCCGACCACCTTCTCATTCTCGTCGTCGAGAGTGATCAACCGCACGCCCTGGGTGTTGCGGCCGATGACCGAGATCTCGTTCACCTTCATGCGAATGAGCACGCCCGAGTTGGTGACCAACATCACCTCGGAGTCTTCATCGACCTGCACCGCGCCGACCACCCGGCCGTTTCGCTCGGTGGTCTTGATGTCGATGATGCCCTTGCCGCCGCGGCCCTGGGTTCGATACTCGGCCTCTTCGGTGCGCTTGCCGTAGCCGTTCTCAGTCACGGTCATCAGGGTGGCGTTCTTCTTCACCACCTCGGCGCTGACCACTTCGTCACCGGGCTCGAGGGTGATGCCCTTCACGCCGTAGGCGGCCCGGCCCATCGACCGAACCTCGGTCTCGGGGAAGCGAATCGACATGCCCTGCGCGGTCGAGATCAGCACGTCTTGGGTACCGTCGGTGATCTTCACCGAGACCAGGGCGTCGCCGTCTTCGATGCCGAGCGCGATGATGCCGTTGGCTCGCACGTTGGCGAAGGCGGTGAGGTCGGTGCGCTTGACCACGCCATTGCGGGTGACGAAGAGCACGAACTGGTTCTCGGCGAACTCCTTGGTGACCAGCACCTGCGCCAGCTTCTCGCCCTCTTCGAACTGCACCAGGTTGACGATCGGCTTGCCCTTCGAGGTACGGCTGGCCTCGGGGATCTCGTGCACCTTGAGCCAGTAGAGCTTGCCGCGACTGCTGATCGGCATCAGGAACGCGTGGGTGCTAGCGGTGTAGATGTCGCTGACGA
>Ga0105048_10017017_pt1 | contig 11221 bp, 6 predicted proteins | sample MAT05_FD_78382 | JGI IMG/M metagenome (GOLD analysis project Ga0105048, IMG submission 78382) | Freshwater microbial communities from Lake Fryxell liftoff mats and glacier meltwater in Antarctica - MAT-05 | ecosystem: Environmental > Aquatic > Freshwater > Ice > Liftoff microbial mat | place...
CAGCCGGCCCTTGATGCTGTAACAGTTCGGCCTCGGCGGCGGCGGGTTTGATCACACATCCGTCCGGAGCCAGATTGCCGCGCAGCACCGCCAGACTGCCCGTCGCACAGATGGGATTGTCTCGACGGCGAATGACGTCATCGTTCCAGATTTCCGCACCATCAATGGCGGCTTTCAGCGTCTGACCTTCGACTGTCTCAGCGTCCAGGTGCAACAGATCCGAGATTTGAACGAGCAAGGCATTCAGTCCGCCTGCGTCAAAGAAGTCTGCCATGACAAATTTTCCGGCTGGACGCAGATTGGCCAGTACGGGAGTTCGCTGCGACGCCAGATCAAAATCTTCCAGTGTCAACTTCACACCAGTGCGACCTGCCATCGCCATCAGATGCACGATTGCGTTCGTTGATCCGCCGATCGCCATCAATGTCGTGATCGCGTTCTCAAACGCCGTCCGATTGAGGATCTCGGAAGGCTTCACATTCAACCATGCAAGTTCCACGGCCTGCCGACCTGTCATGGATGCCATACGTGCGTGACCGGAATGTGTTGCCGGCACTGAACTGGCCCCGGCCAGCGTCATGCCCATCACTTCCGCAAGTGCGGTCATTGTGGAAGCCGTACCCATCGTCATGCAGTGTCCCGGCGACGCAGCGATGTGGTCTTCCAGCTGGCACCAGGCCTCACACGACAGCCGACCCGCACCGCGTTCGGCCCAGAATCGCCACACGTCGGTGCCGCTGGCGAGTTGTTCGCCATGCCATGCGGTGCGATTCATCGGTCCACCTGGCATCACGATCGACGGCACATCCGCGCTCAGCGCAGCCATGAGCAGCGCGGGTGTCGTCTTGTCGCAGCCGACCATCAGCACGGCGGCATCGATCGGATACGTGCGGAGCACTTCTTCGCCTTCCATCGCGAGCAGGTTGCGATAGTACATTGACGTGGGCTTCATGAAAGTTTCGCTGAGCCCCATCACGGGAATCTCAACAGGAAACCCGCCCGCCTGCCAGACACCACGTTTAATGTCTTCCACACGCTGCTTGAAATGCGCGTGACAGGAAATCAGATCGTTCCACGTATTCAATATGCCGATTACGGGCTTGTCCCTGAAGTCGTCGGTCGAGAAACCGGATTGCTTCTGCCGCGAGCGATGACCAAACGACCGAAGATCGTCTGGCCCCAGATAGCGGTGACTGCGAAGTTGTTCCGGCTGCAGACGTGTGCGTGCATTCATGTGCCAGGGGTGTTCTGAAGTATTGTGTTTGTGAACAGTAAAAAGGGATGATATCCGGGTCTTCGCACCGGATGGAAGCCACTGGTGTGCCATCGTTTCACTCGGGAACAGCCGCAACGTTTGGTTTAAGAACGATCAGGACTTTTGAACGTCTCGGCACTCGAAGCCTGTTCCTGCAATTTTTCTTTGCATTTGCAGGGAATTGGCTGAAGCGACTGTAGCGACTGCAGGGATTTTGCCGATTCCTGTTGTGGGGCAGTACGTACACGCCGCAGAACAGGAGCACGTTATGCTGTTTCGGAGATTCTTTCCGCCCCAAAAGGACTCGGAAGACCGAGTCGCTCGAGTTCGACGGCAAGCTGGCATTGAGCAGCTGGAGGATCGGCTATGTCTCGGAGGGCTGGGGACCATTCCTGCTCCGCCCAGCACCCTTGCCGACAATGGCCCATCGAACCTCGACTCCAGCCCGATGCAAAGCCATGTGTCCTTCGAATCAACATCGGAAAATGGGAACGATCTGTATTCAATCCGTTACGACTTTCGCGATCAGTCCGGATTTCGAAACCTGATCAATGCTGAGCAGCAACGTGTTGCCGTAGGAGCTCTGAACAACTGGTCAAGCGCCACGAATCACCGGGTGACATTTGTCCGCGATACCGAGGCCCCCAGCGACAGGATCCTGAATATCGGCGTCGGTAATCTGCTGGTTCTGAACAGTGACAGCAAACCCGGCGGTGTCCTGGCGCTTGGAGGCGGTGAGCCCACGACGATCAATGGACAGAAATCTGTTCGCGGCACTGTGTGGCTGGACTATCAGGAATCGTGGGATACGAAACCAGGTAACGGAGATCCGACAGGCACGCATGACTTCTTTACCGTTGTGGCTCACGAAACAGGGCATGTCCTGGGATACCAGGACGCAATCGGTGGTCCGGGAATCATGAACAGCCAGTATCAGGGCGAACTCTCGGCGACCGCCATTGCACAGGCAGTTCTGGCGTCACGTGTGTCGGCGGCATCTGCAGGCGATCATTCACAAACCCTGGCACCAGGCACATCGTCTTACAATGTTCATCCATTGGGTGATCCACAACTTAAAGCCGCTGAGGTGGAGCAACTGCTGGACCGCGCATCTGCAGCGACTCCGAGTGACGGAGCAATTATTGCCGTTGTTGATCGAAATGGGACAATTCTGGGAGTGAGAACTGAGGCGGGTGTCGTGGCACCAAATGACGAGGTGCTGAGTTTCATGATCGATGGAGCTGTCGCAAAGGCCCGAACGGCAGCATTCTTTGCCAACGACCAGGGGCCGCTCACGTCACGGACCGTACGTTTCATCAGTCAGTCAACGGTCACTCAGCGAGAGGTCGAAGCAAATCCGAACAGCGCTGATCCAACAACGCGAGGCCCTGGCTTCGTGGCACCGATTGGCCCTGGAGGACACTTCCCGCCGGATATTCTGTACACTCCACCAGTCGATTTATTTGCAATTGAACACACCAATCGCGACAGCATCATTCACGCGGGTGTTAATGGAATTCGTGAGAACGGCGCAGGGGATGACATTGCTCTGAGCTCCCGATTCGACGCGGACTTCATCACGGGCCAGGAGATATTGGCTCCCGAATCCTGGGGTTTCGCCTCGGGACTTGCACCGACTCAACAATCCCGAGGGATTGCAACTCTGCCCGGTGGTATTCCCTTGTTCCGTGATACGGATTTGAATGGTCGTGGAGACACTCTGGTCGGCGGAATCGGCGTCTTTTTTCCTGGACCCGACGGTTACGCAACATACGAACAGGGATTCGATCCGACCAGGTTCCAGACGGCCACTGAGCTGACGAATTCACGTCTGTCGCTGGAAGCGGAAGTGATCGCTCTTGCGGCCGCAGGCGGTAGTCTTGGTGCAAGCACAGTCGACTGTGATCCTCCGGCAGCCACGTTTGGTGCCATCGCCGGCATTCCACCAGTCGATGGCCTCGACCTGCCGTTTGGCAACATCACTCTGGTCGGAATCGAATTGGAGATTATTGGTCCGGTGCCGGGCATTCAGGGTGTTCGCGAGACGGTCAGCTTTGCGAACAGTCTTGGCCAGGGAACGGTGAATGGAACAAACCAACAGGTGAATCCTGCCGGTGAACTTTTGCTGGACGGCAAATCCGTTCCTGAAGGATGGCTGGTTGCCGCAAAGAGTGGTGTGGGGATCACGGCGGCAGAAGTCGATCAGATGATCACTCAAGGGATCGCGGCTGCTGAGAAGACCCGAGCAGCCATTCGATTGCCTGTAGGTCGACGAACCAGGATGGTCTTTGCCGTGACAGACACAACTGGCGAAGTCCTGGGCCTTTATCGGATGCATGACGCCACGGTATTCTCGATTGATGTCGCTGTGGCGAAAGCTCGAAATACGGCCTATTATGCCAACGCGGCGGCATTGCAGCCTGAAGATCAGGTGCCCGGAGTCGATCCCGGAGTCGCGTTCACCAATCGCACATTTCGCTTTCTGGCGGAGCCACGATTTCCCGCCGGAGTGGATGGTTCAGATCCGGGGTATTTTTCGATTCTGAATAACCCCAGCATTGATCCAGCGACAGCGAGAAACGTTGGAGCTCCGGCTACGGCATCGGACATGAATGATACCGTGCTGGGATATGATGCGTTCAACCCAGGCACAAACTTTCATGATTCAACCACATCCCTGGCGAAACAGAACGGCGTTGTGTTCTTCCCCGGAAGTACTCCGATTTACAAGGACGGAGTATTGATCGGAGGCTTTGGTGTGAGCGGTGACGGCGTTGATCAGGACGACGTTGTGACCTGGCTCGGCGCTCAGGAATTCCTCCCGCAGCAAAATGGTATTGTGGCTGCCGATCAGGTTTTTGTTGAAGACGTACGATTGCCGTATATCAAGTTCCTGAGAAATCCGTTTGCCTGAAAGTGAATCGTGAGCAGCCTGAACAGCACTGTCGCCCATTGCATTCGCCTGGTCTTCGTGATGTGTGTCGTGACTGCCTGCGCAAACAGAGTCTGTCCGGCACAAAGCACTCAGAGAACGCACGGAGGAACTGCCCCTGATGATCACGCTCTGCCCGAGAACCCGATGGAGCGCGCGGGCAACCCGCTGTGCGTTTCACCGTTGGCGCGTTGTTTTCCGGGTGCAAAGTACAAAGGCTACAGTGTGGGCGGTGGCGCCGCGTGGTACGGTAGTCCAGCGACGGCAATTCGCGGTGAATGTCGATATGTCAATGAGGGAACTTTTGGCGTTGACTATGCACCGTGGTATTCTCGAGTTCAAACGCGATGGTTTCACGGTCGGAAGCAACAGGGTGGCGAAGGGCAATACGAACCCGACGGATACAACAATCCCCTCGACGAACACCTCGGCTTCGGCCCGTTCAGGAAGGCCCCGCGACGGTTTCAACACTGATGTCAGGGTTGTTTCCGCCAGGCATTTGCCATTTCGTCCCCCCACAGCTTGGCCGCCACACTCGTTTTCTTGAGAGCGGTTGAAATAATGCGGAGCTGCTGTGCATCGTATGGGTGGAAGCAGCTTTGAGTTAGGGGGACTTGTTGACGCAGGACGACGAAAATCGCTGTGAAAACTGGTCCGGATCGCAGCAGACGCCAGATGTCATGCGGTCGATGGTCGAGGGTTCATGCGTACAGTGGGAAGCCGATTTGAAGGCTTTTTTGCTGGGTGTGCTCAAAACTCGTGACCTAGCAGAAGATGCGTTCCAGAAAATGGTGATTCGGGCGATTGAGACGGCTCATTCGGCACGTCCGGCGACGCTTCGCGGCTGGTTGTTTCGAATCGCTCTGAATGAAGCGCGGCAGTATTTGAGGCAACAGAAACGCGACACGAAGCATCGGGAGAGGTTTTCAGAGCAGTCGGTCAGGGGTCAGTTGGAACGACAGGCGAGTTCCGATGCTCAATGGATGATGGATCCGGGAGTGGTGAATGAAGAGACCATTCAGGCGATTCAGCGGTCGCTGGTCAGGTTGCCGGTGGAACAGCAGGAAGTGATTCGAAGACGGATATACGGTGAACAGACATTCGCGGAAATTGCAGAACAAATGCAACAGCCGCTGGGAACGGTGCTCACATGGATGCGTCGCGGCTTGCTGCGGCTGAGAGAGGATTCGCAGTTGCGTGCATTCCTGGATGATGGCTCCAGCCCATGATTGCTGCAGCCCATGAATAATGGTGAGACAGATATGAAACAAGACAAGACAAATGCTTCTCTGCGAGGCCTTGATTCTCAGCAGGACCTTGACGATGTGCAGTGGTCCGCGATGCAGTATGTGCTGGGCGAATTATCGGACGAGCAGACGGAGCTGTTTGAAACGGCGATGGCGGACGATGTGACTTTGTGTGAAGCGGTGCTCGCGGCGACTCAGTTGACGTGCGGAATTGCTCTGGCCTGCGCAATGCAGCCATCAACTCAGCGGGTGATCCTGGATGTTAAGATGATTGCGGAGCCTGTCGCGGTCAGTAGGCCCGCATTCGCGAGTTTTGGCGTTTTCGCAGCCGCAGTCGCAATGGTTCTCACAGTGATCGCAATGGTGTCGCTGCAGCCACGTCAGGGCGACGTCGATTTTGCGACCGTCGATGATGCAACTGCAGATGCGCTGGTTTTGCTGTTGCACGATGCCTCAGCGAACGACATGAATACGGAACTTGAAGAATGGACTGTTTCTGATGATTCCGTTTCCAGTCTTGTTGCGCCGGAATGGCTGCTGACGGCTGTTGATCTGGATGCCGCAGCGGCATCGGAAGATCATCAGGGGATTAAGACGGATGATGAAGCAGGGGTTTATTGATGAGTCGGACATTCCTTTCGACACTGGCAATCGGCTTTCTCGCGGTCTTCACGATCGGTCGGGATGTCGTTGCGTTCGTGCCGGAACCGCCTGCCGACGTGCTGCGTTCCGACTCCCCGAAAACCGGCTTCAGGACGGCTGATAAGAAGCCTCGCGCGGAGGTCTCTGAATCTGATCTTACCGTGACGATGGCGTTTGCGTCTGAGCATCATCCAGAGCTGGCTAGGCTACTTGAACAACTCAGGAAGTCTCGCCCCCACGAATTTCAAAGAGCCGTTCGTGAACTCAACCAGCAGATTCAGACGCTGGAAAAGCTGCGGGAAAGGAATCCGACACGCTACGCACATCAGCTTGAGCTCTGGAAAAACGACTCGCAGATCCGCGTGTTGGTCGCTAAGTGGTCTCACACGCGGAATGATGTACTGGAACAGGAAATTCGTGCATTACTGCAACAGCGTCGCGACATGAAGCTGGCTCAGTTAAAGGTTGATCAACAGCGATTGACTGAACAAATGCAGAAGGTGGAAAAGCAGATTGCGGCGATGTCGGATTCGCAGCTCGAACGCGAGTGGGATCAACTGGCGAAAAAAACAAATGCCAGCCGACAAGGTGGCAACAAGAACAGTTCAAACTGACACAGGATGAGGTCTCTGGATGCGATTAATTGAGAATAGTAAAACCGTTTCGTCCATGGTCGCAGCAGCGATGCTGTGTTGTGCTGCCACCGCGTTGGCTCAGCAACCAACGTCAGACTCTGCCATGCGCGAGTCTGTTGTGTTGCGGTTTGCACAGTCAGATGCGGCTGGTGAGGTGCCCGATTTTCAGCAGCATGTCGTTCCGCTGCTGGGCAAGCTCGGTTGCAACGGTCGTGCGTGTCACGGATCGTTTCAGGGGCGTGGCGGATTTCGTCTGAGCCTGTTTGGGTACGACTTTGAAAGTGATCATGCTGAAATTTACGGGCGAATTGACCCGGAAGTCCCTGCTGACAGTGTGATGCTTCAGAAACCATTGATGCAGGTTCAACACGAAGGTGGGCAGCGTCTGAAAGAAGGCAGCTGGGAGCATCATCTCCTGATGCGATGGATTGAAGGTGGTTCGCACGGTCAGATTGCAGAACCTCCCACCCTGACCAGATTGGAAGTGACGCCCGACGAGATCCTGTTCTCTGCCGATGGCCAGCAACAGCAGCTCAAAGCAATTGCTGTGTGGTCGAATGGCATGAACGAAGATGTCACCGCGCTTTGTCGCTTTCAGACGAACGACGATCAGATTGCGGATATTTCTCAAGGCGGACTTGTGCTGGCCGGAACAGCCGGCGATACCCATGTCGTCACGTTTTACGACAGTGCGGTTGTGCCGGTGTCCGTGATTCGGCCGGTGACGGATCAGTTCGGCGATCAGTATCCCGCCGTGCCGACACCGACCAAAGTTGATGAACTTGTCGTACAGAAACTGCGCAAGATCGGCATCGTGCCTTCCGATCTTTGTACGGATGCAGAATTCCTGCGAAGGGTGAGTCTGGACGTTTCAGGTACGCTGCCGACAGCAAAAGAAGTCCGCGAATTTCTGGCGGATCCGGATTCCAACAAGCGGAGTCGCAAGATTGATGAACTGCTCGAGCGCCCCGGTTACGTGGCGTGGTGGACGACTCGACTCTGTGACTTTACCGGCAACAGCGACGACAAACTGAACAATGTGACTCCCGTGCAGCAGGAAGCTTCTAAGCAATGGTATGCATGGATTGAAAAACGTGTTCGCGAAAACATGTCGTACGACAAGATTGTCGAAGGCATCGTGATGGCTGTCAGTCGTGATCCGGGTGAATCGTATCAGCAGTACTGCGAGAATGTCTCAAAGTTGTATACCAAGGATGGCCCGGGAGCGGATGGATATGCTGACCGTGCCAGTCTTCCGCACTACTGGGCGCGTCAGAACTTTCAGACATCGGAAGATCGAGTGATTGGTTTTGCTTACACGTTCCTCGGCACCCGCATCCAGTGTGCGCAATGTCACAAGCATCCGTTTGACCAGTGGACTCAACAGGACTTTAAATCGTTTGAAGGATTCTTTAAGGGCACAACGGCTCGCCAGAATGCTCGACCGGACGCGAAAAGCGAATACGACGCGATGGTCGCCGGATTTGACGGCACTGAGGGACTGAAGGGGAATGATCTGCGAAAGCTCCTGGCAGCTCAGGTCACGACTGGTGCCACGATTCCGTTGGCTGAAGTGTTCTCGGTCAAAGCAAAGGCAGTTCCCGCGAAACGGGACAACAGAAAGCCAAAGAATGGCAAACCAGATCGCGGTGGTGTTGCTCCTGCGAATGCGAAGATTCTTGCCGGACAAGTGATCGATTTAACATCCGTTGACGATGTGCGGCAGCCGCTGATGGACTGGCTGCGTTCGCCGGACAATCCTCGATTCGCTAAGGCTTTCGTGAATCGCGTGTGGGCGAACTATTTCAACGTGGGCATTGTACAACCGTCCGACGATCTGAATCTGGCCAATCCCCCTGTGAATGCTCCCTTGCTGGATTATCTGGCGAGGGGCTTCATCGAACACAGTTTCGACATGAAGTGGCTGCATCGCGAGATCCTCAACAGCCGCACTTATCAGCTCAGCTGGATTCCGAATTCGACCAATCGTCTGGATGAACGCAACTTCAGCCGTGCTGTTCCACGTCGCCTGCCGGCAGAGATCGCCTACGACATGATGACTCAGGTCACACGCAATGATGCGCAGAATGCGGCGTTTGTAACCGATGTGGATAGGCGCGCGGTCGCTATCCCCGGGGCAGCTTTGAAACAAAGAAACCGTAATCCGGCGGACTACGCATTGACGGTCTTTGGCCGATCGATTCGTGAGAGCAACTGTGACTGTGATCGAACGGAAGAGCCCAGCCTGTTGCAGACAATTTTCGTCCGCAACGACGGGCAGGTGCTGTCGATGATCGACGATGCTGATGGCTGGCTGACTCAGGTGGCGATGGCCAACAGCCTGCCGTTCAGTCGAAAATCTCAACCAGATATTAACGGTGACAGAAACAAGCAGGCAGGTGCAGCACGTCAATTCAGGGCGAGGTTCCAGCAGCTACAGCAGAAAATCGCCGAAGCCGAAAAGGCAGGCAGAGAAAAGCAGGTGGCGGCTTTAGGCGACCAACTCAGGAAACTAAAAAGGCAAGCGAAGAACCAGGGTGCATTGGCTCCTGAGGACGATGAGGAAATGCCTGTGACTGCTGTTGAAACCAACGCCGCAGAGATCTCTACACCGCCCGTCCCGACGTGGAACGTGACGGAAGTGATCAACGATGCATACCTTCGCACCGTCTCCCGGTTCCCCACTGCAGACGAATTGCAGACTGCCCAGACATATATCGCGGATTCCACTGACCCGATTGGTGGTGTTCGCGATGTCCTTTGGGCGCTGATGAATACTCGTGAATTTATTGTGAATCACTAACAGTCGAGCGGCAAAAATTTGTCTTTACTTGTAGTGGAATTCGCCAGAATTCCATGTATTTGCAGGACTTCTGGCGAAGTCCACTACGACACTTATTGACCGCTCGATACTTACCAGCCGCTGGTCTAACTGTTCAGGACTATTTCCTTTTTCTACTCAGGAGTTTCCCCTCGATGGCATTTTTCCGAACATGTGACGGAGTTGGACGACGTGATTTTCTCAAGGCAGGTGTCGTGGGAGGAAGCGGATTATCGCTTGCCAGTTACGCTCAGCTTGTTGCGGCGAGCAACGTGAATCCCGGTGCCAGGGCGAAGTCAGCCATCTTTGTGAATCTGAACGGTGGTCCGTCGCATATGGACACGTTTGACCCGAAACCCGATGCTCCATCAGAATATCGCGGGGAATTCAACACCATTCAGACATGCCTGCCGGGCGTCGTGATCTCGGAACATCTGCCACGCGTCGCCACATGCATGGACAAATTCACTCTGCTTCGCGGTGTAAGCCATTCGGTTGCAGCTCATGAATTGGGAACGAAGTACGTTAACACGGGCAACCGTCCGCTGCCATCGCTGGAATTCCCAGGATACGGTGCAGTCATCACAAAGGAACGCCCCGGTATTCCGGAACTGCCTCCGTTCGTCGCGATTCCCAACAGCGCACAGCGACCCGGTTATCTCGGTGTGCGGTACGCTCCGATGAACACCACCGCGACGCCGACGATCGGCTCGCCATTCCGCGTACGAGGCATCTCAATGTCGGGCGGGCTGACTGTGAATGATGTCGAACGCCGGAGAGACCTGCTGACGCAGCTCGATCGTACGTTCAGCGATGTGGAGCAGAACAGTCAGCTTCTCGAAGGCATGGATGAATTCGGCAAACAGGCTCATACGGTGATTACGTCTGAGAAGGCACGTGACGCGTTTGATATCGGCAAGGAGTCACCGGATTTTTCGAAGGCGTTTGGTTCATCGTCGCTGGGTGCCAGTTGTTTGCTGGCCGTGCGGCTTGTCGAATCGGGCGTCCGCTTTATTACGGTGTCAAACGGTGGGTGGGACACGCATCGTGATAACTGGAACGTGCTCAAAACTCGACAGTTGCCTGCTCTGGACGATGCATTATTTGGCCTGTTCACCGGACTCGCGGCACGCGGTCTGCTTGATTCGACGATCGTTTATGTCACTGGCGAATTCGGACGCACACCGAAGATCAACACCGAACGAGTGGGACGCGACCATTATCCTCGCAACATGTTTATGCTGCTGGGCGGAGGAGGCGTCAAGGGCGGACAGGTTCTTGGGGAGAGCGATGAAACGGCCAGCATGCCGAAAGGTGACGGTTTCTCTCCAGACGACGTCGCAGCCAGTTTCTACCACGCCCTGGGAATCGATCACAAGCAGGAATATTACACGACGACTGGCCGTCCGGTGATGATCGTCCGCGATGGCCACGTGATTCCGGAATTGTTTACGTAAATCCTCTGCGTTTTGGCAGATCAAAAACACTTCAAACGAGACTTCCGGCTTCATACGGCAAGTCTCGTTCTTTTTTTGCTCTAAGGCGAGCGGCAGATTTCTGGTTACCGTCGAAAACCGGGGCTAACGCCCTGCGGCTAATAAAATAAGCCGCCACGCGTTAGCGTCCGGTTGTTCGGCTTGGTAGTTTCTAATCTGCCGCTCGCCTTAGCGCCATCACTCGTTGCCGCAC
>Ga0105048_10017018_pt1 | contig 11221 bp, 12 predicted proteins | sample MAT05_FD_78382 | JGI IMG/M metagenome (GOLD analysis project Ga0105048, IMG submission 78382) | Freshwater microbial communities from Lake Fryxell liftoff mats and glacier meltwater in Antarctica - MAT-05 | ecosystem: Environmental > Aquatic > Freshwater > Ice > Liftoff microbial mat | place...
CCCGTCCTTGCCCAATGATCTAGATCAAGACGGGCACGCGGGGGTTGGCGAAGAAAATTACGGGAAAAACGTAAGTTTTATCCGCCCACCCCCTCATGCCCCTACCTTGCGTAACATGAGTTACTACCTATAAACCACGTATTCAACCAATAACCAAACGTACGCAGCCATATATTTGCGATACCAACAGTGTACATTAAATCAAACTTACAGATGGTTACAATTTGCTTTCAATAGTCAACCTACCTTACGTTTATTTTGCGCTATTTGTCCTATGTAGAACTTACTTTCTGTCCCAGCCATAGCATCATCGTTATGGAATGGCTACCCTATCATTTCTGCAACATGGCTTGTTCTCGCTGCTTCTGCCCAATCAATCGTTGTTCAAGCGCCTGCAAATGAACTGGCTTGCGCATATAATCATCTGCCCCTGCGGCTAAACATAATTCACGGTCGCCGGGTAAGATCAGGGAGGTCAGCGTAATGATGGGCGTGTGGGCAAAAGCAGCAAATTGGCGTAGCTGGCGAATCGCCGCCAAGCCATCAAGTTGGGGCATTTGGATATTGATTAGAATTAAATCTGGTAAAAGTTCTTGGGCCTGCGCCACTGCCGCCGTGCTATTGGGGGCAAGTATGACGCGACAGCCATACCCTTCCAGATAATGCGTGATGTGATTCGTGCTTACAGGGTTATCATCGGCCAGCAAAACTAGTGAGGAAAATTCCCCAGTGGTGGCTAGTGGCACCATCGCACGCGCAAATGTATTGTCGCCACCCAGTCCATCAAGGCCGTCGCGTGCACTTTTGGCATGGTGGGGTAACGTAATTGTAAAACGGCTGCCTTGATTGAGGGTACTATGCACCGTCACACTGCCGCCATGTAATTCTGTCAGGCGATATACAAGTGCCAATCCCAACCCAGCCCCTTGATATTGGCGCGAGAGCTTACTATCCAGTTGGACAAAAGGGCGAAAGAGCTTACGGATATCTTCCTCTGTAATGCCAATGCCGGTATCCCATACCGTAAAAGTAATCAGCTGTTGCTCCACTTCCTCGTATACGTCTAGGCCAATCTGACCATTATCTGGGGTGAATTTCACGGCGTTATTGAGCAAATTCAGCAAAATCTGCATGAGCCGCCGCCCATCCGCATGCACGATATCATTGGTGAGCTGAACCGTGTTTGTAATGTTGATCTGCTTACTCTTGGCCATCTCCTGCACCATTTGCACACAGTCTTCAGACAGATTGGTTGCCGAAACGGGGCCAATTTCCAGCGTAAGCTTGCCCGATTCAATCTTCGAGACATCGATAATATCATTGATCAGATCCAGCAAATGACGGCCACTACGGATAATGCGCTCGAGCGCTTTGCGCTGGCGCGTGACGATCGGCCCGTAAATCTCATCTTGCAGCGCATCGGACGAAGCCAAGATCACGCTCAGCGGTGTGCGCAATTCGTGGCTAACCGTGGCCAAAAATTCATTTTTGAGCAGCGCGTTGCGCATCAGCTCGACATTGGCAATACTTAATTCCTTGGTGCGCTCTTCAACGCGTTGGGCCAGCAGGGCACGTTCGGCTTGCAAGGCCATTTCGGCTTCCTTGCGTTTCGTAATATCACGAGCAATACTTTGTATGTAGAGCACCTCGCCATTGGCATTGCGTACCAATGTGCTGTCAATCTCCACAGCCAATGCGGAACCATTGCCGCGCACAAAAGTGTACTCTTGAATTGGAATAACGCTACCCTGCAAGAGCGCCTGGGTCTGTTGGTAAAATTCCGCATACTCGTCGGGCACAATATAGTTGCTGATGGCGGTGTCAAGCAGTTGCTCAACGGTGCTACCGAGCATCACCGCGGCTTGCTGATTTAGATTCAGCAGTAAGCCAGCAACACTCACAATAAAAACACCAATGTTGTCGTTTTCAAAGAGCGCCTGGTAGCGCAGATGGTGTTCACGCAGGACTTCCTCACTTCGCTTACGCTCTATGGCATAACGCATGGCCCGAATTAACAGGTGCGCGTTGATTTCGCCTTTGATCAGGTAATCTTGGGCACCAGCGCGCACGGCACGCAAGGCAAGCGCTTGATCGTCCGACCCAGTCAGCAGAATGATCGGTGTTTGTGGGGCGTGTTGACGCATGCGTTCAAAGGTCGCATATCCCCGACTATCGGGCAAGGAAAGATCCAATAGAATAACTTCAAATGGCTGCTGTTTACAAAGCTCAATCGCCAATTGTAAACGCTCGGTACACGTCAACAGTGCTTTCCAGAGCGGGGTATCTGCCAGCATTTGACGCAGCAAATGGGTGTCGCCTATGTTATCTTCCACGAGCAAGATGTGAATAAAAGTTTCCTGCATAACCGTTCCTTCTGGCTGTCGATATACCCTAAAATTGCTGCAGACTTGCCACAATTTTGCGGTATTAGTAATACAATGCGGGATTCGATTTATTATGCGGGGATAAGCCTACTACCTATGGCTGAACATAAAGAATCCAGCTACCTAGTCTGGACCAAACTATCATTAGCGTTGTGCCTAAAGAGCATTCAGACGCATTCCGGGATAGCAACAGGCGATGGTACAAGGCAGTGAAGCGGTCTGTTGCTATCCCGGAATGCTAGCAATCGCTACATCCTGCTGCTTCAGCAACAACTCTATTATCTGGGAAATCATTTTAGGATTAAACTTACTATACTATAAATTAACTTAGGCTAGATGGCTAGCCAGGTAAGACGCCAGTCTGCATAAGTTAGCAAAAGCTGCCCGCGCAGTGGCCGCGCAGCGCTTTCCGTCCTAGAGTTAGCTGCGGTCGGGAATTGTAAAGTAAAAAGTGGTACCTTGGCCCAATGTCGACTCTAGCCAGACGCGGCCGCCGTGGCGATCAACAATCTTCTTACAAATGGCCAAGCCAATCCCTGTGCCAGGGTACTCGCTGCGCGTGTGCAGGCGCTGGAAAATCAGAAAAATGCGTTCAAAGGAATCGGGTTCAATGCCAATACCGTTGTCCGCAATGCTGAAAAGCCACTCCTTGGGCTGCGGCTGATAGGTGACAGCGATCTGAATGTGCGGCGGGCGATTGCTGCGAAACTTGATGGCATTTGCCACCAGGTTTTGTAACAGCTGGCCCATATAGGTCGGGTCTACGAGCAGCGTTGGCAGCACCTCTGCTGTGACAACCGCGCCGCTTTCATAGATCGCCATCTGCAAATTGTCTAAGGCCTGGCACAAAATCACCTGACAGTCAACCGGTTCCGCGGGCTGATTGCGCGTGCCCAACCGCGAGTAGGCCAGCAGATCGCGGATCAGTTGCTGCATGCGCGCAGACCCATCCAGCGCAAAACTGATGAATTCGTCGGCTTCTTTATCGAGTTGTCCTTTGTAGCGTCGTTCGATCAATTGTAAATAGCTATTGATCATACGGAGCGGTTCTTGTAGATCGTGGGAAGCAATGTAGGCGAACTGGGCCAGTTCAGCATTCGAGCGTGCCAATTCGGTAGTCTGTGACTCTAGCCAAAATGCGCTCCGTGGGTATGCATACAGGGTAAGCCAATCATGACCAGCCAATGGACAAACCATTTAAAAGTCATACAAATAAGCTTGGTAATACACGAGAGCGTATCTATGACTTTTAAGGGTTTTATCTATAAGGGCAAAATTGTAGCAGCAAGTAACGGAAATTAGAATGCGTAACCGTGTGAGTTGGACAGGTGTAGGACACATTGGATACGGGCGTAATTCTTTCGGGTTTTATAGGTTATGCTACAATAAACGCAGCGTGCCAATCACCAACCAGACCCACAAGGATATCAGCAGCGGCGACGACAGCGCGCCGCCTGTGTTTCCCCAGCGCCGCGTCGGGAACAAATAGGCACCAGCAACAGATAAAAGAAGAGGTAATCGCGATGCATATCAAACGTCTCTCTGCTGTGGCTTTTGGGCATTTCTCTATCGACATTCTCAATTCATCGATTGCGTTGATTCTGACCGTGCTCTCGGGCAAATTCGATCTCTCTATCAGCCAGATCGGCTTGGCGGCCATGATCTACACCTTTGCTGCCTCCCTGACGCAGCCGCTCTTTGGCATCCTGGCCGACCACCTGCGAGGGCGGTGGTTGGGTGCAGTCAGCATTATCTGGATAGCCCTCTTCTATGGATTGGCCGCCTTTGCCCCCAGCTATCCGCTCCTGGTTGCCTGCCTCACCATTGGAGCGTTGGGCAGCGGCGCATTTCATCCGGTAGGCATGATCAATGCCTCGGCCGCGGGTGGTGCCTACCCCACCACCGCCACCTCGATCTTCTTTTTGCTGGGCCAATCCGGCTTAGCCTTGGGTCCCATCACAGCGGGGCTCATCTTGCAAAATGTCGATATTACCATTGGTATGCCGATCATGGCTCTAGGAATGCTGCCTGCCGTGGTGATGATGGCGCAGCAGTTCAATCGCCCCAGTACCGCAGACACAGACCAAACAACGGCCAAGGTCACGAAAACGGCAACCACGCAAGACAATCAGCTGACCAATCGGGGGATGATTGTGACCGCGTTTATTTTGGTAATTGCGTTACGCTCAGCCACGGCACAAAGTCTCGTGACGCTACTGCCCAAATACTTTGCCGATCTGGGCTATCAACCTGCAGCGTATGGGGCAATGATCGGCATGTTTAGTCTGGGTGGGGCGATTGGCACCTTTGTTGGCGGCTACTTGGGCGACCGCATGGAGCGTCGGCTGCTTTTGTTTCTCTCAACGTTGCTCAGCATTCCTTTTTGCTATGGCCTCCTGCATTTGGAAGGGTGGCTCTTTTTCCTGGTGGCTGCGCTGGCCGGTGGCTTGCTCAATGTGCCGCACAGCATTTTGATCATCATGGGCCAACGCTTTCTACCCGCCCGCCAAGGCATGATCGGTGGGGCGGTGCTCGGTTTCACCTTTGCCAGCGGTGCAGCCTTGGCCTGGGTTGCCAGTTGGTTTGCGGATTGGGCTGGTCTGCTGACGGTTTTAACCATCTTGGCCATTGTACCGCTGGGGGCCGCGATTAGTACCCTGTTCTTGCCCACGGCGCGCCCTACGATTACCCTAGCTACTGTCCCTGCCGCAGCCGACTAAAAACGGTTATCCGGGCGCTTGATAGCGGCGCAGCACTTGATAGACCGCTTCGCAGCCAAAGGCAATCGCATCGACCGGCACACGTTCGTTGGCAGCGTGGACAGTGGGCCCGCCATTGAAATCGCGCGGCAATTTGAGCTGTCCTGTGAGTGGCGGAATTACTTCTGCTGGAATCTGAACTGTATATCCGGCATCGCGCAATAACTGGCGTAGACGATACGAAAAGGCACAATCATCCAGATATATTTTCAGGCTCAAGCGGGACTCCAGCAGCATTCAGGCGATATTTTTCTTCGGCAGTTTCTTGTTCAATCAAGCTCCGGTTGATTTCATAGTACACCTGTGCCTCACGAATTTGCGCAACGGGTAGATTCATATCAGCCGCCGCTTCTTCGGGGGTAAGATCATTGGCGCGCATTTTATATATCAACTGGCCCACGCGTAGATTGCGTCCTTTGAGATACAATTGTTTATAACCCGTTTCTGGTCGTGTAACAAGATATTCGCAATGATCAAACAAAAGAGGCTCTACCGCAGGCACACTCAACTCTTTGCACTTATCGATCATCTGTAACGTTTCTGGCGTGACACTAACAATTCGCCGACCGGCCAATAACTCATTGATGACCCAGAGGAAAACCCCATACGCCTGTTGCAATAAATTGGCACGTGAACGCACAGACAGACGATTGGCCAAATGGTGCAACATCGTCGCCTCGGCCTCTGACAGATCAACTTGGACACGTACTTTTTTGGTGACTTCTGGTTGAATATAAGTTGACATTATCCCTGTAATCGATCAGAGGGATCACAGCAATCCCTCTTTGGTCTCGGCGATCAGATGATCGACCACGGCGTGCAGATCGCTGGTTTCGGCAAAGACGCGCAGTTGACGGTCGGCACTGGTGCCATTTTGCAACATGCGCTCAATCGGTTCGATGTAGCTGCGGATGCCGAGTTCCTCGATCTCCTCGCCGATCAACTCGATCAATTCACGAATCAGGGCGCGCGTCGGTGACTCGATCGACTTGCCAAAGTCGATCATTTTGCCGTCCAAGCCATAGCGGGCGGCGCGCCAACGATTTTCCTCGATCAGATCGCGGCGATAGATGCGGAAAGTGAGATTTTTGCGCCGCAACTTCCACAACCAGAGCACAATCGCCTGGAAGAGTGCCGCAATCGCAATGGCCTCATCCACCCGTGTGCAGATGTCACAAATGCGAAATTCCAGTGTCGGATATTTATGATGCGGGCGCACATCCCACCAGATTTTGCTGGCATCGGGGATAACGCCCACGTTTGCCAGGGAACGCACCAGATTATCATAGTCGGCGACGCTGCGGCAGATATCCGGAATGCCCGAGCGCGGAAAATCTTCAAAGACCACGGCGCGATAGCTTTTGAGGCCGGTTTTGCGCCCCAGCCAGAAAGGACTGCTGGTGCTGAGCGCCAGGATATGTGGCAACATATAGCGCACAACATTCATGGCATCGACGGCAAAGGCGCGGTCTTCGATGCCGACATGCACATGCATCCCAAAAATGAGCAGGCGCTGGGCCAGCAGTTGCATCTCCTCGAGCACGCCCTGATAGCGCGGCAGCGGCGTCACGGGCTGATCGAGCCAGCGACTAAAGGGATGGGTGGCAGCGGCGACCACGGCCAGTTCTTTCTGTGCGGCCAGCCCCACAATAAAGCTACGCTGTTTGACCAATTCTTCTTTCAACTGGGCAATCGTATCGACCGCCGGCGTGCCCAGTTCGACCATGGATTGGTGCAGTTCGGGTTTCAGCTCGCGCTCGATCATGATTACACGATCATTGTCGAGAAACTGGGTGATAAACGAGCGCATCTCGCGCGTCACAGGATCAATAATCTGATATTCTTCTTCAATGCCCAGAGAGAGCGAAGGGCGTGCGATCATAGGGCTGCTCCTGTCGATGGACAATAGACAATCGTGTTACAAGCAACGTTATTCGTAACTACTCAGCCTTTGGTGCACCGTGCACCCCAGTGGCACCCGGTGACTCGCCGCCGCATCATGGATGATGGATACAGCGAGCACAGGCTGAGTAGTTACCGTTATTCTACGTTGGCAAGGGTAAAGATCAGCGTGGTCGATGCGCCAAACCCCAAGAGCCAGCGCAGATAGCCGAAATGCTGCGTTGTGGTGGCGACAAAGCCTTGACGTTCATATAAGCGCCTTGCGGCCGGATTGGTATCAATCACATCAAGGCGGATCTGGGAAAATCCATTGCTGTGCGCATACGCTTTCAACGCATTCAGGAGTCCTGTGCCAATTCCTTGGCCGCGCACAGTTTGGCTGACCGCAATGCCATCCATCAGCAATGCTGATCCCTTTTGCGACCGTTCATATAGGCTGAGGATGAGGATTGCCCACAAACCACCCAAGATGCCCAGCGTATGGATGAGCTTGCTTGCTGTCAGCCCTTTGGTCAACCCACCTTGGGGTGTTTTAAATCCTGCCAAGCCAACCAAGCGCTCATCTGCGATGGCAACCAGAGCAAAGGGCAAACAGAGCGCATCGGCCAGCACGCGCAGCCGTTGCTCGCGGTTGCTGATGGCAAGCGCAAGTTTGGCCCCAAATGCCTCGTCATACAATTGCGCCGCATCCTCGCGTAGCGCTTCTGGAATACCAAGGTGATAGGTGATGTGATTGCTCATTTTACCTTGCCCGTATGCCATCGGTCGTCAGAGCTTTTCCGTCTCCGCGACAATAAAATCGACCACTGCTTTGGGATCTTGGCCAGCGGCCTGCCAGACTTCGACCTGTTGCCGTGCGTTGGCCCCGCGTGTTAAGATCGTCTCGACATGGGCTAGTTCATCCAAGCTATTGAGCCGCTCGGCAAAAGGAGTAATAAAATTGACCAACTCGCGAACCAGAGCCGGCGCAGGAGCCATCTGCTCCAGGCCCCAGTCGATGAGCTGGCCTTCCAGCCCATAGCGGACGGCGCGCCACTTGTTCTCGGCGATCAGTAACCGTTCATATTGACGGAAGGTCATGTTGCGCGCGCGCAAGTCAACCATCCATGCTACCGTGGCCTGGATCAGCGCAGTGACGGCCAGGGTATCTTGCATATTGGGCAACATGTCACAAATGCGGATCACCAGTGTGGGAAAGCGATGGTGGGGCATAATATCATAGCGCACACGGCTGGCATCGGGGATACTGTTGGTGCGCACCAGCGTGTCGATATAGCTGCGATATTCTTGGTAGCTGGCAAACGAGCCAGGAATCCCGGTGCGCGGCAGGGCGTCCATCAAGACGGCGCGATAACTTTTGAGGCCGGTATTGCGCCCGTTCCAAAAAGGGCTGCTGGTGGAGAGGCAGAGAATATGCGGCAAGACATAGCGCATGGTATTCATCACATCGATCGCCAACTCGCGATCTTCCACGCCAATATGCACGCGCAAGCCAAAGGCCAGAATCCGCCGGGCGATCATTTGGGCATCTTCCAGAATCGCGCGATAGCCCGGCATGACTTCGCTGCGTCCTTCCCAATGACTGAATGGATGGGTGCCCGAGGCCGCCAACTTGCAGCCATTGGTCTGGGCAAACTCCAGCATTTGCGTGCGCATATGCAATAACTGTTTGCGTGCCTCGTTGATATCGGCACAGACTGGTGTGCCCACCTCGAGCACAGCTTCCCCCATCTGTTGGGCAAAATCGGTGGCAGGAGTGCGCTCATTTACCACCATCAGATCGCGCGACATGGACTGGCGCACATAGCCCAACAGCTCGCGGCTGTTGGGATCGATCAACTGGTATTCTTCTTCAATGCCAATGTTATAAGATGGATGATACATAAATTTTTGTGAGGTAACTTCTCAAACGATCACCAATGTACATAGACCTCGGTACCAAAGTCCGCCCAATTGTATAAATATTCGGCTTCGCTGGGGCGCAGATGGATACAGCCGTGGCTCATCGGCACGCCAAAGTTATTGTGCCAATAGGCACCGTGAAACGCATAGCCATCCCAGAAATACATGACCCAGGGCACATCGGGGATATCATAGCCAGGGCCAATCATGCGTTGTGTGGCATATTTGCGGTCAATGCGATAGCGGCCTGTCACGGTTGGCGCGCCAGCGGTACCCGAGCTGATCGAGGTGTAGAGCGCCACACTATCACCGTACCAGGCCGTCAAGGTTTGTGTTGCCAGATTTACCTCAATGCGTTTGCTGCCAGCCACGGGGGCATAACTCATATCAACCGTGGTAGAACTACCACCCACCACCTGTAAGCGCTGCCCCACACAGAGATGATTCGGGTTGCTAAGCCCGTTGATGCCCATCAGTTGCTGCACAGACAAGCCATAGCGTCGCCCAATTTGCGACAACGTTTGCCCGGCCTGCACCACATGAATGGAACCATCAGTCGCCACGGCATTATAGCTGCTACTGGCACCACTGCCGCCAGTCACGCGCAACTGCTGCCCAATCCAGACGTGATTGGGGTCACTCAATCCATTCAAACTCATCAACTCGTTGATACTCATGCCGTGGAGCGAGGCAATTAGCGAGAGCGAGTCACCGCGGCCGACGGTCACGTAGCCGTCACTGCTGCTGGCGGCACTATTCGGACGACTGGTGTTACTGCCGCCCGCCGGAATCACCAATTGTTGGCCGGTATAAATATAATCGGTGTTGTCAATGCCATTGGCGGCTACCAGATCGCTCATGCGAATGCCATAGCGTACTGCGATCTGCGACAGACTTTCGCCGGGCTGCACCACATGAACCGGCGACTGCGCTTGGGCAGGCATTGCGCACAAAAAGGCAAAAAGTGCGCAGAGGAATAAAATCAATAAACGAACATATCGAGACTTGGCATATGGAATGGCGTTGGCCATCGCCTGGCTCCTTTAACAGAATGGATCAGGATGAGCGCATCCCCGTTTCTACAATTTCTACAATATGGTCTGCACCCGCTCACAATGACGGAGTGGAAATAGATAGTGGAACTTGCTCTGATCAGTTTACTACACACCCGAACGATTCATCAACCGCTGCATAAGCTGTGGGGAGGGATTGGCAGGGTCAGTTGGGAATCGGCACAAAACTGATAGACAAAGTGTGCGTCATGCGGTATGATGGCACAGAATAATGCTAGCAATCAAGGAGGTATAACGATGCGCGACGCGGTCTTTGAAGTGCGGATTCCCGCCGAATTGATGGAATTTGGTATTCAACAAACTGATGTACAACAACAGGTACTGGAATGGCTCGTACTGTCTCTCTTTAAGGATGGGCATGTCTCGTCTGGGAAAGCTGCAAAGCTGCTGAACCGAACACGTGGCGAGTTCTTAACCTTGCTCCATCGACGGGGCATTGCCTATATTGATTTCACGCCAGAAGAAATAGCAGAAGAAATAGCGGCAGCGAATGCAATACAAATTGAGACAAGGTCATGATCGTTGTATCTAACACAACGCCTCTAATCGGCTTAGCAATGATCGGACAGTTTGATTTGTTGCGGCATTTGTTTCGCGAAATTTATATTGCCGAGGCTGTTTATAATGAAGTAGTGATAGCCGGACGAGATGAAGGCGGTGCCAAACGTGAGGTTTCCCATGCGGCATGGATCAACAGGACTCGAGTCCAAGATCGGCTTGCTGTTGATGTTTTGCTCGACGAATTAGATGCAGGTGAAGCAGAAACAATTGTACTTGCGCGTGAACTGAATGCAAACTGGGTGTTAATGGATGAAAGAAAAGGGCGACGTAAACTTACACAACTAGGAATGCCCAAAATCGGCACCGTAGGTATTCTGCTCAAAGCAAAACAAGAGGGATTGCTAACAGCCATTCGCCCCGAGTTCGAGCGATTACGCCAGCATGGATTTGGCGTAAGTCAGTCCGTGGTAGACATGGTTCTAGAGCAAGCGGGAGAACAATAAGCCATATAAGATCTATAGTAAAATTGAAGAGATTATTCACAATGCCAAAAAAACTTACGGGCAAGGATCTAAACGAGTGGTGGGGTACAGGAGCAAAACATGCCTTGTACAGTGAACAAGGCAAATGGTATCATCAGTTGACAGATTTTCCAGGTGTCTTATTTGACGGGAATGGGTATATTCTCTTTGAAACGGAA